>LXOW01120880.1_pt1 | contig 28927 bp, 28 predicted proteins | sample 1368591 | NCBI WGS metagenome assembly LXOW01 (sample SAMN04884650, study PRJNA319009) | bovine gut metagenome | isolation source: Cow rumen | host: Bos taurus | place: Italy: Legnaro (PD) | collected 2014-07-09
CTGAGCGATGTATCTATGTTTACGGACGCAGACGACATCGCGCTGAGCGAAGTACTGACCAGCGCCGGTAAGAAAGAAGGTCTGAAAGCGGTGACGATGGATCCGAAGAAAGCTTCGAACGCGGAGTTGCAGGCTTGGTTTGACGAAGTGCTGCCGAACTGGGACCGCGACCGCGTTTATCCATCCGACATCCGCAAACTCATCCAATGGTATAACATCCTTGTGAACGCAGGAATCACGGATTTTACCATCCAGGAAGAGGAAGCCGAATAAAGAAAACGTGCTCTTACGAGCAATCATCCATAGCATAGAATCTGTAGCGCCACGGAGTGCCCAGGAAGAATGGGATAACTCGGGAATGCAGGTGGGTGACACGGGACGCGATATAGAGTCCGTCCTCTTGACAACGGATATTACAGAAGCCGTGGTCACCGAAGCTATTGAGCGTGGATGTGACCTGATTATCTCCCATCATCCTCTCTTATTTCACGGACTGAAACAAGTATGCGGTCAGACTCCGCAGGCTCGCGTAGTGGCGATGGCGATTCAACATGATATCGCTATCTACTCCGCGCATACGAACCTGGACAGCGTGGTCGGCGGCATCAATACGAAGTTGGCGGAGAAACTCGGGCTTAGGGAGCCGCGGATTCTGAGTAATCGGAATAATCCGAGTATTCCGAATAATCCGGTAGGATTAGGCGCTATCGGGCGGTTGGCGGAACCGATGGCGTATGCGGATTTTATCGCTCATGTGCGCGAGACATTAGACTGCACGTACGTGCGTTACACGCGTCCGCGCGAGGAGATGATTCAGACGGTGGCGCTTTGCGGCGGCAGCGGTGCGGAATTCATCGAGACGGCTATCGAGCAAGGTGCGGACGTGTATCTGACCGCCGACTGCAAATACCATGAGTTTCAGGACGCGGAAGGCCGTATCGGACTGATCGATATCGACCATTGGATCAGTGAACGGCACGCCCGCGAGATATTTAGAGATATCCTCGAATCGATCGGGGTAAAATGCATCATCAGCGAGGCAGACAGGACGCCGATTTTGATTGATGATTGATGATTTATAATTTATAATTATATTATGGCAGCAAAGAAAGAATTAACCGTAGAGGAGAAGCTTCGTGCGCTCTACGAACTGCAGCAAGTGGATTCGAAGATCGATAACTTGCGTACCCTGGCGGGTGAGTTACCGCAGGAAGTGAAAGATATGGCTGACGAGGTAGAAGGTTTGAAGACCCGTCTGACCAATATCGAGAATGACATCAAGGAGTGCGAGACCCAGATCTCGGATCACCGCGTACGTACGGAGAACGCCAATGCGTCTATCTCGCGTTACAAAGAGCAACAGAACAGCGTGCGTAACAACCGCGAGTTCGATAACCTGAATAAGGAGATCGAGTATCAGGAGCTGGAGATCGAGGCATCGCAGCGTAAGATCAAACATTTCACGGCGGAGTTGGAGGAGCGTTTGCAAGACAAAGCAGCTACCACCAAGAATATCGAGGAGCGTACGGTAGATCTGAATATGAAGCGTTCGGAACTGGATCAGATTCTGGCGGAGACCAAAGCTGAGACGGAAGCGCTGATGATCAAGGCGAACGATATCTCGAAGAAGATCGACGAGCGTCTGCTGACCGCTTTCAACCGTATCCGCAAGAATGCGCATAACGGTTTGGCTGTGGTGAAAGTAGAACGCGACAGCTGCGGCGGTTGCCACGCAAAAATCCCTGCTCAGCGTCAGTTGGATATCCGCACCCGCAAGAAAATTATCGTGTGTGAGTTCTGCGGTAGAATATTAGTAGACCCAGAGATGTAATCAGAATGCTGATTACTCCTACCCACCATGTATCGCCGGCACCGAACGTGTCGGCGATATTTTTTCCAGCGTCGTTATCTCCGATGAGGTAATAGGCGACTACGGCGAGTCCATTATTGACAAAATGCATGAGGATAGGTACCCAGAGCGTGCCGGTCCAGACGAAGATATAGCCGAACATCGCGCCCATCAACATACGCGGGATAAAACCGTAGAACTGCATATGAATGGCGGAGAAGATGAAGGCGGTCGCCCATATGGCGACGTGTGGGGTTAGGGGGTTAGAGGTTAGGGGATTAGGGGAAAATATCTGCTGGAGGGTACCGCGGAAGGATATCTCTTCTGCCAAAGCCGGCAAGAGCGCCATCAGACAGATATTGATGAGCAAGACGCCTATATTATCCGCCTGAAGGAAGCGCTCGGTGAGCGCAGCTGCCGCTTCTTCCTGTTGCTTGAAGATTTGCTCGATGAAACCGAGACTTTCCGGCAGTACGATACGGCTGTTGAGGTCCGCCAAGAGGTTAATTCCGGGAACAGCACAGAGCATGATACCTACCGCCAAGAGATAATGCGATCCATGCGTGGTGCGCGTGAGGCGCAACCAGGTAAAGGGTTTATGGTCTTCACTCCATATCCACGCACCGAGGATAGCGGGCAGGAGGAAGGTGGCAACGGTTTGCATGAACTGCAGCCACTTGAGGGAAGCGATGGAATGAGACCCGCCGAAGAGCACCATCCACAGAACCATGGCGAGTGCGGTAAGCAGCGCCATGAGACCCAACCAATACAGTATGCGGATAAGGGGTTTTTGCATCAGGGATCAGTAATCAGTTTTCAGTTATCAGTTTCTCGACCAATTCGGGTACGCCTTCGGTCGCTTTCTTCTTGATATGCGTGATATAGTTCGCCCAGTTGCCGAATTCGGGTTGGCCGGGATCGACGAAATAGATAGGTATTCCCGGGCGCGTGTAATGGAGTAGCGAGGCGGCCGGATAGACGTTGAGACTGGTTCCGACGACCACCATGATATCCGCCGTGGCAGCGATGCGGCATGCTTCTTCAAAGTACGGTACCCCTTCTCCGAAGAACACGATATACGGACGCAGCAGCGATCCGTCGGGGTGCTTGTCGCCGTAGTGCTGTTCCCAACCCTCAAGCGGCACGGTAGCCGTCTCGTTGATAGACGAACGCAGTTTGGTGATCTCGCCATGCAGGTGCACGACATGCTTGGCGCCCGCGCGTTCGTGCAGGTCGTCGATATTCTGGGTGATGATGGCCGTATCGGGGCAGACCTGCTGCAGTTTGGCGATAGCGATATGCGCGGCGTTGGGTTGCGCCGCAAGGGTATCGCGGCGGCGGTCGTTATAGAACTTGACGCACAGTTGGGGATTGGTCAACCATGCCTCGTGGGTACACACATCTTCCACGCGGTAGTGCTCCCATAGTCCGTCACTATCGCGGAAAGTCCCCAATCCGCTCTCGGCACTCACTCCGGCGCCGGTGAAAACAACAATCTTAGCCATGCTGCTCCTTTCTTTCGCTATTATAATTGCGTCCGTATGAACGATAACTGTCTTTCTCTATCTCGATAGTGGGTTCTTCCCACTGGGTGAGCGGTACCAGTTGCCACTCGATATACTTGATGCTCATGCCGCGATCCAGCCACTGCTTCTCATAGTGCGTCTTGAGGGCCCGTGCATCCGTAAAAAGTTCGTTCAAATCGAGACTTTCTGCATAGAGATCGTCCGTGGAACAGAGGACGGGATAGGGGTTAAGCCGCAGCATCTCCGTGGTATAGGTATAGAGGAAAGGACTGTCGGTCTTGAGATGAATGAGTCCGTTGGGTTTCACGATCTGCTGATAGCGCTGCATGAAATAGGTGGACGTCAGCCGCTTGGTGGCTTTCTTCATCTGCGGGTCGCAGAACGTGATCCATATCTCATCCACTTCGTCGGCGGCAAAGAAAGAGGTGATGAACTCGATATTCGTACGCAGGAAAGCGGCATTTCCCAAACCCTTCTCTATCGCCTGCTTGGCGCCGGCCCACATACGGGCCCCTTTGATATCCACGCCGATGAAGTTCTTATCGGGGTATTTCTCCGCCAGGCCTACCGTATATTCGCCCCGTCCGCAACCGAGTTCGAGAACGATCGGATGGTCGTTATGGAAAAAGCGCTCGCGCCAGTGACCCGCTATCGGGTCGGTCTGGGCTTGCACGCCGCATTGGAAGACATTATCGAATGTCTCCATCTCCGCAAATTTCTTGAGTTTATTTTTTCCCATTTTGAATGATCTCCACGCCGATATCGGTGATCCCCCGCAAGAGGGAGTCACGCATGCCATGTTGCACGGTGAGGTGGTAGGTGCCGGGGGTCGGAAAACGAAGCGCGTCTTCGTATAACACCGGCATCTCTATAAACCCGTGTTTCTTATCGCCCAGCCACTGACCTCTATCGTCCGCCAGGTAGAACTCGATGGTATCTTGGCGGTTTCCGCTTCCGACAAAGAGCCACATATTCTGATACGGATAGCGCTCCGTATGGCGCACATAGACGAGCACGCGGTAGTCGGCAGCGGCGTCGGCGATGGTATAGTCAAAGCGGTACACGCTGTCGGCGTCCCATTTCTCCGATGAAATCGGCAAAAAATGACTGTACACGATATCGTGCGAGCAAGCGGATAGCAGACTCGTCACAGCCATTATCAGCAGTATGTAAACACTCTTCCTCATCTTCTATGGTTTTTCTTTTTCTTACGGTCAAAACGCGTGAGGTCCTCATGTCCCACATTATTGACATATCCGATCTCGGGCGCTGTGTTTCGGTTGGTTTCGAGCGTGTGGGGTTTCTCTCCGCGGCGGTTCATGGCGATGATCTCATGCGCCCGTTTGGTGCTGATTGTCTGCAAGTTAGCCGCTACGGACGGGTCGGAGGAATAGGTGACTGTTCCGGCCAGCGGGTCGGACGAGAAGAGATAGAAGGTCGCATCCTTGGTCTCCAGTTGGACATGCCTGCTCGGCAGGGCTTTGGAAGCATCTTCATACACCGGCACCTCGTAGTTGAGACAGCACTTGAGTTTGGCGCACATACCCGCGAGTTTCTGCGGATTGGGCGATATATTCTGCAGGCGTGCCGCGCCTGTTCCGACAGAAGAGAAGTTGATCATCCAGGTGGAGCAGCACAGTTCGCGTCCGCAGGGACCCGTGCCACCGATACGGCCGGCTTCCTGCCGCGCTCCGATCTGCTTCATCTCCACGCGGATACGGAAGGTCTCGGCATAGACCTTGATGAGTTGGCGGAAGTCCACACGTCCGTCGGCGATATAGAAGAAGATGGCTTTGGATCCGTCTCCCTGGTACTCGACGTCCCCGACTTTCATCTCCAGTCCGAGCGATTTGGCCAGTTCACGCGCTTTGATCATCGTCTCGTGCTCGCGCGCATGCGCCTCGCGCGCACGTTCCAAATCTTGTTCTGTAGCAATCCGCAGCACCCGGCGTATCTCGTAGCGCGAGGTGTCGATCTTGTTTTTCTTGATCTGCAGTTCCACCAGTTTGCCGGTCAGCACCACTTCGCCCAGGTCATATCCGGGGTTCGCCTCTACGACCACCTTGACACCCTTCTCCAGCGGAAGGTGGTCCACATTATGGTAATACCCTTTGCGGGTGTTCTTGAACTGCACCTCGATCAGGTCGGTCAGTTGGGTATTCTCCGGCAGGTCACTCAGCCAGTCGCTCACCGGCAACATGTGCGCCGAGTTGCGCTTGGTAGCCGCAGCTCTTAATGTATTCTTGTCATTCATATCTTCGATTTTTTGATTAGTACAATCATTTGCAGGCAAAGGTCAAAAAAGATGATTTTGGCATTGCCGTTTTGCTCTATTTGTCGCTCCGCCAAGTCCAGTTGGTTCATGATGGCTTCCACATTACCGTCATGGATGAAAGGCGCGAATTTAACGGAGAAATCCCGCTCCGCCGCCATCTGGTAGTTCAATTCGGGTTGCGCCATATTCCGGATATAGTTCTCGCGCACCTGATGCTGGGCGTACTGGAGAAAATGCTTCTGTTTCTCCCTGCCTACTTTGCTATCCGCCATATCGAGGCTCCATTTCCGGAGGGCCTTGAGGGACTCGTATTTCTTGAGCGGGTCCTTGAGTACACCTACGGTATACGCGTTGCGGAAGAGGGCGATGAAGTCATTCAGTTCCTTCTGGTTTTCCTCGGATTCATCGGCTTTTTTTCGTGCTGCGAGATAACTGCCATTGGCGATACGGGCGATGTCGGTTGCCTGGTCGGCCGACATTCCTTTCTGCATCAACGCTGCCGCTATCGTCTCGTCCGGCAGGCGCGGCACGCGGATCGTCTGCACGCGCGATTGGATGGTAGATAAGAGTTGCTCGGGGTGCTCGCTGACCAGAAGAAAGACCGTCTGTGCGGGCGGTTCCTCCAGCAGTTTGAGCAGTTTATTAGCGCAGTCGGCATTCATCTTCTCCGGTTGCCATATAAGCATGATCTTATACCCGTTTCCGTAGGGTTTGAGACTCAGTTTGCGGATGATCTCCTGACTCTCTTTCTCGTAGATCATGCTTTGCTTGGTCTCCACGCCCAGTGCTTTATGCCAGTCCTCGAGGTCAAAATACTGCTTTCTCAAGATGATCTCGCGCCAACTATCCACGTAGTCATCGCAGCGATTGTAATCATCGGTCTTGACGATGGGGAAGGCGAAATGCAGATCCGGGTGCTGCAGACGCTGGAATTGCAGGCAGGTGGGACATGTTCCGCAACTGTCTTCCGCCGTTCTATTCGGACAATTCAGGTACTGGGCATAGGCCAGAGCCAGCTGCAGTTTTCCGATACCGGATATGCCCGTGAAGAGTTGGGCATGAGGAATCCGACCCTCACGCACGGAAGCGCGCAGTTGCTGCTTCGTCGCCTCTTGTCCTATGATGTCCTTAAAGAGCATTCAGCTTTCAGTATTCAGCTATCAGTTTTCAACTTTCAGTTCTTTGCGCAGGGCGGCTACCATCGCTGCATATTCCGCATCGGAAAGATAGACTTTATCCGGATTCATCCGGAAAATTCCGCCGTAGTCGGGTCCGTCCACATACTTGGGTGCGAGGTGAAAATGCAGGTGACTGAGTTTATCGGAATACGCTCCGTAGTTGATTTTCTCCGGCTTGAAGAGTTTCTGCATCGCGCGCGTCACGTCAGCCACGTCGGCCATAAAGAGGTTACGCTGCTCGTCGCTCAACTCATTGAGGTCATTCACATGTTGGTCGTACGCTACAAGACAACGACCATGATAGGTTTGTTCTTTGAACAAAAACGCACGCGAGACACGCAGGTGTGCGATCTCGATCATGAGATTATGCAATGTCTCATTGTTGGTGCAATAGAGACAGTCTTTGGGATCGGAATACATGATATAATGTTTAATGTTGAATGTTTAATGTTGAAAGATTATTTTTTGCGGCCGGAGATGACGGCGTTGCGGACGGCCTCGATGGCGGCGTTCGCATCGATGGTTCCATCGGCATTCTTGAACTGCGTCAGGTCGATAGGTTCGCCGATATGCATATGAACGGGGTGCCTGGTGACGTAGGCTTTGCCTTTAGGCAATACCTCAAAGCAACCGTCGAGCGACAGAGGGATGACGGGCAGTCCCAATTCCAGCGCGATTTGGAACGCACCTCGTTTGAATCGTCCCACTTCCCCGTTGAGCGAACGGGTTCCTTCTGGGAAAATGACCGTGCATACACCGTCCACCAGTTGTTTCTCCACCTCTTTGAGGCTCTCCATCGCCGCTTTGGCGTTGCGGCGATCCACGAAGATATGCCCGGCCGCCTTACAGCCCGTGCCCACAAAAGGCACTTTGCGCAGTTCGGCTTTCATGAGCCATTTGAAGATCACCGGCAGCCATCCGTACACGAGCCACACATCGAACATCGACTGATGGTTCGCTACGAAAACATAGCTTTGATGAGGTTGAATATGCTCGGTTCCATCGACAGAAACGGGCAAAAACATCAACCAGAAAAACGAGCGCGACCAGAACTGCTGCACCTTATGCACAAACTCGGCGTTGCGCCAATGAACGGTACAAACGGTGAATATCGCCGTGAACATCGTCAACAGGGCCAACAGCGGCCATGCGATCAGGTATTGATAAAGCACGTAAAAAGGATAGAGGAGATATTTCATGTTGATGATTGATGATTGGTGATTGTTATTCCTTATCGTATTTCTGCATGAATCCGCGGTAGAGGGCACAGATCCTACGGATCTCATCCCAGGTCTCATCGCTGAGTTTGGTTCCGACGATCTCTACGACGCGTCCGGCAGCGATGGTACCTATCTCCGCACAACGGCGGATATCGAATCCGTCACTAAGCGCGTGGAGGAAGCCACCTGCAAAGAGGTCACCGGCACCGGTGGAGTCGGTACAACTGGTAGTGATCGCTCCGATATGATGGCGCTTGCTGCCCTGCTGTACATACGATCCGTTCTTACCGACCTTGACTACCGCGATATCGCATTGCTCGGCAATCATCTGGACGGACTCCTCCGGGTTGAGGTGGGTATAGGCGAACGACTCGTCTTCGTTGGCAAAGACGATATCCACATATTGCTTGATGAGGTCTTTGAGGAAAGCATGGTTCTCGTTGACCACATTATAGGACGCCAGGTCCAGGGAGACCATACACCCGGACTCTTTCGCCAGGCGGATGGCTTTCTCTATCAGGTCGTGGTTCTGCACCAGGTATCCCTCGATATGGAAGATGTCATATCCGTTGAAGGCATCCTTCTGGATATCATCGGCGCACAACTCCGCCGCCGCCCCCAGGTAAGTAGCGAACGTACGCTCGCCGTCCGGCGTGATCAGCACGATGGAGCAGCCCGACATCGCTTTCTGCGAGAGCAAGAGGATGGGTTTGACACCATTCTTAATCATGTCCTCGCGGTAGAAATCCCCCACTTCATCATTTCCGATCTTACCGATGAAGGCCGCTTTACCACCCAAGGCGGCGATACAATTGACGGCATTGCTGGCCGATCCGCCGGCCACCATACGTTTCCGCACGGAGGCAAAACGGAATTGGATCTCTTCCGCCTGCTTCATCGAGATAAGGTTCATACTCCCTTTCGGAAAACCCAGTTCGCGCAGATCGTCCTCACTCACCTGCAGAAGGATGTCCGTCAGCGCGTTACCTAATCCTAAAATTTTCTTCATTTTTTCGTATTTTTTACCAAAAATCGGGTTAAAAATCAAAAAACTTTGCAAAGATACGAATTTTTTTTGAAAAAAACTTGCATATATAAAAAAAAAGCAGTACTTTTGCGGCCGATTTCGCTTCCTTAGCTCAGTCGGTTAGAGCATCTGACTGTTAATCAGGGGGTCCTAGGTTCAAGTCCTAGAGGGAGCGCAGGGGTGATAACGACCAAAAGTTATCACCCTTTTTTTGTGCCTATTTGCCCCCTACACTTTTTTATAAAAAAATTAAAAAAATTCGCGCGCGCTTGCATATATGAAAAAAAAGTTGTAATTTTGCACAATTTTCCGAAATACGCACTTAAAACAACACTAAAATATGGGACTTTTTTCTTTTACTCAAGAGATTGCGATCGACTTAGGAACGGCGAACACGATCATCATGTGTGATGATAAGATTGTAGTGGACGAGCCGTCGGTAGTAGCTATCTCGATGGCGGACAACAAGATGGTTGCCGTCGGCCGCAAGGCACAACAGATGATCGGTAAGGGCGGTTCGATGATTCGTACGGTACGTCCGTTGCGCGACGGTGTGATTGCGGATTTCTATGCTTGCGAGATGATGATTCGCGGTATGATCAAGATGATTCCGAAGCAAGCGCGTCTATTCACCCCGTCCATCCGCATGGTGGTATGTATTCCTTCGGGTTCGACCGAAGTGGAGATCCGTGCCGTGCGTGACAGTTCGGAGCATGCAGGCGGACGTGATATCTACATGATCTACGAGCCTATGGCTGCGGCTATCGGTATCGGATTGGATGTAGAGAGTCCGGAGGGTTGTATGATTGTGGATATCGGTGGTGGTACGACGGAGATCGCCGTGATCTCGCTTGGCGGCATCGTCAGCAACAAGTCCATCAAGATCGCCGGTGACGACTTCAACCAAGATATCATCGAGTACATGGGTCGTATGCACAACTTGCGTATCGACGAGCCGACGGCGGAACGTATTAAGATTCAGGTAGGTTCGGCCCTGCCGGAATTGGAAGATGCGCCGGAAGATTTCGTGGTAGTAGGTCCGAACAAGGTGACGGCGCTGCCGATGTCTGTGCCGGTAAGTTATCAGGAGATCGCGCACTGCTTGGAGAAGAGCGTAAGTAAGATCGAGAGTGCTATTCTTCAGGCGCTTGAGACCACTCCTCCGGAGTTGTACTCCGATATCGTCAAGCGCGGTATCTACCTGACCGGCGGTGGCGCGCTGCTGCACGGTTTGGCACGTCGTCTGACGGACAAGATCACTATTCCGTTCCACGTAGCGGACGATCCGTTACACTCCGTAGCACGCGGAACAGGTGTGGCGCTGAAGAACGTGAATAACTTCGGATTCTTGCTCCGTTAATTTCTAGAACGGCATGCAGAATTTGCTCAAGATACTGCTGCGTTATAGCAACTTCCTGGTATTTATCGGCCTGGAAGTTGCTGCATTTTTGCTATTTTCCTATAACAACGCCTATCCGAGGAGCAGTATACTGAGTACGGCCAATGATTTCGTAGCCTGGCAGAACGAGCAGGTAGCGGAGATAAAGAATTATTTCCGCTTGCGCAGCATAAATGAGGAGTTGGCGGCGGAGAATGCGGCGCTTCGCAATCAGATTTGCTCGATGGATTCGGCAAAAAGTAGAGATATCATCCACTATGAGTCGGCCAAAGTAGTGCATATGACAACCGACCAACTGCATAACTACCTGACGATTAATCGAGGCAGCGTAGACGGTATTCAGCGCGGTCAGGGTGTCCGCAACGCAGAGGGTGTGGTAGGTATCGTGCGTACGGTGGGCCCCAACTACAGCGTGGTACTACCGGTCATCAGCACACTGACGAATCTCAGTTGCCGGTTCACGAAGAATGACTATATCGGTACACTTCAATGGAACGGCAAGGACTGTCGTTTTGCGCAGTTAGCCGATGTAGCGGCACATATGGTTGTGAATCCCGGAGATACGATTGTGACCAGTGGATTGAGTCCCGTCTTTCCGGAAGGAATTCCCGTTGGAATCGTAGAAAATAGCGTATTGAAGGAGGGTGAGTCGTACTATCGTATTCGCGTGCGCCTGCACACCAATTTCAAACGGTTGAAGTATGTAGAGGTGGTACAAAACGCTCATCAAAAGGAATTAGAGGAGTTAGAGAATGGATTGGACTAAACAAATAGGACGATATATCGTAGTGATGCTGCTGCAGGTATTGCTTTTCGACCAACTGCAGTTGCTTGGTGTATGTCATCCGTACATCTATATCCTTTGTCTGATGATGATGCCGATCACACTTCCGCACAGCGCCGATATGTTCATCGGTGCAGCGGTAGGATTAGTGATGGATGTATTCTGCAACTCGTTAGGTATTCACACGGCCAGTTGTATCTTCTTGATGTTTATCCGCCCGTATCTGTTAGGAGCCATCGTGAATGACAAAGACCGATTGAATGAGCAGATCAGTCTTCATACTTTGGGTATGGACGGACTGATGAAATACACGGTTATTCTGGTGGTGATTCATCATATGATGGTCTTCCTGTTAGCCGCATGGAGTTGGTCTCATATCGGTTTTGTACTGATAGAGACTATTGTAAGCAGTATAGTCACTGTTTTCATCATAATAGGGTATAATATCCTGAAATACCGATGATTAATGACCTGTTTTATAGACGCCGATATGTAATCAGCGGCATAGCCGTTGTGGTCGTATTGGTGTATATCATTCGGTTATTTTATCTGCAAATCATTGACCAATCAACGAAAGACCAGGCGGATAACAACGCTTTGGTTAAGCAGACTATCTACCCTTCCCGCGGCTTGATATACGACCGCAACGGCGAATTACTCGTTTTCAATCAGCCGATCTATGAGGTGACGATGGTTATGCGCGACATGAAAGCCGATTGGGATACGATTGCTTTCTGCCGTTGTCTGCAGATCAGTCGGAGGGAGTTTGACGAGCGTATTGCGGAGATCAAAGACCGGCGCAAGAACCGCGGATATTCTCGATGGACACCGCAGGTTTTTATGAGTCAGCTCAAGAAAGAAGACATCGCAACGCTGCAGGAAGAGTTATTCTTATTTCCCGGCATTCAGATACAAAAACGTACGTTGCGCGACTACACCTATAAAGCCGCAGCGCATGTATTGGGTTCGGTAGGCGAGGTGAACCAAAACGATATCGACCATGATGACTACTACGCGCGCGGAGATTACTCCGGTCGCGACGGCTTGGAGCGCACTTATGAGAAGGAGTTACGCGGCGAGAAAGGGGTGGAGGTTTTGATGCGCGACTCACGCGGGCGGATGCAAGGCAGTTATCAGAACGGCGCGTTAGACCGTACGGCAAGAGCCGGTACGGACCTCTATACGACCTTGGATATCCGGTTGCAGTTATTGGCAGAGGAGTTATTGGCGGGTAAGATAGGCAGTGCAGTAGCTATTGAACCCAAGACGGGCGAGATCTTGGCATTGGTATCCAATCCGAGTTGGAATCCCAAGGTATTGGTAGGTAAAGAGCGCAGCAAGAACTACAACACGCTATTGCACGACAAGACCAAACCGCTCATGAACCGCGCTACGCAGGCTATGTATCCGCCGGGATCGACCTTCAAGACCGTTCAATCGCTGGTTTGCTTGGAGCAAGGAGCTATCACGCCAAACACCCTTTATCCGTGTTCGGGTCCGGGCAGTACACCTATTAAATGTACGCACCACCACGGTTCTCCTGTAGCGCTGGATCGGGCGATCGAGCAGAGTTGCAACCCTTATTTCTGGTGTGCTTTCCGCGACCTGCTGCAAAAGGACGGATACGGCAAGGAGAACGAGGATTTCCGTCGTCGCTATGAGTTATGGCGCGAGGCGGTGATGAGTTTTGGTTTGGGTCAGCGCTTCACGGATTCCGACCTGAACGAGCAAGCGGCGGGTAGTATCCCGAGTACGCGTCTATTCGATAAATTCTACGGTAAAACCGGTTGGAAAGCCATCACTATTCGTTCGCTCAGTATCGGTCAAGGTGAGATCTTGGTGACCCCGCTGCAACTGGCGAACCAGGCGGCAACGATAGCTAATGAAGGCTATTATATCTCACCACACCTTAATAAGAACGACTCAATGCTCACGCACCGCCATGAGTTGGCAATCCAAAAGAAACATTTTGAGGTGGTCAAAGAAGGTATGCACCGTGTGATGATCTACGGAACCGGGCGTCACTATGCAATTGACAGTCTTCATATGGCCGGAAAAACCGGAACAGTGCAGAACCCGCACGGGCGCGACCACGCTATCTTCATCGGTTTTGCGCCTGTGGAAGATCCGCAGATAGCGGTAGCGGTGGTAGTAGAGAACGCCGGTTTCGGTGCTACTTGGGCGTGTCCGGTAGCGACAATGATGATCGAGCAATACCTCACCGGAGAGGTGAAACGCAAAGATTTACGTAAACGCATAGGAGAAGCAGTACTCAATGAGAGCGTCAAGAAGTGGTAATATATGGCAGCACGTAGACTGGACCACCATTGGTCTTTTCTTGCTTCTGGTCTTTTTCGGCTGGCTCAATATCTATGGAGCCAGCTATACCTTTGACCAAACGAGTATCTTCGACTTCTCCAACCGCGCCGGTAAGCAGTTTGTATGGATTCTTGGATCGGTTGTGATGGGTGTTGTGCTATTGCTTATCGACTATAAGACCTATGATGTGCTGGCATATATTGCGTACGGGGCGATGCTATTACTGCTATTGGCGACACCATTCTTAGCGCACGATATCAAGGGTTCGATGAGTTGGATCTCCTTAGGTCCGGTAAGTCTGCAACCGGCGGAGTTTGCCAAGTGCGTGGTAGCGCTGGCGGTAGCCAAATATATGGGTCGGTATGAATACAAACTGCGAACTTGGCGCGATTTGATCGTACCTTTTGCGCTGATCGGTGTACCGGCGCTGATCATCATGGTGCTACAGAAAGAGACGGGTTCGGCCCTTGTCTTTGCCGCTTTCCTGTTGGTTTTCTACCGCCAGGGCATGAGCGGATACGTGCTATGGACCGGTGTAGCGGCGGTAGCACTCTTCATCATCAGTATCCGCTGGGGTGAAGTAACTTTACCTTTGGGGAGCGGTAGCGTAGGTATGCTTACGTGTATGTTACTGCTGACGGTGGTAGAGATATTCTTTATCTGCAAGGAGCATCAGATGAGGTGGCAAGCGCTTATTCTGGTGGGCAGCGTGATGGCTATCTATGGTATCTGCCTGCTGGTTAATATATGGATTACGGTTCCGTTTAACTGGGTGTCGGTAGGGGTTGTGATAGCACTAATGTGCTATACGGTGTTTGTCAGTCTCTACTGGCGTAAGTATATGCTGCTATTGGTCGCAGCATTCAGTCTCTTCTGTATCGGCTATACGCAGGCCTGCGATTTTGTATTTCAGAAAGTGCTACAGCCGCACCAACGTATCCGTATCGAGGTGCTGTTGGGTATGAAAGAAGACCCGGCGGGAGCAGGGTATAACGTCAACCAAGCCCGTATCGCGATCGGTTCCGGACGATTCTTCGGAAAGGGTTATTTGAAAGGCACACAGACGAAGTTACAGTTTGTGCCGGAACAGGACACGGACTTTATCTTCTGTACGGTAGGAGAAGAGTGGGGTTTTGTCGGTTCCATCGGAGTTTTATTGGTGTATCTATGGTTTATTTTGCGCCTGATAGAGATTGCGGAACGGCAACGCAGTTTGTTCACACAGATATACGCGTACGCGGTGGCGAGTATCTTCCTTTTCCACCTGATGATTAATGTAGGTATGGTATTGGGATTGCTACCGGTGATCGGTATTCCGCTGCCATTCTTCAGCTACGGCGGTAGTTCGTTATGGGGATTCACCTTGCTGCTGTTTATCCTGCTACGGTTGGATGCAGCACGTATGGAGCAATTACGATAAGATGGCTTTTGTCACTAATCCCATAGGAATCATCGGCGAGACAGAAGCCACCAAGATGCTGGAGCAGAAAGGATTTAAGATCCTGGAGCACAACTGGCGCATGGGACACCTGGAAGTAGACTTGATCGCAGAGAGCAAAAAAGAGATAGTGTTTGTAGAGGTAAAGGCGAGGACGTGTATCTTAAATGGTAAGATGCCGGAAGAAAATGTCGACGAAATCAAGATGAGAAGGATTATTGCAGCCGCCAATGCCTACCTCAAATATCATAGGATAGAGAAACAACCGCGGTTTGACGTAGTGGGTATATTAGTGGATCGAAACACGAATGAGGTCACCTATCGGCGCTACGTGGAAGATGCGTTTCAACCGAAGACACGAACGATCACTTCCGGCAGTTACAATGGCCAATGGAAGTGGAGCCATCGAAATAAAAGAATAGGTAAGTAATATGGATTTCAGATACGACGTGATAGTAGTCGGCGCCGGCCATGCCGGTTGTGAAGCGGCGAGTGCTGCTGCCCGGATGGGCAGTAAGACCCTGCTGATCACGATGGACATGAATAAGATCGCACAGATGAGTTGCAATCCTGCCGTAGGCGGTATCGCCAAGGGGCAGATTGTGCGTGAGATTGATGCGCTGGGAGGAATGATGGGTATCGTCACGGATCTGAGTGCTATCCAATTTAGGTTATTGAACCAAAGCAAGGGTCCAGCGATGTGGAGTCCGCGCAGCCAAAGCGACCGAAAGCGGTTTATCGAGGAGTGGATCAAGGTGCTGAGCAGTACGGATAACCTGCATATTTGGCAAGACACGGCGGTGAGTCTTATTATCAAAGATAATAAGGTTTGCGGCGTGAAGACCCTCTTGGGCATCGAGATGGAGGCGCAAGCAGTAGTGCTCACCAACGGTACGTTCCTGAATGGATTGATGCACTGCGGCAAGACGCAAGTGAAGGGCGGACGTATCTCAGAACCGGCTTCGTACGGGTTGACAGAGCAGTTAGTGGAACTGGGTTTCAGGAGCGACCGCATGAAGACGGGTACGCCTGCGCGCGTGGATGCACGATCGATACATTTCGATCAGATGATTCGGCAAGACGGCGACGACACCTGGCATCAGTTCAGTTACCTGGATACGGTAAAGCGGGGGTTGAAGCAAATGCCGTGCTGGATCACCTATACGAATCCGAACACCCACGAAGCGCTACGCGCGGGACTCAAAGATTCTCCCCTTTTCAACGGACAAATTCAGAGTATTGGTCCGCGGTACTGCCCGAGTATAGAGACAAAGATTGTAACCTTTGCCGACAAAGAAGCCCATCAGTTATTCCTGGAACCCGAAGGAGTGGACAGTAATGAATATTATGTGAACGGATTCTCCAGCAGTCTGCCTTGGCAAGTGCAGTTATCGGGACTCAAGACCGTGAAGGGACTCGAAGACATCGTGCTGTATCGACCGGGGTACGCTATTGAATATGACTTCTTTGATCCGACGCAACTGCATCATACGTTAGAGACTAAACAAATTAAAAATCTGTTTTTTGCCGGTCAAATCAATGGTACGACGGGTTATGAAGAGGCAGCAGGTCAAGGTTTGGTAGCCGGTGTAAACGCCCACATTAACGTACATGGCGGTGCTCCGTTTACGATGGGTAGAGACGAGAGTTATATCGGTGTACTGATCGATGATCTTGTCAATAAAGGTGTGGATGAACCGTACCGTATGTTCACTTCAAGAGCGGAGTATAGGATCTTGCTGCGGCAAGACAATGCGGATGAGCGGCTGACGAAGCGCAGCTATGAAATGGGGCTGGCGGATCGGTATCGGTATTATCTATGGTGTAAGAAAGAAGCAAGTTGCGCCGAATTCATCGAGTTCATGAAGTCCTTCACCATACACAAAGGAAGCATAGACGGGTGGTTGGAGTCGATTGGTAGTTCTCCGCTGCATGAAGGATGTAAAATCAGCGAACTTATCTTACGGCCGCAAATAGGGATTAAGGAATTAGCGGAAGTGGTTCCGGAACTGAAAGAAAAGATAGAGAATCTTTCCGATGAGATCGTGGAGAGTTGTGAGATACAGATCAAGTACGCAGGATATATCAGGCGTGAACAACTGGAAGCAGCCAAACTGCAACGGTTAGACCAAATACGCATTCCTGACGGATTCAATTATGAGGAAGTACAGAGTCTGAGTACCGAGGCACGCCAGAAGTTAAGCAGGATTCGTCCGAAGAGTATCGGCGAGGCCCAACGCATACCCGGCGTAAGCCCGAATGACGTGAGTGTTTTACTCGTTTTAATGGGTAGATAAGTGATTTTAGTTTGCAAAGCAAACTACTTAAAATGTTTCACGTGGAACACAGCGTATAAAAAACATAAGAATTTATGACAGCAGAAGATGTAAAAAAAGCTATTCGTAACGTGCCTGATTTTCCGATTAAGGGCATACAATTCAAGGATATCACTACAGCCTTGGCCGATCCGGAGTGTCTTAAATGGATGCGCGATGAGATGGTAAGGCGTTATAGCAACTTGGGTATTACGCAAGTAGTAGGTATAGAGTCAAGAGGATTCATATTGGCTCCGGCTGTAGCCATGGAGATCGGCGCAGGGTTCGTGCCTATCCGCAAACCCGGTAAGTTGCCGGCTGAGACGGTAGAGGTGAGCTATTCCAAAGAATATGGAGTGGATGTGATTCAAATGCACAAAGATGCACTCAACGAAGATGATGTAGTCTTAATCCATGATGATATACTTGCAACCGGGGGTTCTATGGCGGCTGCCGTAGAGTTAGTAAAGAAGTCGGGCGTAAAGAAAATTTACACCAACTGTATCATTGAACTGGAAGGATTGAACGGGAAGAAGTTCTTAGCTGATAGAGGAATAGATATTGAATGTCTATTCGGAATAGAAGTAGATGAGTAAAAAGGATGATCATATTGCCCTCTTATTGAAACGCATACCGGAGAGTCCGGGCGTATACCAGTACTTCGATAAGGACGGGCAGATCATCTATGTAGGGAAGGCGAAGAACCTGCACAGGCGGGTGAATAGTTATTTCAACAAGGACCATCAATCCTCAAAAACGCGGCAGTTGGTAGCGCATATCGCAGATATACGTTACGTAGTCGTAGAGAACGAACAAGATGCGTTCTTACTGGAAAATAATCTGATTAAGCAATATCAACCGCGGTATAATATCTTGCTGAAGGACGGAAAGAGTTACCCGAGTATCTGTATTACCAAGGAGGCGTATCCGCGGGTTTTCAAGACCAGGACGATCAATAAGAAAGCAGGTGAGTACTATGGTCCGTACAGTTTCGGCAATACGGTAGAAATGGTACTGGAATTGATTCATAAGTTGTATCCTATACGGACCTGCAACATGCCGTTAACCGCTGAATCCATCGAGAAAAAGAAAGTGCGGGTATGTCTGAAATATCATTTAAAGAACTGTTGCGGGATATGCGAGGGAAAAGGAAAAGAGGAATACGGCGAGTGGATCGATCAGGCGCGGAAGTTGATTAAGGGAGACGCACATGAGATAGGTAGGCAATTAGAGGAGCAGATGATGGGGTTGGCAGCAGAGATGAAATATGAAGAAGCGGCGGATTTGAAGCATAAGATTGAGTTGCTGGAGCAATTCAAGAGCAAGACAATTATCACGAATTCATCGGCAAAAGATACGGATGTATTCGGGTACGACGAGCAGGACGATAAGGTCTATATCGCGATGCTGCATGTGCATAACGGATCGATTGTACAGGGTCAGACGATTGAGTATCGACGGAAGATGGAGGAAGAGAAAGAGGAGTTGTTGGCGATGGGAATGATGGAATTAAGGGAGCGGTTGGAGAGCACTACCAAAGACGTGATTGTTCCGTTCATTCCGGAGGTTTTTGATGATTCGCTGCATGTTCATATTGCCGTAAGCGGAGATAAGAAGAAGCTGCTTGATCTGGCGATGCAGAACGTAAGGCAGTATAAGTTAGACCGATTGAAACAGGACGATAAGCTGAATCCGGAGCAGCGGGGCGTACGCATCTTGACGGAGCTGCAGCAGATGATGGGACTGGAGAAAATGCCGAAGTGGATTGATTGCTTCGATAATTCGAATATACAAGGCGAGAGTGCGGTAGCGGGTTGTGTGGTCTATCGGATGGCAAAACCGAGCAAGAGCGATTATAAGAAATTTGATATCAAGACCGTGCAGGGCGCGGATGATTATGCGAGTATGCGGGAGGTGGTACGAAGAAGATACCAACATATCCTCGATGAAAACAGCACTTTACCGGACTTGATCATCGCCGACGGAGGTATAGGGCAGATGAATGCGATACGAGAGGCGGTAGAGGATATGTTGGGATTGCAGATACCGATTGCGGGATTGAAGAAGAACGACAAGCACCGGACGCAGACCTTGCTGTTCGGTTTTCCGCCGAAGGAGATCTCGATGCCGGTAACGAGTGAAGTGTTCCGATTGTTGACGAATATACAGGACGAAGTGCACCGATTTGCCATTTCGTTCCACAAAGCGAAGCGCAGCAAGGCACAGATTCATAGCCAACTTGATGATTTACAGGGAGTTGGAGAGGTTACGAAGCAAAAAATACTGACTCATTTCGGTTCTGTGAAACGCGCTAGAACAGCGAGCAAGGACGAATGGATCAAATTGCTCGGAAAACACAGAGGATCAAGTATTTACGAGCAAATTCAGGCCAAAATAAGTCTCTGAGAATTGAATGAAAAGCAAGAATATGACTACTTATACACTGAAATTAGACGACAATTCCGACATTTTGCTGTTGAATGAGAAAAATGAAACAGTGAGTGTGTTGGAAATCTTGAAGGCGAACGAGCCGCATCGCGTGTTTGCGTTCGATGGAGCGATGGGTGCCGGTAAAACGACCTTCATCAAAAAGTTGGTGGAAGCAATGGGGTCGAGCGATATCGTCAACAGTCCGACCTTTGCCATCGTGAACGTATATGATGTGGAACAGCCGTACAAGGGCGAGGTGTATCACTTCGATTGTTACCGATTGAAGGATATCCGCGAGGCGATGGATTTCGGCGCAGAGGAGTATCTGTATTCGGGTAACTATTGTTTCATCGAGTGGCCGGAGAAGATTGAGGCTTTGTTGCCGGAGGATACGGTGTGGGTGAAGATTGTGCCGCAAGAGAATGGAGAGAGAAGATTGATGATTGATGCGTGATGTGGATTGTACTGGCATTTATATCGGCGATATGTCTCGGGTGCTATGACATCAGCAAGAAAACGGCGCTGCGGGAGAATAAGGTGGTAGATGTGCTAACACTCAGTATATGTGTCTCGGCGGTGTTGCTGACTATTCCGTTGCTGATGTCGAGGTACATGCCGGACGCGATGAACGGGACGGCTTTTTTTGTGCCGGAATTAGACGCAAAGGGCCATCTATTGACGGTGTTGAAGTCGATTATTGTGCTGAGCAGTTGGGTGTTTGCGTATGTGTCGTTGAAACATCTGCCGCTTTCGGTGGTGAGTCCTATGCAGGCGACACGGCCGATGTGGACGCTGGTAGGTGCGGTATTGATTTTCGGGGAACGGTTGAACGGATGGCAGTGGGCAGGTGTACTGATCGCTATCGGAACGATTTTTCTTTTCTCGTTTAGTCATAAGTCGGAGAGCGGGTTGGTACATACGCGAGAGATTAACAAATACTATGTGTGTTTGGCCTTGGCGATATTGATTGGCGCCTGTTCGGGATTGTATGACAAATTCATGATGCGGCACTACGACCATAACGCCGTGCAAGTCTATTATACGCTGTATCAGGCGGCGATGATGCTTGTGGTGTGGGCGATCGAGCATAAGCGGGAAGGCGGGAAGGTTTCCATTAAGCGGGTAGGCGTGATTGTGTTGATTTCTATCTTTCTGATTATCAGCGACAATGTGTATATGTTAGCGCTGCGCGATCCGGATTCGCTGATAGCGGTAGTGAGTACGATTCGGCGCGGCGGAGCGGTGATAGGCTTTGCCTATGGACTTCTTTTTCTACATGAAGAAAATGCGGTTCCCAAGGTACTTTGCATGGCAGGAATCATCCTCGGACTCGTCTGTCTGGCGTTCGGCTCGATGTAGTTTTTTTTCATTAAATTTGCATATATCGAAAAAAAGCAGTAATTTTGCCGTGCAAAATTTGTTTGGCTATGATAGAAGTAAAAAACATATATAAGTCCTTCGGGAACTTGGAGGTGCTGAAAGGCGTGAACCTGCGCGTGAAGAAAGGTGAGATTGTCGCGATCGTCGGTAAGAGCGGTGCGGGCAAGACAACCTTGCTGCAGATCATCGGAACTTTGGACAGGCCAACGAAGGGAGAAGTGGTGATCGAAGGCACGGATGTGTTTACGATGAAGGACCGCGAGTTGGCGGCGTTTCGGAACAAACATATCGGTTTTATCTTCCAGTTCCATCAGCTCTTGCCGGAATTCACGGCGCTGGAAAACGTGTGTATCCCTGCGATGATTGCGCGTCAGAAGGAGAGCGAGTACAAGCCGCGGGCAGAGAAGTTACTGCGCGAGTTGGGGCTGGGCGACCGAATGGAGCATAAGCCGAATGAATTGTCGGGCGGCGAGAAACAGCGGGTAGCGGCTGCGCGGGCACTGATGATGGCGCCGGATATCATCTTGGCAGATGAACCGACGGGTAGCCTGGATAGCCAGAACAAGAAGGAGTTGAGTGAGTTGTTGCTGCAGTTACGCAAAGCGTACGGTCAGACGATTCTGCTGGTGACGCACGACAAGGAGTTGGCGCAGATAGCGGACCGGGTGATTGAAATAAAAGACGGAGTGATTGAAAGGTGAAAGGTGAAAGGTGAAAGATGAAAAGTGAAAGGATAATATTTATCGTATTCGCATTATTTGTTCTGACGAGTTGTCAAAAAGGGCGGACGTATTTTCCGAAGAACCTGGAGCCGCAGCCCGTGGAGTTTGTGCGCTTCGACAGGGCGTTGCTGAATGTACACGAGACGAGTGTGACGCAGGACGTGAAAGTGCTGTATGACGAGTATCCGGAGTTTATGCCGATGTGGGTAGAAGATATCTTGGGTATCCCGACGGCAGATACGTTGTATCTGGAACAGCAGTTACCGTTGTTTTTGAATGACACCTTGTATGGGTTCAAGCAGACGAATGCGAAGGAGCAAGAGGTGTTTGCGGACGTAAAGGATTTGGAGCAGGCGATTGGAAAGGCGTTTGCGCGGATTCAATATCTATATCCGGAGACGGAGATACCTGCTTTCTATCTGTTCGTATCGGGTTTTCAAACACCTATATATTTCAACGACGAGATCATCGGTGTCGGCGCGGATATGTATCTGGGCAGCGACTATGAGTATTATAACCGCGTGGTATATGAATACCAGAAACAGACAATGCGCAAAGAGTGTATTCCGGTGGATGTAGTGAGTGCTTATCTGTTCCGGACGATTCCTTATACGAGTACCAAGAGCCGGCTGTTAGACCAGATGATGTACAGAGGGAAAGTGATGTACCTGACGGCACAGATCTTCGATGAACTGCCAGGTTATGAAGTGATGGGATGGACAAGAGAACAGTGGGAGTGGTGTGTACGTAATGAAGAAGCCATCTGGCATTTGGTGATGGATAAAAGGGACTTGTTCAAGACCGAGAGCCTGATATTGACAGGTTACCTGAATGACGGTCCTTTCACATCGGAAATATCACAAGACGCGCCGGGAAGGCTTGGAATATGGATAGGATGGCGTATTGCGGAGAGTTACATGGAGCATCATCCTGAGGTGAGCCTTCAAGATCTGATGGCGGAAGGGGATGCGCAGAAGATATTGGAAGAGAGTTATTACAAACCCTGACAGCGCGCAACATTCAGAAATAACAAAATAACGATATGTACACGGAAAAAGACATCCAGTCTATTGTATCCGCGCAGCGGAAGTTTTTCCGGACAGGCGTGACGCTTCCTGTCTCATGGCGGATTGAACAACTGAAGAAACTTAAGGCAGCCGTCATTGCCCATGCGGATGAGTTCACCGCTGCGCTGGCAGAGGACTTGGGCCGCAGCGAAGTAGAGGCGTACCTTTGCGACGTGGGTCCTATCATCGTGGAGATCAATGAGATGCTGAGCGGTCTGCGCCGTTGGGCAAGGCCGGAACGGCATTTCAGCGGGTGGATGTGTTTCCCGAGCCTCATCACCAAAGTGTATAAGATGCCTTACGGCGTATCGCTGGTGATCAGTCCGTTCAATTTCCCTATTCTGTTGACGATAGGTGTAGTAGCCGCAGCGATGTGCGGCGGCAATACGGTAGTGATCAAGTCGAGTTCGAAGTCGGCTGCATGCACGGCGGTGCTCAAGAAATTCTTTGCGGAGGTTTTTCCGCCGGAGTACGTGACGCTTATTGACGGCGGGCATGACGTGGCGGATATGTGTCTGGCTCAGCGGTTCGACAAGATTTTCTACACCGGTTCTCCGGCAGTAGGCAAGCATGTGTTGTCCGAGGCAGCAAAGAACCTGACTCCGGTTGCTTTGGAGTTAGGTGGCGAGACCGGTAACTGGTGCGTTGTACGTGCGGATGCGGACCTGAAGGATGCAGCACGCAAGATTGCGTTCTTCAAGTTGACCAACGCCGGGCAGATATGCATCAATATCAATCAGATAGCAGTAGCGGAAGAAGTGGTGGAACCGTTCATGGAGGAACTCAGAAAAGCCTTTATAAAACAAATCGGCGAACATGCGGAGACGAATCCCGAATATCCGCAACTCATCACCGACGCGGCGTATGACAAATGCGCCAAGCTGGCGGACGAATATCGTGAACGCATTGTGTTCGGAGGAGCGGGAGTAAAGGCGACGCGCAAATACGCGCCGACGATCATTTACCCCGTGGATATCCACGAGCCTATCGTACAGCATGAGCTCTTCTGCCCGTTATTACCGGTTGTGCCCTACAAGGATGCGGAAGTGGATGATCTGATGGAAGTTATCGCTGATCGTGAACACCCATTAGCTATGTATCTCTTTACAAAAGACATGAAATGGGCGAACAGGGTGATGCAGACCCAGCAGTTCGGCGGAGGATGTATCAACGAAGTGTGCGTGCACATGATGGTCAAAGGAGTGCCTTTCAATGGCACAGGTCATTCCGGCATGGGTGCTTATCACGGCGAATGGGGATTCCGCGAATTTACCCATCCGCAAACGGTGCTCAAAGGCAATACACGATTTAACTTACCGCTCCGCGAACATCCGTACGGCGGCGAGGCAGGCAAGAAGAAAATGGCATTGCTGCGGCTTTTTGAAAAATAGAAGGTATGAACAGAGCAGATTTTCCGATATTAAAGGAGCAGGTATATGGACAGGAGTTGGTGTACCTGGACAATGCGGCGACGAGTCAGAAGCCGCAGCAGGTGTTGGATGCGATTGTAGAGGCATATAGCACGTGGAACAGTAATATCCACCGCGGGGTGCATCATCTGAGTCAGGTAGCGACACAGCATCATGAAGAGGCGCGAAAGGCGGTGGCGCAGTTTATCAACGCCCGTGAGCCGGAAGAGATCGTGTTCACCAAAGGTACGACGGACGCCATCAATGCGCTCGCTTTCAGCGCAGGGGAGTTGCTGCTGCACGAGGGCGACGAAGTGATCGTCAGCGGGCTGGAGCATCACTCGAATATCGTGCCCTGGCAGATGGTGTGTGCACGCAAGAAAGCGGTGCTGAGGCATATCCCGCTGAAGGAAGATCTGTCGCTCGATATAGAGGCTTTCAAAAGCATGCTGAGCGAAAAGACGAAACTCGTGAGCGTAGCTCACGTGAGCAATGTGTTGGGTACGATTCAGCCGGTAAAGGAGATTATTGCGTTGGCGCATGAGAAACATATCCCCGTGTGTGTGGACGGAGCGCAGAGCGTGCCGCATATGAAGGTGGACGTGCAGGATTTGGATTGCGATTTCTTGGCTTTCTCGGGTCATAAGGTCTATGGTCCGACGGGTATAGGTGTGCTGTACGGCAAGCGCGAGTGGTTGGAGCAATTACCGCCGCATGAAGGAGGAGGCGAGATGATCAACCATGTGCGCTGGAGCGGTACGACGTATAATGAGTTGCCGTATAAGTTCGAAGCAGGCACACCGAATTTCGTCGGCAGTTACGCGCTGCAGAAAGCGATTGAATACGTGGAACAAATAGGTATGGCGGCGATAGAGGCGCACGAGCGGGAACTGACGGAATACTGCGAGCAGAAGTTGCTTGGTGTAGGGTGTACAGTGTACGGTGTAGGCCAACCAAAGGTTGGAGTGATCAGTTTTAACGTCGGGACTATTCATCCGTTCGATATCGGCATGTTGTTAGACCAGCAGGGGGTAGCCGTAAGGACGGGTCATCATTGTGCGGAGCCGCTGATAGATGAATTGGGAGTACCGGGAACGGTGCGCGTCTCGTTCGGGTTATATAACGAGAAAAAAGATATTGACGTCTTCATCGCAGCCCTCCAAAAAGCCCAAATGATGCTGAGTTAAAGAACAAAAAAGCATCAAAAAAGTCGCTTTTCAAATAGACAAATCTGTAAGTTGCTGATTTTAAGCATTTTACGTTTTGTTCTTTTCAAAGGTGTTTTCTTGCGTGTATGCGGAAAAAGCAGTACTTTTGCACCGTCAAATGAAAACTGCGATGAAAGCAACTTGTAAAATTATATTGTTCCTTTTATTCCTCGCTCCGCTATATGGGCGCGCGTCGGACGCGCGTTCCTATTATGAAGAAGGCAAGGCGCTGCGCGAGAAAGGGGAACAGGTCGCGGCAATGCGGGCTTTCATCCGCGCGACGCATTGTGAGACCGATAACGAGTCTTTACTCGGACGCGTCTATTCGAATATGGCCAATATGTGCCGCCAGGCAAATGACCATGAGACGGCTTTTGAGGTCTATGCCCTTTCTACGGACCACTTTGCGAAATCCTACGATTCCCTCGCTTATGCGTACGCGCTCAACAACATGGCGTGGGAACAGGCGGCGATGGGTCATAAGGCCCAAGCCTTAGCGCTGGTCGATTCGGCGGTAAGCTGCTATCCGCATTTCCCGCTAACCGAAAAAGTCATTGAGACAAAAGCCGCAGCCTGTTTCTTTGCGCAAGAATACGACTCTGTGTTGTATTATACAGCCTCTTCGCAAACCTCGGACTACCTTTTGATGCTTCGCGCGCAGGCTTTCTCGTTCCTGCAGATTGATGACTCGGCGAGCGTGTATGCCAAGCAGTTGTTGCCGCGTACGACGAATCCGTTCTATCTGGATGATCTCTATTATATCCTCACGCATAACGATGCTGCGGCCGACAAAGAGACGTTACTTCGCCTGTCGTCCGAACGCGCGGATGTACAAAAGCAGATTAAGGAACGGCATGGCCAATTGACACTTGCTGTCAACCTTCTTCAGCAGGAACTGAACCCGGAAGAGCCGACACGGCCTGTATGGTTTATCTTACTGATTGTATGCGGATTGGCACTATTAGGCTGGCTTATCTTTGTAGCCTGGCAGCAACATAAACTGCGTACCGAAAAGGCGAAGTTTGCGCAAACACGCATCAAAGAACTGAACGACAACAGACAACTTTTGCTGGAAAGCGAAGACATCCGTCAAGAGCTGGAGTGGAATGATTTCGATGCCTTGTGCCGGGAGATCAACAAACGCTTCCATGGCCTAGCCGCTACGCTGCAGGCACAGGACTTGAATGAACAAGATATTCGCATGTGTATCTTGGTTCTCATCGGTTTGAGCCATAAAGAAACAGCCGAAATGCTCAACTGTTCCCCGAAGAGTATCGGCAAACTCAAAGACGTAACGGCCCGCAAACTCGGCGTCTCAGGAGGACAATTACAAACAAAACTTGAAAAAATTACACTACTATGAAGAATGTAATTAATCGTGCCCTTGTGGCTAAGAAAAGGAATATTTTTACGCTTGTGCTTGCGATAGTGAGCAGCGTGTGGATGATGAGTGAAGCGGGCGAAAGATGGTGTATGCCTACTGTAAGAAGCCTCATTCAAACATGGATTAGAACAGAAGGAATATTCCAATCCGCGAGTACTCCCTGTGAGGAAGGAGAGGTATGTCCTCCGTGTTTGACCATTGTCTTGGAAACAGATGATAAAACTTATTATTTAGTAAGCGAATCCAAAGAGATTGTGGACTTATTGGAGAATGTAACGATAGGCACACACGCAATTATAGAGGGTCAACCTTTTTCAAGCAAAGGAATAGATTATATTTGTGTATCAAATTGCTACGTTATAACGGAACCTATTGGCCAGCCTACGGGACTTCTGGGTTCATGGATTGCTATAAATGAAAATCAAGAAATAAACAATTTAATTGTTGATCGCGACTGCGATTATACGCCTAACTATTCTGGTTTGATAAAAAGTAATACTGATGACGCATGTCTAAGAAAGTTATTGTATAATCAAATAGACAATAAGTTATATATATCCAGTCTTTGTGGAGAATATACTTCCTCCACAGATTCTAAAAACTTTACCACTACATTTTCCATTGTAAATGATATTCTTACACTCGATTCATACCGATACAATGATAAAACGATTAGAGGATTAAAATTCGCTCGAAATAACTCATCTTCTGATAATGCGGAAGTGTTAATTACCGGTAGATGGCGAGTAATGAATGCTAGCGATAATATCATTTACTCCTTTTCAACAAATGGTCCATTTGTCGGTGTTGGCAGTTTATGGATGGTTCAGGAAGACAACCAACTAAAAGCGTTTGCTTGCTATAAGATAGAACCACAAGAAGATGGCAGTTATATATTAGCAATATCAGACTCATGGCATGATAGAAATTGTATCAATAAGTACCAACTATGCAAACTCACGATGGATGAAATGGTATGGATGCAAGAGGAAAACGGAGAGCGACATTACACGTATTTGAAGCATATTGACGCTGATGATGAATATGAGCAAACTACAGACACTATTCCTCTGTATTCACGGGATGACTCGGGTTCATCGACCGTCGATCCGGTGGACCCGAACCAGATTTATGCAACGCTGACAGGCAATGTGCTTACTGTTCATAACAATACGGGCGCACAGGTTACATTTACTCTAAACAACACGTCTGTTAATAATGTGGCTGCGCGAGCTCGTTCAAATGGACAACCTACTTCCTTTACGGAGTCAATCTCTGTGGAATTGACGGAAGACGGGCTCTATGAGATTTGGCTCACCAGCGAGGAATGGAACTATTCCGTTTTCGGAACAGTCAACTATATCCGCTCCGCCACAACTATTACCAAAGAAGATCCTGCTTCTACTACCAAGAAACTCCTCCGCGGCACACAAATCCTCATCGAGCGGGAAGGCAAGACATATATGATAACAGGACAAGAAGTAAAATAAATATCATCACTATGAAAAAGAATTTATTCATCTTAAGCGCAATAGCGTTGTGTTGTTTATCAATTGTATTCGTCGGATGTGAAAGGAAACAAGAAGTTGTTAATGGCTACCCTGATGATGAGCCTCATGTGTATTTACACTTGGTAAAATTCACGGATGATAAATATAGAGAATATATAATCGGCCATCGAAGTGACCAAGGATACATTCACATGCCGACCGACGGGAAAGCACCTCTTGCGGAAGAGTATATTAGTGGGACTAATCCATTCCATGAACAATTGCCGAATGGGTATTGGGTCATCAATTGGCGATGGGGAAATATTTTGTTTTACCCATCAAATGCTGTGTTACTGCCCTATAAATGGGAGACTCTTAGCGACTGGAGCCGGACATGGGAAATTCCTGATTCCATTATCCCTTATAACCAATTTATTGAAGACTATTGGGGAATTACACGACTCGCTATCGATGAATATCTGGGAATTGACTATAAATGGTCTTCCT
>LXOW01172454.1_pt1 | contig 28892 bp, 27 predicted proteins | sample 1368591 | NCBI WGS metagenome assembly LXOW01 (sample SAMN04884650, study PRJNA319009) | bovine gut metagenome | isolation source: Cow rumen | host: Bos taurus | place: Italy: Legnaro (PD) | collected 2014-07-09
CCCGCCTCTTCACTCACTCCTCAATTCCCACTTCCCTTACAGAGACCGAAGGCTGGAGAAATACTAGCCAGCCACTGACCTTGGGATAGCCCATGGCGGCAATGGCACGACAATAGTGTTGCAGCTGCCGGTCGTATTCGTCAGGCTGGTCGCCACCGGTCTTGAAATCAACTACCCAAGTCTCGTCGGGAGTGAACACAATACGGTCGGGACGACCGGTAGTGCTACCATCGGTAAGGTCACACTCACACCTCACTTTGTAGGTGGGGTCGAAGAAACGTGCTGTGTCGGGGTGCGACACCACTTCGCGCACCAGTGACGCAAGGCGTTGTCCCTCGGCATCTTCGATATGTTCACGCTCCACATAGCGTCTGACAGCCTCCCCGGCATCGACGGCATGCTCCACCGTAGCCAACAGGGCGTGGGCACGAATACCGAAGCGGACCTTCTCCTCCATGAGGGGGGTCATGGAGGTTTCGGCGGGCGAGGCAATCATCACCCTCCCAGTCCAGTCGGAAAAGGAGAGATGGCGCACCGTGGCGCTCTGTTTGTCAGATACTTCTTCCTTGGTGACATGAGAGAAGAGGGCATCACCGTAGTCCGAGTTCTCAGCGGCATACTCGGCAAGGACCGTAGCTACCGGCGAGACGCGTCCACCCTCGCCCGGACAGGGGCAAACAACATAGAGGCGCTCACGAGGACGGGTAAAAGCTACATACAATATATTAAGATCGTCAACATCCGACTCTTCGTGCTCACGGTCGCGGTCGGCATCAAAGCGCGTCGCAACGTCCTTGCTCAGCGTCACATAGGCTGCCGGCAGCGACTTGTCGTAAGGGGCATAGCGACCGGCGGCATCGACCCAGAGTCCCTTGGGACGTGTAAACACATTGAAGAAGGGACAGATAACCACCGGTGCCTCAAGGCCTTTAGCCTTGTGGATGGTCATCAGGCGCACAGCGTCGCCCTCGGGCAGCGAGGCCGAGAGGTCGGGATGCTCGTCAAACCATTCGAGAAATTTGCCAAGGCTCTGGTTGTGTCGAGCGGTAAAGGCAGCCACTTTGTTGAGCAGCGAGGCCACATAGGCGGTGTCGAGACCGTCGGCGCGTAGCTGTCGCAGCAATTCCTCGCAGCAGTCGTAGAGATCCATCGAGAGAAGGTAGCCGCTGTTGAAATCAATACCCTCCTGAGCCAACAGGGATTGGAGGTCGACTGGCGAACCGTTGAGAAATGCCTCGTCGTGGGGGCTGGCAATGAGTCCAAGACCGTGCAGACGGTGCAGCAATTCGGCGGCAGCCACACGGTCGCCACTGTCGGCGAGGCACCGCAGTGCGGCCACCAAAGCCATCACCACACCACTATTGCGCAAGTAGAACGACTCGGCCGAGCATTGTTCCAAATCGCTATGTTCCAGCAGATAGGAGCCAACTGTGGCCAACTCGCGCCGTGTGCGCCCCAGCACCATGATATCACGCGCACTATAGCCGCACTCGCCTGTCAACCAAAGGATAATCTGCAACACTTGGTTACAGATAGCCTCGGAGTCGCCACCATCGACAAAAGAGAGCCCCACATGGCCCTCCACACCGTTGCCGGCAGAGGCGCACTTCTGGCGCAGTTCCTCCTCGCCAGGCTGACTGTCTCCGTCGGGACCAAGGTAAATCTTGCGGGCCAACTCGTTGTCTGCATAGTGGTTGCGCACAAGCCACGAGAAAAAGTCGTTGTTGAAATTCACCACCGCCTCGGCGGTGCNNCTGCAACACCGAGGTGTCCTGGAACTCGTCGATGAGGAAATGGTGGTAACGACTGCCCAAACGCTCGTAGATGAAGGGGGCGGGCTCATCCTGCACCACCTTATTAATCAAACGGTTGAACTCAGAAAGATGCAACACCTCGTTATCCTTGGCGATGGTGTGCAACTGGCGGTCAAGTTCGCCTAGAAGAGCCATCGAAAAGAGGTTCGTCAGCAGAAGCGTCCGCGTGTTGAAGTCGACCAATCCTTCGCCAAGGTTGGCACTGATGTCGCGGTAGAGGCGCCGCAGGTCATCGGCAATGGTGTCGGCCTCAGGGCGGTAAACCTTGGCCTTGCAGAGTTTGGCACCGCTGTAGTCGTCACCCTCAAACACCTCCACGGTCCGGTTGCTGGGGGTGAGCTTCTGGCGTTCGCGCACCGACTGGCCAAAATGCTCCATACGCTTGAAGAACGAATAGAATCCGCTCTTGCCATAGTAACAGGTCTCCTCGGTCATGCCCGCCTGTCCAAGCAGACGCATAGCCTCGGCGCCCAGCGCCTCCATGCGTTCCACAAAAGCCTGGTTGTCGGCACTGTAGCGGCGATACATTTCCATGTAGTCGGACAGTGAATAGCGAGAGAGCCGTTTGAGGTATTCGTCAGTGCCCTCGACGAAGAGCTGTGTGGCCAGCGCGGTGAGCGACCCGACAATGTCGAAACCCTTCTCGTTCTCCATGCGACTGGTGGCAAACTGCTGTACCACAGCGGTCAAATCCTCGTTGCCAGGGGTGCCGATCAGAGCCATCAAACCGCTCACGGCCTGTTCGATGAGCGTGTCCTGTTCAACCATCACCTCGAAGTTCACAGGCTGGTCGAGGTCGTGGGCGAAAGTGCGCACCACACGGTGCATAAAACTATCGATAGTGCAGACAGAGAGGTCTGAATATCTGTGCAGTATGGCACTCCGTAGCCGTTGGGCCAACATCCTTTGCCGCGGGTCGGCATCGTGGGCAGCCATATCGTCAAGCGTGTCCATGATTCTGGACTTCATCTCGTTGGCCGCCTTGTTGGTGAACGTGATGGCCAAAATGCCGCGAAAGCGATGCTCAATGTCGGCCTCGTCGCCGGCCATGGCCAGCCGCAAGTACTCTCTGACCAGATTGTAGGTCTTGCCCGACCCGGCAGCCGCCTTGCAGATTATGAACGGATTATCGCTTCCCATTGCATCGTAATTGAATTTGCAAAGATACGAAAAAAAATTGAAACACAAAGCAAGGCATCGAACAGCTATTTCCTAGCTCATTTCTCCCATCGTTCTCCCATTGTTCTCCCATCGTTCTCCCATTTTAGATGGGAGAANNAAACCGCCAAGGGCGTGAAAAAGGGCTGATTTGAAAATAATTTTCAGCATTAAATTTTTTTTTTATATTTGCATTTTATAACTAGAAACAAATTATATCACAACATAATGGAAGACAACAAATTGTTCAGCGAATTCCCGCCCGTTTCGACCGAGAAATGGGAAGAAGTAATCAACAAGGACCTCAAAGGTGCCGACTATGAGAAGAAACTCGTATGGCGTACTATCGAGGGTTTCAAGGTGAAACCATACTACCGCGCCGAGGATCTTGAAGGGCTGGAGTACCTCGACAGCAATCCGGGCCAGGCTCCCTACACCCGCGGCAAGCATACCGACAACAATGTGTGGGATGTGCGCCAGGACATCCGCATCAGCGACCTCCGCGAGGCCAACCGTCTGGCTCTCGACGCCGTGCAGCGCGGTGCCACCGCCCTGGGCTTTTGCGCCAAAGGTGTCAAGTCGGTCGACGACCTGGCCACGCTGTTGAAAGGCATCTATATCAACGCCGTGAGCATCAACTTCATGTGCTCCGACGATTACCTGCAGCTCCTCAAGCTCTATGTCGAGTACGCCAAAAAGAACGGCTTCGACCCCAAGGAACTCTGCGGTTCGTGCGAGTTCGACCCCTTCCGTTATGCGCTGAAGCACGGTCGTTTCCACCGCGGCGAGGAGGGTGACCTCGAGATGGCCAAACAACTGGTGGACTACGGCCATGAGGAACTGCCGAAGTTCCGCGTGATCACCGTCCACGGCAGTTTCATCCACAACGCCGGCAGCAACATTGTGCAGGAGCTCGGTTTCAGCCTTGCCGCCGCCAACGAGCTGGTGGCCTGCCTGACCGACATGGGCTGCAAGGCCCATCGTGTGGCCAGCCGCATTGTCCTCAATGTGGGCATCGGCAGCACCTACTTCATGGAGATGGCCAAAATCCGTGCCGCCCGACTGCTGTGGAGCAAGATCGTGGAGCAGTACAAGCCCGAGTGCGACTGCGCCTACAAGCTCTTCATCCACGCCACCACCAGCGAGTGGAACCAGTCGGTCTACGACCCCTATGTCAACATGCTGCGTTCCACCACCGAAGCCATGTCGGCCTGTATCGCCGGTGCCGACAGCATCTCGGTGCTGCCCTTCGACAACGCTTACAAGGAGGCCGACGACTTCGGCTACCGCATCGCCCGTAACCAGCAGCTGTTGCTGAAAGAAGAATCCTACCTCGACAAGATTGCCGACCCCGCCGCCGGCAGCTACTATATCGAGAACCTCACCGACCAAATCGCCAAAGGCGCCTGGGAGCACTTCCTCAAGATTGAGGAGATGGGAGGCTTCTGCAAGGCCATCCGCCAGGGCTACGTGCAGGACGAGGTGGAGAAGACTGCCCGCCAGCGCGACCTCGACATCGCCACCCGCAAGACCACCATCCTCGGTACCAATCAGTATCCCAACCTCCTCGAGAAAATGGAAGAGAAAGTGGAAAGCGGAAAGAGCAAAGCGAAAAGTGACAAGTGTTGCTGCTGCTGTGGAGAGAAGGGCGAAGAAATTCGCATCATGAAGCCCTACCGCGGCGCCGAAACCTTCGAGCGTCTGCGTCTGGCCACCGAGCGCAGCGGCAAGCGCCCCAAGGTGTTCCTGCTGACCTATGGCAACCTTACCATGCGCAAGGCCCGCGCCGGCTTCGCCACCAATTTCTTCGGAGTGGCTGGCTACGAGATTATCGACAATCCGGGTTTCGCCTCGCCCGAGGAGGGTGCCAAGGCCGCCCTCGAGAGCAAGGCCGACATCGTGGTTCTCTGCTCGAGCGACGACGAATACGCCGAGCTCACCAAGCCCGTATGCGATGCCCTCAAGGGTAAAGTGAAGAGTCTCGTGCTTGCCGGATTCCCCAAAGAGATGGTCGACACCTACAAGGGTTACGGCATTGACGAGTTCATCCACGTAAAAACCAACGTCCTCGAATGCCTCACCGCCTTCCAGAAGCTGTTCGGAATCGATTAAAACGCATTGACCGGTACATACTGGGCAAGTACCTGAAGACCTTTCTTCTGGCGCTTGCCCTTATCATCATTATTGTCATCACCTTCGACGTGAGCGAGAAACTTGACAAGTTCCTCGAGCACCATGCCACCCTTTGGCAGATTGTTTCCATTTACTACCTCAACTTCATCCCGGGCTTCGTCAACCTCTACAGTCCCCTGTTCATCTTCATCTCCGTCATCTTCTTCACCTCGAAGATGGCGGGCAACAGTGAAATTGTGGCCATCCTTAGCTCGGGCATTCAGTACAAGCGCATGCTGTACCCCTACATCTACGGTGCCGCCATCGTCGCCTTTGCCGTGTTCATCCTCGGCAACTTTGTCATTCCGAGCTCAAACAAGCGACTGATAGCCTTCGAGGAGAAATATGTCAAGTCGAAAGCCACCAACTTCTACTCGAACCTGCACTTCCAAGCCGAGCATGGCGTGCAGGTCTACGCCGAGAGCTACGATGTGCCACAGCAGCGCGCCTACAATTTCAGCCGCGAGGAGATTGACGACATGGGCCGTCTGGTGCGTCGCGAGACTGCCAACAACATTGTGTTCGACACCGCCAAGGGGCTCTGGCGCTGCTCGGGCTACACCCTCCGCACCCTCGACAGCACCTCCCGTCGCGAGGAGCTATCCTTCCAGGCCAGCGCCATCGTCGACTTCCACATCCTACCCGAGGACCTCGACCTTCTCTCGCAACGCGTAGAGACCATGAACAGTGTGCGCCTCATCCGCTACATTCAGCGCGAGAAGATGCGCGGCACGGGCACCGTCAAGGCCGCACGCATCGAGCTTTGGCAACGCCTCATCAATCCCCTGGCCATCATCGTCATGACCCTCATCGGTGTGGCTATCGCCGCCCGTAAGAGTCGTGGCGGCATAGGTGTCCACCTCGCCATAGGCATCTCTATTGCCTTCTCGTTCATCGTCTTCATGAAGATTACCACCGTATTTGCCACCAACGGCGACCTCTCGCCCTTCATGGCAGTGCTCCTGCCCCAGATTGTGTTCGCCATCGCCGCCGCCTGGCTGATTTATAAAGCACCCAAATGACAATCCAAGAAATATCCCAGCAAATCATTGACGAATTCGCCAACTTTGACGAATGGCTCGACCGCTATGCCTACCTCATCGATCTCGGCAAGGAGTGCCCCGTCATCGACGAAAAGGACAAGACAGACAAAAACCTCATCCAAGGCTGCCAGAGCCGTGTGTGGCTCAGTTGCGAATACCGAGACGGACGTCTCTTCTTCCGCGCCGACAGCGATGCAGTCATCACCCGCGGCATCATCTCGCTCCTTATCCGCGCCCTCAACGGACAAACCCCACAAGATATCCTCGACGCCGACCTCTCTTTCATCGATGCCATAGGCCTCCGCGAACACCTCTCCCCTACCCGCTCCAATGGACTCACCTCCATGGTTAAGCAGATGAAGATGTATGCACTGGCTTTTTCAATGAAAAAATAATGGAACCAAACAAAGACACTATCTGGAGTGCAGTGGTCAACTGCCTAAAGAATATCTACGACCCCGAGATACCCGTCAACATCTACGACCTCGGCCTCATCTACAAGGTTGACGTCGACGACAAACTCAACGTCAAGATACTCATGACCATGACTGCCCCCGACTGTCCCGAGGCAGAATATATGTTCCAGGAGGTGAAGCAAATGGTGGGCTATATCTCCGGTGTCAAGAGTGTCGACGTCGAACTCACCTTCGACCCACCTTGGTCCATGGACATGATTCCCGAGGATGTGAAACTGGAGCTCGGCTTCCTCTAAAAACCTATTAGTCCTATAGGTCCAATAAGTCCTATGCAACTCTTCAAGAAACGTTCTGCCACAGACCTCGCCGGCCACTCGCTTGACAAGATGGCATGGCATCGTTTCCGTCGCAATCCCCTCTCCATCGCCAGCCTCGTGGTCATAGGGTTCTTTGCCGTGGTGGCGCTCCTCGGCTACCTCATCACCCCCGACAGTACCCCCTACTGCAACCAACAGTACCTCGAACTCGCCACCCTCAAGCCCTTTTCAAAGGCCACCTTCCTCTGTGTCAACAATCAGCAGACGGCTGACAGCAGAGGGCAACTGACCACCATGCTCAAGGGCAAGCCCTTGAGCTACACCGCCATCCCCATAATAAAATATGAACACGCGCGCGATAGTATAATTGCCACCCCCTATAATGGAGACCCCATTGTTGTCGCTGCTTCAGAGGCCTCTGTCAAAACCCGCACCTTCATCCTCGGCACCGACGGCTACGGGCGCGACGTATTGAGCATGATTATGATAGGCTCGCGAGTGAGCCTGTCCGTTGGCTTCATAGCCATCCTTATCGCACTGCTTATCGGCATCACTCTCGGTGCCCTCGCCGCTTACCACGGCGGTTGGGTCGATAACCTCATTCTGTGGTTCATTAACGTCGTATGGTCCATCCCTACTGTGCTGCTGGTTATCGCCATCACTTTTGTTCTTGGCAAGGGCTTTTGGCAGATATTTGTGGCTGTGGGTCTTACCATGTGGGTCGACATTGCCCGTGTGGTGCGCGGTGAAGTCTATAGCATCAAAGAGAAAGAGTATGTCGAAGCCACCCGTGCTCTCGGATTCAGCACCTTCCGCACCATCTTCCGTCACATCCTGCCCAATATTGCCGGGGCCGTGGTGGTTATCGCCGCCAGCAACTTTGCCTCGGCTATCCTCCTTGAGGCTGGCTTGAGCTTCCTCGGCATCGGTGTGCAGCCGCCCATGCCGTCATGGGGCATGATGGTCAAAGAGAACTACGGATACATCCTCCTCGACAGCGCCTACCTGCCCCTGATTCCCGGCCTTGCCATCATGCTTGTCGTCTTGGCTTTCATGCTCCTCGCTTCTGGTCTCCGCGATGCCCTCGACATCAAACGATAGAAGCATTAAGAACAATTAACACTCTATTTACTATACGATTAAAAAAAAGTTCGTACATTTGCATTTTGAAAATAGCGAAAAATAATTAATAATTAACCCATAAAACATTAAAAAACAATGAAGAACATTTTCAAATTCATGGGCATTGCCCTGATGGCTTGCAGCTTCACCATGGTTGCTTGCAGCAAAGATGATGACAAAAAATCCGACACTCCCGATGTGAATATCGACGCCGCTATCGCCGTCACTTTCGATGAGCAAGTTTGGACCAGCGATGTTCCTATGGAATACAACGCTGATCATTCTTATTTCGATGTTTACGAAGAAGGTGAAGATTTGGCCACCATGCAGTTCGCCTGCGGTCTCCAGAAAGGCGCCTATGGCTTTGCCGGTACCGACTACTATGTGAAATATTGGGCTGGCGACATTGAATATGACACTCCCTCTAACGATGGCACCATTGTCATTACTGATATTGACGTCAATGCAAAAACCATGACTGGCGTTATCAGCGCTGTAATGATCAAAGACGGTGCACAGCATCCCCTTAGCGCCGTTCTCACAAATGCTAAATGGGAATAAAATTGATTAATCATTTTAACATTAAGCATGATGAAAATTAAAGTTTTAGCACTCGCCGTTGCCGCCATGGCTCTGACCGTGGCCTGCAACAACAAAGCCGCTGAGGCCGTTGACACCGTGGCCGAGGACACCACCGCCATCGAGGTGATTGCCGAAGAAGAGGTTGCTGACACCGTTCCCGTGGTTGAAGAAGCTACCACTACTGTCAACAAGGTTGCCACCAAGGCTAAAGAAGAGGTGAAGAAGAATGAGGTTACCGTTACCGACAACAATGATGGTACCAAGACTGTCACCTCCACCAGAGGTTCAAAGAAAGCCGAACCCGCCGCTAAAGAGCCCGCCAAGGAGCCCGTTGTAACCAACAATAATGACGGTACCAAGACCGTAACTTCCACCAGAGGTTCCAAAAAGAACTAATCTTTGGGTGAAATAATTCAAAATTAAAGGTGCTTCGTATGAAGCACCTTTAATTATTTTTCAATGCGGATAATATCATGAGAACTCCTATTCTTTCATTGCTCATTGCAATTCTATGCATTGCCTGTGACGGTAAAAACAATCAAATTAAGGAGGTCGCCTATGAATACTGCTTCACAACTGCAAACTATGATATTGACGGAGCCGAGAAATACTGCACGGAAGAAACTAGTCTTAAAACACTGAAGGCGACACGCTATCTGCTGCAATTTGTTGACAGCGCCTATATTGCCTCCGACACACCGGCCACTATTGACATAACAAAGGTGAAGCAAACATCAGACACCACCGCTTTCGCCATATACCATAAGGTAACCCCTATCAAGGACTTCTCCGACACCGTCCAACTCCGCCTCCGCGACGGACGCTGGCTTGTACACGACATTTAGAGACGGATACGTGGGGGGACTCCTCGGGTGGCAAGGGTATCAGCACCCGTTTCACGGTCGAGAATTGCCAAAACACTGTCCTGAATGGGAACATAGAGATCCGGATGTTGTGAATAATAGTCGAAGCAATGCTCTATCTGCTCACGGCTGACATGATGTTTGGCAAGGATATCGTCGTAGGCACGCAGCACATCGGGCGACATGGCGTCGTAGCGATACTGGGTCTCAACAGCATAAAAGCCCTCCAGCAAATAGGCATCGGCCAGGAAAGCCACCATCTCGGGAGCGTCGAGAACATCGGCAGGACGACGGTCGTGAAGACAGGATGCCAACAATAGCACAGCAACAGGAAAAAGGAGACTCTTTTTCATTATATCCAGATAAAAAAAGACAGGTCCGCGTTGCGTGGACCTGCCTTTGTGTTGATTACAATTTAGAATTTGACCTTCTTGGCAAGCTCCTCAGCAGCCTTATCAACAGCCTTGTTGGCTTCCTCGGCCACTTTGGCTTTGGCCTTATTCATGGCGCACTCGCCAACACCCTGCTCAACAGCCTTGACAAACTTGTCGTTGTTCTGATAGGCCTGATAGGAGGTGGCAAGAATCTGCTTCATGCAGGCGGCGATCTTGCTCTGGTCGGCGCTGGCGCAGTTGCAAATCTCCTCGGCAGCCTTCTGGGCGGCGGCCATCATCTCTGCATCGGCATCGCAGCAAGCCTCCACAGCGGCGGGCTGGNNTTCCTGAAACGCATGTTTCATGGCGACCCGCTCCATTACACTGCCATCCCCATCAACAGCTGCCGCGACCTCGGCGACAGCCTCTACGTCGAACCCGTTGCAGGCGAGCCGTTCACCATTGAGCAAAGCCGCGTGCTCAAGGTGAAGCAACGCACCTTCCTGCTGGGAACCGACCCCTACGGACGCGATGTGCTCAGCATGTTGATGATAGGCTCCCGCGTGAGTCTCTCCGTCGGCCTCATTGCCATCCTCATCGCCCTGCTCGTCGGCATCAGCCTCGGCGCCCTCGCCGCCTACCACGGTGGCTGGGTCGACAATCTCATCATGTGGCTCATCAACGTCGTCTGGTCCATCCCCACCGTCCTGCTCGTCATCGCCATCACCTTCGCCCTCGGCAAAGGCTTCTGGCAGATATTCGTCGCCGTGGGACTCACCATGTGGGTCGACATCGCCCGTGTGGTGCGTGGCGAGGTATTCAGCATCAAGGAGAAAGAATATGTCGAAGCCACCCGTGCCCTCGGCTACTCCACCTTCCGCACCCTCTTCCGCCACATCCTACCCAACACCGTCGGGGCCGTCGTCGTTGTCGCAGCCTCCAACTTCGCCTCCGCCATCCTCCTCGAGGCGGGCCTCTCCTTCCTCGGCATCGGCGTGCAGCCCCCCATGCCCTCCTGGGGCATGATGGTGAAAGATTACTACGGCTACATCCTCCTCGACAGCGCCTACCTGGCCCTCCTGCCGGGCGTGGCCATCATGGTCATCGTGCTGGCCTTCATGATTCTGGCCTCCGGACTGCGCGACGCGCTCGACACCCGCCGCTAGTCGCTACCTGGCGAGGCTGTCGCGCAACGCCTCCAGGCGTGCCACCACCTCGTCGTTGATTGACTTGTATTCGTCCAGATGACTGGAATAGTAATCCAGGCTCCGTTCCACATCCTCGCGGCTCACCCCGTGCACCGACAGCACGCTGTCGTACGACCGGGTCGCCTCCTCGCTCACCCTGTCATAGCGGTACTGCGTCTCGATGGCATAGTCCCCCTCAATCAGGTAGGCGTCGGTCAGGAAAGCGGCCATCGCCTCATGGTCCATCACGTCCTGCGGGAGATGCTCGTGCCGGCACGACACCGCCAACAGCGACACCACCGCCAACAGCACCGTCGCCATCCGGATTGCAAGAAGATGATTCTGAACGTTATATTGCATATTGGTATTCATCGTTTCTCGATTGTTTCAAAATGCAAAGAAGCCTTCAATATTCGACCTTGTCGGTCTTTTCGGACCAGAGGCGGAAGGTCTGCAGGGCTTCGTTGCGGAGCAGGGGGACGATGGGAAGGGTGCGCTCGTCGAGGGGCTTGCCGAGTTCGTCGTAGATGAAGTCGTCGGCAAAATCGATGGCGGCGGCATCCTGACGGGTGTTGCCATAATAGATATGGTCGATATGCGCCCAATAGATGGCACCGAGGCACATGGGGCACGGCTCGCAGGAGGTGTAGATGTCGCACCCCGACAGGTCGAAGGTACCGAGTTGGCGACAAGCCTGACGGATGGCGTTCACCTCGGCATGGGCCGTGGGGTCGTTGTCGAGGGTGACGCTGTTGGAGCTGCCGGCGACAATGGTGTCGCCCTTAACGACGACGGCCCCGAAAGGGCCGCCTCCGTGCTCCACGCTTTCGTTGGCCAACCGAATGGCCTCGCGCATGAACTGCTGCGCACGCTGGAGATTGAACATGTGGGAGTAACAGGGATCGAACCAGTGACCTCCTGCTTGTAAGGCAGGCGCTCTGAACCAGCTGAGCTATACTCCCAAAAGAGCGTGCAAAGATACTAACTTTTTTCGATATAACAAAAATAATTATGCAAACGTCTGCATGTCAACCAGTTTCTTATACATTCCATCGAGTGCTATCAGTTGGTCGTGGGTACCTTGTTCCACTATTTGACCCTTGTCGAGCACCACAATCAAGTCGGCATGACGTATGGTGGAGAGACGGTGTGCGATGACAATAGACGTGCGCCCTTGCATCAAGGCATCAAGTCCCTGCTGTACAGCATGCTCCGACTCAGAGTCGAGGGCCGAGGTAGCCTCGTCAAGAATGAGGATTGGAGTGTCGCGGAGCACCGCACGGGCAATGCTAAGACGCTGACGCTGGCCTCCAGAGAGGTTCATTCCTCGGTCGCCAATAGGGGTGTCATAACCCTGAGGTAGCTGATCAATAAACTCATCAGCATGAGCCATGCGCGATGCCTCACGGATAGCCTCCCTGCTATAACCCTCAGCACCAAAAGCAATATTGTTGGCCACAGTGTCGTTGAAGAGAATACAGTTCTGCGACACTAGGCCGAACTGAGAGCGGAGGGAGTTGATATTGAGGTCGCGGATAGGGAACCCATCGATGGAAATGAGGCCACTGGTGCAGTCATAGAAGCGCGGAAGAAGGTCGACAAGAGTAGTTTTACCTGCTCCCGAAGGACCCACCACCGCCACCGTCTTGCCTTTGGGAACCACCAAGTTGATATTCTTGAGAACCATATCCGAGGCCGCCGAATCTTCCGACGTTTCAGAGCTTCGGTAGCTAAAGCATACATCATGGAACTCAATCTTGTCATGAAAACCTTGGAAGACAGTAGCATCGGGCTTCTCCATAATCACCTCATCGGCATCAAGTATCTCGAGATAACGCTGTGCAGAAGCGCTGCTCTTCAGCAAGGTATTGTAAGCGCGTACGATAGCCAGGATAGGCGGAATGATACGGGCAAAGATGATAACGAAGAAAATAAACACCGAAGGCTGAATGGAACCATCTATAACTTGCCATCCGCCGACGATGAGGATAAACACCAATGCCAGAGTGCCTAGAATCTCGGAGAGAGGGCTGGAGAGTTCACGATGGATTGTCACTTTAACCAGGGTGCGGGCAAAGCCATTGTTGGCTTCAGCAAAGCGACGCTTGCGGTCATCTTCACGGACAAACGACTTGACTGCCTTGAGCGACGCCAACGACTCTTCAAGAATTCCCATCAGGCCTCCCAATTCGGTCTGGCCACGCAGCGAACTGCGTTTAAGATGCTTACCCACCAAAACAATTAGCCATACCCCCAAGGGCAAAACTATCAGGAAGAGAGCAAAGAGCTGCCACGAAATAAACATCAGGACAGCACTGAAGACCAGCACATTGATAGGTTCCTTGACAAGCGACTGCAGCATGCCGGTACACCACTCGAGGTCGCCAATATCGTTAGACATACGGCTTAACAAGTCACCTCGCGACTTGCTGTTAATGAAAGCAATAGGAAGAATGGTTACCTTATGAAAAATATCGTTACGCAGACACTCGAGAAGTTTGCAGCGTACCAAGCCAAGAAACACCTGTGCCAAGAAGCGGAAAAGGTTACTCAACAACGAGAATCCCAGGTATCCAGCAGCCACAATGAGCAGACAGCGCCACACACCGAAGGCGTCTTTGTATTGATAAAGGTGCCAGAAAGCCCAGTCGACCAAATGGTTTTGATCAAAGCCGAACTCTGGTTCAACCTCGGGTACCCCGTTGAGACCGAACATCAGCTCCACGAAGGGGACTATCATCACGTATGAGCCCAAATTGAAAAGGATATGCAACAGGTTAAAGAGTACATTGAACGTGATGTATACCGGGAAAAACCGGAGATAGGCCATTATGCGGAGCATGGGTTTCATAGGAGTGACAGGTGTTACGTGGTTAGTGGTTAGTGGTTATTCTCATTTGGGGATGTATGATGGAGGTGCCACCACGGTAGCTGAGGCGTTCGGCACGCAGTTTTTTCTTCATCAAGAAGTCGTAGACCGTCTTGGCTTCGGCAGCCTTAGGACATTCCACCGCCATATGAACGCGGGGATGATCGAAAAGCCATGCTGCCCAAGCATCAAGAACGCTCTCGGCCCACGGGGTCAACATGCCGTCGGCAAAGGTTACAGCCAGCTGGGCCACACTGTCAGCCAGCACCACTCGTCGGCCGTCGAGCTCACGCGCCTTGCCCGAAGTGATGAAAGGAAGTTTCCCCTCACGGGAGAGAACAACTGTGCTTGCTTTGTGTTCGGAAAGCATCATCAAAGTGTCGGATCCCTCGACCTTAAGACGGCAAAGGCGCATAGCTTCGGGACGTGCGGCAGGATAAAGGTCGAACATCAGTATATCGGTACTGCGCGACGAGGCCAGTCGACCGGGAAAGTATGCCCGGGTGCCGTCAGCAATGACACCGAAGGAGAGTTCGTCGCCCTCGCTGTTGACAGGTAGCCCGAGGTTGGTTGGACGTGCAGCACCAGCCTCGGCGAGGTCAATGAAATAGATATCGTAGCCACCGAAGCCCTGCCATCCGTCGGAGACGAAATAGAGCGTGTGGCCGTCGGCATGGAGGAACGGAAATTTCTCATTGCCGGGAGTATTGACCGAGGGACCTAAATTTTCAGGACGACTCCAGTCGCCATTCTTCAGACGGTGGCAACGCCAAAGGTCGATACCCCCCAACCCTCCCTTACGGTTGGATGCGAAATAGAGCCACTGTCCATCAGCCGAGACCGAAGGTTGCGACTCCCAGGTGCGGTCGCCATTGATGCCATTCTCCAGAGGATGGACCTTCCAGCGCTTGTCGGCCTCTGACCACTCGCCACAATAAAGGTCGCTATTGGGGTAACCAGCAGTCGTCATGATGCGGGAATAGAAGAGCATACGCCCGTCAGCTGTCAGGCTGACGCCACCTTCGGGGTCACCACTGTTGAAAGGGGCAGGCAACTCGACGCCGCGCGAGAAAGCGGTATCCTGCCAGTCGCTGCGGAAAAGCGTCCAGCGAGTCTTCTCCATCTGGCTGACATAGAACGAGGTGCCATCCCTTTTCAATGGCATCTCACGAAGGTAGTAGCAATGGAGGCCATCGGGGGTGATAAAAGGAAGATTTTCATTGCGCTTCGAGCTGACGCCCGTCAAAATATGCGGGTCGAAGGGTGCCATGTTGCGCACTGCCTCGGCGAGGAAACGCGACCAGTAGAGGTAGGCCGAAGCCTCCTCATAGACAGCAGTCTGTGTAGCATCATTGGAATTGTTGGCCAGACGGAAGTAGGCTTCCATTTCGGCCATTGCCTCATCATAGCGGGCATCAGTGTAAAATATCATGCCCAAATAGTAATGTGCCAAGGCATTAGGATAGTCTGGGCAGAGTTCGATACACTTGGTGAAGTATTTGCGGATGGCAGTGGTGTTGAAACCGTTGCGCACAGCCGTCATACCGAGCCAAAACTGTGGGTCGGCAGACTTGGGATTATGCTGCGCCACACGGCGCAGCAACTGCGAGGCTTCGCGGAAATGCTGCTGTCCATACTGCTCCAGTGCCTCGTTGTAGGTCTTGCGATCGGAAGACTTCACCTCGGTAATGCAATCCTGGCTTGCCGCCAAAAACGGTAAGCACAAGAAAGGCATCAAGAGTATCAGGCGGCGCATTTAGAGCTTTGTAATGTCAATTTCAAAATGTGCATCGGGACCGTTGCAGGGAGTGGTGCACTTAATGGCGCACTCATCGCATGCGGGCGAGAGCTCGCCGTGGAGACGCTTCTTCACCATGTCGCCCACCATGTCGCGCAACTCGGGGATGCCGATGGTACGTATCACCTCATCGCAGAAGGCATAGCTGAGCATGGTAACAGCGGTGCGCTGGGAGATGCCACGTGTCATGAGGTAAAACATGGCCTGATCGTCGAGCTGACCGATGGTGGAGCCATGGGAACATTTCACATCGTCGTTATAGATTTCGAGGAAGGGGCGCGTGTCTACATGGGCCTTGTCGGTGAGGAGAATATTGCGGTTGGTCTGGTAGGCTTCGGTCTTGACGGCACCGTCCTGTACCAGCACGTGTCCGTTGAAACGGGCACGGGCCGCATCGTCGAGGATGCCTTTGTAGAGCGTGCGGCTGGTGCAATGGGGCTTGGCGTGCTCAACAAAGATATAGTTGTCGCACTGCTGCTCACGGTCCATAAGGTAGAGGCCGCCCGATTGGAGGTCGCAACCCTCACCCTCCATACACACCACAATGTTGTTCCTCACATGTTGGCCACCGAGAGTGTAAACTCCCAGTTCGATTCGCGAGTCGCGCTGCATAGTGACGACCGTCTCCGTGAGCTGATGCTCAGGGGTGTAGATACCCTGCAGACGGTAGAGCTGTAGGCTGGCGCCCTCGGCGAGATCGACCTTGAGCAGGTCGGTCGGAGGGCAAAGGAGAGCCTTGCCCTGCAGTTTCTCAACAATCCAAGGGTCGTCGGTAATCACCACCTTCGTTGCCGCCCCTGCGGGGATGGTCAAAAGCTGGGGTTCGGTGTCGGGAGCGAGACGCCAATCGTCGCCCCAGATATCAGGCATTTGGTCCTTCCTAATCATAGCTTTCCACTTTCATCTTTCCTCTTTTCACTTTCCACTCTCCAGTTCCTCCTTAATCCAGTCGTAGCCTTTTTCTTCAAGCTCGAGGGCCAATTCCTTGGGACCCGTCTTGACGATACGGCCCTCGTAGAGCACATGCACGAAGTCGGGCACGATATAGTCGAGCAGACGTTGATAGTGAGTGATGACGATGGTGGCGTTGTCGTTAGAGCGCAGTTTGTTGACGCCTCCGGCGACGATACGGAGGGCGTCGATGTCGAGACCCGAGTCGGTCTCGTCAAGGATTGAGAGCGTCGGATTGAGCATCGCCATCTGGAAGATTTCGTTCTTCTTTTTCTCGCCGCCTGAAAAACCCTCGTTGACCGAGCGGTTAGCCAAGCTGGCAGTCATTTCCACCACCTTTTTCTTCTCCTCCATAAGTTTCAGAAACTCACTGCCGCTCAGGGGGTCAAGGCCGTGATACTTGCGCTGCTCGTTGACAGCAGTACGCATGAAATTAGAGATGCTTACCCCGGGAATCTCCACAGGGTACTGGAACCCCAGGAAGATGCCCTCGCAAGCGCGCTGGTCGACAGGCAGGTCGAGGATGTTCTTGTCCTTGAAAAACACCTCGCCGGCAGTGACGGTATATTTGGGGTTGCCGGCCACGACACCTGCCAAGGTGCTCTTGCCGTTGCCGTTGGGACCCATGATGGCATGCACCTCGCCGCGGTTCACCTCGAGGTTGACACCCTTCAGAATCTCGCGGTCGCCGATCGAGGCATGCAAATTGCGTATCGAGAGTAGTGACATATCTTTTACAAACATTTGATTACTATAAAAATAAAAATATCTTTAGGCACAAATCCAATTAGCAAAAGTACAAAAAAAAAGTGAATCCCCAGCAAGTGGGGAAGAAAAAACTCTGTTGTCCGCTATATGTCCGCTATATGTCCGCTTTAAAAGCGGACATATAGCGGACATATAGCGGACATATAGCGGACAAATAGCGGACAAATGACCTAGCGAACGGCTAGCGGACAGCCATTTGACATTTCTCATTTTTTTTTACGTATTTCAGGAATTATGTGTATCTTTGCAGTCGGATATGAAAACTCCAATAGTCACATTGACAACCGATTGGGGCTCACAAAGCTTCTTCGCTGGCATGGTGAAGGGGGCATTGTACAGCATGGTCGAAGGGGTGCAGGTAGTGGATATTACCCACTACGTGGACCCATTCAGTGTGGCATCGGCGACATTCGTGGTGAAGCATGCCTGCATGGGATTCCCTCCGGGGACCGTACACATCATCGATGTGGCATTGCGCCACAGCGAGGAGCATCCTTTTGTGGCGGTGAAAGCCCGCGGACAATACTTCCTCTGTTGCGACAACGGGCTGCCGACGATGGCCTTTGGCGACGAGATAGAGGACGTGAGCCGCATACCGGTGCAGGAAAACGGGGTGTACAACTTCGCCTCCTATTCGCTTTTTGTCCGCGTGGCGGCCAAGTTGCTTGGCGGCGCCACAATGCGTGACATCGGTCCGCGCTTCGACGGTCTGATGCAGAGCAACATCATGGGCTGGTACCGGCAGGGGACCGACCAATACCGCATCTATATCCATCATGTGGACCACTATGGCAACGCCTATCTGGGCATGAGCTACCGCGAATTCGAAGAGCTGCGTCAAGGACGGCGCTTCGCGCTCGAGGTGCGCGACCAGATTATTGACGAAATCCTGTCGTCCTACCATCAACAGCACGCCCGCAGCGACTCACGGCACAAGTTGCGCCTGACGGTGTCGGCTACGGGCCTGTTGGAACTGGCGGTGAAGGAGAGTTCCTTCACCCAGCTCATGGGGTTGCACGCCGGCGACCCCGTGCTACTTACATTCAAGGCTTCTTAGGAGTTTCCCACGAGAAGAACACCTGCACGCCAGCCATCTGATAGACTTGGAGGTGTCCCCATTTGCCCATGCCGCTGAAGTCGGTATCCCATTTGACATTCAGGGCAAAATTGGCGGCAATATGGGTGGAGAAACGATAGTCGAGCTTCAGTTCGAAGTCAAGATCAGTCTCGAACACACGGCGCTGGATCCAATTGTATCCGGCCAGGTCGGCCCAAGTCTCATCACCGGTGGGAGAAAGGATGTACTTCGACTTGGCTTCCATCACCGCCGGGTCAGAATCCCAAGCCATGTGCGTGCGTTTCATGTAATCGTAGAATATCTCAAGACGGGCATAGAGGTCAAGACTGGGGAGGATATTCTTTTTGAGATACTGTGCACGGATATAACTACCAAGTGCGAAATAGGCATGGGTGTACTTACGGGAAGGATTAAGGGTAACGCCGTCGGCAAGATAGAAGTCATCATCCTGGATAACACCATAGGTATAGCCACTGTCAATGAGGTCGTCGCTACACACAAAGGTGGTCTTGCCGGTGAGGAACGAGTAAGAGACTGACCAGTCGGGCTTCTTCAACTCGAAGGAGAGAGCCGTGGTGAGGTAACCGGGAGCCATGAAGCGCGACACCAGGGTGCCGTCCTTGTCCTCGATGCCAGCGTACTCATAGCCATTGCCAAACTGAGTTTTGAGGTTGGCCGAAGCGCTGACGCCCCAATCCTTATAGGCCTTCCACGAAAGCGTGGATGTGAGGTCAATCTTGTCGTTGCTCTTGCGACGGGTCTCGAAGAGGGTGCCTTTGGAACTATTATCGAGGTCCTGCCAAGCATAGCCATAGGAGAGGTCGGCGATGTTGTCCCATACATAACGGGGATGAGTATATTTGTAGTTGCCAAAGAAGGTGGCGGTAATGTCAATCTGCGAGTTACCCGACTTGGACCAGTTCTCAAACATGAATTCGCTGAACTTCAGCGCAGGAGTAGAGATAGTGGTCCAAACACCGGCAGGAGCAGGGTCCTGGGCAGCAAGTGTCAGCGGAGCCGTCAGCAGTAGAGTCATGTACAATGTACGTAAAGTTTTCATAATTCTTCGTTGTTATTGGTAATTACTTGTTTTATCTCGTCTACGGTAAAGCCACGGGAGGCGAGGAAAGCCATGAGCTTCTTGCGGAGGAGGAGGGGGTCGTCTATGCGTGAGCACAATTCCTGACGTTTCTTTTCAGCCACGGTGGCGAGGGTGGCGCGGTAGTCGTCGTCGGAGACGGCAGCCATACCGGCATCCACCGCCCGACGGGGCAGATGCTTGAGGCGCAACTGATAGAGAACCTTCTGGCGCCCCCAATGCTGATGAAGAATCTTGCTCTCGCAATAGGCCTTGGCATAGCGAATATCATCGATGTAGCCCTCGTTGTAGAGGGTGGCCGTCACTTGGTCAGACTCGGTAGGCGTAGCACCCCATGTGACGAGCTTCTGGCGTACGGCATCTTCACACTGTTCGGTGAGAGAGCAGTAATGCCTTGCCCTGTCGAGTAGGACGCTGAGGTTGTCTGTGTTACGGCGCTTCAAAGCCATTCTTTCCTGTACTAAAAAACGATGCAAAAGTACAACTTTTTTTTAAATCGAGGTCTTTCGTTTTGTCAAATCATTTTTTTTTCGTAATTTTGCATTTTGGATATAATATGTTTTTTACATGGCAAAAGGGAGAATATTATATGTAAATCAGGAGATTGTACCATTTTCGGCAGAAAGTGAGCAGGCAATGTTAGGACGCTATCTTCCAGCCAAAACACAAGAAATAGGCCGTGAGATACGTGTGTTTATGCCCAAATTCTGTGAGGTGAACGACCGCAAGCACCAGCTGCACGAGGTTATCCGCCTCTCGGGCATGAACCTCATCGTCAACAACTGCGACCACCAGCTCATCATCAAGGTCGGCTCCATTCCCACGGCGCGTATGCAGGTCTACTTTATTGATAACGAAGAATACTGCATCCGCGGCAAGGAACTGGTTGACGAACACCGCCATCCCCTACCTGACACAGACGAGCGACTCCTCTTTTTCGGTCGTGGCACCTTGGAGGCTGTGCGCAAACTAGCCTGGCAGCCCCACCTCATCAACTTTTGCGGATGGTTTACATCGATGATTCCCTTTTATCTGCGCCGAATCAACAAAGAGAACGCTTTCTTCTCGGGCACTAAAATGGTCATTACGCTGACCAACAACCGTTTTGTAGGTCCCATCGGAGGCGATCTGGAGCGCAAAATGAAGACCGACGGCGCCACCGCCAAGGACCTCCGCCTCTATGGGCAGACCACTTACCACGGTTTAATGAAGGCAGCCATCACCTACTCCCAGGGCGTTATCATCGGCTCACCCGATGCCGACCCCGAACTAGTGGCCTTTGCCAAAGAAAACAAACGCAACGTGCTCGATTATATTCCAGACAACGACGAATTCTTCAACCGCATAAACAAATTCTACGACACCATCGTAGGAAGCAGCAACTTTGAAAAATAAAATGAAAACCAAACAACTCCTCTTCTCCATCCTCCTCGCAACCACTGCTACCCTCACCGCTTGTAGCGACAAAGAAACACCCCTCGGCACCGACCTCGTTGATCCAAACACCCTATATAAAGGCGAAGTGGATACCCTCTATGCCGACAACGCATGGACAGAACACGAGGACTCCATGCTCACCAGTGGCTACTCCTATGGCATCATCGGCAACTACTTTGACAACACCTTTGGCCACGTCAGTTCAATTCTCTACACCCAAATAGCACTCCCATCAAACTCCAGTAGCATCTCTTTCGACGAGAAGATGATTATCGACTCAGTGGTGCTCCAATTAGCCAAGAGCCAACTTTTCCCTGACACAGGCCAAAGCAGTGTTTACAATTTCCATTTTGAAGTGGCACAGTTGGCCTCAGCACTGTCTACCGACTCGCAATACTATAGCTATAGCGAAATAGACGTCGACCCCACAGCAACCTTTTTCAATGCTCCTGTACCGGTGGCCTATACCGACTCTCTAGTTTCCTTGCGTCTCGACACCAGTATCAACTCTATTCTGCGGAATACCTCGTCGGACAACTTCATCAACACAGTCAAGGGTCTGCGCATCAGCATCACTGATGCTGGTGCAACAGGTATGATGACCATTGATTTCTCCTCGGTCAAAACCTGCCTAAAGACCTATTACCACTATGTCTACAATGGCGATACTACGCATAACACCTTCACATTCTTGATGGGCGCTGGCACAAATCATTTCACCCAGTTCAAGCACAACTATAACGGTACGCTCTTTGCCGGCAATAGCCCTGTCAACGGCACACAGCGCCTCTACCTCGAACCCCTTGGAGGGTTACAGGTACGCATGAGTTTTGACCGTGACATCAAGGCCTTCCACGAAGCGCACCCCTATGCTGTGGTGCAGCGGGCTGAACTCATCCTGCCCGTGTCACCTGAGGTAAGCGACAATCCCCCTGACCAAATTCTGACTCTCTACAAGGAAACCGACGGGTCTGACACCTACGTCTATGACCTCATCGATTCCTATACCCTCAAGGGATACGATGGTACCTACGACGCGGGGCAAACACGCTACCGCATGCGCATCACCCAACACGTTCAGAAACTCATCCATCAAGGTGCTGACTCTGGATTCCTGTTCATTCTCAACTCACGACGCCATGCTGCCCAACGTGTCTCACTCTATGGCACCTCTATGGCAAACCGTCCCCATATCATCATCACTTACACCGAATAGAAAAAGTTCATCCACATGAAAAGAACTCTCCTACTGTTGGCAATAGCCACCCTGCTCCCCACCTACTCGTATGCACAGACCGTCTACCAGAAGAAATACGAGAACACCAACCAGCTCTCTGTCCAGGGCAACCTCAACGACCAAAACAACCGTACAGGCAACTGGACATGGTGGTACCCCAACGGGCGCATCTCACAAGAAGGCACCTATGAGAACGGTGTCAAGACAGGAGTATGGGTGCTCTACTATGAAGATGGAAGCCGCATGGCAGAAGAATGCTACGGTACAGGCACCTCGCGCACTTGGCACCGCAACGGAGACCTGAAAAGCGAGGTGGCTATAGAGAAGGGCAAAAAAAACGGTCTCTACCGTTCTTGGCATAGCAACGGACAGAAAGAGGAGGAGATTACCTATGTGGCGGGCAGCCGTGAAGGTGCCACTACCCAATGGCACCGCAACGGCACTCTGCAATTCAGTGGACAATACAAGAACAACGAACTCCAAGGAGAAGCTGTCTGGTATTTCCCCAGCGGCAAGACCGATATGCGTGGACAGTTTGTTAACGGTCTCCAAGAAGGTGAATGGACCTTTTACTGGCGTAGCAATGGCAAACTAGGAGTGCAAGGGGCTTATCTCCACGGCAAGGAAAATGGCCAGTGGACATACTACTACGAGACTGGCGAGCGCTGGCGCACAGGCAACTACCTCAACGGCAAACGCGAAGGCTCTTGGACCACCTTCTACGAGAGCGGCAAGAAACTCCATGAAGGTCCCTATGTGGATGGCAAGGAAGAAGGGCATTGGACTGCCTGGTACGAGAATGGTTCGGTGGACTACTACGGCGACTTCGACGAGGGGTTGAAAGAGGGTGAATGGAAAGGCCTCTATGACGACGGTTCCACACGCTATATCATCCATTACTCACAGGACGAGAAAGACGGCGAAGAGACACGCTATTTCCCCAACGGGGAAATGGAACTTCGACAAAATTTCAAAGAAGGTGTCCTTGATGGCAAATACGAGCGATACAACGAGGCTGGTGCCATCTTGGAGAAAGGGCAATTCTTGGACGGTGAGAAAGAGGGCAAATGGACATGGTATGAAAATGGCCGTGAAGCCTACAAGGCAAAGTTTAAGGCTGGGAAAGAGGTGAAATGAAATTACTTCTGGCTTCAAAATCTCCCCGCCGTCGCCAGCTCCTCTCCGAGTTGGGTTACCCTATAGAATTCATTCAGTTGGAGGTTGACGAACATACGTCTGCCAACATTCCTGCCGCCGACACTGCCGAACTTTTGGCGCGCCGAAAGGCTGAAGCGTGCCCCACAGAACGCATTGAGCCTGACAGTGTGCTGATTGCCGCTGACACCGTGGTGGTGCTGGATGGGCAAGTTCTTGGCAAACCCGCCAACCGCAACCAAGCGCTTGACATGCTCCACGCCCTGTCGGGAAAAGTTCACTCGGTCTATACCGGTGTATGCCTTCGAACTCCAAAACGAACCCTCTCGTTCACAGAGCGTACCGACGTACATTTCAAGACTCTCTCCGAAGAGGAAATGGCATACTACATAGACCACTACAAACCATATGACAAAGCCGGTGCCTACGGTATACAAGAATGGATAGGCATGATAGGCATTAGCCGCATAGAAGGGTGCTACTACAATGTCATGGGGCTTCCTGTCGCCCGATTGTACGAGTATCTACAGCGAGTGTAGTACCATTAAAGTTCAGTTCGCCCCTATCAAGCATTTCTCTAATAATCTCGACAACATCAGTATAGCCCTTTTCGCGCAATAGCATGGTAAGGCTATCCAGAGTCATCGCATTTTTTCCAAGCAAATCAAGGATCACCTCCTCCGCTCCTTTTTGCCAATTTTGTCGACGGCGACAGACATCACAGACACCGCAGTCATCTCCCTCTTTCTCACCGAAATATGATACCAACTGACGACTTCGGCACACTTCTTCGTTCTCGGCATAATGAATAATAGCATTAATACGTTGTTCGGCCGATTGTTTAAGTAGACTATAATTTTGCTCGGTAGGATAAATTGAATGCTCATCAATACGCTCGGTAGGGAATAATATCTGGGGACCTTGGGGACAAGGTCGATACTCAACAATATGCATTTCATTGAGTTGCACAAGCATTGCAAATACTTGTTGCACGTCGGCAGAGCACTTATATGCAATCTTGCGCTCATTGACAGGTACTGGAGAGTCCAACAGACCTGGGTACATGCGCATCAACGTCTGTAAAAGGTCTCCAAAACGCTGATGATCAACATGAAAACGGTAGAGTTCATCGCGGGCTATGGGAATGTAGAGGGTAGAATAGGATTCCTCGCGCTCTGGGATAGCAATAAGTCCCTCGCGCTCCAATATCTTACACGCGGCATAGAATTCGCGCACCTGAAAGTTGTAGGACGAGCAAATAGTTTCTAAATCAAAGTCAAACCGACTGTCAATTCCTCCTCCTACTGGGAGACGGTAGTGATTGCAAATAGCACTATATACATTCCTAATTTGCTGAAGTTTAGGAAAGTCCGCGTTAATATTAAGCCGTAGTCTTGTGGGGTCAGAGTCATCGAAAATCAACACTGCATAGGCGGCCTTCCCATCACGTCCTGCTCTGCCTGCTTCCTGAAAGTAGGCTTCAACAGAGTTGGGCATATCCACATGCACAACAAAACGCACATCGGGCTTGTCAATACCCATACCGAAAGCATTGGTAGCCACCATAATGCGACACTCGTTGTTCATCCATATTGCCTGACGGCGGTCACGCTCAGAAGCTTCAAGACCGGCATGGTAAAATATGGCAGAAATACCAGATTTGTCAAGAAAGTTCGCTATTGTCTGTGTACTTCTGCGACTACGGGTATATACAATACCAGAGCCCTTCACTTTCTGAGTGATACGCAACAGACGCTGCATCTTGTCTGCATCGTGAAGCACCATATAAGAGATGTTGGGACGTACAAAACTAGACTGAAAATGACAGACATCCTTCATCTTCAGTTGTCTACAAACATCCAACACCACCTCGGGAGTAGCTGTGGCTGTAAGTGCAACAAGAGGCGCTTTGGGATGATAGTCCCTTATTTCGGCAATTTGAAGGTATGGGGGACGAAAATCGTAACCCCATTGGGAGACGCAATGAGCCTCGTCAACAGCAATAAGGCAAACCTTCATCCGACGGAAGTGCTCAATAAAAGAGCGCTGCTTCAGTCGCTCGGGAGAAACATAGAGGAACTTTATCACTCCGCATACCGCATTGTTAAGCACCGCTGTCACCTCATTAGCACCCATACCCGAAACAATGCATGCCGACTTGATATGGCGGTCGTTAAGCTGCTGCACCTGATCCTTCATCAAGGCTATCAAGGGCGACACCACTAGACAAAGTCCCTCCATAGCCAAACCAGGGAGTTGATAACACAAAGACTTTCCCCCACCCGTAGGTAGTAGGGCCATTGTATCATGACCCTGCATCACGGAACAGATAATCTCCTCCTGTAGGGGACGGAAAGAGTCGTATCCCCAATAGCGTTTTAAGAGTTTGTGCAGACAGTTGTCCATCAGCGAACAAGCGTCACACTGCCCTGAATGGTGCGTAGTGAAGTTGTACCCGGCTTGAGGAAGCGGCAGGAATAGACGTATGTGCCTTGAGGAAGGGGCTTCCCGTTGCAAGTGCCATCCCACGAGAAATGGACATCGTCAGAGTCATACACCAACTCACCACGACGGTTATAAATATAGATGTGGAAGTTCTGATACTCATTGACAGTATAGAACTCGAACCGTGAGTTACCGTCATTTGTGTTGGGTGTGAAAATATTCGGGAACCATGCCGTGAAAACACTCACAGGTATCCTGAAGGGGTACTCTTTTGGACAGCCTAGTTCATTATAGCTTGTCAATGTCACATCCACCGAGTCGTATCCAACGGAATTCTCAAAGGTATGGCTCACCTTCTTGCCCGTCATCATTGAACCGTCGTTGAAGAGCCACGAGGAGGATACAGATTTGGCTGACACATCGCGCAGAACCACTATCGGGTCATCCACATCGACATATTCGGGCGAAAGACTGACTTTCGATACGGGCAACGGTACCACAGTGACAGTCTTTTGCAATGGAGTGGCGTCACAGTTATTGGCGCCGTGTCCTACCATAGTATAGACTGTTGTCTGTTTGGGCGACACATTGATTTGATTGGCCCGTTCCTGCCCCTCCAACGATGGGTCGGCGGGCGAAGCCGTCCAACTGTAATGATGAGCGTCGGTACCCGTCAGGGTAGCCACGTCGCCTGGACATATCCTGCCGTCATCAGGAACCATTGCCAACTTGGGCCTGACCATATAGGCATGTATGCTGTCCCATGCCACACATCCCTGAGGACTGGTAACTTTGACAAAATAGGTAGCTCTATCGGCATAAGGCACTACCCTGAGGGTGGGACCTGCGGGCAAACCTCCGGTCACCTGTCCATCGGTCAACGACCACTCATAGGTACAATTGTCCACTCCAATGGCGCGTACCGTGGCATCGGTCTTGTGGCCTTCGCAAACCACTGTGTCACCTGTCACTTCGAGGTCAGGATGAAGAAATACCGATACTGTATCGCGCACATAGGTCTGGCACCATATCGTATCATCGTGTCTATCAAGGCAGTAAGAACCATTGTACACTCTAAGTCCTATGGGCTCCACAGCGTGCGAAAACGAACGCGACACCGTGCGGTTGACATCGCCAACACCTGTCAGCGAGTCGCCAAGCGTCATGTCTCCTTCTGGTGCATTAACAGGAAGAAAATACCATGTGCGGCGGTTATTGGTGCCCTCGGTATTGTCGATGAGGGTGGTAGCACCGTCGTCGCAAAGAACCCTTTCCGTGATGTGCATGCTAGTGTTTGGGTTAAGGCGGGGCTGAATAGGATAGATAGCCTCAGAATAGCAATCTCCCTCACAGGTCAGCGTACGGACACGCAATCCCTTCAGTCCAGTATCAGCGAAGGAGTACTCCACACTGTCTCCCGTGGCAGAGAACACAGGATCACCATTGCAACCAGGATTGTTATAGAAGTTCCATTGTGTACTTGCGCGCAGTACCAAGGCAGGGGCGCCTGGCACTTCACTTGTGTTCAGCACCTTCACTCCACCATCACAGCTCAGCAGTGAGTCAACGGACATAGAGGGCTTGGTATTCTGAACATGGGCATAAAGGTAAGAGTCAAAAGGTTTGGCGGGGTCAAGGGCAGATGTCAACTTACAACGGAAAGTCTGCCAGTTGTCAATGGAGTCGACTGCCACCGATGTTCCGTTGGGACCAAAGCGTCGCGTGATGCGGAAATCGTCGGCTTGTACATTGTAGTCATGGCCATTGGGGTCTGAATCAGGGGTCAGCTGACGCCACGTATAAATGGAGCTTGCTTCCTCTCCATCAATAGTCTTGCCATATTCACAAGCATACCACACATAATTCTTCATGTCGCGCGGAGCCATAAGGGTGGTGACATCTGTGGCCATTCCCGAGGGGCATCCCGAAGTGCCAATGCTCATCTGGCGGCATTCACCGGCGATATAGGCATAGGCAAAATGCTGAGTATAGCCACAATCGCTGATCATCACCTCTATTCGTAGATTCTGATACAGGTAATTCGACAGATTGAGCGCCACTTTCGACCATTCCTTCCAATACACATCTTCATAACTGCCGAAGGGTGAGGAATGCCATCCATCTTGTCCGATGGTCACAGTACCGCCCGTCATCGTAGAAGGTGTGGAAGGCACCATATAAGCCAATGTGTCGTTGATCTGTACCCACTGGTTGGAGGCATTCTTCTTCATCACTCGGATGATAAAAGCAGGGTCATTGGTTGTTCCGTGGCCAGGGGCCTCAATCACACAGGCGTAATAAATATAGAACATGGCATTCGCCGGGGTCACCTTGACATTGTAGTACAATGCAGTAGCATTGGTATTTCCACAAGCATCGCCAATGCGAATTGACTTGGTAAGGTTAGTATTGACAATATTTCCGGTGGTATCATAAGTATTGAACTGTGTAGGGACCAACGGCAACTGATTGCCAGTGTTGGGATCATATCCTGACCCCGACATAATGGCAAAGGCCTTGTTTTGAGCATATCCCGAAGGAAATGTGGCGCAATCGGAATACCCCCCGTCCAAAGTCACATTCGCCAACGCGGCTCCTGTATACATTGTGCCACTAAATGACATATCCGTATAGCCCGTCATAACATTCGGGGGATTAACACCCTCTTTGGAACCCGTCTGTCCCTGATAATAGTTATTAGCATCGCCGGCACTGAAGTTAGCGGGATTATTCCATCCTGGGCAGGCAGTAGCCTGTGACCAGCCACTCCCTTGCGCCATTACCGGAGGTATCTCGGCTAGAAGCATTATCGCCGACAGTACCACGCCTAACACGACAGTCTTTTTCATATATTAATTAAATATTATTACCTAATTATCAATTAACTGTATCACAATCCCACTCCGCTCACATTTTACAAAAGTAATAATTATTCCTGAAACCTACAATTTTTTTTTCACCCTCTATAATAATAGACAACCTCAAGACCTGTCTCTTATACACATCT
>LXOW01076116.1_pt1 | contig 28796 bp, 19 predicted proteins | sample 1368591 | NCBI WGS metagenome assembly LXOW01 (sample SAMN04884650, study PRJNA319009) | bovine gut metagenome | isolation source: Cow rumen | host: Bos taurus | place: Italy: Legnaro (PD) | collected 2014-07-09
GAAACGTTTGACAACCACAATGGCACCAGCATTTCAGCCCAGCGCTATGCCGAGGAGCTAAGGAAACGCGGTCATGAAGTGAAAATACTGACAACCGGCAAACCCGATGCCAACCGTTTTGTAGTTCCGGTTTATCATCCGCCATTGGTTGACGGACTCGCCCAACGACACGGCTTCCAATACGCTGAACCAGAAGAAAAAGTTATTCGGGAAGCGTTGGAATGGTGCGATGTGGCACACTGCTATATGCCTTTCAGATTGGAGATTGCGACGAAACGCATGGCAGAAAAAATGGGCAAGCCCTGTACTGCAGCCTTCCACGTGCAGCCAGAGAATGTCACAGCTTCGTTCAACATGCAAAACGTGAAATGGGTTAACTCCATTATCTACAGCAGTTTCAACAAGTTGTTCTTCAAAGAATTCAAACGGATACACTGTCCCAGCCGCTTTATCGCCGACTACCTGCAAGAACACGGATACACCAGCAAGATGCTTGTCATCAGCAATGGATGTCCCGCAGAGTTCCATTGGCACAAATGCAGCAAACCTGCATGGTGTGCCGACAAGTTTGTAGTACTGATGGTCGGCAGACTCTCTCCGGAAAAACACCAAGAGATTATATTGGAGGCAGTGCAGCATTCGGCACACGAATCGGAGATACAAGTGATTCTTATCGGTACAGGATTAAGCGAGCAGAAACTGCGCAAGAAAGCGGAAAAACTGACCAATCCCCCACGCATAGGTTTTATGTCAGACCAAGACCTGATGGCGGCTTTGGGTTACGCAGACCTTTATGTGCACGCAGGTGAAGTGGAACTTGAGTCTCTGTCATGTTTAGAAGCTATGAGTAGTGGTCTGGTCCCGCTCATCTCTGACAGCCCGTTGAGTGCCACCCCGCAATTTGCCCTGGACAATCGCAGTCTGTTCAAGCATGGAGATCCCAAGGCTTTGGCTCAGAAAATAGACTATTGGATTGAGCATCCTGAAGCCAGAAAGAAAATGGGGAAAGCATACGCCCAAAATGCCAAACAATACAGCTTGGCCAATTCCGTGTCACGCTTCGAAGAGATGTTAAAGGAAGAGATTGCAGAACATGAGACTTTATCCAAAAAGAATTAGCGAAAGCCTGATTCTACTGTTGATGCTGTTTCCACTTTTTCTGGCGGCACAAACATCCCCTACGAATACCCCCGTGTATAACAACGACGGCTCGGTGACCTTTATAATTAAAAGTCCTGAAAGTCGTCGGGTTAAACTATCCTGCGATTGCGTCTTGCGGGAGCGTAAGTTTAAGGTGAAACGCGAAAACATGCATTCGGCCAAGATGACACGCGACCAAAACGGGCTTTTCACCTACACTACCCCACCCCTCGCTCCGGAAGTATATACCTACCAGTTCAAATCGCACGGGCAAAGACTGATTGACCCTACCAATGCGGATTCTATACGTATTTCGGACGGAAAGCGAAGTGTGTTCATCATTCCCGGTTCAGTCCTAATCGACTTATGCCTTACGGACTCGCTAAACGGCAAAACAGAGCTATGCCAATATGTGGATGCCATCAGTGGGAAAACGCGCCGCATACTGCTATATCTGCCCCCTCAATATGACAGCACAGACCATGACTATCCTGTACTATACCTGTTACACGGCATAGACGGAAACGAGCAGTCATGGCGTGAACGGGGAAGAGCCATTCAACAGGTAGACAATTTGATACAGCAAGGTAAAGCCAAGCCCATGATTGTGATAATGCCGGACGCCAACCCCAAAAAACTAATCGGACAAGACGAGCATGTGAGTTTGATGAAAAACTTAATGCATTACCACTCGTGGTTTCACTACGACTTTGAACGCACATTTCCGGCAATGGACAGTTTTTTATCTACCCGTTACCGCATATCCTCTGACATGAACACAAGGGCTGTCGCAGGACTGTCAGCCGGCTCCACCCAGTCGGCAACACTGGCCAAAATGTACGAGGACAATTTTAAATATGTGGGCTTGTTCTCCCCCTTTGTACATCGCAAGCAAGTTCCCAGCAGCAAAAACACCATCTATTGGATCGGCAGTGGGAAAGCGGATATTTTCCATCCGCAGAGCAAGAGATTTGTCAAAAGGATACAGAAACGGCAAATTCCACACATTTATTACGAGACCACAGGCGGCCACACTTGGCGCAACTGGAGACTCTATTTATCTGAATTTCTGCAGTTTATCTTCAAGAATAATACTGAAGTGAATTAAGCAATTTCTGACGCGACTACTTCTTTTACGAATTATATCACTTTCCCGCCACATACATGACACAGGCCCCGAAGGTAAACTTCTGGACCTTAACATTTTGAAAACCCACAGAGCGTAACATCGGTACGATGACCTCCTCTTTGGGGAAAGCCAGAATGGACTTGGGCAGATAGCGGTACGCCTCTTTATGACCGGAAACAAGGCCTCCGACAAAAGGCAGGAAATGCAAAGCATATAACTTATAGCACCATAAGATGAAGGGATTGTCAGGATAGGACAACTCCAAAACGACCAGTTTGCCCCCGGGACGCAACACGCGGCACATCTCAGACAAGCCCTGTTCCAGATGCTCAAAATTGCGAATACCAAAGGCTACACTCACCCGGTCGAAACTGCCATCCTCAAAATCAAGATGTTCCACATCACCCTGCCGAAGAGCGATATTTACCATGGGAACTGATTGATCAGAATTATGCGAATCATATGTTGCCCTTACACCATTTTCACCTATATGCCCTCTCTCATCACTGGCGAGTTGAATCAAGCGCAAACCATCACTTTCCTTTACTTTTTGCGCCCCAATCTCCAGCATCTGCTCCGACAAGTCAACACCTACAATCTCGCTCCCTGCGGGCAGCTTTTTGGCAATGGCAATGGCGAAATCGCCCGTACCCGTCGCCACATCCAGCACTCGCCGCACCTCAGGCTGGTCAGCGATGGCTCTTACCGCCTTTCGCCGCCACGAACGGTCGATGCCGAAAGACATAATATGATTCAGCCTGTCATAATCAGAAGCTATGGCGTCGAAAAGTTGTTCAATTTGTTGTTTTTCAGGCATCTATCAAATGTGCTTATAAGTTAATGTGACAATTATAAGGGGAGTTTCGCTTCGCTCAAGGGGAGTCTCGCACTTCGTGCTTGAGGGGAGTCTCGCACTTCGTGCTTGAGGGGAGTGATTCGCTTCGCTCATCAAAGGGGAGTTTTTGAATTATGAACTTTGAATTTTGAATTATACTTACGTCACTACCCTGGCCTTCGGCCCCCCCTTCTAATAGAAGGGGAAATAAAACTATATCCCTACAAGTATGGCAAAAACAAAAGTGGAGAGTACCAGCAGCGGCAAGGCAGGATCGAGGGCTTTGCCTTGGCGTTTCCACACCATATTCATGTGAATCATGAACAAGGGCAAGGTAATAAAATACAGCAAATTCCACAAGGAAGTATAGGTAATCAAAGTAAAAAGCGCCATGCAAAGCCAGCCCAGCGCAATCAGTACCGACTGGAAAATTTTGGCGTTGAGTTCCCCTATCTTGAGCGGCAGGGTAATCCGGGTGGCCGCATCGGATTCCATATCACGGATATTGTTGACATTGAGTACCCCCACGCTGAAACAACCTATGGTAACCGCCGGCAACAGCAACGACCACGACTCAATGGTATGGGCCACCACATAATAGGCGCCCAGCACTGACACCAAGCCGAAGAAGATGAAAACAAACACATCGCCGAGGCCCCTGTAGCCGTATGGATTCTTGCCCAGGGTATAGTGCATAGCCGCCCAGATGGCCGCCACACCCAATGCCAATAGCATCAAGGGCTGCCAAGCCAGGAAAGTGCCGAAAGAGGTCCATACCATGGCCGCACCGAAGACACAGCACAAGAGCACAAAAACAGCAATCAGCCACTTGAATTCTTGCACACTGATGGCTCCCTGCGCCAAACTATACATCGGCCCCTCGCGCTGCTCGCCATCGGTTCCCCTCAAAAAATCTCCCAGCTCATTACTCAGATTCGACAATATCTGCAAACAAACAGTGGTCAGCAACAGCCACACTATCAACCACAAAGAAACCTCTTGTGTTTTCATTGCCAGCATCAGGCCCAAAACAACACCTGACAATGACAATGGCAACGTGCGCAAACGCATGGAAAAAACAGCTGCCTTTAACTTACTCATATCCAATTATATTTTAAAAATCGTAACCCACACCCAAATACGCTCCTACACTGTTGTTGGAGCTGTTCCAATGCACATTGGCCATCAACGGGCCGAACTTCGACTTGTAGGCGAACTGAACACCAGCGGCGAATCTGGCGTGTTTGCTCATCACCAACTTATGGTCAACCACATCTCCATCATGGAAGGCTGCCGCAATGGCCGACAGATAGCAATTCTTATATACCTTGAAACGGAAATTCAGATCGACAACACTCAACAAATTCTCACACATAAGCTCGCCATTTATACCGATAAAAGGAATCTGGTGGTCATAATACCTTCCTTCCATGGTGCCCCCGACATAATTTTGCATAAATTCGTAATATGGAGTATGATCTCCCAAAATATACCGTCCTCTATAGGCGGCAATAAGTGCAAATATACGCCCTCCAGAAATAGTGCCGATAACACCTGTACCGAGATAATGGGTATTTCGGAAGTTATAGTCATAATTGAGATAGGCACGCACTCCCCTGTTGGGGAAATATCTATTGTCCTGGTTACTGAAAGCACCGCGCAGAAAAATGTAGGGATAAAAAACATCCCACCTGATATTCTGCGAACCACCATCCATAGAAAAGTAACGGAATAACGGCATCTGTTCGAGGCGGAAACCTCCTCTCAGGTTAAACATGCTCCAGTACGTATCGGAAATATACACCGTTGCCTCATTGCGCAAAGATTGTTCAATATACAACTTGCCCTTTGTGAGGAAGTCTGCAAAACCCGTCACCGCACGGTAATGAATCTTGAGGGTGGCTCCGACTTTGGGGCCTCTGATGGGCGTGTAACTATAGTCGAGTTTAAGATAGGGAGAGGTACTCAGACGCAGAATAACATCGAACTCGGAGCCGTAAATCTTGTTGCGGTTGAGTCCCAAATTAACCAAGGCGGCAAACCACTCCTCCGTGTCAGCGCGCAAGCCTATGCCAAGGGAGTGTTTGGGACGTTTCTCGCAATTGAACACCAACTTATAAGAGCCATTGCCATCGTCAATTAGCTGGTAGGTCACCTGCGAAAAAGCCCTGGTACCAAAAATGATGGACTGGGCCACCTCAAAGTCTTCCTTGCCATAGGGTTCATCAAATTTCATACGGATTTTTCCGTCCAAATATTTTTTCTCTTTCTCGTTCACCCCCACATATTCCACAGAAGAAATGGTGACTTTATCCACAGCCAGATTAATAGCCTTAGGATGATAGGTATGACGGCCCCCGTTGCCAACGATACGCACCACACTGTCTATCTCGCGCTCGTGTTTAGCTGCCTCATTATAGCCCCTTTCTATCAGGGTGGCAATTTCCTTGGTGCCGAAACTCAGCATGCCGAAGCCCGAAATATCAGGGGTAATATACACGGTGGTATTCTTCACATTGCGGTTGTGGGCTTCCAGTCCACCCGAATACTGAGCCGTCTGCATCAGGATATCAGCCACATTGTTGACATCATCATAATTGCGCGGCATGGTCATTTCCACACCAATGATGATATCGGCCCCGGCAGCCACCGCCAAGTCAGTGGGGAAATTGTTCTTGGTACCTCCATCCGATAAAATCATAGAATCTATCCTTACTGGCCTAAAAAAGCCTGGAATGGACATCGTGGAACGCATAGCAGGAATCAAAGACCCTGAAGTCCAGTGTTTTTCGGTCTGCGTTACAATCTCAGTAGCCACACAGGCATACGGAGTGGGCAGGTCCATAAAGTCCATTTTTTGTTGATAGCCCACCGACAGGGAGCTCATCATATTATATACATTCAGTCCATAGAGATAGCCCGACGGCAAACTCTTCTTGAAAGCGAAGCGCGAGAATGGAATATCAATGACGTAGGTTTCCTTGTAGCGCTGATTGTTGTATGCGTAAAATCCCATCGGAATATCGTCGCTCATCATCACATTCCAGTCGATAGACCGCACAATCGAGTCTATTTCCACCGCTGAATAGCCCATGGCATACAAGCCTCCCATCAATCCTCCCATGCTGGTACCAGCCACAAAGTCAACCGGAAGACCCTTCTCTTCCAAATACTTCAGCACTCCGATATGGGCGGCACCTTTGGCTCCACCACCCGCCAACACCACGGCCACAGTAGGTCGTGTCTTACGGATTTCGGCCATATACCTATGCATCTTGGCAAAAAAAATGGAATCGCCCTGCGGGTCGTAGCTGATATTCACCAGTTTACTGTTCTGAGCGGATAAAGCTCCTATGAAACAAATTAGCAAGGCACAAAGAAATAGTTTTCGGAGGTAGTTTTTGTTCACTGTATTATCATTTAGGTTCTTTCTTTACTTTGCCGATGAATAAGGATATATTCCGTGATTAGGCGATAAATTTCCTTCAATTGATTATCTTGAAGAGCCTTCTGATGCATATTGATGATATTTTGGTCGCCACGCTGGGCAGGACCGGTTTGCGCATCATGGGGATTCATGGTTTTCACTTTATCCAGCGTATTTTGCAGCAAGGGCAATATCATCTGCCAGTCAATATGATGCTCTTGCAGAATATCGTAGGCTATGGAATACATGGCATTGGTGAAATTACATCCGAAGATGGCAGCCCGATGCAATACCATACGCTGTGATTCATCCAGCTTTTGAACGACGGAAGTAAGCCTCTGCGCAAAAGCAAGTAATTCATTCTCAATTGTTTTATCATTTGCCTCGACACATAAAGGAACCACAACACCCTTAAAATCCATATCCTTATTCACACTCTGGTAAGGATATAAGATGCCGTATGATTCCGCGTAGGACTCAAAAATCCGCATCGAAAGAGAACCAGCGGTATGAGCAGCCAACGGCAAACGGAACGGCAACTGCTGTAGCAAATTCTCATAACTGTCATCTTTGATGGAAAAGATATACAAATCGCTATCGGGCAACAATTCTTTGATATTGTCGATAGCTTCGGCACCAGCTATCTCCGCCAAAGCCTTGGCGTGCCCCAACTGGCGGCTGTAAACCTGGGATATTCTCACGCCGGCATTTCTCATCGCATACACCAGCCAATGAGCCATATTTCCCGAACCTATAAGAGTAACTTTTTCAATCATAAGTATTTATCCTAGTTTAATTTCGTAAGAAAATGGAAGATGAAGGTTTCTGACAAACGACTCTGGATTGATTTTCATCTGCGTATCCTGGAAATTGGAGGAATATTGTCCCTTGCGCTCATAAATCTTGATGGTCAAAGGCACTTTGGCCTGTTCCTGCGACGCAACCACCGCCTCTTTGATCAGATGAGCGTTATTGGCTGACACATCATCGATGCCGATTTCCAAGGTTACCGAACGGCACAGATGGTCGTATGCATCACTTAGGTAACAGATATCCACCGGCTTCTGATTATAGAAAGCTGGTCCCTGATAATCCTTGCCCATAAAGCGCTTGTCGATTTTCATGCGCACAAGCACCATTTTTCCAGGTTCCAGCAGGTGTTTATACTTGGTAAAATCCTCACTGAACAAGCGCCAAGTCCAGGTGGAGTCGTAGTCCTCAAAGGTGACCACCCCCATGTCCTTGCCTGTTTTGGTCTGGGTTTCGTTGACCGCCACCACCATCGCCGCGAACTTCACATCCTTGCCGATATGTTTCTCAAAGAAATCAGTCTCTTTGAACTGCTCTAACTTCGTGTTGGTGTAATGTTTGATAATCAGCTTGAACATGTCGAGCGGATGCCCTGAGATATAGAATCCCGCCACATCTTTTTCAAACTGTACTTTTTCGATTTCATTCCAGGGCTCGCATTTCGGCAATTCGGGCAGCAACTCCGCCGCGATTTCGGGCTGATCATCAAAAATGGAGAATTGTCCCTGACTATTCTGGCTTTTGGTCACGTAGGCCACCATCTTCTCGATGAAATTCTTATCCCCGCCCTCAGTGGCAAACAACTGCGCCCGGTGCATCCCTGTGAAACAGTCGAAAGCGCCGCCGTAAGCCAAAGATTCAATCACACGACGATTACAGTTACGCAGATCCACACGGTTCATGAAGTCAAAGAAATCCTTGTACGGACCGTTCTTCTCACGCTCGCCCACAATACTGTCCACCGCACCATGACCCACACCCTTGAGTGCCGCCAAACCGAAACGGACATTGCCATCCTTGTTGACACTGAACGACAACTCCGACTCGTTGATATCCGGTCCAAGTACCTTGATATTATGCTTTTGCGTGTCTTCGATAAAGACACTGATTTTATCCATGCTATCGAGGTTGTTGGTCAAGTTGGCCGCCATGAACTCTGCCGGATAATGCGCTTTCAGATAAGCTGTCTGGTAGGCCACCCAGGAATAGCAGGTGGCATGCGACTTGTTGAAGGCGTAAGAAGCGAACTTCTCCCAGTCGGCCCAGATTTTCTCCAGCACCTTCGGGTCATGGCCGTTTTTCGTACCTCGTGACAGAAATTCCGGTTTCAGGTAATCCAGTTTGTCTTTCTGCTTCTTACCCATCGCTTTACGCAAGGTATCGGACTCGCCACGGGTGAAGTTGGCCAGCAATCGCGACAGCAACATCACCTGCTCCTGATAGACGGTAATACCGTAAGTATCTTTCAGATAGCGTTCCATCACCGGAATATCATATTGGATTTCCTCCCTACCCTGCTTTCTGTCGATAAACTGAGGAATATAATCCATAGGTCCCGGACGGTACAGGGCGTTCATAGCGATTAAGTCCTCAAACTTACTGGGTTTCAGTTCTTTGAGGTACTTCTGCATGCCAGGGGATTCAAACTGGAACGTGGCCACGGTGTCGCCTTCGCAGAACAGCTCGTATGTTTTTTCATCATCCATAGGGATGGCGTCAATGTCCACGTCTATCCCTTTGGAACGTTTTATATTCTTCAATGTCTCCTTGATGATAGACAGGGTTTTCAAGCCCAGGAAGTCCATCTTGATCAAGCCAACATCCTCTACCACAGAGCCTTCGTACTGTGTCACCAGTACCTTGCCATCGCTTTCCTTGTCCTCGATAGTAGCCAAAGGAGCGAAATTGGTCAAGTCATCCGCTCCGATAATAACACCGCAGGCGTGGATACCGATTTGGCGCACCGTGCCCTCCAATTCAGCGGCATAATGCAGAATATCGTGTACTTTCTGAGAGCCGTTTTCATAAGCATCTTTCAGCTCCGGCACTAATTTCAGACAGTTTTCAATGGTCACCTTGGGAGCTTTCTTGGTTTTGGAGTCCTCCGGAAAACGGTCGGGCACCAACTTCGCCAAGCGGTTAGCCTCCTGCAACTCAAGATCTTCCACGCGGGCCACATCCTTGATGCTCGATTTAGTGGCCATGGTACCGTAAGTGATAATGTGGGCCACACGTTCCTGCCCGTATTTTTTCGTAATCCAATCCAGAATTTTGTAGCGACCCTCATCGTCAAAATCCACATCGATATCGGGCAGTGAGATACGGTCGGGATTCAAGAAACGCTCGAACAGCAAATCGTACTTCAGCGGATCCACATCCGTGATTTTCAAGCAATAAGCCACCACAGAACCTGCGGCGGAACCACGGCCAGGTCCTACCGACACGCCCATTTCACGAGCAGCGGCGATAAAGTCCTGCACAATCAGGAAGTAGCCGGGGAAACCCATGTTACGCATCACACTCAACTCAAAGTCAATACGTTCCATCACATCTTCCGGAATAGGGTCACCATAACGCTTGCAAGCACCCTCCAAAGTCAGCTTCCGCAGATAATCCGCCTCCAACTTGATACGGTACACACGGTCAATGCCACCCAATTTCTGGATTCGCCCTGCACCTTCGGCATCCGCCTCAAACTCGGCCTTCAAATCCTCTTCGGTAAAACGCTCTTTGTATTGCTCTACAGTACCGAAGGATTCCGGAATGTCAAACTCCGGCATAATCGGGTCATGTTTCAACTTAAAAGCCTCCACTTTATCCACGATTTCCTGCGTATTAACCAGAGCCTCAGGCACATCGCCAAAAATAGCCTCCATTTCCTCCGGTGACTTCAACCACTCCTGCTTGGTATAATGCAAACGGTCGGCATCACTCATTTTCTTGCCCGTACTCAGGCATATCAGGTGGTCGTGGGCCTCGCCATGCTCTTCCAGCACAAAATGCACATCGTTGGTGGCAATCAACTTCACGCCAGTCTCTTCCGCCAGTTTCAGCAAAGCCTCATTCACCACCTTTTGGTGCTCATACACATCCTTGTCGCCACCAGGCTTATTGGTTTCATGTCGCTGAAGTTCCAGATAATAATCCTCTCCGAAGATATTTTTATACCACAAAATAATCTGTTTGGCCTTCTCGTATTCACCATTGCTGATGGCACGGGGCACTTCGCCCGCCAAACATGCCGAGGAGACAATCAGTCCCTCATGATATTTTTCAAGCAACTCATGGTCGATACGCGGTTTATAGTGGTAACCTTCCGTCCACCCTGCCGAGATAATCTTGCACAAATTGTGGTAGCCGGTCTCGTTCTTGGCCAGCAATACCAGGTGGTTGCCATAGCCGTTCTCCTTTCCTGTACAAATCGTGCGACTACCTGTGGGGTTGGTTTTGGTCTCTTTGGCCACGTATGCCTCGCAACCGAAGATAGGTTTGAAGACACGCTGTTTCGCCGCCTCCAGTTTTGCACGGCATTCCTCCATCTTTTGCAAAATCTCTTGTGACGGAGCTGATGCCGTCTCCGCATCGGCGGGTACATTCGCATCCTCGGCACCTTCTGCCACCTCACCCTTAACCTCAGGCACAGACTGTTTTTGCAGCTCCTCCAATTCCTTTTCCAGGTCTTTGATTTCGCCCTTCACCGACTTGTTGTGTTTGTCCACAAAATCAAAAAACTCTTTGATACCGAACATGTTTCCATGGTCGGTGATGGCCATCGAATTCATGCCGGTTTCAAGACAGCGTTTCACCAGTCCCGAGATGGTGGACATGCCGTCAAGTATTGAATAATAAGTATGTACGTGGAGGTGGGTGAACTTTGCCATAACAGAAAATTTAAGCTACAAAGTTACATAAAAAACTTGAAATACCAAGTATTTTCCACGCTTAGTTTCGCTGTTTTTATCAACTTAAAATTCCGTTACTTTATTCCCAATAAATGGGAAGGAGGCCAAGGTGACTGTTTTACAACATCGCCTTCTTGATTCTCTTGATCAGCCCCGTCAGCACCTTGCCGGGCCCGACCTCTATAAATTCCTCAGCGCCATCGGTTATCATGCGCTGCACGGATTGGGTCCAGCAAACGGGAGAGGTCAACTGCGCAATGAGATTGCATTTGATTTCGAAAGGATCGGTATGCGGCTGGGCATCCACATTCTGGTAGATGGGACACTGAGGCTGCTTAAACTCTGTGGCATTGATAGCCTCTGCCAGTTCCAAGCGAGCCGGTTCCATCAGCGGAGAATGGAAAGCGCCACCCACCTTCAGGGGCGTCACCAGTTTCACCTTTTCCTTCAGTGCGGCACTGGCCAGCTCCACCCCACGGACAGTACCTGAGATGACAATCTGACCGGGACTGTTGAAATTGGCAGGCACCACAATCTCGCCTTCCACAGCGGCACAAGCCTCTTCCACCACCTCGGTAGAGCCACCGATAACGGCGGCCATCGTTGAAGCTTGCAACTCACAGGCTTTCTGCATGGCCATCGCACGCTGCGACACCAGCTTTAGCGCATCCTCAAACGACAAGGCATCCACGGCAGTCAAGGCGGAGAACTCGCCCAGAGAATGACCTGCCACCATGTCAGGATGGAAATCCTCCATCATCTTCGCCATTACCACCGAATGAATGAAAATGGACGGCTGGGTAACCTTGGTCTGCTTCAATTCCTCTTCCGTCCCCTCAAACATGATGTCGGTGATGCGGAATCCCAAAATATCATTGGCTTGTTCGAACATTTCAGCCGCTTTGGCCGAACTTTCATACAAATCCTTGCCCATTCCGGGGAACTGAGCGCCCTGACCGGGGAAAACGTATGCTATTTTCATAATTGATAATTGACAGTTGATAGTTGACAATTAAAATTACCTATGTTTTGGATTATTTCAACTGGCGCAGATAACTTTTGATGGTCTTCTCAAGGCCCAGATACAAGGCGTCGCAAATCAATGCATGGCCGATGGAAACTTCCAAAAGTCCAGGGATATTGCGGTTGAAATACTTCAGGTTAGCCAAAGACAAATCATGGCCGGCATTCAGACCGATGCCCTGCTTTTTAGCCTCTTTGGCAGCCTCCACAAAATCTTTGATAGCCCCTTCGGGGTCGTCGTTGAAATTGCGGGCATAGCTTTCGGTATAAAGTTCCACCCTGTCGGTACCGGTTTTCTTGGCTGCGGCAATCATTTCCGGATTGGCATCCACGAAGATACTGGTTCTGATGCCTTCACGATGGAATTCCTCAATGATTTTGGTCAGAAAGTGGGCGTTGGCAATCGTATCCCAGCCAGCATTGGAAGTCAGTGCTTCAGGCGGGTCGGGCACCAAGGTCACCTGTGTGGGCTTCACATCCAGCACCAATTTGATGAATTTCTCGCAGGGATAGCCTTCAATATTGAACTCGGTGGTTACCACTTTTTTCAGGTCATATACATCCTGATAGCGAATATGACGCTCATCGGGACGCGGATGCACGGTGATGCCCTGAGCTCCAAAACGCTCACAGTCAATGGCTGCCGTCACCACATTAGGCATGTTTCCGCCGCGTGCGTTACGCAGGGTGGCAATCTTATTGATATTGACACTCAGTCTGGTATTGTTTCTCATGTCGTTCGATTTTTTGACGCTGCAAAAATATGTTTTTTTTTCATACCTTTGCCGCCGTTTTAAATCTTTCAATGCAAAAAACTAATTCTTAAAACAAGCAATTGACAATGAGCAAAATACAAAGAACGCCCCTGAAAGACAGACCATTTCCCGACTACACCCGCACAGATGAAATGTTGAACAGTTCAAGTCACCTGTTCGGAGCCCTGTGTGCAGTGGTCATGATGTGGCTGGCAATAGACGCTTCACTGAAAAGCGGCTCTCAAATAGCCCTTATCAGCAGCATTATCTATGTCAGCACTGTACTTCTCACCATGCTGGTGTCGGGCATCTACCACGGTCTGCCCAAGGGGATGGCCAAGCAGGTGATGCGGGTGGTGGACCACTGCGACATTTTCTTCACCATTGCCGGCACCTACACGCCCATCATGCTGATAGGCGTTTGCCCCATCAACCCCGCCATGGGCAGGTCGATTTTCGCCGTCGAATGGGGCCTCGCCATCATCGGAGCCACCCTTAACGCTATTGACTTGAAGAAATACTCCAAATTCTCCATGGCCTGCTATCTGGGCATGGGCTGGTGCGTCATCATCAGCCTGAAAGACACCATTGCGGCCATGACACTGCCTGGCTTCATGTGGATTATCGGAGGAGGCGTCGCCTTCACCATTGGAGCTGTATTATACCTGATAGGCAAGAAAAAACGCTACCGCCATTTCATCTTCCACGTTTTCGTGGTCATCGGCATTGTGACACAATTTATCGGGGTGTGGTGGTACTTGCTGCTACCACGATAACAATAAAAAAAAGAGACGCATTTTGTTGCGTCTCTTTTTTTTCGGATGCGATGAAACGCATCCTTATGCTTATGTCAAGATTATTTCACTTCTTCGAAGTCAACATCTTGAACTTCAGAATCCTTGCCATTGTTGCCACTGGCTTGGCCTGCACCTGCTCCTGGGTTAGCTCCTGGATTAGCGCCACCGAAGTCAGCTCCTGGGGCACCGCCACCCTGCTGGTACATCTTGGCGGAAGCGGCCTGCCATGCGCCTTGCAGTTCGGCAGTAGCAGCATCGATACCTGCGATGTCCTTCTTGTCATGAGCTTCTTTCAGCTTAGCGGCTGCGGCTTCAATCTTAGCCTTGTCGTCAGCGGGAACCTTGTCGCCGAATTCCTTCAGCTGTTTCTCGGTCTGGAATACCAGGCTGTCGGCAGCATTCAGCTTGTCAATTTCTTCCTTGGCCTTCTTGTCGGCTTCGGCGTTGGCCTCGGCTTCGGCTTTCATTCTCTTGATTTCGTCATCTGACAAACCTGAGGAAGCCTCGATTCTGATCTTCTGTTCCTTGCCACTGGCTTTGTCCTTAGCGGTCACATTCAAGATACCGTTGCTGTCGATATCGAAGGTCACCTCGATCTGAGGAATACCTCTCATGGCAGCGGGAATACCGTCCAAGTGGAAACGGCCGATGCTCTTGTTCTGTGCGGCCATAGGACGCTCGCCTTGCAGCACGTGGATTTCAACAGAGGTTTGGTTATCAGCGGCTGTGGTGAAGGTTTCAGTCTTCTTGGTCGGGATGGTGGTGTTGGCCTCAATCAGCTTGGTCATCACGCCACCGAGGGTTTCCAGACCTAAGGACAGCGGGGTAACATCCAGCAAGAGGATGTCAGTCACATCACCGCTCAACACACCGCCCTGGATAGCAGCACCCACGGCCACCACTTCGTCGGGGTTAACGCCCTTTGAAGGCACTTTGCCGAAGAAGTCTTCCACAATCTTCTGGATAGCGGGGATACGGGTTGAACCACCCACCAAGATTACCTCGTCAATGTCTGAGGTTCTCAAACCTGCGTCTGCCAAAGCTTTCTTGCAAGGCTCGATGGTAGCACGGATCAGGTCATCGCAGAGCTGTTCGAACTGGGCACGGGTCAAGGTTCTCACCAAGTGCTGCGGAACACCGTCAATAGGCATGATGTACGGCAGGTTGATTTCAGTGGAGTTGGAGCTTGACAACTCGATTTTAGCTTTTTCAGCGGCCTCTTTCAGACGCTGCAGAGCCATGGCGTCTTTTCTCAAGTCAACATTATAGTCTTTCTTGAATTCTTCTGCCAGCCAGTCGATAATCTTGTGGTCGAAGTCATCACCGCCGAGGTGAGTATCACCGTTGGTGGATTTTACTTCAAACACACCGTCACCGAGTTCCAGGATAGAGATATCGAAAGTACCACCACCGAGGTCGAAAACGGCCACTTTAGAGTCAGATTTCTTCTTGTCCAAACCGTATGCCAAAGCTGCGGCAGTAGGTTCGTTGATAATACGTTTCACTTTCAGACCGGCGATTTCGCCAGCTTCCTTGGTTGCCTGACGCTGTGAGTCGCTGAAGTAAGCAGGCACGGTGATCACGGCTTCTGTCACTTCCTGACCGAGGTAATCCTCTGCGGTCTTCTTCATTTTCTGAAGAATCATAGCGGAGATTTCCTGAGCGGTGTAAGAGCGGTCGTCAATCTTCACTTTCGGCATGTTGTTGCCGGCTCTTTCCACGGTATAAGGAACACGTTCCACTTCTTTTGCCACACGGTCGTAAGTTTCACCCATGAATCTCTTGATAGAGAAGATGGTTTTGGTTGGATTGGTGATAGCCTGACGTTTGGCAGGATCACCCACTTTTCTTTCATTGTCACCCACAAAGGCTACGATTGAAGGTGTAGTTCTTCTGCCTTCGCTGTTCGGTATGACCACCGGTTCGCTACCTTCCATAACGGCTACACATGAATTGGTAGTTCCTAAGTCGATTCCAATAATTTTTCCCATAGTTGTAAGTTTTTAATTGTTATTATTTATTTTTACTTTCTGATTTTATTGTCGCTCTCACGAACGACATCCCCATATTAGCAATTATTATGCCAAAAACAGGTGACTGACATTTTGTCAGACAAGGCAAAAAAAAAGGAAGGCATCTCGGCCTTCCCTTTATTGTTAAATCATGAAATAAGTTCTTTTTTCTGTCTCTTAGAATTCCCAGAGGTCGCTTTCGTAAGTACGAAGTTTATCCGTGATTCTTTCTGATTCGATCATCTGGTCACGTGCATTGGCAATGTAGTCTTGGATCTGACGACCATAAACATTGTCTTCAGCATAGATGTAACCATTGAAATCTCTTTTGAAAGTCAACAGGTCATCATATGACAATCTCTGAGCATTGTTCTTGGTGTTGAACACTTCCTGTTTTACCAAGAAAGGTCTCAGTTCTTCATAATAGATGTGACCCAAGAGACGACGGGTTTTCTGTCCATGCACCATATCCTCATCACCCAAATCCTCATCATAGTTACCACTACCTGTAGTCTCACGCTCATATTCCAGAATCGGTTCGATTTCAAGAATACGGACATAGTACTTGGAAGTACGCTTGTCAAAGAACCAAACTTCCTTGATGTTGTAGGCCATGATATTCTTGGCTTCAAAACTCTCGTAGGTTTCCTGATAATCAATAATGTCACCGGTTTCAGGATCTACGATAGGTTGTTGTTTGGTCAGTGTCAAAGAAGTTTGCACTTCTTCTCTGCTATAAGGGATGGTGCAATATTCATCATCATATATGGGCAGAGCATCCGCATTGTCAGGATTAGCGAAGTCGATGGCATCAAAAATTGTTTGAGCCAAACTTCTCCACGTACCTTTCACCTCAGTGGGGAAATACAGCGGATGGTTCTTCTTGTCACGCAGGTCAATACGGCGCCAAATCACGTGATAGTACATCACATCAGCCTGACGCTGGTAAGCGAACGGAACGGGTTCCGAGAACTCACCGGTATTTTCCTGTGTCCAAGGCATTTCAACAGGCTTACGCACTGGCTGGGCCATGGTGCTGCCGTCAAATTCACCCTCTTCTTGCGCAAAAGCAAAAGTAGCGGCGAATATGGTTAATAACAATAAACTGAACTTTTTCATGATATTATTTTTTTAGTTTATTTCAAACGGACAGTGATTTCGTCCAAAGTTCTCGTACCGGCTTCGCAAGAAGCTTTGATACCGGTAAAGATGATGGTAGTACCTGATGCGGCTTTGGCAATTTTAGACTTCACAGCTTCGCTGAAGTTGGCACCCGTACAAGTCAACGGAGGTTCCTCATAACCCTTAGCGATGAAGATTACCTGGTATGAATTGATGGTCCATTTCAAGTCATAAGCGAAGTCATCACCCATAGCGGCTCTGATGAACGGGTTGGCAGTCAAGTCACCCTTTGATCTCTTACCGCCTCTGATGTTGGCACCGATAGTGGCACGAGGATCGGGTACACGTTTCACACGGAAAACAGTAGAACCCATAGCCTGTGTTTTGCCACCAGTGTTAGCACTGACAGTAGCCTCGACAGTCTTGCCCACCAAAGTTTGCGGAACAGAAACATTGAATTTACCAGCTTCGGCACGAGTTACGCCACAGCCTGGGAAGCTCACTGTCAACTGATCGGGAGCTACAGGAGCAGAAACTGATACAGGGTTAGCGATACCAGCGTACAACACATTCATCTTTTCAGCTGAAATTGTAGCGGACGGTTTCACCACCATGTAGCGGTCACTGAATGGATAGAACTTGTCAGTTCCATCAGGAGCCTTGATTTTGATCAAACCTGCATAGCGCTGTTCGCCAAGACCACCGGCAGCAAGTTCCAGTCTCACCAGACCATTTTCGCCTTCCAACTCAGTAGCGCTGGGAATATCACTTTCTCTCAATGTGTCAACACCAACTTTGTAATAAACCTTGGGGGTTGATTTGGTATCGTAAGCAGACACGATGATATCGGCAGTATATTTGTCACCCGTGAACACCATACGTGAGTTCGGGATGGCACGACCTGACACATTGTCAAATTTGAAGTCGCTTGCGCTGATAGAAGATTTAATGTATTCGAGCATTTTGGACTCTGCGTTACGAACCTCACCTTCGGTAGTATTGATCAAAGTCACAGCGGCGCTCATAATTACATCGTTGAAGTAATGTTCTTCCCAACTCTGGGTTTTCTCGCCCTTCTCACCTTGATAAGTACCTTCCACATTCAAACCGATGGTTTTCTCCATGGCGGCACGTTGGGTAGGATCATCCACCAATGACAGAATTTCAGCCTTGTATTTGATGATGGCTTCTTTCATTTTGGTAGCATTGCCCTGTCCAATCATGAATACGGTATTTTTCGTACGTTCATCCTTGGATTCAATAGTGGCTACGGTTTTAGGATTACCTTCCTTGTCTTCGTATTTCTTATCCACATAGATAATGAGGCCCTTCTTGATTTCTTCAATTTGGTTGATAAGGGCATCAGTCTTTTGTTTAAGTGTATTGGCTTTCTGCTCAGCATCTTTCACCTTTTCAGCTCCCAAGATGACTTTTTGAGCCTGCAGCCAAGAGTAGTCGCTTTCATTCTTTGCAATGGTATTAGCGGTTGATGAAACCATGGTGTCGTCAACCAGGCTAAAGGCCTCGATGATATCTTTGGACACATTCAATGCCAACATAGCGGTCAGCACCAAATACATCATACCGATCATCTTTTGCCGCGGGGTTTCCGGACAATTTGTTGCACCCATATTATTCTCTTATTTTAGTTAACGGATTAATTGAGTTGGATATTTAGATTAGTGTTGCATAGCAGCTACCATCTTACCGTAAACGTCATTCAGTCTAGACACGTTCTTGGTCAATTGGTCAACTTCTTTCTTATACACTTCAACATTTGACAATGAAGCGTTGAGGGTGTTGGCGAAGTTGTTCATACTATCCAAAACAGACTTGTTAGCCTTAGCCATAGACTCAGTGTTCTTCATCTGAGACTCATAAATAGTGTTGATAGCAGTCAGGTTCTGGTTCAATTTGTTCAACTGATCGTTATAAGAACCGGTATCTGTTTTCAGAGCCTTGGTAGTCTGTTCATAAATATTGGCCAGATTACCCACAGCGTTAGCAGCTTTCTGAACGTTTTCAAGATATGCGGCTGAAATGTTGGAATCGGTATCCAGTGATTTTGAAGTCTTGTCATACTGGAGGGTCAGATTTCTAACGGATTCGGCAGCTTTCTTCAAGTTGTTGACATAACCGTCGGTAGCGGCGGTAGCATCAGCGGCGCCAGCCAGTTTGTGAGCATTATCGCTCAAGTTGCGCATACCGCTGGCCAGACTTTCAATCAATTCAGGTCCAATCTTGGCCTCAGTCAACATCTGATCCAATTGCTGGGTAGGAGTTCCGGTGAGAGCTTTCTTCTTGTCAGCTTTTTTGCCTTCTTTACCAGCTTCTTCGTCTTCTTGACCCAATGCTAATTCGGGATATACCAATGCCCAATTGTATTCTACGTGGAGAGGCTCGAATGCAGAGAAGAAAAAGATGATAGCTTCAGTACCCATACCGAGCATCAGCATCAAGCCGGCTAAAGGATAGTGCTGGATTTTGAACAATGCACCCAAAATTACAATAGATGCGCCCCAACCATANNTTGATTAATTATTGTTCTATATATTAATATACATGTGATGCACTGTTGCTGTCACCTCTCTGGCGACCCATGTAATGCTGTACGCAACGGAAACCAACATAAGTGCAGCAGGTATCCTGATATTCATAAGTTCTGGCATACACTCTGGTATAATAACTTACATCCTTCCAAGAACCGCCACGAATCACTTTTCTCTTCTTTTCGGGAGTGTCGGTCTTTTTAGCATAGTAGGTGTACTGCGGGTTCAAGTCGTGAGTGAAATTCACTGCTGACTCATCGTATGCGTCCTCGCACCATTCAGCCACATTGCCGGCCATATCGAACAAGCCAAAATCATTGGGATGATAATGAGCCACAATGCTGGGATATACATTACCGTCGGCGATATAGTTACCACGCTGCGGTTTGAAATTGCTAAGGAAGCAACCATTCTGATTCTGGGTATTCGGACCACCCCAAGGATATGGAGACATGTTCTGACCACCACGGGCGGCATACTCCCACTCGCTTTCGGTGGGCAAACGGAACTCTTGTTCATTCTCATATTTCTTGCTGCTCAACCATGACAGTCTCAGCATTGTTCTCCAATGAACGAAAGCTTTTGCCTGAATCCAGCTGACACCCACCACAGGATAGTTGTCATATCTGGTATTGGAGAAATAGTTCAGCAGCATCGGTTCGTTGAAAGAATAGGTGAAATCGTGAGCCCAAGCCAAGGTATCGGGATAAATGTTCACCACATTCTTGCGAATGAAGCGGGTATAGCCACCATTCAAATGGCTGGGACGGTTAGCATACATACCACCGTATTCATAGTCATTGTCAGTACCGAATTCCTTAAAGGAAGCACCAAAATCCTCAGGATTTTTCGGGTCACGGTAATTTCTGTAATCATATTCCCAATACTCATAATTGTACATGCTTGTATTGGTGGAGTTGGGACGGAAATGATAGAAGCGGGTATTCACCTTGTTGAACAGCGGGCTCAAAGCGGCCTGCACTTCTTCATTGTCAGAACCCCAAGGAATTTCTTCTCTCCAGTTAATCAGCTTAGGCTCAATCACTTCGCCTTCATTCTCACCTTTCGTATATTTCTTGTAGTGGCCGTATTTCTCGAAATCGGTCAATTCGGCCTCGCCCAGAAGCACGTGAGCCAAAGAGTCACGGACCCAATATACGAACTGGCGATACTCGTTGTTGGTGATTTCAGTCTCGTCCATCCAGAAGGCTGTAATGGTCACATTCTTGGACTGATGGGTCAATGCGAAAGGAACATCCTCATCGCCAGCACCCATCATGTAGTGTCCAGCCGGAACATAAACCATACCGAAGGGCTCAACATCCATGAAGTCAGGGCGGTCCTTAACACCGACCAACTGGCCGTCACCATTGTTTTTGCATGACAAGAAAATCACACAGACAACTAATAATAATGCTGCTAACTTTTTCATATTGTTATTGTTTATGTTTGCAAACAAACGATTTATATTCTTATTTTATTGTATTAGTATTGATTTTTGTAAATATTTCTTGTGGATCCATAGCCTGAGAAGACCTCTTCCTTATATATATCAAAGCAATAACGAACCACCACTTCCAGGTTACCATAACCTCTGTCTTTCTTATAGCCCAGTTTGCTGGTATTGAAGCCGTAAGCAAAACCTAAGTCAATACCTCTCAAGTAGTTATTGGAGTGATTGTAGAAAGGACGGGCGCCAAACAAAACAGAAACGGCATCATCGATACGGTAGGACAAGCCACCCCAGAAGACACCGTTATATCTTGTCAAAAGCATCAAATCGAACTGCACCGTCTTCAGGTCAGTTTTTAACAATGCGGACGGTTCCAGAGTCCAGTTCGGATTCCATGGCAGAATCCAGATGTAACCGCCATGGGCATACAACTGGCGAGAGCGGTTGATCACGCTGTTGTCACCTGACAAACGGGCCTTGGTAATCAACTGTGTACCAGAAATACCCACATTCCAGCGTTCCGCTTTGTAGAACAAACCGAAGTTCACATCAAAGTCCATCACAGACTCTTCTCCTTTCAGTTTGTCCAAAATCTCATCGCCGGTTTCAAGGGCATGGAGCTTTGAGCCGTCAATAGCCTGATTGAGGAAACTCACTTGCAAACCGATACCCAAATGGCCAGTTGGTATCTTCAGTTTATAGGCATAACCGAAACGAAGTCCTACATTATTATAAAAGCCTACTCGGTCACTCAGAATTGACAGACCGAAACTGCCTTTTAATTTACGTAAATAAGATTCGATGTTGAAGAGAATTTGACGTGGTGCGGTGCTTTCTTTGGTAATATTACCATTTTCATCCTGATAGACATCTTTCCATCCCAGATAAGCCTGGCTGTACAGGAAAGTAAAACACAAAGTATTGCTCTGTTCTCCCATTGCGCCGGCGTTATAATACATCGTCGCCCATGGAAATAGCGTAAATTGAGCATCATCTTGCGCAAACACACTCGTTGAGCATGTCACCAGAAGAAGCAGAAAAGCACCGATTTTTTTCATGCGTTCACTCTTTAATATTATCTCTCTTCAATTCTATATTTTTCTTATAACCAACAACATATAGTGTCTAAATCCTTCTCTCCTCACCATGTGAAAACACTCTTCCCCACCCTTTTTCTGAAGATTCCAAACACCATTATCCAACTTTACAATTTTGAAGCCTCAAAAATACAAAAAATAATTCACGTTATCAACAATTGTTCATTTTTTTTTGTTTTTTTGGGTGTTTTTTTTGAGTCGTCCAAAAGATAGTGTCCATAATTTATTAAAAATCAAGCAATTTACTAATTTTTACCCATGTAATTTTGCTTCATCTATAGGATGTCCTTTTCGCGGTGAGCAAATTACAGACTTCGGGGCAAGTGACCCCTGCACCGCGAAGGATGTATCGCATGCATTCTCATACCCCAGATTACGCTTCGCTCATCTGGGGTTATTAAGATTTTGCCTCTCCGAGGCAAGACAGTAAGTGCTCACTTCTCAATCTATAACCTATCAATTACCCATGACTCCAGGCGGACGCATGCGGTGCGTCTCTACAAATTATGGTACAACCCTACAATAATGATACATCCCCAACAATAATGATGCGGACGCACGCAGTGCGTCCCTACAACAATCTGACAACTGTCAATTGTCAACTTTCAACTATCAAAAATGAGCCCTCACCTCCAAACTTCCGGTGTGCACCACTTTATGTCCTTGGGTATATCTTCCCTGATACAAAAGATTGAGCTGCAGAAAATCGGTGATATTGGCCTCATACTTGGCATCCCAGGTCACATTATGCCCCATGCTCAGGCCCTCCAGCATCTCATAACTGAGGCTACTATTCTCCGCATCATTATATTTTATATTGTAATAAGCTGCGGCCACCGTCAAATTCCCCTTCTTGACCATCTTGTATTTGAATTCCACATCCAGTTTATGCTGCTGCGCCTCCTGAAAGCCCTGGCGATTGCGCTTAAAGGAGTACAAATACGCTGTTTTTACATGTAATTTATTCTTATACTGAAAGATAACTTCCATCATGGCACAATGTTCCACTATAGCAAAACGACGCGAGGAAAGGAATTCCGAATAATTGGTCTTCACCGAATGCTGATAATCCGTCTTCAGGCTCACCATCTTGCCCGCATTGGCCCTGAACACCAACTGCTGCATATCATAACTGCCACGGTCAGTACCATAATACAATAGATTTTTACTGCGGTTCAACTGCGTGACAAAGTCAATGCTGAAAATAGATTTATGATTATAACTCAGCGTGTTGGTGAAAGACAAATTCCCCGACACCACATTGGTATCCGCCATATTCAAATAGAAGGGATTAAAGGCATTGGCATTATGCTGGAAATTGTTTTTCTGCACGATTTTCAGATTGGCGGCATCGGAAAAACGGGCCAGCACACGACGGAAATCCTTTTTGCCCGACCACACATTGGCCGGCCGCAGCTGAATGGACTGCACAAACTGGTTGTTATGGGTATTCACATAGTCCGTTCCATTCTGCCACACCTTGATATAGTTGGCTTGGTCGCGGAAAGCGGCCACCTCAAATTCATCCAACTCCTCGATACCATTGCCGTTATAGTCATTCCACATATAAACGCCCTGCCCTTCCGCCACTTTCAGATACGAGAACACCATTTTCTGCTCCAGTCCGCTCCCCGCCTCATAGTAAGTGTTCAAAACCAGAGCATTACGCCAAAAACGTCCCGTATATTCCAAACCAGCCAGAAAATAATTCTCCGTGTCATAACGGTCCTGCTCATTCCTGATCTGCATGTTTCTATAGGTCACATCCGCCTTGATCCTGTTGTTTTTCAGCTTGGCCAACTCGAAAGATGCCTTGGCTTCGTTACTCATCGAACCCATGCCCATCACGCCCTCTTTCAAACGGCTTTCCACCCTGTTTTTATAAGAAATATGGAAAAGATAGGGCAAGGAGTCGTTATTTTTCAGAAAGACCAATGCCTCGTTAAAGCCCTGGCTCCCCGGCCGCAAAGTGCCACTGTCCAACGTCCGCATGGCATTATACTCAAAGTTTTCTTTCAATCCTATCTCTATCGTTCTCAATGTTTTAGACAAGGTATTATAGCTCTTTATAAAATTGGTTTTCTGTAATGAATCCTTGGAAAACAGATAAGAAGTGAGCGTATTATAGCGCCATCCGTTTTGGTGAATATCCGCAGTCAACTCATTCTTGACCGCATTCATATTGCCGATGCGGGAAAACCAGTTCATATCGTAACGCAAGCCCCCTATCGTGTCCTGTGACAAAGCCAAGGTCAGCTGTACCATCTGCTCCGAAAAGCGGTGCGAATAGGCCTCGTCAAGGTTATAATTCCTTTGGAACTCCACCTCTCTTACATCTTCCAGCACACTGAAGTCCTTGTGAAAGAACTCATAATACAGTTTTGTCTTGAGCATCCATGGCTGAATATGAGTGGTTTTCCGTTTCAACTCCTGATGATGAAAAAACGACAGCATACCGGCAAAACCGACATTGTGCTTATTATCCTTCGAGAAGTTGTTTTTATCGTGGTTGGACAAAGCCAACTCGCAATCCAAACCCGTGTTTTTCGAGAACTCATACGATGCGGCTATCGTCGCCATATCATGGGTCTGTGGCGCTGTAAGCAGCTGCACAGGTTCATAGTTTCCCTGAGGCACCCCATCCACCGGCGCCACCCAGGCAAACACACGGCCATTGGCTGTATTGCTGGTCAACACATAATTTCCCATCCGCTCGCCCACCATCGAAAACGACAGTCGGTAAAGTTGCACATCCGTCCTTGTGGAATACACATATATTTGATATTGAACACCTTGAAACAATGTATCACGTTGCTCGTACAACACCTCATCCGTGGTATGCAACGCAGAATCTGCATAATAATACCAGACGGTTTGAACCGACGAAGGCAAGGTGGAAAGGAAAAGCTTCTGATCGTCATTCAGTTCCGGCTGAATGGACCGGTTTTTCAAATCCTGCTCGTGATAGAAATTCAGTTTCAGCTTCAGTTTATGATTCTTCTCATGCGTAAATTCATTGAAAGTAAACAAATTATAACGGGCATAATGCCGGTCTGAATATTCGTATTCCACAATAATTCTTTTTTCGGCCGTCATCAGATGTTTGACCGTAAAAGTCAACTCCGCTGTATTATAGTCAATTACGTAATCATTTTCCTGCCCTCTTACCAGCAACACGCCATCCATATACACCCGCTCACTTCCTGCCAAAATCGTGATATTAGTTTCCCCCTGCTCGCCTGTCAAGCGATATGGTCCCTGCACCCCATTCTGCACCTCCAAACTCTGCCGCACATACTTGCCCTTGTTGACACCTCCTCCCACACTATTGTTCAGGTGGTTACCCCCCTTGAACGCATTGTCCGCGGCAAAAGCCATCCCCATAAACTTTCGGGAGAGACGCATAAAGGCATCCTGTTGCTGGCTCACTTCGATATCACCCGCATCCAGCATAAAGCGCTTATCGTAATTCAAACGGATAAAAATCCTATCAAAATCATTGATTGACTGGNNCGCAAATTCAGGGTCGAGTTGAGCACGAAGTCCTGGTTGGTACCAATACTCACCCCTCGGGAAATGGAGCCCGTGCTTTGCAACTGTGCACCTCCACCTGCGAACACGTCCTCAGTTTTGGGCACGATGGGGGTCATTGTATGGTATATACTACCTTTCTGCCTGATATTCAACGCCTCGGAACGATGCTGAACAGGTTCTTTCAAATTGAAACTGAAGCATGAATAGCTGTAGGTAATGCCTTTACCCAGTGCTTCCGGATTCAGGATGCGGAGGCCTCCGTTCAGGTAATCCACCTGATAATCGGCACTGTCGATACCACTGAGGATGAAAGTGCCTGGCACGATTGACAACGTGTCTAATTTCAGGTAAGTCGAATCCACCGTTCTGCCGCCTGTTTTTGTCAATGTCCCCTGTGCCAAAAGCGTATGGCTCAGCCCTATGCAGGCAACAATGGTCAGCAGCAAGACTTTGATTCGGGGCATTGACAGGCGTGTTTATCAAACTTACTTCCCGATGAGTAGAATCTCTGACAAGCAGAGGTCATCGTATTTCAGCCCCTTCTTTGTGGCGGTGATGAGGATGCAGATTTCTGTGTAGTAGCTGTCGTTCCAGGGATTATCCGACATTTTCACAATTACCGCATGGTCGGCAAGGGTCTGCCAGTCAAAATGGGAGGGTGTTTCGCTGGAGCATTTGTCTGGTTTTAGGTCACGAGATGAGTAGCCTCGTCCGTACGCTACATACTCACCCAAAGGGGTGCTGTCTCGTATGCCGTCAATTTCGTATACATAAAACACTTTACCTAAAACTATCAGGCTGTCTATCCGCGAATTGTTGCGGTAGGTCTCCGCGTTTTTGGTGTAGCCGTTTAGCAGTAGCATCCCTTCCAGCACCGTGGGTTTCTTGAAACGAAGGGTGATGTAGAGCGAATCGTTAGGGTCGGGGCGAAGCACGGTGGTGGTTCCGGGGTTAAGGTCACTGAGATTGCCGATGGGGTATTTCTTGTCCGCCCCGCTCACTTCTATGGTGTATTCTGAGGGACTGATACGGTGGTTTAGTATGCGGTCGAGAGGTTGATGAGGCGGATTGGTGAGTCTGTAATCAAGGGTGAAGGGCTGAGCGGCAGCAAGGTTAAAACGGTTTGTCTCATACTCCCATTGTGTTCCCTTTTTATTCATGGGCAGACCGCCTATGCCTACGGCTCTTGTCTCTTGTGCTCTCAGCCAGCGCTGATCGTCAAGAAGTTTGATAGTAGAGGCGTCAAGGGAGGCCGCAAAATGGTCGGCGTAGCCATCACCCCAATAGGCGGCGGGGGTGAAGTCATAGTGGAAACGCAAATACCAGTAGTAGTTGGGCTCATAGTGGATTAAATTGTCGGCTCGGTTATAGGCGCCTTCCGAGAGGGCACACTCCACCGTGTAGCGTACCTCTAAGGTAACGAAACTGTTGGCGGGAATGTTCAGGTAGGTGTAGAACCAGCGGCGCGACACGCATTTGGTATAGAAGTATATCTCATCGCCATATAGGGCGTAAAGGCTGTCAACGAGTTTTTTAGAATAGCCGTCAGCACTATCGGGCTCCACATCAAGATCCCAAGCAAAATAAGGTTGGGACGGTGTGATGATGGTATCGCGGGAGCACTGCCACGACAACTGCTTCCCGTTCATTGTAAAACAGACGTTGCGTATATAGCTGTCGCGCCATCCCACCTCCTGTTCTGATTCTGAAATCTCGTCCAAAGAAACCCATTGTGCCTCTCCACTGCCGAAATAGTCTATAGGGAAACCGTAGGGCAGCTTGTCGAACGAGCGTGCGGATTTGTTGTGCAGCAGGTAGCGCACCGTCACCTCTATATAGCGCTCGCTTGGAACGAAAGAGACCACCTCGTCCACCAGTTGCACCTCGGGCACATGCACCGCCACCGGAGTAGGCGAGAGGGTGATGGCAGAACGCACCGCCACAGGGTCACCGTTACCGCACACGGTATGGACGGTCAGTAGGGTAACAAAAAAACAAACCCATTGGGTGATGTTTTTACCTATCTGTTTGTTGACGTGTCTTTTCATATTAATGAAGGATAAAACAATCTGCAAAAATACGCTTTTTACATGATACATTAACGTGAAATGATAAATCTTATTGTTGTATATGATGGAGTGCCACAGGTACGACACCCCAAAAAGGCAGGGAGCCATCTGAGTCCCGCAAGCGTCTCCGTATGAAAATCGCAAATCTTTTGTCGTTTGCAAAGCAAATGATTTTTTTGTATGTTTGCAGTCGAATTTTAATACTAACGAAATAACATTCATCATGAAAAGATTTTTGCTCTTAGGAATCACCCTGATGGTTTCGGCAGCGATGCTGATGACGGCATGCAAAAAAGACGAGCCAAACAAAAACAACACAGAGACCCCTGATACTGATTATGTGGACTTGGGGCTCCCTAGTGGTACCAAATGGAAATCCTCCAATGAAACCGGAGGACACAATGGTTTCTATACCTTTGATGAGGCCGTCAGCACTTTTGGAGACAAATTGCCAACCAAGGAACAGTTTGAAGAACTTAAAAATAATTGTACTTGGGAACAGCAAAATGATGGCAGTTTTAAAGTGACTGGAACAAATGGGAAATCCATTGTTTTTCCTGCTGTGGGCTACTGCGATTGCGAGAATAATGTGTCCGGAGTGGGTTCTGCAGGTGGCTGTTGGTCATCTACTCCAGAATCAGGCCACGCATGGTGTCTCCTCTTCGATTCGATAGAGGTGGGCGTGTTCAGCAACACCATTTGCAACGGGCGATCCGTTCGTCTCGTTAAGAAATAATCTTGGTAAAAAACGAAAATCACAGAGCCGTTGCGAGAACGACAGCTCTATCTGATTTTGGTCAGACCGCAGACTGCGGCCTAACACCCCCGTAGGGGGTATATAACCCAGCACAGGGGCTTGCCCCTGTGTATGATGGAGATTCCACCATTCCCATTGCCTCCGTAGGAGGCGCATAAAATATACGTCAGCCGTTTTGTTATTCCACCCCTATGGGGTGGTTTTTATGTTGTGGAACCAATACGTAGGGCCAAGACCCTACGCTAATATATTTCGGCCTTTCAGGCCGTTATGTATGAACCAAAACAGCCGTTACAAAACGCAACGGCTGATGAAAACAATTTCCCCTTCTCTTAGATTTGACGAATGAGCGAGCGCAAAATTCCAGTAGAGACGCAAAATTTTG
>LXOW01298653.1_pt2 | contig 28790 bp, 31 predicted proteins | sample 1368591 | NCBI WGS metagenome assembly LXOW01 (sample SAMN04884650, study PRJNA319009) | bovine gut metagenome | isolation source: Cow rumen | host: Bos taurus | place: Italy: Legnaro (PD) | collected 2014-07-09
AAGAGAATGGAAAGATTTGGAGGATGCCAGAGAAATTTCTTCCTGTGAAGGACTTCTTGAGGGTAAAGATATAAATTTCGGGTACCAAGAGAATAAATTAATTCTAAAGGATATATCCTTTAAAGCAAATCCAGGAAACATGATAGCTGTTGTAGGACCGACTGGTTCCGGAAAATCAACGCTTATAAATCTTATTATGCAGTTCTATCCTATAAAATCTGGAGATATTATATTGGATGAAAAAGTCTACAGTAATATAAAAAAAGCGTCTCTTAGGCGTCAATTTGCCATGGTATTGCAAGAAACGTGGTTGTTTTCCGGTACTATTTATGAAAATCTAGTTTACGGAAGAGAAGATGCAACTTTGGAAGAAGTAATTGAAGCAACAAAAGCTGCTCATATTCATGATACAATTGAAAAGTTGCCAAATGGATATGATACGGTATTAACGGATGAGGGAGTTAGTCTTTCGGCGGGCCAAAAACAGCTGATGACAATTGCGAGAGCTATGCTTTTACCAGCGCAGATGCTGATTTTAGATGAAGCAACTTCAAATGTGGATACGAGAACTGAAAAGATGATACAACAGGCCATGGCGAAATTGATGAAAGGAAAGACTTGTTTTGTAATTGCACATCGACTTTCAACAATAAGAAATGCAGATACCATATTGGTAATAAGAGATGGCTCTGTTGTGGAAAGAGGAAACCATGATACTTTGCTTAGGAAACATGGTGTATATGCAGGAATTTATCAGGCACAATTTGAATAGTAGTCAGTCGATGAACACTAATACAATAATAGGATAAAACAGAAGAAAGGATGCCTTAACGGCATCCTCGATTTATATAGAAAAAAGTTGGACAGCTAATTTATTTGGTAACAAGACATGTAGTTTACACCGATGTCGTATTGTCCTGCATCTAAACCAAGAAATATACTGTTAAAATCAGATATTTCAAAATCAAATTCATATTGCGGTAATGCTTCATCAATTTTTTTTAATAAATCTATTTCGTATCCAATCAAAGTATCATCGTTATCTGTATATGTCCAAGGCCGAGTTCCGCCTGTTGTTGCTATTTTTACTGTTTCAACTTTTTCGGTTTCTGTAGTAGTTGATGAATTGCTAGTGTCAGTTGTAGAGTTTGCACTCTGATTTTTTGGATTTCCACAACTAGTCAAAAAAGGACTTAAAATGGTTGACGATAAAGTAAATAAGAGGGTTAAAGTTAAAGTTTGTTTTTTCATAATTCAAATCTCCTTTTTATTTTTTTAGTAGTTATCCTATTGCAATAGTTATAATGAGTTCTGTTGTTATGAGAACTTTTATGGAGCATATCATAATTCAAAACATTTTTAGTGTCAAACGAAATGAAGGATGATGTAAATATATTTGGACAAATTAAAAATTTTGTTTATTTCAAAATGAAAAAGAAGAAGTATTTCTTTATGATTTAGAAATAAAATAAGTATATTATTTGGATTTTTAGAGGGAAAATTAAAAAAAGTTTTAGAAAAANNAAATGAAAAGTTGATTTAATTTTCTGAAGGTTTTTTCTCGCTCCAAACATAACAATATGCTTGTGTTCTGGCTGCAAATAATTCTGTTTTTAATAATTCTCTTACTTGTTCTTTTGAGTACCAATTTGCTTCAATTTCTTCTGTTGTAGATGAACTTTTTTGGAAAGTACCTCTTGCTTTTCCTAAAATGCAAATATTTGTTTCATTGCTAAAACTTGCCGCACTATAGCTGATGGGCAAGGTATCGGAAATCTCATATAAGATAAGACCGGTTTCTTCCTGCAATTCCCGTTTGGCTGCTTCTAAGGCTGTTTCCCCATTGTCAATAAGACCTGCGGGAAAATTATAAATCCAGTGACCGGTTGCCATTCTGAATTCTTTGTTCAATAAAATATGAGAATTATCTTCATCTGTGACAATGATGACTACTGCCTGACAGGAAGTTGAACGTAAATCATCATAAGTTTTAAGATCTGGTCTTCGACTAATCATTTCGTAGACTTTTTCTTTGTAATCTGTTGTTTCATATGTGAGATTATATCTGGAAACAAATTTTCCACTATGTATTTTTTCTATTTTTTTAAAAATCATACGTCTTTATGTAGCAGCATTCTAATGGTCTGCCACGTACACTCCTTTCTATATATGATGTTCTCTTGGATATTTTGTAAAAAAGCTTCTGAGACAATATTAGTTTCCTCTTATTTATAACCCGCGAAAAAATGGTTTTACTAAAATCAGCTGTTACCACACTCTTAATGTAAGAGTTTTATTTATTGTTAATATAGCATGGAAAAAATATATGGACAANNAAGGGAAAATGTTTTAAAATCCTTAGAAATAATTTATTTAAAAGGAAATAATTTAAATATCGAAATACAAAGTTTTGTAAAGGGGTTAACTTCGTTGACAGTAAATATCAAATTTAGTATAACGTCTTTAACAATAATAAACAGTCAGTAGATTAATTCTAGTTTATCTGTTTTACCTCGCGGATCGTCAGTGTTTTGCTAAAAAAGTATGTCACTAACAAAAAACAAAATTACACTATCTGGATTAGTCTGCTGAATGGTTATTATTGGTACAGTAAAAGTTTTGTCTTGATGAATTGTCTGACATAAAAAAGGAGGATGTTTTTTATGAAACGAAGAATACAACGTATTGGTTGTTCAAAGAGTATTTGTNNTAAAAAGATAGAAAAGAGGTATAAGACAATGAAAAAGGATATCAATCAAAAAAAGAAAAAGAAGTTTGAAGTGATAACAATTATGCCGATCCTTTCAGCTTTAATAGCTATAATCCTTGATATTGTGATAGATAATCATCCGGATTTAAGAGATGTTGATAATAATTTTTATCGTGGATTTTTGTATGTTTCCTTTGGAATTTTGATTGCATTGGCAATTATAACACNNGGCAGGTGTGTATGTGTTTCTAACATTACTAAATATAATAACAGCAAAAATGCTTTTATTACCACAAATCTATTTTCCAAGTTTAGCAAGAATATTTTATGTATTTTATGATGATAGAGAATTGTTGTTGAATTGTATCGGAAGTTCATTCTTTTTACTTATTCAGGGAATATTGATTGGATTTATATTGGGAATGATATGTGGAATTGCAGTTGGATGGAGCAAAAGTTCAAATTACTGGGTTTACCCAATCATTCGAATATTAGGTCCGATTCCGGCATCTACATGGACTCCGTTAGCTTTGGTAGTGTTCCCAACAGGAAAATCAGCTGCTGTATTTTTGATAGCATTTGGTGTATGGTTTCAAATTACAGTATTGACCTGTTCTGGTATTCAAGGTGTGAAAAAGGTGTATTTTGAGGTTTCATCCACACTTGGAGCTACAAATAGACAAAATCTGTTTAAAATAGCAGTACCAGCTGCAGCACCATCTATTTTTCTTGGATTTTTTAATGCAACCTGTTCATCATTTGTAGCGCTTATGGCTGCAGAAATGATAGGATGTAAATCAGGATTAGGCTGGTATATTAACTGGCAGAAACAGATGCTTTCATATCCAAATGTTTATGCAGGTTTAATTATTGTAGCTATTTTCTGTTATGTACTTGTAACTTTGCAATTTAAAATTAGAGATCGCCTGTTATCATGGCAGGAAGGAGTTGTAAAATGGTAGAAACGACAGAAAAAAATAATGTAACCGGTACAATTGAGGTTAAAGATGTTCGAAAAGAATTTATAGATCCAAATGGGGAAACGGTAGTAGCGTTAGATAATGTAAATGTGAAAATAAATCCCGGAGAATTTATATGTTTGATTGGACCATCCGGATGTGGAAAATCTACTTTTTTAAGATTGGTAGCGGGGCTTATTAAACCAACAGAAGGTGAACTTTTTCTTGATGAAAAAAAAATCGTAAAGCCTGGATATGATAGAGGATTAGTGTTTCAGGATCCAACACTGTTTCCATGGTTAAATATTTATGAAAATGTTGCCTTTGGTTTGAAAGTTCGACATGTTTACAATGAGCGAAAGAAGGATGTGAAAGAGTTTATTAAACTTGTTAATCTTGAAGGATTTGAAAAAGCTTTGCCACATCATCTTTCAGGAGGAATGGCACAACGAGCAGGACTTGCAAGAGCATTGGTTAATCATCCTAAAGTTCTTTTGTTGGATGAACCATTTGGTGCATTAGATGCTTTCACAAGAATGAATATGCAGGATGAGTTACTGAGAATATGGAAAGAACGAGGAACGACTATGATTATGGTAACTCATGATGTGGATGAGGCAGTATATTTAAGTGATCGTATTTTTGTTATGACACCAAGACCGGCTAAAATAGAGTCAATAATTGACGTAGAAATTGGAAGAAATGAAAATTTTGGTAGAAAAAGAGATAGTGTAGATTTCTTACGAACCCGTTCTAAAATTTTGCAGGTGTTAAATTTCACGGGCAAGGAATTAGAAGAAGACTACGTTATCTAAATCATATCATAAGGAAGGAGACTATTATAATGAAAAAAGTATTATCTTTATTTTTGATTGCAATACTTGCTATTGCATCACTTAGTGGTTGTAGTTTGGCAAAAACAGGAAATGATAAAAAAGGCACAGAAAATGCATCAGGAGGTAGCGAAACAGCAGATACGAAACCTATTCGTATTGTTAGTACTTTTGAAGGTACTTGTCAGGTGCAGACTCAGCTTGCATATTTGCTTGGCTTTTACGAACAGGAAGGTTTGGTAGAAGGAAAAGATTATGAAATTATAGATACTGGTGGAGCTCAGGGATCTGAGTTGATGGCCACAGATAAAGCAGATGTTGCAATCGGTCTGATTGCAGGAATGCTTCAGCCAATTGAGAATGGACTTGAAATTCAAGCAATTTCGGGATTACATACTGGATGTGTTACCCTTGTTACAAAAGGTGATAGTGGCATCAATAGTGTGGCTGATTTAAAAGGAAAGACAGTTGGTATTACTGCATTAAACAGTTCACAGCACATTACTGCACTTCGTGCATTAAGATTTGAAGGACTTTCTGGAGATGATGTGGAATTTGTAGTATATGATAAAGATGCTATTCAGGAAGCATTATTAAATGGTGCAGTAGATGCTATTGGATTGGGAGATTATAAAGCAAAAATACTGGAAAGAGATGAGGGTGCAAAGATTATATTTGATAATGGTACCGATCCACGTTTGAAAGATGAAAACTGTTGTGTGTTGTGGGCAACCAAAAAAGCAATTTCAAGCAAAAGTGAGAAATTGGCAAAACTGGTAAATGCAATACGAAAGGCTACACTTTGGATTGAAAAGAATCCTGAGCTTGCAGCACAGATTCAGGAAGCACAAGGATACACGCTTGGTGAAGTAAGTGTAAATACGGAATTATTGAAAGTATATCAGTTCCCTATAGGCTCAGATGAGTTAAAAGAATCAGTTGATCGAAATTTTAAAGATGCGAAAACATTGGGCCTTCTAAAAGAAGAAACAAGTGGAGAAGAATTAGCTAATAACAGTTTTGTCATACTTGATGGTTTAAATGATGACTTGAAAGAAAGTGATGGAGAACCACCAAAAGATCCAAACTCATTTCTTGAAGTGAAGGAAACAAGTGAAGCAAAGTAGATATACCAATGATGCATGATTTTAATGTTGTCTGATTATGTAGAATTGCGCATAAATTGTGCAATTCTACTATTTTAAAAGTGTTGTCAGTAAGTGTATATGATTATTGAAAAATAGGGAAGGTGATGAATTATGCTCAAAAGGAATAATAAAGTATTGCGACAACTTGCGAAAAAAAATCTTTTGCACAGGAAGTATCGTTCGATCGGTCTGATGTTATTGGTTACGCTACTTTCTTTTTTTATACTTTTGGGCACTGTATTTACCCAAAGTATGCAAAATGGTATTACAAATATGAAAGACAGATTTGGTGCAGATTTTATGATAGTTCCCAAAAACTATAAACAGGGAATGGAGGCTATACTGTTAAAAGGAGAACCCAGTTGTTTTTATTTTTCAAAAAATGTGGAAACAAATTTAGAAAAAGTTGAAGGAATCAGTGAGATTACCTCACAGTTTTTTTTAACATCAATCAGTGCAGAATGTTGTGATACGCCTGTACAGCTTATTGGAATTGACCCGGAGACAGATTTTGCAGTACAGCCTTGGATTCGTCAAGTGTATGATGAAACACTGAAAAAAGGTGAAATAATAGCCGGAAGTAAAATTGATTTGGATGGAAAAGATCGACTTAAGTTTTTTGATAGAGAATATCCGATTGTTGCTCAGTTAGATGATACTGGAACCGGGTTGGATGAAGCGGTATTTACATCAAAAGAAACAATGGAACAAATGTTTAATGATGCAAAGGCGAAGGGGTTACGATTTGTGGAAGATGTGAATCCGACAGAAGATATATCTTCTGTGTTATTGAGAATTGAACCAGGATATGATCGGACGAAACTAAAAAAAGAAATTCGAAAGCAAGTAGGGGCTGTTCGAATTATTGAGGCAGATGAAATGATTGGAAGCATGGCAAATAAATTGGAAAATATGTCGGGGGTTTTATACATATTGATTGTATTGTTTTGGATTATTCATATAGCAGTACTGTTTCTGATGTTTTCTGTTTCTGCAAATGAAAGAAAAAAGGAATTTGCAATTTATAGGGTACTTGGTTCAACCAAAAGATATCTAGCAAGGATGTTAAGCCTTGAAGGATTGATAGTATGCTTTTTTGGTGCAGTAGCAGGAACTGTATTGGCGACAGTTTCCATGTTCCCGATTTTGTCCTATTTGGGAAATGAATTAGAGCTGCCATATGTCCAAATACCTGCGTTTCAGGTTATAAAATGGATTGTAGTGGACATTATTTTTGTGACGATTTTAGGTCCATGTACATCTGTATATGCAATTTTTCGTGCAGGAAGAGGCGAAACTTATCTTACAATGAGGCAAGGTGATTAAAATGATAGCACAATTAGATAATGTGTCAAAGTCATATCAACGAGGAAAACGTGAATTTCCTGTGGTTAATGATGTTTCTTTGAAAATTGAAAAAGGTGATTTTATATCCATTATCGGTAAATCGGGCAGTGGAAAAACAACATTGTTAAATATGATGGCAGGTTTAATATTACCTACAGAAGGTGTTATAAAAATAGATGGAAAAGATATAAAGGGATTATCAGATAAAGAAATCTCAAGTCTTAGAAATGAAAAAATCGGCTATATCATGCAAGAACAGAGTTTATTATCAAACCTGACAGTTCAGGAAAATGTAAGATTACCAAGTTATTTTTTTAGAAATACTGCTTCATATTCTGTAGAAGATGAAAAGGAGATTTTTAGAAAACTTGGGTTGATGTCATTGACGAATGTGTATCCTGAGGAATTATCTGGTGGTGAATTAAAAAGAGTAGCAATTGCCCGAGCTGTTTTGCAAAAACCATTGTTACTCCTTGCAGATGAACCAACAAATAATTTGGATAAAGAAAATACAGAGCTAATCTTGCAGCTGTTTTCTGAAATTTCAGAGAGCGGAACTGCGATTGTGATGGTTACCCATGAATTGGAGAATATTACTTTCACAAAGACTCGTTATGAAATGGATGAAGGAATTCTTTTTAAAAATGAAAAATACAATTAAATGGTTATGTTAAAAAGAGGCTGTCAGATGCCCAAGTTCCAAACGTGAAAACAAAGATGAATATTTGGAATTTTTAGGGCGTAGGATTGCCTTTTTTTGCGGTTTTGTACGTATGTAGTTTTATGATAGTTCATATTATAAATGATTTGTAAAAAAATACACTTGACCTTGCTATGTGTTCGTGATAAGATATCCTTACGATATAAATCATATAGGAATGATATGAATAATATGAAAATAAAAAATAGCTTAGAAAAGGGAAGTGACAGTTTATGAAATATAGTCTACAGACACGATGTATTCATTTGGAACAAGATCAGAAAGCGGAGAAACCGGAACATTTTGGTGCAATTAGTTACCCGATTTATCAGACTGCAACTTATGCCCATCCAAGATTAGGAGAAAGCACCGGATATGATTACAGTCGATTGCAAAATCCAACCAGAGCACATTTGGAACAGGTAGTTGCAAAATTGGAATACGGTATTGATGCATTTGCGCTTTCTTCAGGAATGGCGGCAATCACATTGTTGATGGAATTATTTCAGCCGGGAGACCATTTGTTGGTGGAAGCAGATTTGTATGGTGGAAGTATCCGGTTATTTGACCATGTAAATAAGAAAAATCAATATGAGTTTACGTATTTGAATTTTGAAGAGGATGATATTGAGTCAAAGATTCAGGAAAATACAAAGGCGATTTACATTGAAACACCTACAAATCCTATGATGCATGTTTCTGATATTGAGAAAATTGCCCAAATTGCAAAGAAACACAATCTGTTATTTATTGTGGATAATACATTTTTGTCCCCTTACTTCCAAAATCCATTATTGCTTGGGGCAGATGTGGTAATACATAGCGGAACGAAATTCTTAGGGGGACATAATGATACGTTAGCAGGTTTCATTGTTACAAATCGCGAAGATGTACAGGAAAAACTTCGTTTTCTTATTAAGACTACCGGCGCGGGATTGGCACCATTTGACAGCTGGCTGTTATTAAGAGGAATTAAGACTCTGGCAATCCGTATGGAACAGGCACAAAAAAATGCACAGAAGATTGCAGAGTGGCTGAGTGAACAAAAACAAGTTAAGCGTGTCATTTATCCGGGATTGCCAAGTTTCCCTCAATATGAAGTGATGAAGAAACAGGCAAGAGGATTTGGTGCAATGCTTACTTTTGAACTGGAACATGAGGAACAGGCAAAAGCTGTTTTGAATCACATCAAATTGATAAAATTTGCAGAAAGTCTTGGTGGAGTTGAAACTTTAATGACGTATCCGACCACACAGACGCATGCAGATGTACCGGAGGAAGTACGATTGAAAAATGGTATTACCGGTGCAACACTTCGCTTGTCAACGGGAATTGAAGACATCGAAGATTTATTGGAAGACTTAAAACAGGCATTTGAAAAGATTTGATGGCATAAAAAGATTACGAAAGAACATGAATGAAAGAACATGAATGAAAGAACGGAGGAATGTGTATGGCAGAAAGAAATCTGAATTTAGATAAACAATTGGAGAGAAAAGGAACGCATTGCTTAAAATATGATTTTGCCAAGCGGAGAGGAAAACCGGAAGATGTGCTTCCTTTGTGGGTAGCAGATATGGACTTTCCTACCACTTCCTACGTGGAGGATATTTTGCAGGAGCGTACCAAACATGGTATTTATGGATACAGTGAAGTGGGTGAAGAGTATTTTAACGTTTTGAAACGTTGGATGAAAAAACATCATGATTGGGATATCGAACCAAACTGGATCATAAAAACTCCGGGAGTGGTATTTGCACTGGCTATGGCAATTCGTGCCTTTACAAAGGAAGGAGAAGGTGTCCTTATACAGCAACCGGTGTATTATCCTTTTTCTGAAGTAATCGAAGACAATGGAAGAGTCATTGTGAGCAATGATTTGGTACTTGGTGAGGATTATCGATATCGTATTGATTTTGATGATTTCGAGAAAAAAATTATTGAACACAATATTCACTTATTCCTTCTTTGCANNGAACATACGGTATTTGCAAATTTAGGCAAAGAGTATCAGGAGATTTCCATTGTGTGTACTTCGGCAAGTAAGACCTTTAATCTGGCAAGTATGTTGATATCCAATATTTTTATTCCGAACCAGAAACTTCGTCGAGCCGTTCGAAAACAGGTAAATGCAGTTGGCATCAGTCAGTTAAGCATTTTGGGATTGTTAGCAACCCAGGAAGCATACGACAAAGGAGAAGAATGGTATCAGAACGTACATAATTATTTATGGGATAATATCGTTTTTACAAGAAATTATGTGAAAGAATTTTTGCCTGGGGTAGAAGTGATACATAATGAAGGCACGTATCTGGTGTGGCTTGATTTTAGAAATACAGGAATTGACCCGGAAGAGTTGGAACGTCGTGTGGTATATGAAGCAAAACTTTGGCTGGATAGCGGAAGCATTTTTGGTAAGGCGGGAGATGGTTTCCAACGAATCAATGTTGCTACGCAACGGGAAGTTTTATTGGAATGTTTGGAACGAATTCGATATAAAGTACTAGACAGATAGGAGATGAAAAAAATGACGATGGCACAATTAAAATATGTAATGGTAATCGCGGCGGCAGGCTCTTTTAGAGAAGCATCCAACCGTTTGTTTGTGTCCCAGCCGGCATTATCATTGTCGATCAGAGAGTTAGAAGAAGAGTTAAATCTGTCCATCTTTGAACGAACCAACAAAGGAATTAGGATAACGGAACAGGGAACGGAATTTCTTGCTTATGCCAAAAAAGCAGTGAGCCAGTATTCCCTTATAGAAGAGAGATTTCTTTCAGAAGAAAATAGTGAATCACACTTTAGTGTTTCTATGCAGCACTATATTTTTGCAGTACATGCCTTTGTGGATTTGGTAAAAGAGTTGGAAGAAATTGATTATTCCTATTCTGTTTATGAAACAAGAACCAATGAAGTGTTGGAAAATGTGCGAAACTTAAAAAGTGAGGTTGGGGTAGTTTCTTACTCAAAGGGAAATGAAAAGGTTATGAAAAAACTATTTCGTGAGTATCATTTGCGCTTTGTTCCTTTGATGAAAAGGGATACCTATGTGTATATCAGTGTGGATCATCCTTTGGCAAAAAAGAATGAGGTGACTTTGGAAGAATTGGATGAGTTCCCATGTGTAAGTTTTGACCAAAGTAGCGAAAGTGAGTTTTATTTGGCAGAAGAAGCCCTTGGAGATTATCACTTTAAAAAAGTGATTAAGTCAAATGACCGAGCTACTTCTTTGGAGCTTATGGTTTCTTTGGAGGCTTTTTGCATTGGAACCGGAAATATGGTAGACAGCGAACTTTTGAAGGACCATTTTGTCAGCAAAAAAGTGGTAGAAAATGAAGAGATTACCATAGGTTATATTACAAGAGAAAATCAAAGATTAAGTGATATGGCAGAGTGTTATATTGCACATTTGAATCATTACAAGGAAGCAGTGTAAATATTGGATTTGGATGTGTTTATCATAGATTGTTTTGTGTAAATTTTGATTATATAAGTTGATAAGTTTTTGTTGTAACTGACAATCAGTTTTATCTATTAGTCAATAGGAATAATCTGTGTTAGGATATGTTGTAATAAGAAATAAGATATGAAGAAACGTAAGTTACTTTTCACTGACTGGAAAACCAGAGGTAAAAAAATAACCTTTAGTTTTCCGGTCTTTTTTCGTTAAAAATTGATATAAAAAGCGAGGTAAAATGTTATGAAAAAAAATTTAAAAAAATTATTGGCATGTCTGGCAATTGGTGTTTTAGCAGTTAGTGCAGTTTCTTGTGGAAAACAGGATACAAAAAAAGCAGATACCAAAACGGAAGCAGATGCAGGAAAAGAAGTGGTAGTTGGTACAAGTAATGGTTCTTTGTGTTTAGCACCATTACATATCGCCATTGACAATGGTTATTTTGAGGAAGAATTTAAGGCAGCAGGTATTCCATGGAGAGCAGAAGAAATCGATACTTCCCAAATCAGTGAATTAGTTGCATCCGGAAAGATTGATGCAGGAACACAGCTTGCAGGAGCTATGATTCCACAGATTGACAACGGATTGGAAATTTCTTTTACAGCAGGTATGCATACAGGATGTACAAAAGTGTATGCAAAGAAAGATTCAGGTATTAAGTCTTTGGCAGATTGTAAAGGGAAAAAGATTGGTGTTCCATCCTTAGGTGACTCTTCTGTAGTAGCATTAAAACGTGCGTTCTACGATGAAGGAATCGGTGTAACTACTGAAAACTTAGAAGTAGAGTGGGTTGTATATGCTTTGACAGACTTACCGTTAGCTTTGGAAAATGGTGCAGTAGATGTAGTAGCTTTGCATGATCCGGTTGCTTACAATGCAGAGTCTGAATATGGTTTTGAGAAAATTCTTGATTTAAGTACAGATGCAAAATTTGCAGGTGAGTACTGCTGTATGTCATTTGTAACAAATAAACTGGCAGAAGAAAATCCAAAGGCTGCCGCAGCTTACACAAGAGCTATTTTGAAAGCTTGTGCATTTGTTCAGGCAAATCCGAAGGAAGCAGCAAAACTTCAGATTGACAATAAACAGTGTTCAGGAGATTTAGAGACAAATGCTTCTTTGTTACAGTCATACAACTATGCACCATCTGTTTCTATTGCATCAGAAACTATTCATAATGCAGCAAATGAGTTAATTCGTATCGGAGAATTAAAATCAGACAATCCGGATGAATTCGTAGAGAAGGCATTTAAGACATTTGACGGTGTACCTGACACAATTGTATATAATCAGGGTGAATTCGAAGAAAAAGAAAAATAGAAATATGGAATTATAAAAATATATGAATTTGTTTCTTTCGCCCCTATGTATCCTTGATCGGAGTAATCCGGATCAGAGATGTATAGGGGCGAAGGTGAAACTAACATGTTTTCTCGAAATTGTTGTATAAAAAGACTCTGAGAGAACATTTATGGAAAATGGAGGTGTTAATATGAAAAAGTATGGATCATTTTTGTTTCGCTTTTTCTTACCGTTTTTAGCAATATTGCTATCGGTGCTTGTTTATTATCAGATACCGGATAACGGAAAGCAAAAAGCAACGGACCATCCTTATTATTTATATTTTATTTATCTTATTGGGGCGGTTGTGCTTGTGGAAATTTTACTTGGGTTCTTTTTTAACAAAGTGAGAGAACGTGTGTATGAAAAGGCACCATTAATTACCGGCGCATTGGTTTTTATGGCATTTCTAAACTTTGTTACAACAAAGACTCTATGGTTGCCGATTTTGTATTTTCCGTCACTTGACCGTATTGTAGGATTGCTTGTGGAACAGAGAGTATTTTTGGTAGAAAATATTTTATCCTCATTTCGATTGCTGATTGTAGGATTTTTGTATGGGGCAATCGTTGGTTTCTTAACAGGACTTGCATTAGGCTATTACAAAATAGTAGGATATTGGCTCAATCCTGTAACTAAGATTGTTGGACCAATTCCGACTACTGCATGGATTCCTTTGGCATTGTCCATTTTCCCAAGTACCTACGGAGCAAATGTATTTTTGATTGCATTTGCTGTATGGTTCCCAGTTACATTGATGACTAGTAGTGGTATCCAGAGTATCAGCAATGTAAATTTCGAAGTGGCAAGAACACTTGGGGCATCTACCAGATATCAGATTTTACATATTGCCATTCCGGCAGCTATGCCAAGTATCTTTTTAGGAGTCTTTTATGGAACCGTATCTTCTTTTGCAACATTGATGGCGGTTGAAATGAATGGAAATTCCAGCGGAATTGGCTGGTATATCTGCTGGCAGAAATCAGTGATGATGTATGACGGTGTGTATGCAGGTCTGATATTGATTGCCCTTATATGTTCATTGACATTAACAATACTCTTTAGAGTTCGCGACCGTGTATTGGTATGGCAGAAAGGAGTGATTAAATGGTAGGAGAAATTTTAATCAAAGATGTATACAAAACCTTTCAAAGTACTACACCTTCCAAAGAAGATGTGGTGGCATTAAACGGAGTCAATTTAAACATTCGTCCGGGCTCTTTTGTGAGTCTTATTGGACCTTCCGGTTGTGGAAAATCTACATTGTTGCGAATTATCGGAGGATTGGAAAAATCTACAAAAGGAAGTGTATTTCTGGATGGTAAAGAGATTAAAAAGCCTGGTAGTGACCGGGGATTTGCTTTTCAGGGTTCCAATCTGTTTTCGTGGCTTACAGTGGAGAAAAATATTGCATTTGGACTGAAAGCCAGAAATATTTACAAAGAGAAAAAAGATGACGTAAAAGAGTACATAAAACTGGTAGGTTTGGAAGGATTTGAAGATTCGTATCCTCATCAGTTATCCGGTGGTATGCAGCAGCGTGCATCTCTAGCAAGAGCTTTAGTGGGACATCCTACTGTATTGTTACTGGATGAGCCTTTGGGAGCTTTGGATGCATTTACCCGTATGAATTTGCAGGATGAAATCTTAAACATATGGAAGGAACACAATATGACCATGGTAATGGTTACCCATGATGTAGATGAAGCGATTTATATGTCAGATCAGGTAGTTGTTATGGCAGCAAGACCTTCAGAAGTTAAAGAAGTGATTGATATTGATCTGCCAAGACCGAGAGCCAGAGGACAGGATACTTTCCAGGAATACAGAAAACGAATTCTTGACGTATTGGATTTAGGCGGAAATGTTCCGGAAGTGGAATATTATTTATAATATGTTCTCTCGGAGTCTTTTATAAGGAATGCTCTGAGAGAACATATATAACAAAAGGATGGTGAAGAAAAATGAAGTTACAACAAAATATCCGATGGATTTTTGGTAGTTTAATTCTTTTAAATGGTTTGCTGGTGGCATCGACTCCTACGGTGTTATTTCCCGTTTGTAAAAGCGGGGGTGTAAGAATGGCATGTTACTATACAAAACAGGCAGAAATCGGGCTTGGGGCGGCGATTGCGTTCATCGGGCTTTTACTGCTTTTGATACAAAAGCGTGAAATAAGAATTGGACTAAGTCTTTCTTTACTGCCTTTAGTCGCATTAGTGATTGTATATCCTACGTATTTATTAGGTGTGTGTCATTCAAATTCCATGTCATGTCATGTGGGAACATTACCGGCATTAAAGGTAGCAGGAAGTATTTTAGTAGTAATTACATTGATTTATTTACGTTTATTGACAAGAAAGGAAGAGGAACATGTGGATCGAAGGTAAAGAAGTCTGGAAACGAATCAAACGAAATCACACCTCTACCATACTATTCCTATTACCGATTGCATTGTTTTCATGGCTGGTATTTGGCGGGATTTTAGTAGATGCCAGTTTATCAAGGGGAATGAAAAAGCTGGAACAAAGACTTGGGGCAGATATGATGCTGGTACCACAAGGACAGGCAGAGCAAGCGGAGGGATTTTTACTAGAAGGGGCCAGAGGCTCCTTTTATTTTCATCAAAATATAGAAGATGTGATTTCAAAAATGGAAGGGGTACAGGAAGTGACGGCACAGTTTTTCTTGAAATCTTTGTCGGCAGATTGCTGTACCAGTGAAGTAGAAATTGTATTTTATCATCCGGAAACTGATTTTTTATTGCAGCCATGGATTGAGAGTCAGATTAAGGATGGGATAAAAGAAAATCAGGTAGTCATTGGATATGCTATTGAACCGGAAAACGGAAAGTTGCGTTTGTTTGGACAATCTTATGATGTTGTGGCAAAAATGGCAGAAACAGGAACCAGTTTGGATAAATCGGTTTATTTTCCATTTTCGGCACTTAAAGAGGTGTTGAAGACTGCAAAGAAAAAAGGTGCATTTCTCACTGATGAGCAGGAAAAAGAAGCATTGCTTTCAACTGTTTATATAAATGTTTTACTAGGATACGATACTTCCAAGGTATTGGAGCAGTGTCATAAACAACTGGAAGAACCATTTGATGTGGTTTATCCAAGAAAAATCCAGTCATCTATGGGTGAAGAATTAAATGGTATTTATACATTGCTTCATGGAATGATATGGATTGGAGGAGCCTTGTTAACTGCATTATTTTTCCTGTTACATATGATATTTGCAAAATCCAGAATGAAAGAAGTGGCATTACTTCGGATTTTTGGGGTTACAAACGGTTCCATTCGGAACATGTTGTGGACGGAAAATTTATTCTTATGTCTGATTGGTAGTGGCTTAGGATGTTTGTTTGGTGTCTGGTTTATTTATCCATTTGGACATTACATCGGAATGGTTTTACATATGCCATATTTGGGACCAAGCGGTGTAGAAATGTTGTTGCAGTGGGTTTACACCATAGGAATTGTTATGGCGGTAGGTTGCCTTGCGTCTTTATATCCAACCTGGTATGTGTTTGGAAAGGAGCCATATATAGCCTTGCGAAAGGAGGGTGAAAACTAATGGTAGTTGAAGCGAAGTCTATTACTGTGCAGTATAAAGGGAAAAAATATCCCGTATTTAAAGATTTAGATATAGAGGTGGAAAAAGGAGCATTTTTTGTATTGACCGGTGAATCCGGAAGTGGAAAAAGTACATTGCTTGCTGCTTTAGGAGGATATTTAACTGCAAATTCCGGTTCTGTTTTGTATCAGGGAGAGGACACAAAGCAGTGGAATAAGAAAAAATGGGCAGATGTACACGGAAACGAAATCAGCTATCTGCCTCAGAGCAATTTGTTTTTACCTTACGATACGGTGCTTGATAATATTTTACTTCCCTATCGGTTCCAGAAGAAGAAAGATTTGGAACAGTTGAAAGAGCAGGCCAACGAATGGCTTGATCAGTTTGGAATAAAAGAATTGGCAAAGTATTATCCTCATGAATTATCTGGTGGAGAACAAAAAAGAGCAGCACTGGTTAGGGCAATCTTACAAAAGCCAAAGTTATTGCTGGCAGATGAACCTACCACAGGGCTTGATAATGAGACGGGGGAAGTCGTTGCAAAAGCACTGAAGGAACTGGCGTTACAAGGTACAAGTATTATAGTAGGAACCCATGATGCCTGTGTGGAAAAGTACAAAACGGATGGACATCATCTTGATATAATAAAAAGTTATCGCTAGTGATAAGGTTTTTAGCTTTTACAAATTCCTATGAAGGTGGTATGATTTAATCAATCCCTAGAAAAACAGTATGAAAAGTAGAAAATATAGGTGACAGTTCATTTTTTATGAAACGGTTACCAAGAACTGTTGTCTGGTGGAACAAGTAGATATAAGAATAGGATAATCAATGTTTTTGCATGACATTGGAGTGTAAGGATAAAAAAGGAGGATTTATTTATGAGTGAAATTAAACAAAGTGCATTAGAATTGATTGGTAAAACACCATTGTTACAGGTAAATGGATACGCAAAGAAAAGAGAAATTACAGAAGCTACTGTTTTAGCAAAGTTGGAATATTTAAATCCAGCAGGTTCCGTAAAGGATCGTATTGCTTTGGCGATGATCAGAGAAGCTGAGAAATCAGGAAAGTTATCACCGGGAGCAACAATCATTGAGCCAACAAGTGGTAACACAGGTATTGGTCTTGCTTCAGTGGCAGCAGCATTAGGATATAAAGCAATTTTAACATTGCCGGATACCATGAGTGTAGAAAGAAGAAATTTATTGAAAGCTTATGGTGCAGAGTTAGTATTAACAGAAGGTGCCAAAGGAATGAAAGGTGCCATTGCTAAGGCAGAAGAATTGCAGAAAGAAATTGCAGGTTCTATTATTCTTGGACAGTTTATCAATCCTGCAAATCCTAAAGTACATAAAGAAACTACAGGTCCTGAAATCTGGGAGCAGACAGACGGAAAGGTTGATATCTTTGTAGCAGGTATCGGAACCGGTGGAACAATCACAGGAGTTGGAGAGTACTTAAAAGAGAAAAATCCAAATGTAAAAGTGGTAGCAGTTGAGCCTGCAGGAAGTCCTGTATTATCAAAAGGAACACCGGGAGCTCACAAAATTCAGGGTATTGGTGCAGGATTTGTACCAGATGTATTAAATACAAAAGTGTACGATGAAGTTATCACAATCGAAAATGAAGATGCTTTTGCAGAAGGAAGAACATTTGCAACATCAGAAGGAATTTTAGTTGGTATTTCTTCCGGAGCAGCTTTGAAAGCAGCAGAAACACTTGCAAAACGTCCTGAAAATAAGGGAAAGACAATTGTAGCATTGTTACCTGACTCAGGAGACAGATATCTTTCAACACCATTGTTTAATGATTAATTACAGTTAGGAGATGATCAGGTGGCAACAGAGTGCAAAAAGGATACAAAAAAGAAGGATTATTTACCTTTGCTTGAAAAAATTATTGATGAAATCCGTTATGGAAGTGTTACATTGATCGTCCAAGACGGAAAAGTAATTCAGATAGATACGACAGAAAAGATACGTTTGTAGTACTTAACAATACGCATGGATTCGCATAAGTATATGTCTGCTAAAGCAGACGTGAATCCAGCGTGCAAGACTCGTGGGCGAGTCTTGATTAAAGAATCATGATTAAAGAGAATACCTTTCAATAGAAACAAAACTGACTGGAAAGACCAGAGGTTTTGTACATTTTGTTTCATAGTTTATTTGGCACTGCATACATGTTTCTAGATAAACACATGTTAGATGTACAAAATCTCTGGTTTTGTTTCTAGAAGAAAAAATAAAAGATAAGGATGCCGTGGCCGCTGGAATGGCATAGGCTTGCAACGCCGAAGATGTTGGTTCGAATCCAACCGGTATCATTTGTGACAATGTGTCACAAAAGTAGATAACAGTTCAGAAAATGATTGAATTGTTGAATAATACAACAAGAAGAAAGAAGGTGTTGTATGGGCAATCGATATCAACAGTTACAAGAGTCCCATCCTTGTTTTGGAGGACATAAAAATAACGCCGGCAGAATTCATTTGCCGGTTAGTCCGGGGTGTAACATAGCTTGTCGTTTTTGTGATCGTACAATCAATGATGTGGAGCAACGTCCGGGAGTTACTTCTAAGGTGTTGCAGCCGGAAGAATGTAAAGACATATTAAAGAAGGCATTGGAACTTTGTCCGGATATCAGAGTGGCAGGTATTGCAGGTCCGGGAGATACATTAGCAACAGATTATGCACTGGAAACATTCAAGATAGTGAAACAAGAATTTCCGGATTTAATCAAATGTATGAGTACAAACGGATTGCTATTATCGGAACGAGCAGAGGATGTAATCTCTGTTGGAATTGACTCTTTGACGGTTACTGTAAATGCAGTGGATCCTGAAATTGAGGAAAAGCTAAACGCGTTTATCATTTATCACGGAGAAAAGATTACTGGCGTGGAAGGTGCAAAGATTTTGATAAAAAATCAATTGGAAGGCATCAAAAAAGTGGCAGATGCAGGTATTACAGTAAAAGTAAATACCGTGTTAGTTCCGGAAATCAATGGAGACCACATTGAGGAAATTGCAAAAACAGTAAGTGAACTAGGAGCAAAGATTTATAATATCATTCCATTGATCCCGCAGCATGAGTTGAAGGATTGTCAGGCACCAACTTGTGCGCAGATTGAGGAAGTGAGAACGAAAGCATCCAAGTATATTGATGTTTTCAGACATTGTCAACACTGTCGTGCAGACGCAGTGGGAGTTCCGGGTAAATCTGAATATGGTGATCAGATTTATCAGAGAAAACTTGGGGTAAAGGAGACATTTTCCCATGGCTGATGAAAAATCACGCCTGGCAATTGCATCCAGTGACGGAATTGTTGTAAATCAACATTTTGGTCATGCCAAAAAGTTTTATATTTATGAAGTGGAGAATAAACAAATCAATTTTGTGGAAGTTCGGGATGCGGTTCCGGTTTGTCATCAAGGTTCCCATGATGATGGAGAAATGGATGCTGCCATGAAAAACCTAGAAGATTGTAACTATCTTTTAGTTAGCAGAATTGGACCTGGTGCTGCAGCAGTTGCAGAGCAACATGGATTAGAAGTTTATGAACTTCCGGGAATGATACAAGACTCCATTCAAAAAGTTCAGGATTATGAAGAACTGAAAAAATTGTTAAGTTAAATCGGAGGTTTCCTGTCATTTGACAGATGTATTGCTGTCTCTTATACACATCTGACGCNNGTCAGCAAAAGTGACCTGTGGCTCAAGGCAACATTCGCGAGTGAATCTTGAAAATAGAAAGGAAATTAGAGAATATGAGCGAGTTAAGACAGATAGCAATTTATGGAAAAGGTGGAATTGGAAAATCTACAACAACACAGAATTTGACAGCAGGTTTAGTAGAGCATGGAAAGAAAGTAATGGTTGTTGGATGTGATCCAAAAGCAGATTCAACACGTTTGTTATTAGGTGGTTTAGCACAAAAGACCGTACTTGATACGATCCGTGAAGAAGGAGAAGATATCGAATTAGATCGTATCATGAAAGAAGGATACGGCGGCACACGTTGTGTAGAGTCAGGCGGACCAGAGCCTGGTGTAGGATGTGCAGGTCGTGGTATCATCACTTCTATCAACATGTTGGAAAACTTAGGCGCTTACACAGATGATTTGGACTACGTATTCTACGACGTATTAGGTGACGTTGTATGCGGTGGTTTTGCTATGCCAATCCGTGAAGGAAAAGCAAAAGAAATCTATATCGTAGCCAGTGGTGAAATGATGGCGTTGTACGCAGCAAACAACATTTCAAAAGGTATTAACCGTTATGCAAAAACAGGTGGTGTTCGCTTAGGTGGTATCATTTGTAACTCAAGAAACGTTGACCGCGAGTTAGACTTGCTTCGTGCATTTGCAAAAGAGTTAGGAACTAAGCTATTGTATTTCGTTCCTAGAGATAATGTGGTTCAGCATGCTGAGATTAACAAAAAGACAGTAATCGAATATAAGCCGGATTCAAATCAGGCACAGGAATATCGTAATTTGGCTCAGGCAGTCATTGAAAATACAGACTTTGTAATTCCAACACCTATGACACAGGAAAGATTGGAAGAAATCTTAATGGAATACGGAATGATGGAATTAGCAGACGATTACAAGATTTAAGGAAAGGATGATACATATGGCAAACGTTAAGAAATCAATTACAGAATTAGTAGGAAAGACACCTCTTTTAGAGTTAGTAAATTATGAAAAGAAACACAATTTGGAAGCAAAGGTATTAGTTAAGCTTGAATATTTTAATCCAAACCAGAGTGTAAAAGATCGTATTGCCTTGGCAATGATTGAAGATGCAGAGAAAAAGGGATTATTAAAGCCAGGTTATACAGTTGTAGAAACAACAAGTGGAAATACAGGAATTGGTCTGGCTGCCATTGCGGCTACAAAGGGATATAAATTCCGTGTTTACGTACAGGACAACGTAAGTCAGGAGCGTTTCCAGGTAATTCAGGCATTTGGCGGAGAAACTATTAAATTATCAGAGGAGCCAGTAATCGGAAGAGTTTTGGAAGAAACAAACGGAGATTTTGTGGCTGCCATTGATGTACTTCGTCGTGAAGTGTTAGCAAAAGAAGAAAACATTTACTTTGTAGATCAGACAGCAAACCCGGCAAACCCAGCCATTCATGAGTCAACCACAGGACCTGAAATCTGGGAAGATACTGACGGAGAAGTAGATATCTTAGTAGCAAATGTTGGTACTGGTGGAACCGTATCAGGAACAGGAAAATTCTTAAAGAGCAAGAAGCCTGAATTACAGGTGGTGGCAATTCAGCCGGGAGAAAATTCATTGCCTTCTGATACAAATCCTGAACCAGAAGAAATTACCGGTGTACATCCATTTGAAGGTGTGCCTGCAGAACGTGTTCCATCGACAATGGACTTAAATATTTATGATAAGAAAGTGGAAGTTGAGACAATCGAGGCATATCGTGCGGCACGTGAAGTAGCAAAGACAGATGGTATTTTGATTGGCACATCTTCAGGAGCAGCCATTCATGCAGCAACAGAATTGGCAAAATTACCAGAAAACAAGGGAAAAACAATTGTGGCAATTTTACCGGATACAGGACTTCGTTATCTTTCTACGAATTTATTCCGTGAAGAGTTTCAGGGCTAGGAGGTAAATAAAATGGCAATTAATTTAAGCAATTCCAACTTAGGAACAAGAGAAAACCGTATTGGTTCCATTACAGGATACGTTGGAAATCTGAAAGATTTGGCAGAGCAGAGTGAGTGCGGAACTTTAAAAGGGTGTTCCCGTTGTTTCTCACAGTCAAGTAGCTGTTTGTCAAGTTGTGCATTAAACCAGCTTTCAGGTATTCGTGATGTGGCGGTAATCCATCATGGACCTGCTGGATGTTCCGTAGCAGCATCCAGTGCATACTATATGTCAAAAGTTATGTCAAAGAAGCGTGGTGTAACAAGTGACACTATTTATGTAGGAACAGATATGAATGAAAATGACACAATTTTTGGTTCTACAGAGAAACTTCGCCAGATTATTTTGGAGGTAAACAATCGTTACCATCCAAAGGCGATTTTTGTATCAAGTTCTTGTGCAACTGGTATCATCGGAGAAGACATTGATAGTATTGTAGATGAAGTTCGTGATGAAGTTGGAGTACCAATTGTTGCGGTACATTGTGAAGGATTTAAATCACGTATCTGGGCAACCGGATTTGATATATCAGATCACGCAGTTTTGCAGGAAATTGTACAGCCACCTAGAGAAGGGGTTAAGACAAATAAGATCAACTTCAAGAATTTCTTTGAAAGTGCAAGACCGGAAATTATTGAAATGTTTAAAAAATTCGATTTAGACCCAGTATTTTTATATTGTAATTCCACAATAGAGGAATTGTCACACTTATCAGAGAGTCTGGCTACTACTTGTATTTGTGGTACTTTAGGAAATTATCTTGGAAATGCTTTGGAAGAAAAATATGGTGTTCCATATATCCGGAGTATCAACCAGTGTGGTATTGTTGGATTTGAGACATGGCTCCGTGAAATTGGAAAGGTGACAAACCGTACAGAACCAATCGAGGCATATTTGAAAGAGCAGAGAGAAATTTACCTTCCACAGATTGAAGAAGTGAAGAAGAAATTAGCAGGAAAAACAGCCGTTTTAGGTATGGGACCAGGTTATACATTTGAAGTTTCCAGAGTATTGGAAGAACTTGGAGTCAAAGTAGTATGGGCTTTGGCTTGGCACTATGATAAGAAGTATGAAAATGGAGATGTACCTCCATCAATGAAATATTTATTGGAAAATGACATTAACTTCGAGACAAGTGTATCTGACCAGCAGAACTATGAAGTAATGAATATTTTACATAAATATAATCCGGATATTTATTTATCAAGACATCCGGGCTCAACCGTTTGGGCAATCAAGAACGGAACACCTGCAGTGTTTGTTGCGGACGAATACATGATTTTTGGTTACAAGCATACTTTGGAATTTGCCAAAACATTGTTGGATGCAATTGAAAATAGAAGTTTTGAGGAAAATTTAGCAAGACGTACAAAACTTCCATACACCGACTGGTGGTATAAACAAAATGTAGATACATTTTTGGAGGAGGCAAACTAATGGCGAAGATATTAGATAAACAACGTTATAAATGTGCATTGGGAGCAATGCAGACGGTACAGGCAATTGACCGCGTGTTACCTGTGTTGCATTCCGGTCCGGGATGTGCGCAGAAATTATCCGCATCCATTGGAAGTTCAGGATATTTTTCACCAAATATTTTTCCTTGTACCAGTATCAATGAAAAGGACGTAGTATTTGGTGGTGTAAAGAAATTGGAGTCTACCATTGACAATGCCTTGAAAGTAATTGATGCAGACTTATATGTGGTATTAACCGGATGTATTCCGGAAATTGTAGGTGACGATTCCGGTGAGGTAGTTTCTCGTTTTGAAGATGCAGATAAACCTGTTATTTACGCACCAACAGCCGGATTTAAAGGAAACAATTACAAGGGGCATGAGCAGGTAGTAGATGCCATCATTGATCAGTATTTACAGCCATCGGAAGAAAAAGAAGAAGGTCTGGTAAATATTTGGGCTGATGTTCCTTATCAGGATTTATTCTGGCTTGGAAATTTAAGAGAATTGGAAAACCTGTTACGTAAAATCGGGTTAAAACCAAATACAATCTTTGGTTATCAAAGAGGTATTGAACAGATTAATAAAATACCAAAGGCACAGTTTAACTTATTGGTCTCTCCATGGGTTGGCTTAGGAAATGTAAAGAAAATGGAGCGTAAATTTGGTACACCATATTTGCACTATAAAACATTGCCAATCGGAGCAACAGAAACAAGCAAATTCCTTCGTGAAGTAGGTGCATTTGCAGGTATTGCTTCCGAAAAGGTAGAAGAAGTAATTAAGGAAGAAGAGTCTTATTACTACTATTTGATCGAGCGTTATGCTGATTTATTCCTGGAAAACCGTGTCATTAACAAACAGTTTACGGTAGTAGGAGATGCACAGTATGCCCTTGGTTTAACAAAATTCTTTGTAAATGATCTTGGCTTGATTCCTGGGCCTCAGTATGTTGCAGATGATACACCAAAGAAGTATCAAAAGGAAATTGCAGAGGAATTTGCAAACTTGAATTTTGACTTAAAGGCAGAAGTATCTTTTGAAACAGATGGTTTTAAGATCCATGAGGGAATTAAGAACCATGATTATCATGGATATCCATTGATTTTAGGTGGTTACTACGAAAAAGAAGTAACAGAAGGTCTGGATGGAAACTTCTTAAATATCTCTTATCCGGTACAGGATAAAGTGGTATTGGACCGTACCTATGTAGGTTATACCGGTGGTATTCGATTAATCGAAGATATTTATACCGTAGCAGTTTCAAGATTTAACTAAGAGCTATGTTTGTGACTGAAACGCGATTATTTTAAAGAAGCGTTTTACCTTTGATATAGTTTTAAATAGCACGAAAAACATCATCAAAGTGGGAAATAGATTACTGTTTTACAGGGTGTGAACGGTAAACAGACACTTTGGTGATGTTTTGGTATATAACAGGAGGTGTTTTTTATATGTCATATTTGATTGCAGTAGGAAGTTCGGATGGAAAGCAGGTGGATTTACATTTTGGCTCTGCAGATGAATTTTTCATTTACGAAATTGAAGGAGAAGACATTAAGTTAAAGGAAAAAAGACAGATAGAAAAACAGGAAGAAATTTCTTCTGAACATAGTGACACCGAAGGAAACTGCGCCAGTGCAGGTTGTGGAAAAGGCGGATGCAACAGTGGAAAGAAAAATGGCTGTGGCGGACAGGAAGGCATTGTGAAGTTAGTGGAGCAAGTGGCAGACTGTCGGGCTGTAGTTTGCAGCAAAGTGGGATTTAAAGCACAAAAGGCACTGGAACGAAAAGCAATCAGTGTGTTTGATGTTACCTGTGAAGTGGATGAGGCTTTGGGAAAGATTACAAAGTATTTTCATACCTTGGATAGCCATAAGGCTTGGAGAAATTCTTAATATAGAAATAAAGACGAAGCGGAGATTTTAGGTTTAAAATCTCTGTTTCGTCTTTTTTTTGTAATAGGAAATTGCGATGCAATTTCCTATTACAAAAAACGCTCCGCGAGGATGCGCANNAGTTAATTGCTGCGCAATACCGCGGTCGCGCTAGAGTTTTGCAAGCAAAACTCTTTGTTCTGATAAATCAAACTTGACTTTGAGTAGGTTGGCGATTATCGGATTTCGTAATTTTCTCCTTTATCAAGAATTTCTCCATTCATATTGTAAATGGCATCAATAATTCTGTTTCTATAGGTACTGTTTCCGTCGCCTTCCACCATATTTGACCAACCTATTTCACCGGCAAGTCCCATGGCACATACAGAAGCTGCAGCAGCTTCCAAAAGATTGTCCGGATTAGCAACCAAAAATGCTGTCATCAATCCGGAAAGCTGACATCCAGTTCCTGTAATTTTTCCCATTTCCTTGCGACCATTTCGAAGCACGAAACAGGTTTCTCCGTCACTTACCAGATCAATTACTCCGGTTATGGCTACAATACAGTCTTTTGCTTTCGCAAAATTTTTCACAAAAGTAACTGCTGCATCTAAATTTTCTTCCGTTACAGCATCTGCTACGTCGGCATCTACACCTTTTGTCGTACCACTTCCTGTGGCAAGTGTCTTTATTTCTGAAATATTTCCACGAATTACATGAAAGTTTATTTCACTCATAAGTCCGATGGCAGTGTCGGTTCTTAGTTTCGACGCTCCGGCTCCCACCGGGTCAAGAAGCGTCATGTGATGCAATTCATTTGCCTTTTTTCCAGCGGCAAACATGCCATTTATACTGCTTTTATGCAAGGTTCCAATATTGATGTTAAGTCCTCCGCAGATAGAAGTAATATCTTCTACATCTTCCGGTTCATCGGACATAATAGGACTGGCTCCACATGCCAGCAAAATATTTGCAACATCATTTACCGTTACATAATTTGTAATGTTGTGCACCAATGGTGCGGTTTTTCTTACATTTTCCAAGTATTTTCCAAACATATCTTTTCCTCCCTACGTTGGCATTATCCAAATCAGGTTAACGGGTCGAAGTCTCACAACAGAAATGCTGTTTCCTTCCTCTCAGCCTTTCGGCTCCCCTTCAAATTGTCGACTAATTTTACACCCAAAAGAAAGGTATGTCAATTCCTGTGCCTATATTATTTTTTAATCACAAATTCGAGCATTACAAGTTGATGAAAGTGGTATAAACAAATGTAATAAGGGGCAATCAGAAATAGAAATTATATTTTATGCTCATAGTGTGTTATCTTAAATTTGAAGTTGAAATGTTATGTAACAAATCAGCATTTGTCTGAACTGTTACAATGCTATCTTTCGTATAAGACAAAATGTCTTAAAAAATGAGTATATTAAGAAGGAGGAGCCGATTATATGACAATGACACAACTTAAATATGCAATTGTGCTTTCCCAATCCACCTCTATAAAAGAAGCCGCAAAAAAATTATCGATTTCACAACCCGGTCTTTCTGCATCTATGAAAGAATTAGAAGAAGAGTTGGGTTTTCAGCTTTTTGATAGAAACAACAGAGGAATCCATGTTACTACAGAAGGAACTGAATTTTTAGGCTATGCAAAACAGGTACTAGGACAGTTTGAATTGCTTGAAAAGCGATATACTTTAAAAGAGCAACAAAGAAGTTTATTCTCTGTTTCCATGCAACACTATGTTTTTGCGGTTCATGCGTTTATAGAGACGGCAAAACAGTTTCCTAAGTTACAATATGATTTTTCTGTTTATGAGACAAAAACATATGAAGTAATAAAAGATGTAAGAGATTCGAAAAGTGAGATTGGAATTTTGGCCTATTCAAAAACTAACGAAAAAATATTAAAAAATGTTTTAAAAGAATACCAGTTGGTGTTTCACCCTTTGATGCAAAGAGAAGCTTATATTTACTTATGGAAGGGACATCCTTTGGCAGAAAAAGAAGAATTGTCTTTAACGGAGTTAAGTGAATATCCTTGTATTTCCTTTGAACAGGATAATCAAAGTGGGTTTCATTTGCAGGAAGAAGCTTTAGGATTTTATAATTACGAGCGTACCATAAAGACAAATGACCGGGCTACGTCCATGGAGATTTTGGCAGGATTAAACGGATACGCAGTAGGAACAGGTATTGCCTCATCCAGCGTGTTATCAGGTGAACTTGTGAGCATTAAGTTAAAAGAGGAGGATCCTCTGACGATAGGGTATATTTTGAGAAAAGGATGTCAGCTTAGTTCAATTGCAAGAAAATATATTGAAGAATTGGCAACGTATAAAGAAGTGTAGTTGTGAATTTGTAAAAATCCCGGAAGATTAGGAAGATAGTAGGAGATAGATGAGTTTGTTCCACATTTGGAGGAATGTTTATGAAGAAAAAAACAGTAATTGAAGCGTTGATATTGGCAGGAGTTTTTTTGATTTCCAGCTGTGGCGGTAGTTCTGTAAACTACAAGGTGGCTAGTGATAAGAGTGAAAATAGTTCTTCAAAAGATTTGACGCAAGTGAGTATTGGAGTTTCGAATAATAGTGTTGCTTCGATTTCGCAAGCTATCGCCTATTCAGCTGGTTTTTTTGAAGAAGAAGGTATTAATCCGGATTTGGTTCCTGTTAAAAGTGTATCAGAAGGAATTGAAGAGTTATCAAAAGATAATATATCATGGTACGTAGGTGGAAGTACATTAGGACCATTGTTAGCTGATGAAGCAGGTGATGATTTTGTGGTCATTTCAGGAGAAATGGCAGAAGGGGCAGCTTTGGTAGCTTTACCAGAAAATATTCAGGATTTGAAAAAACTAGATAAGAAACATTTGCAAGGGAAAAAAGTAGGAACTATACGAGCAACTACAGGAGATATTGCATTTCGTTATTTTTTGCAAAAAAAAGATATTTCTCTGGATGATGTAGAAATTATCGAGTATGCAGATGCTTATTCTGTTATTCAAGCTGTTTTAATCGGAGAAATAGATGTTGGAAATGTTTTTGCTTCGTTTCGGCAAAAAGCAGAGGAGGAAGGGTTGGAAGTCGTTGCACATGTGGATGAATTATTTCCTGGAGTACCGTGTTGTCGCACTTGGGTAAGAAGAGAAGAACTGAAAAAAAACAGAGACATATATGTACGGCTTGTTCGAGCACAAATCAAAGGATATAGAGTATATAAAAATAATCCTGACCTTGCCATAAATTACGGTAAAAAATACATTGAACTGGACGATATAGAACTTGAAGAACAATTGTATGATTATGGTCATTTAAGTGTGAGTCCAAATCCAAACAAAAACGCCATTATAAAATTTTATAAGGCAGCGGTAAAGGATAAATTTGCAGAGGGAAGCATTGATGTAAAAAAATACATTGATATTTCAATTTACAAAGATGCGATTGAAAGCCTTTTGAAGGAAGAACCGGACGATGAAGTTTACAATGAATTGTACAATGAATTTAATTCTTCGCTGTAATGTATTACAATGTACAAGAAGGCACAGAATTACATAAATTAATAAAACGCTACTGATCAGATATTGAACAGTAAAATCAGAAAATAGGAGGAATACAGGATGCAGGAAGTATATGATTTTTTAAAGAAAGTGAAAACCTATTATTTGGCAACAGTAGAGGATCTGTCTCTTATACACATCT
>LXOW01430088.1_pt1 | contig 28783 bp, 26 predicted proteins | sample 1368591 | NCBI WGS metagenome assembly LXOW01 (sample SAMN04884650, study PRJNA319009) | bovine gut metagenome | isolation source: Cow rumen | host: Bos taurus | place: Italy: Legnaro (PD) | collected 2014-07-09
GTCGTTATCCAAGAAAAATCTATCTCGAAATTCTTGTATAAAAAGACTCCGAGAGAACATTAGTTTAATTTGGGAGGATTTTATGTTTTTTATTCAGGGTATTATTTTAATGTTATTTTTTTTCATTAGCAGTTATTTGGTGAAAGACAAAATAAACACGTTAAATGGGAAAAATGTGGTGTATGTCAGTTATGGGGTGGTTTCGATTGCTGGGTTTGTCTGGATTATTATGTATGAAAAAGACAGTTGTAAGACGATGATGGAGTTACTGCTTTTGCAAGGACTTTTTTTGATTTCTCTTATTGACTTCTTTTTTAAAGTCGTGCCTAACCGTTTGTTACTTTTATTGTTGGTGGTTTGTGTGGTTATATTTGGATTTCAAATACAGTGCAATTTGTCTGTATTACCGGCTTTTTTGTTGGATTTAATATTTTGCATTGGCTTTTTATCGGGATGTTGTTTGTTACTTCGGAAAGGAATTGGAATGGGGGATTTAAAGCTACTATTTGTGATAGAGATATACACCAGTTTTACAGGTATGCTTCAAATACTGTTATTTGGTGCTTTTTTTGCGGCGATTAGTTCGGTATTCCTTTGGGTGTGCAGGAAAAAATTTGAGAAAAAAGAATTTGCGTTTGTACCATTTTTGTGTTTGGGGTATATTATGTATCTATTATTGTGAAAAAAATGTACATTACGTATCTAATCTTGTGAGAAAAAAACAATAGACAAGACCTTGTATCTCATGATATAATGTGAAATTGAGTGGACTCATGCGCTCAATGAAATTAACGAAAGTTCGTTATTGTTGTGAACACGGTGTACTTGATAAGGATTGCGAAGTGTCTGTTCGTGGTACTCTGCAAGGCTACCGGACAGGTACGAAGCAGCAGGAGAAAGATGCGCTGAGTCATATATGCTATGTGTAGTTTCACAGGCAAATATTGAATAGAATTTAGATGAAGTATGGTAGGAAACCATGCGAAGGAGGAAAATGCAATGAGTTTACAGGTTGAAAAGTTAGAGAAAAACATGGCAAAGCTTACAATTGAGGCAAGCGCTGAAGAATTTGAAAAAGCGATTGAAAAAGCATACCAGAAAAACAAAGGTAAGATGAGCGTTCAGGGATTCCGTAAAGGTAAAGCTCCTCGTAAGTTGATTGAGAAGATGTACGGAAAGAATGTATTCTGGGAAGAAGCAGCAAACATCATTATTCCAGAAGCATATTCAAAAGCAGTAGATGAGTGTGATTTAGAAATCGTTTCTCAGCCTTCTGTTGACGTTACACAGATTGAAGCTGGAAAGCCTTTCATCTTTACAGCAGAAGTTGCTACAAAGCCAGAAGTTAAGCTTGGAGCATACAAGGGTGTAGAAGTTGAGAAGTCTGATGTTGCAGTAACCGACGAAGAAGTAACAGCAGAAATTGATAGAGTTAGAGAGCAGAATGCAAGAACAATCACAGTAGAGGACAGAGCTGTTCAGGATAAGGATCAGGCAGTTATCGATTTCGAAGGATTTGTTGACGGTGTTGCATTTGAAGGTGGAAAGGGAACTGATTATCCATTGACTATCGGATCTCATTCATTCATCGATACATTTGAAGATCAGTTGATCGGTAAGAACATTGGAGATGAAGTAGAAGTAAACGTAACATTCCCAGAAGATTACCAGTCAGCAGATTTAGCAGGAAAAGCTGCTATGTTCAAGGTTAAGATTAAAGAAATTAAGGCAAAAGAACTTCCTGAGTTAGATGATGATTTCGCACAGGACGTTTCAGATTGCGATACAGTAGATGCATACAAAGAGCAGGTTAAGAATGACCTTACAAAGAAGAAAGAAGACGCTGCTAAGGCTGCTAAGGAAGAAGCTGTAGTTGATAAGATCATCGAGGAAGCTGAAATGGATATTCCAGATCCTATGGTTGATACACAGGTTCGTCAGATGGCTGAAGATTTCGCTAGAAGAATCAGAATGCAGGGATTATCAATCGAGCAGTACTTCCAGTTCACAGGTATGACTCCAGAGGCATTCTTAGAGCAGATGAAGCCACAGGCATTAAAGAGAATCCAGAGCAGATTAGTATTAGAGGCTGTTGTAGCTTCAGAGAAGATTGAAGTTTCAGATGCTGACATCGAAGAAGAACTTAAGAAGATGGCTGAAGCATACAACATGGAACTTGATAAAGTAAAAGAGATGATTACAGACGATCAGAAGAAGCAGTTGGCTGACGACCTTGCAGTTCAGAAGGCAGCTGAGTTTGTAACAGAGAACGCTGTAGAAAAATAATTACTACGTAAATAAAAAATATATTTCTGGTCTTGGTTGACGAGGCTGGAATAAAAGGAGGCTGGTGTTTCGCACCAGCCTCTTATTGTGTCATAGGAAATTGCATCGTAATTGTCCTAAAATAACGCTCAATCACCGTAAGCGATGAATATGCTTCATGAGATAATGGTATACTCTTCTATAAATTACATCCTTTTTATCCTGCAAGTTTTTTTATCGTAGGCTTTAAAAACAAGGATAGTATAAACAAGTAAATAACAATTCCTATTATATTCTCCCAATAAATTGAAATAGAAACATTTGCATTCAAATTAGAACGCCACAAGAAATAAACTACTACTATTCCAAGAATAACACCCAAAATAATACCGGATACCATATAACTCCACACCTGTATCCAACTAATTCTGCGTACTCGCTTAACTGTGGCACCAAGCATGCGGAGTACCCGGTATTCCTCTTTTCTTGCCACTAACATTCCCTTGGCAGAATTAAGCCAACCAATTCCTGCAACAAGGAGCAAAATGAACATAACTACCTCGATCATTGCCATTCGTTGCCCGGAGATCTTCTCCGATTGTTCCATAATATCCTTATATATGTACCAATGGAAATCTCTATACTCTTGTTCTAACTGAAAAAATTTTTCTTTTATTTTTTCATCGTCTCCATCTAAGTAAAAGCCTACCCAACAACCATCAGCCCCATTTTCCTGCTGATTGATCTGATACAGATTGGTCCAATCAAGAATAGCACTATGATCCAAACTATAAAATGTATTTTCTGCTAAAATGCCAACCAAAGTGAATTCTTTTTTTCCACCTAACCAGTCAGAATCAATGGTAATGGTGTCTCCTAGCTGACAGTCTTTTTGTTTTACCGTAGACTCCTCAAGAAGGATTCTCTTATTTTTAGGAACACTGCCCCATTTCTCCCATACTTCCATGGATATCATTTCTGGAAGTTCTTCTAAATCTGTTGTCATGAAACGCTGTATACGTCCATCTTCATTACTATCAACGGTAAATTCTCCAAAAATGATATCGTGACTGTCTGTTACTGACTGAAACCTCTTATCTAACTGCTTCACACAAGAAAGCGACATAGGACTTTCTGTATTTATTTCTCCATATGCCGATTTCCCTTGCATAAGACCATAATAGTAACTGGTGTTATTGGCTTCTAGAAGCTTCATAGATGCCTGTCCCGTATAAGCCAGAGCCGTAATAAGTGCAATGATAAAAATAATCATAATATTCTGCCAAAATTTAGGTGACATCAGTTTTATTCCCAAATATCCTTCTGTTCCAAAAAGTTTTCGCAATCCTAGAAAACGATTTCCTTTCTTTTTTCTTCGAAGTCCTGTAGAAGTTTCTTGAAACACCTGTATTGGCAACACTCTCTGTCCAAAAGAGAATACTACCAATACAAATCCATTCAGAACGATAAACACTGTCAGAACCATTTGCCATAACACTTGCCAATCGATGACAACTGTTCCAGAAAACAATTGAATTCTTTCGTTGAACCAATTTAGTAAAATTCCTGAGAACAGTGCACTGGTACCAGCCCCCGCAAGACNNGCACTTACCTGCCATTGTTTTCCTCCCACGGTACGAATGATTGCCATATCTTTTCGGTATTTTCGCATATATTCTTGAAAAATACTTAAAATAAATAGACCACTAACGATTACAACTATGACAAATAAGGTGGTAAGCATACTCCTAACAATAGTCAAAAGTCTTTTGAACTCATCATTCATTTTTGAATCATATGCTTGAAATCTTTCATGGTATTTTTGTATACGTTCTACGATAATATCTCGTCGTACATCATCCTCACATTGCAAAAGCACATAATTTGCCTGCTCTGCATCCTTATTTCCGAGCAACTGATGCAACTGTGTCAATTCCATGATTACCATAGGCATCTTATTTCCTGCCATAGGATCATCTTCTAACACCTGACATATTTGAAAATCCTTTCCACCAATTGAAAGTACCTGTCCCACTTGTTTTTTCTCACGCCGACCAAGAGGTGCATTAATCACAATACAATTCCCTTTTAAGTCTTCAGAATATTTATATAAACTCTTATTTATGTCATCATTCACCACACCAACTATATAGGTATCCTTTAGTTCCACAGTCCAATAGCCCTTCGTGATTTTTGTAACCCCTTTGTTTTTTCTGAGAGATTCCACTTCTTCTTTGGTAAATGCCTCCCCACCTTCTTTCGATACTTGTATATCAAAATCGCCTTTTTCTTTTGATACATTTTGCTCAAAAGCTTCTTCTGCACTGGTCGACAACTGGAACATACTGATACTCAAAAAACATGCAAAGAAGATACTTAAAAATGCAGAAAGAGTAAGCATTTTGCTGTTCTTTAAAAACACTATTGCCATTCTAATTATTTTATTCATATGCTATTTTATCCTTCCCATATTGGCTACTCTGCCAGTTTCTTTATTGTTGGTTTGAGCAACAGAGATAAAGAAAACAAGTAAAGGATAATTCCTAGAACATTCTCCCAATATATAGAAATAGACACATTGGAATTTACATTGGAACGCCATAAAAAATACACTACAAGAAGTCCCATTATAATACCCAAAACAATTCCAGCTAACATATAACTCCATACTTGAAACCAACATATTCTACGAACTCGCTTAACCATTGTACCTAGCATACGAAGTACTTGATATTCCTCTTTTCTTGCCACTAACATTGCCTTGGCAGAATTAAGCCAACCTATCCCTGCTACCACAATTAGAATAAACATAACCACACAAATCATGGTCAATCTTTGATTACTGATTTCTTTACCTTCTTTGATAATCCCTTCCATACTTAACCAGTGAAATTCTGTTTCCTTGGTTTCAAATTTCTGAAACACCGTTTTCGTTTCTTCTCTATATCCATTTACATAAAAATAAGCCTCACTTGGACACAAAGTCTTCTTCTTAATGTTTAACAAATTGTCCTGCTCTAGAATAATTCCTTCATCTTCTGCTATATAATAATTCCAGGATACAATCTCTACAATTGTAAATTCCGTTTTCCCGCCTAACCATTCTGTATCCAGCGTTATTTTATTGCCTAATTCATACCCGGAATACTCCGCAGTTCGCTCCGTCATAATCACTCTTTGTTCCCTAGGAACCTCATTCCAATCTTTCATACGTTTTCCTGGAAACTGTTCCATAAAACCATTCAAATCCGCAACATAAAACCCACTAAATTCTTTACTTATGTTTTTTTCACTATTATAAAAACTGCCTAGCAAATAGCAACTCTGATCAGAAACGGACTCTATTTCTTTTTCCATGCTTTCTACTTTATCTACATCTAAAACATCGTCAGTATATAATTCTGCACATGCCTCAGCACCATTCATCAAATCTCTATAATAATGGAAATTATTTTCGTTCAAAAGGTTAATAGATGCTTGTCCCGTATAAGCCAGTGCCGTAATCAAGGCAATAATAACAATAATCATAAAATTCTGCCAGAATTTCGGCATCAGAAGTTTTATAGCAAGATACCCCTCTGTTTTGAACAATTTTCTCGTTACCAAAAAACAATTTCCTTTTTTCTTTTTACGAAGTCCTGTAGAGGTCTCCTGAAATATCTGTATTGGCAATACTCTTTGTTTCAGCAAGAAGAGTATTGTGATGAAAAGATTAAACACACAAAAAATAATGCACGATATTTCCAACACAATCTTCCAATCCATCACCACTTCGCCTTGAAACAGATGCAATTTATCATTAATACAATTAAGTAAAAAATCATCTAGTATTGCACACGCAACACTTCCTGTCACACAACCAGATATACTGAGCATTACAGACATTGCAAGGAAAATACAATTTACCTGCCAACGTTTTCCACCTACGGTACGAATAATTGCCATATCCCTTTGGTATTTCCGTATATATTCCTGAAAAATGCTTAATATAAACATTCCACAAATGAAAACTACAATAACAAAAAGCACTAGCAACAAACCTTTGAAAATCATAAGCATCTTTTGAAAATCCCCATCCTGACCAATGCATATCACCTCAAATTTTCCATCTGACATCATATGCAACTGCTCAGTAATGTTTTCTAAATCCGATCCTTCTTCACACTGTAAAAGCATATAATTTGGTTGGTTTCCGGTTTCATATTCAAGAGCAGTCTGCAACCGTTCCATATCCATAATCGCCAGATACATTTTGCTTTTTGAAAAGGAATCCCCTTCTAATACTTCTCTTACGATATAATCCTGACCACCTAAAGAAAAAGTATCTCCAACTTTTTTCCCATATTTTTCACTAAGACAACTGTTGATTACAACATCGTTGTCCTCTATGTTGTATGTATATTTGTAACGACTTTTGTTCATATAATCATCTTTTACACCAACTGTATATATTCCTTCCAGAGAAGCTATATAATAACCGATTGAGACAGCCTTCACTCCCTCTGTATTTTCAACAATTTCTTCTTCCTCGTTCATAAAAAATGTGCCATCTTCCTTTGTAAGACCAATATCATAATCCCCGTACTCTTCCAGAATGTCATTTTCATATGATACCTCTGCACTGGTTGACAATTGAAACATACTGATACTCAAAAAACAAGCAAGGAAGATACTTAAAAATGCAGAAAAGGTAAGCATTTTGCTATTTTTTAAAAAAACCATTCCAATTCGACATATTCTAAACATTTTTCTGTCCTTTCTTATTCTCTGCTGTCTTTTGTGATTCTCTAAATTTTATTAGAATCTCATCTACACTTCCTTTTCCGTCTTGATTATCGTATTCTCCATAAATGCGACCATCCTGCAGAAACAGGATTCGATCCGCATAACTTGCTATAGTTGGATCATGAGTAACCAAAATGGTACTCTGTCCATTCTTTTCTTTTAACTCAAGAAATATCTGCATAATATCATATGCCGTATTACAGTCTAGATTTCCTGTAGGCTCATCTGCCAACAAAATCTTTGGATTGTTAATCAGCGCTCTTGCAATGGCAACTCTTTGTCGTTGTCCTCCTGAAAGATCGGTCACAGGATTTCTTCCTTTATCTGACAACCCCACCAATTCAAGAATATCCCTTGTTCTCTTTCGAATTTCTTTACTCTTCTCTCCTGTAAGAATCAAGGGCAAAGATACATTCTCCTCCACCGTAAAATCCTGTATCAAATTGAACGCCTGAAATATAAACCCTATATTTTCTGAACGTATTTTGGTTGCATTAGGCTCTACTCCGTATTTTTCTTCTAACTTTCCATTTAAGTAAATTTCTCCCTCATCTGCCACATCCATTGCACCAATAATATGTAAAAGCGTACTTTTGCCAGAACCGCTGCTTCCCATAATCGCAAGAATCTCTCCTTGTTTCAATGAAAAGGAAACTCCCTTTAAAGCTTCTAAAGAATCTTTTCCGTTTTTGTAAAATTTATGAATGTCTTTTATTTTAATAATTTCGCTCATCTACTTACTCCTTATAAAAAATATATATTTTTGATTACATAATTCAAACTTCGCACTTAAAAAAGTGCGAAGTTTGAGTTATGTAATAGGAAATTGCGATGCAATTTCCTATTACAGGGATATATCTATTTTCATTTTAACTTTCTAGTGTTTTTTTTAAAGTGTTGTCGGAAGGTGTTGTTTCTGCAGCTTACTTGCAAAGAAACATACCGATTTAGGCAAACTGAACTGTCTCATATTTTAGATTTCAGTTCCGCCCCATTCTACAACTGTATAACCACTTCTGGTAACAGGAGTTAAAACCTGTTCTTTTACATCAATTGGAGCGTCAATCGCTTTGTATTCCATTAAAACGCGGATGATGGTATCTGGATTTCCACTGATATTTAGTGGAACGTTTTTGTTGATTTCTTCCGGTGTAGCAAAGCGGATGTAGTTATATTCGTTTCTTTCTAAAATTGGAAGCCAGTAAATGATAAATTCTTCTGCTTCTCTGTAATTTAATCCGAGAATTTCTAACTTTTCTTCTAAAAATGCTGCAGCGTCGCAACCCTTCACAACAAAACCGTCTTCTGTCTGCTTAAAGTCTACGGAATTTTTTGCTTCATAATACAAAGAGTATAAGTTTCTTCCTGTATTTGTGTCTGTAAGTGTGCCATCCGGTTTTGCGATTACATTCCATTCTCCGTTGTAAGCAGGATAAACACAGGTAAGTGCATCAGGATGATCAAAACTTACGGTAATGTTTTGTTCCTTTGTAGGATATAAATAAATGACAGGTTTTTTACAAATATATATTTCAAAGTAAGACTCGTCAATTTTGCTTTCATAATTCACTTTGAAAGTGGCACTAGTCACAGATTTGTCGGTTACGAAAGTAAAAAATTGATTGCTGGCAGAAGCAATCGCTGGAACTGCCGCGTTTTCATATTTTGTTATGGTATTTCTAACAAGTGTGATATTTAAACAACCGTTTTCAGATACGGTATAGTCTTGTACACATGATTCGATAGCATAATCTATACCATTAATATCACCGGCATGCTCCACGACAACATAGTTATTTGTTTTGAAAAATTCATCGGTGTATTTATCAATGGCTTTTTCGTTATTTTTTAAGCGGGAACCGTTATCTTCTGCAAAGAATTTCAAAAGATCCGCTCTGTTTGTAAATACATATACATCTTCAGGTGCACTGCTTAATGGATGAGAACCCCAAAAATCGTAAGTGCGTTTTACACTGACAACTGATGGAGAAGTCACGATTGCAGTAGCAGTTGCTACCAATGCGGTCGGACTTGCTACAATTGCCGTGGAGGTTGGTGTAACAGGTGTTCCCGTTGGAGTTGCCGAAGGAGAAGCAGTAGCTGGTGTTTCTGTAGGCAAAGGAGTATACATACCGGTAGGTGGTAGTGTAGGAGTTTCAACAGGTGCTTCGGTAGCTGGCGCATCTGTAGGCGAAGGAGTGTACACATCGGTAGGTGGTAGTGTAGGCGTTCCAACAGGTGTTTTTGAAGGTGCTACAGTAGTGGGATTAACACTTACTATTTTACTAAATGCGCCATATACCGTTTTTTTCTTTGTTTGTTTGTAGGCACGTACTTTTAAGAACGTAGTTTTCTTTGCACTTATCGTAAGGTTTTTTTTCGTTTGTTTTGTTTTTACCACTTTTTTTCCTTTGGTAAATGTTTTGTTATTTGCAAGAACAATCTGATATCCGGAAACACCGGTTACTTTCTTGTAGCTTACAATTCCTTTATTATTTTTGATTTTGAATGTTACATTTTTTACCTGTGCCGGTTTGCTGGCAGCAGATACTTTAGATACAGTAGCGTTATTGCTAAATGGTGCTGATACTGCAAGGCTTAGTGCAAGCGTTGCTGCTAAGATTTTTTTGATTTTCATAATACGTCCTCCTTTTTATTTGCATGTTCTCTCGGCATCTTCCTTATACCATAATTTTGGCTATATTTTCTTTGGATAAAAAGAAGCCAAGAAAACATATTTATCTTTTCTTGTTCTACCATAATACAAAAATATGTACTTTTTATAAACTTTTCACATATAATTGCAATAAAAATTTGAAACTGTTACATAATTTTTAAAGAAATCCGATATAAAGATTGAAGAATACACTTTATTGGGGGGAATGTTCTCCAAATATTTTTGTTTAAAGAGGTTCAGAGGGAACAATAAAATGTTCTCTCGGAATCTCCTTTATACCATAATTTCGGCTATATTTTCCTTGGATTTTCTCCNNCGTTATCCAAGAAAAATCTATCTCGAAATTCTTGTATAAAAAGACTCCGAGAGAACATTAAACTGTAGAGGAGGAATTGAGATGGCAAAGAGTAAAAAATTTGATTCGGAAGAAATATCAGGATTTTGCAGTCAGGTGGCTATCATGTTAAAAAGTGGTATTGGGCTGGCAGAAGGCATGGATATGCTTGAGAAAGAGATGGAGGATGAAAGTACAAAACATATTTTAGAAAATATAAAAGATCGTTTGGATCAAAACGGAAGTTTTCATGGAGCATTAAAGAAAACGGATGCATTTCCAGAGTATTTGGTCAATATGGTGCGCATTGGCGAGGAGAGTGGAAAGCTTGAGGACGTTATGCGTTCTATGGAGCAGTATTATTCCAGAGACAGTATCATAAAGGAAAGTATTCGAAATGTTATTGCCTATCCAACTATGATGTTTCTTATGATTGCAGTTATTTTGGTTGCTCTTGTGACAAAGATTTTACCGATGTTTGAAAATGTTTTCGTGAATTTAAATGTGGAGGCGGCATCTACAAGCAGTAAACTTATGAATTTTGGTATGTTAGCCGGAAAAGTTGTTGCAATATTTGCGGTGGTTGTGTTAGTGATTGGCTTGGTGCTTTATGGTGTGTATCATACCCAGGGCGGAAAGAAAGCGTTGAAAGGCTTTGTATGTAAGTTTTTCATGACAAAGAAAACAGCCAGATTGTTGGCAGTAGGACGTTTCGTTTCTTCTATGGATGTGATGATTTCCAGCGGAATGGATGCACAGGAAGCTATGGCATTATCTAAAAAAATAGTTGAGCATCCTGTGGTTGAAAAGCAGGTGGAAAATTGTATAGAAAAAATGTCAAAGGAAGAAACATTTTCAAATGCCCTTCGTGATGAAAATATTTTGACAGGTATGCAGGGAAGAATGGTTTCTGTGGCAGAAAAATCCGGACTTTTGGATGATGTGTTGGGGGATATCAGCCAGCAATACGACGATAAGATTGAAAATCATATGGGACAGTTTTGTACGAAACTGGAAACAGCACTTGTGTTGTCGCTTTCTATTATTGTAGGTGGCGTGCTGATTTCAGTTATGTTCCCAATGGTTAGCATTATCACCTCAATTGGTTAATGAAAAAGTCTGGAGGGAAATAAACGATGAAGAATTTAAAACAGGCATCAAAAGTGGTACCGAAAAGCTGGTTTCGGGAAATTTTATTTCCTGTGACACTGTTTGTGGTAGTGTTAGTCAGTGCGGGAAGTTCAGCATTGTATTTTAATCATATCAGTAATATGCAAAGTATCGAGCTGCTTCGTCAATCCGCAAGAAGAGCGGTAGTTCAGTGTTATTCCATTGAAGGAAAATATCCGGAGGAAATCGATTATCTGGAGGAAAATTATGGTCTGGATTACAATCATGACAAGTATTTTGTGGATTATGAAGTCTTTGGCGCAAACGTAATGCCAAATATCGAGGTTTATGAGAGAAAGTAAATGATGTAGTGGGGAGGAAAATGTATGAGGAAAAGACACAATCAATGGATTTCTAATTACGCCTGTATTTTGGCGTTGTTGTGTATTTTCATTATCGGTTCGCTGACTTTGATGAATGTTGGCGTTCACGTATATAAAAATATTGTGGAAAATAATGCTCAAAATTTTCGCCTGCGAACCTCTCTGTCTTATGTAGCATCAAAAATCAGACAGTATGATGAGGCAGGAAAGATTTATGTAGCCGATGAAAATGGTACGGAAACTTTATGTCTGAAAGAGGAGTTAGACAGTGGAAGTTATACCACCATGATATATTGTTACGACGGAAAACTGATGGAATTATTTCATGAAGATGGTCTGGAATACAAGCTGGCAGACGGCTTTGACGTATTAAGTTTAGATGATTTTAAAGTTCAGATTGAAAACAATCGTGTGAAACTGGTGGCGGTTGACGGAGAACAGGCAGATAGTATGACGATTTCTCTTCGAAGTGAGAAATAAGACTGGGGTGTTAGAAATGAAAAAAAGGACAAAAGGAACAAAAATCGGCGGATTACCGATGTTAGAGCTGATTACCAGCATTGGAATATTTTCTGTGTTATGTGTATTTATTTTGGAGATGTTTTTAGGGGCAAACGCTATGCAAATGAAGGCGCGAGATAAAGGAAAGGCGGTTCTTCTGTCGGAGACGGTGGCTGAAACGGTAAAATCTGCGTCATCCTTTGAAGATGCATTAAGTGAAATCGGAGCCACTACCAAGTGGGCAGATATAAAAAAACATCAGGATGGTACATATGAAATCAGTGATTTTCATGACAAACAGTGCGATGGGGAAGTGGCTGTGTATGTGCTAAACTACGATAAAGATTGGAACACAGTGAACAAGTCTGGGGAATACAGTATAATCATTATTCCTTATGAGGAGGAAATTCAGGGACAGAAAATTGCAAATTACGAAATGTATTCATATTGCTTAAATGGATATCCTTCCCTTTTGCACAAAGAAAGTCATGTGAAATTATTTGAATTGTCCTTCTCGGATTTGAAGAAAGGTGACAGCGTATGAGAGAGAATAAAGGTCTGATTTTAAATGTGGGAACCCCATCTGTTTTAGTTATTTTGGTAGTGTTTGTTTTGTCAGTATTTGCCATTCTTTCTGTGGGAGCCTCTGCAAATGAGGTGAAACTGGCAGAAAAGACGGCAACATCCGTAAAGGAGTATTATGAAGCGGACCAAAAGGCAGAGTATAGTCTTTTATACATTTCAAATATCATCAAAGAGTCAGATTTAGCAACCCTTGAGGAAAATATTGTGGGCTTGGAAGCAGGCAAAGAAGAAGCAATTAAAGGCATGGAAAATGTGAATGTAAAATTAGATGAAAATGCTATTTTTTCTTCAGGTGAGAAAAAGAAAATCGGTACCATAAGCTATGAATTTTTTGTGCGAAATGACAGTTATTTAAATGTGGAACTTTCACTATTTAGTGACCGAAGCTTTGACATTTCCAAGTGGAATATGACACAGACTTATGCAGGTACGTATGAACTGGATGATACGGTAGAACTTTGGGATGGTAATGTAACTTTTGATGAATAGAATGTTTGGAAAGGTATGGCTAAAGATAGACTATACATGGGGGATGTAAAACAGAAATGTTTGAAATTCTATGAAACATGGAACAGGCTAGTTTGAAAATGGGAGAATTGATATTTGGACGGAAAAGAGGGAATGGTTATGACATTGGAGGAAATACTTGCATTGGCAGTGAAAAAGTCTGCCTCAGACATTTTTTTTGTCACAGGGCAGGCAGTGTCATTTAAAATTGACGGATTTATTGAACGGGAAAATGATGATGTTCTTACGCCTTCCATTATGGAAGCGTACGTTGATAAAATGTATGAATTGGGACATAGAGATGTAGAGTTTCGAGAACAGGGGGATGATGATTTTTCTATTTCTCTGTCGAAAGTAGGACGTTTCCGTGCCAATGTGTACAAGCAGAGAGGAAGCTGGAGTGCGGTTTTACGTGTAGTAAATTTTGAACTGCCGGATGTGACAACGATGGGAGTTCCTCAGCAGATTTTGGAACTTGGGGACAAGAAGAAGGGACTTATCTTGGTGACGGGACCTGCAGGAAGTGGAAAAAGTACCACTCTTGCCTACATTATCGATTACATTAACCGCAACCGAAATTGTCACATTTTGACGTTGGAGGATCCTATCGAATACTTGCATTGCCATAAAAAAAGTATTGTGAGTCAGCGTGAGATTGGTCTTGACTGTGTGAATTATAACAAAGCATTGAAGGCGTCTTTGCGTGAAGCACCGGATGTTATCCTGATTGGAGAAATGCGCGACTTGGAAACTATGGAAATTGCCATGACGGCAGCAGAAACCGGGCATTTGGTATTGTCTACCCTTCATACCATGGGGGCGGCAAATACCATTGACCGAATCATTGATGTATTCCCGGCTGACCAGCAACAGCAAATCCGTGTGCAGCTTGCCATGGTCTTGCAGTCAGTTGTTTCCCAACAGCTTCTTGTGAGCAAGGATGGAAATCTGGTTCCTGCCTTCGAGATAATGCATGCCAATAAAGCGATACAGACATTGATTCGTGACGGTAAAGTGCATCAGATTAATGCAACGATCGCAACCAGTGGAGAGCTTGGTATGATAAATATGGACAAGAGCTTGTTACAGCTTTACCGTTTGGGTGTGATTGATGAGCTGACAGCTCTTAGCAGTGCCATGAATCCGGAAAATATGGAGCGTGAATTGAAAAAGCATCGTCTGTGACGATGCTTTTTCAATTCACGCTCCGCGAGGATGCGCAGACCGCGGAGATGGAGTTAATTGCTGCGCAATACCGCGGTCGCGCTAGAGTTTTGCAAGCAAAACTCTTTGTTCAATATATGACTTTTAAAGAACATGCGGGCAATTGCCGTGAGATTATTTTAATAATAAAAGAGGGTCTACACTATTTTTGCCGTCATTTACCTGAAAATACAGATTGCAGCCTTCCTCTTTAAAACTGTCTGATGGATCAGCTAAACTGGCGATGGTTTGGCCTTCTCTTACTACATCTCCTTTGGAAACTTTCGGATTTTTTAGCTGACCGTAAATATAGGTGTAATCACCGGATTCTGCAACGATAGTAAGACCGTACTCGTCGGTACGTTTAATTTCTTTGATTTTGCTGTCACAGGCACTTACTACCGGGTCACCTGCAATACCTGCAATCACCATTCCAGGGCTACATTTGTACTGTTTTAAAGTACTAAAATATACCGGAATGTCCATACTATAACCGATGATAACTTCGCCTTTTACCGGCCATGTAAGTCCTTGATTTGTGTCGTCGGCATTCATAACATCTGCTACGGGTTCTTCTACATCAGTAGAAGAAGCGGAAACTTCATTTTTGGATACGCTTGAGTTTTTTTTCATATTTTCGGAAGTATCAGGAATAGCAGTAGCTGGGCTGGATGGAAGCTGGGCAATTTCAACTGAGTCTGGTTTTTGCGTAATAGTCGGGATGTTGGCATTTGCCAGTGTACTGCTGGTAGCTTTTGGTTCTTTTGTAGATGGAAGTTCGGCAACCAGATCGGTGTTATTTTCAGGGAAATTTGAATCTAACTTTGTCTGAACGGTAATTACGGATAAAATGGCAAACATACCTAAAAGACAGGTAATGTAAAATCCTTTGTTTTGATAAAATTTTTTTTCATCTTCATATTTCATAATAATCCTTCCTTTCTTTAATTAGATGAAAGACTTCCCGTTGAATGTTCTTTTGAAATTGTGGCATGAAAAGACTTCAAGAGAACAGTTAAGTACTGATTTTTCATCATTGTTTAGTATCATTGTTTCCTGTTTATAATGAAAATATACATGAAATTCGTTATGTCGCTTTCTATTGACATAAAAATATGCGTGGGATATGATGGTAACAGGTCAAAGGTATGAGTTTAGTGGGAGGATGACTTTGACAGGTATTTTTCAGAATCATTTAGGAGGAATGAGAATGGCTAAGACATTAATATTTTTAGCAGACGGATTTGAAGAAGTTGAGGCTTTAACAGTGGTTGACTTAGTTCGTCGAGCAGGGATTGATATGAAAATGGTATCTATTACAGGAAAAAAACAGGTAGTAGGTGCTCATAAAATCGTGGTGGAAGCAGATGTATTGTTTGAAGATGCAGATTTAGCATCGGCAGATGGACTGGTATTGCCTGGTGGAATGCCTGGAACTAGAAATTTAGAGGCTTTTGCACCTTTGATTGAAGGATTAAAGAAAGCAAATGCTGAGGGAAGACTTGTGGCAGCAATTTGTGCAGCTCCATTGATCCTTGGCAAAAACCACATTTTAGAAGGAAAGAAAGCAAGCTGCTATCCGGGCTTTGAAGGAGATTTATTGGGAGCAAAAGTTTCTGAAGATCCTGTTTCGGTAGATGGAAACGCAATTACAAGCCGTGGTGTGGGAACTGCCATTTTGTTTGCAGGTGAAATTATTACGTATCTTGATAATAAAGCAAAGGCAGAAGAGGTGTTTTCTTCTATTATTTATCAGGCGTAAGGTGAGATTTGAACGAACAGCGTTTTGGGGTGTAAATTTTAATGTATAAACAGAATGGCAGAACTGTCAGAAAATGTTAGAAAAAAATGGAAAAACAACTTGCCAAAACGTGAATAAAAAACTATAATATTTTATTAGAGCGAAAGGAACAAGAGTTTAATAACAATCAAGTTTCTGACGTTAATTAGGAATAGTGGTATGAAATGGGCGCGTATACTACGTGCCGGAAGTAACGAAAAAAATTAGGAGGAATTTAGATGAAAAAGAAGATTACTACACTTTCGATTGCAATGATGTTAGCAGCTTCACTTACAGCTTGTGGAGGTTCAAAAGGAGGATCTGTTGTTACTCCGGACCCAAATGATCCTAACATTGTAAATGCAGTTCAGGAAGTGGAAAATCCAGATGAAATAAAAGATGCCATTGGTATTGATATGAGTGTTGATAAAGAGTTAAATGCGGAAGATGAGGCTCCAAAGTATTCAATTATCTCAAAATCAATCGGTGAAACTACTTTTACTGTAGATGGGGTAACTTATGATTACCGTGCATGTAAAGATTTGATCGGAGATGCTATGGCAGGTATTGAGAGTGCTATGGATGAAAATACTACAACTGTTACTCTTCAAGATGTTGATACACAGTTTAGTACATATGATGATGGTACTTTAATTGCATTTTGGACAATCGGTCAGATGAACTTTTCACTTACATGTAAAGACACAGATCAGCAGACTTTACAGGGTGTAGCAGAGTCATTGATTAAAGATGCAAAAGACGGTGGAGTTGAAAATATCCAGCTTCCAGATAATGATGAAGAATAATTATTGAACATAAGAGAAAGAGCCTAAAACTAGCGTTTATGCCAAGTTTTAGGCTTTTTTGTGTAATAGGAAATTGCGATGCGAGGATGCGCAGACTTCGCTATTTTTTGACTTTTATGGTCATTGTTTTCGTGACTTTATTATTATAGGCATCTTTTGCAATGACTTTGATTTTATAGGTTCCGGTTTTTGTAAACTTGTATTTTATAGTTTTATTATTTGTTGAGATTGTTTTAACTAATTTACTTCCACGATAAATTTTAAAAGTATACGTATATGGNNAATGGTTCCACCTTTTTTTACTGAACCTTTTTTGGAAAGTGTAACACTTGGTTTTGGTACCGTGATATTTTTGTAGCTGATATCAAAACCTCCGGATGTATCTCTTGCGTAGACAATGATTGTAAGAAGCCCGGTTGATTTTGGTGTCCAAGAGCAGATACCTGTGGTATTGCTGATATTTGTTGTTACATCAGGAATAAAGAAATCATAGGTTACCGTACCAGAGGAACCGATAGTGGAAACAGTAATTGTAGTAGGTTTATTAAGTTGAACGCTATTTCCAAATGTAATATCTGTGATTGTTAAATCTGATATTGGTGTTACAGTCGCTGGTGTTGTGACAGTTGGATTTACGTCTGATTTAGGAGTAGCAGTAGGTGTCACAGCGATGGTAGGTGTTGGTGAACTTGTAATCATAGGTTCAGTAGTTTTCGAAGTAGTAGCTACCGGTGTTGCTGTAGGTTTTATAGTTGGAGTGGCAGTTGTAGTAGGTGCTTTGGTTGTGGTTGATGTTCCATTGCAATATGTATTTTCAATATATTTTACTGCCTCGTTTGCGTTTAACATACCACCGGTTTTTATTTTGCCGGAAAGTGAATCTAATTTTACGGCTGATTCAAGAATTGCAGTACAAATCTGGGTCATAGTAAGATTAGAGTATTTTGAGTATAGCATTGCTGCTACACCTGCAACCATAGGAGCAGCCATGGAAGTTCCTGTCATAAGAGCGTACTCGGATTTAGCGGTTCTTGAATAAGAATAATCGCTTTCTGTCGTGCTAGTGCTGATTATGTAGGAACCAGGAGCAGCAATGTGCACTGTTTTTGCACCATAATTTGATGAGTAGTGTAATTGTCCGTCACATTCTATATTGGCAACAGAGACTACATTGTCAAAGGAATAATTTGCAGGATACATAGCTGTCTGATCGTTATCAACTCCGTTGTAGTTGTCGTCTCCATTACCTGAAGCAATGGTAAATAAAACGTCTGGATTATTTTTTATGATGTTTCTCAATGAGTAATCATCTTCCTCGCCACCAAGGCTTAAATTGATAATGGATGCACCATTGTTGATTGCGTACTGAATACCTTTGACAACACTTTCTGTGGAGCCTTCACCATTGGTTCCTCCCAGAGCTTTAACTGACATCAATTTTGTATTGCTATTGGATGCTATGCCGGCAACACCGATGGAATTGTTTGTTGCGGCAATGGTTCCGGCACCGTGGGTGCCGTGGGAGTCTTCGGTGGAACTGTTTTTATTGTAAACTGTGTTGTTGCCGTTTTGGTTGTAGCGTGATGACCAGATAAAACTGCTGCTTCCGTAAAAATTCCAACCATAATAATCATCAACATATCCGTTTCCGTCATCATCTACGCCAGCTGCACCATTTGCTTCGACTGTATTTACCCACATATTGTCGACAAGATCTGTGTGATCATACATAATACCTGTATCAACAATGGCAACAATAGTTTCGCGGTTTCCTATAGCATTAGAGCTATTTTCAAGACTCTCCCAGGCCTCAGGAAGATCTATGTCAATATCGTTTTCTGACTGGACACTAAGGGTAGAAGTGGATGAACTTCCCGTATTTGGCCATTTTTTTGTGGTGGATGTTCGATAATCAACTTCTGTGTAATTAAGAGAACCATCGTTAGCATAGGCCCATTGTTTTGAGTAGTAAGTGTTTTGACTAAGGTTAGAAATAATGGTCTCTATGTTGGTTCCTAAACTGTGGTAAACATAATTTGGTTGAATATAAGCGACGCGGCTGTCATTTGAAAATGTATCAATGGCGTCTTCTAATGCTTCCTTGGAATCTAATTTTAATATCACCGTTTTGTCGGTGAGTACCTCGGCTGAGGAAGTAGCTTCGTCATTGGCTGAAAGTGAAGCGATGCTCATTGTTTTTTTTGCTGTTGCATTGGCGTCATTTTTGTAGACAACAATCAAGTCATTTGTTTCGTATTTTGATAAGTCAGTTATAGAGTTTTGTTGTTTTTTTGTAGCTTCTGCATTGATAATTGAAAATGAAGTCAATCCTGAAGATATCAGGCTTAAAATCAATGCTGCACTTACAAATTTTTTCATAAACAGCCCTTCTTTCTAAAGTTAAATAATTTGTGTTTCTGTTTAGCAATTATGGTTATTTTAGTAAAATATAATTATTCCAAGGCTTTGTTTCATATGTTGATTATAGCATAATACCGATGAAAAAATTGTGAAAAATAAGTGACAAAGATATGATTTAGGTAAAAAAGCAAATTTTAAAAGGATATTTGGTTATTTTGTACAATGATAAAATGGAGCAATTGTTAGCATTAAGTGCGACAGAAAAAATGGTGAAAAAAATAAATGGTATGAAAAAAAGAATATAACATAGATTATAAAGAATGGTAACAGTTTAATTAATACATTATTTAGTTTAGTGGAGAAAATAGTGAGGAGAAAAGTATGGTAGAAATGGGGGCTGTTTGGATAGTAGGCGTGTTGTGTCTGATGTCGTTCATTTGGATTGCGGGAAGTAATGGAATAAATAGTATTGGCTTGATTTTTGAGATTGTGGTGAAACTGATGTGTAGATGTACATTAGGGATTACATTGTTATATGGTGGAAATTTGTTGCTTCAACAGTGGGGATATTCCATAAAAGTTGGAATAAACGCTGTGACATTAGTATGTGTAACTTTGCTTGGGCTTCCGGGAACTGTTTTGCTGTGGGGATTAACTTTTTTTCTGTAATTGAAAATTTTGATGCAATTGTTCAAATGAAAAAAATTGAAATTGGGTGTCACACCCTTTGAAAAGATTGAAATAAAATCATTTTTTGAAAAATTTTAAGATTTTTTTGTTCGTTTAAACTCAGTAATAATCGGGATTGAAGATAAATGGATAAAAATGGTAAAAATAAAAAGTTGAAAAAAGGGGTTGACAAGAGAGATAAATTTTAGTACCCTCGTGTTGTGCCAAGCGAAGAACGTGAGGTGATAAGAATTATAGCGTATGTAATTGGTGGTATGCTTATTAGTATAGCCATGATTTATGATATTCGACAGTATCGTGTACCGAATCCTTTAATTTTTTCGGGATTGATTTTGGGGTTGGTATGGCAGATATTTTCACATGGCATTTGGGGTGTGAAAGTATGGGTTGTGTCTGCGATGATTGTTTGGATGATTTTATTTCCATTTGTATTGCTCCGTATGTTTGGAGCCGGGGACGTAAAACTGTTTATGGTGATTGGATGTTTTTTTGGAGTTCGATTTACTATACAGTGTTCCATTATAGCTTTGTTTGTAGGAGCTATAGTTTCTATTTTTAAGATGTGTAAGCATCGTATTCTTTTAGATCGTTTGCGATTTCTCGCAAGTTATCTCGGAATTGTTTTTTTAGGAAAAAAGATGATAAAGTACAGAACCGATTTTTTGTCGGAAAATAAGGAAAACGTGATTCCTTTTGTTTTTCCTACGTGGATAGCTTTTTTGGTATCTGTAGTTTATCGAATCTTATTTGAGCAGGATTTATTATTATTCTAGGCACACTAAAGTTTTCTCTAAATTCGTATATAAAAAGACATAGAGAGAACATACTGTTCAAGAGGAGGAAGTATGAAAAGAAGTAATTTAGTTATTTGTGAACCAAATGAGCAATATGCAGCATTGTTTTTATCGTATGTAAATGAACATAATCCTACCGGTTTTGATATTCATATATTCACAGACGATTTATTGTTGGAAAAATATATGAAAGAGACGAAAGTGGATGTATTGCTTGTGGCAGAAGAAGTGACGAAGGATGAGTTTAATAAACAGGCAGAGGTTGTAATTTATTTGTCGGAAGGGGCAGTTGCTGAAAAGAATGATGTAAAGCATGTAATTTATAAATTTCAATCGGCAGAACAAATTTTAAGACAAGTATGTAAAATATGTTTACAAGAGAAAAATGTGAAAATGAATTTGGATTTTGAAAGAAAAGAAAAATGTAAACAAATTGGAATATTCTCACCTAAAGGTGGTTCCGGAAAAACAACCCTTGCAATGACGTTGGCACAAATTCTTGGAAATCAAGAAAAAGTTCTCGTGGTGAATTTGGAAGCATTTTCAGGGAATTATTCATGGCAGCAGGAAGGTTATGGTATTTCAAATCTGATGTATTTGATGAAACAGGAAAGGGACGATTATCAAATGCAGGTGCAGTCGGCTGTTTATCGTGTTGGTAATTTTGATTACCTTTCGGGGGTATCTCATTACCTGGATCTGCAGCAGATGAAAAAAGAGGACATGGAGTGTTTTCTTAATTGTTTACAGAAATATACTCATTATGATGTGATTATTTATGATATGTCATTTGTAAATGAGTCTTTATGGGGTACGCTTGAACGCTGCGATTACATTTTTATGCCGAGAATTGAAGGGCAAAAAAGTGTGAATATGTTTCAAAATGTTTCTGAAAGGGAGAAGGCTGCATTGGAAGAAAAACTTAAAAAAATAATATTGCCATTTGAAAAGAAGATGGATGACAGTATATGTTGGTTGGAACAGGGAAGGATTGGACAATGTGTTTCAGCGTATTTGAAAGGGTGTGAAGCATGGAAAATTTAAAGAAACAACACATAAAACAGTTGATTGTCGAAAGGTTGGATCTCACAAGGGATATTACGGATGAAGAAATATTGAAAACCATTGATGAAGAAATATTGAAAAACGAGTCATGTAATGATCTTTGTGTATGGCAAAAACTTGAATTACAAAAAGAAATCTTTCACAGTATCAGAGGGCTTGATGTTCTTCAGGAACTGGTGGAACGAAAAGATATTACAGAGATTATGATAAACGGTTATCAGGATATATTTGTGGAACAGGCTGGGCGGATTAAGCGATGGCCAAAACAGTTTTCTTCGAAAGAAAAGTTGGAAGACGTGGTACAGCAAATCGTATCAAAAGCAAATCGCGTAGTCAACGAGGCATCTCCCATTGTAGATGCAAGATTGGAAGATGGTTCCCGAGTGAATGTGGTTCTTCCGCCGGTGGCTTTGGATGGTGCAACTATTACCATTCGAAAATTCCCAGAAAAGCCCATGGATATGGAGCAATTGATAGCAAATGGAGCCATTTCTAAAGAGGCTTCAGAATTTCTAGAAAAGCTTGTGAGAGCAAGAGTCAATGTGTTTGTTTCAGGCGGTACCGGTGCCGGAAAGACGACACTTCTTAATATCTTGTCAAATTATATTCCAAGTGATGAAAGAATAATTACGATTGAAGATTCGGCTGAGCTTCAGATTACCAAAATTGATAACTTGGTTCGTTTGGAAACAAGAAATGCAAATGTGGAGGGAAGCAATGCTATTACAATCAGAGATTTGATTAAATCTTCTCTACGAATGAGGCCGGATCGCATTATTGTGGGAGAAGTTCGTGACGGAGCGGCACTGGATATGCTTTCAGCGCTAAATACCGGACATGATGGTTCGCTTTCTACCGGACATGCCAATTCACCGGAAGATATGCTTGCCAGATTGGAAACCTTGGTGTTAATGTCCGGACTTGAATTACCACTTTTGGCTGTGCGAAGACAGATTGCATCAGCGATAGAAATTATTGTGCATTTAGGAAGATTGAGAGACAAAAGTCGTAAGATTTTGAAAATCGAGGAAGTTCTTGATTTGAAAGACGGGAACATAGAAACCCAGACATTGTACGAGTTTGTAGAGACTGGGGAAGATGAAAATGGAAAAGTATTAGGAAAGCTTATGCCAACAGGGAATCGAATGCTTCAAGTGGAAAAATTGCATCGGGCAGGTATTAGCCTTTCGGAATATAAGGAGGCCGGTTGATGGATTATAGTGTTTATCATGCGAAAGGCAAGGAAAAAGCCGGTATTTTACTAAAAGGTTTCTTGTTATCTTCCGTAGTAGCAATTTTATTCTACAAGAGTATCATTGCTGTCGTATTATTTTCTCCTTTTTCCGTATTATTTTTGAAGTGGCAGGAGAAGAAATTGTGCAAAGCGAGAAAGTGGAAGTTTAATCAGGACTTTAAACAGGGAATTGTTGCATTAAATGCTGCATTAAACGCCGGATATTCTATCGAAAATGCTTTTAGAGAGGCGTGCAAGGATTTGGCTCTTTTATATGATAAAGAGTCGGATGTCATGATAGAGTTTTCAAATATTTCAAAACAAATATCCTTAAATAAAAACATTGAGGAGCTTCTTGAAGATTTGGCGCATCGTACAGAAATAGAAGATATAGAAACGTTTTGTGAGATTTTTAAAACAGCAAAACGAACCGGTGGAAATCTTATGAAAATAATCTCGCATACGGCGGATAACATTGGAGACAGAATAGAAATTCAAAGAGAGATGGAAACGTTAATTGCTCAAAAGAAACTGGAAGCAAATATTATGTCAGTTGTACCACTTGGAATTGTAGTGTATTTGTGGATTAGTTCTCCGGGATTTATGGATGTGATGTATCACAATCCTTTTGGATGGGGAGTTATGAGCGCAGTGCTTGTGGCTTATCTTATTGGATACTTGTGGATGCAAAAAATTATGAATATTGAATTGTAGGGAGTTGAAGGAATGATTGTTATTGTATGTTTGTTAATACTTGGTGTGTTAGCAATGCTGTTTTTAAAAACAAGAAAATACCAAAAGGAATATGTGGAGGCGTTGGATAAGGGAGAACACAGTTTGAAAAGTTTGTACCCCATCGGGCTTTGGCTGATTATGGAAACACCGCTTGGTGGCTTTGTGCAGGAAAAGACAAATCAGAGAGAAAACATCGCAAAACTGCATATTGGTGAAGATAAAGATGAAATGCAAATTCTTCACTGGTGTAAAAAAATTGGTGTAGTGTATTTGTGTCTTTTAGCAACAACGGTAATCAATCTAGGGTGTGCAACAGGAAAAGAAGGAACTCATTTTTTGAAGGAACACAGATATCTTGAAAAAAGTGGTGCAGAGGAAACAGAAAAAAATCTAAAACTAATTGTTTCTTCCGAAGGAAAAGAGGATGTGGAAGTGTCTGTGGAGGTTCCAAGCGTATCTTATACCAGTGAGGAATTAGAGCAAAAGATGCAGGAAGCCAAGGACTATGTTTTAACATCCTATTTGGGAGAAAACGATAGTAACAAAGTGAGTTTACCGCTTAATCTTGTGGAATATATTCCGGGGAGTGCCATTGAAATATATTGGGAGATTGAAAATAGGGATTTAATCGAAGAAAATGGACAATTGAAAAATGGACTTCTTAAGGAAGCTCGGGAATGTATGCTAACGGCGGTGTTGGTTTATCGGGAAACCGAGGAAACCATAGAATTGCCGGTTACGGTTCTTCCTGCTATGGATATGAGTCAGGAAGAATGGGAGGATGTGGTTGATGAAGCAATTTATGAGGCAGGATCACAGAATCCGGAAGAAAATGTAATGGAGTTGCCAAATGAGATTTATGGAAAAGAAGTTACATTTTCAGAAATTAAGGAAAAAGAAAGTTTAGGTTTTGTTGTTTTTGGTATCATTGTATGCATTTTACTCTGGTTTGCGGAAGAAGAAAAACTAAAATCTGGTTTGGAAAAACGTGAACATCAAATGTTACTTGATTATCCGGAACTGATTAATAAATTTACACTTTTAATCAGTGCTGGAATGACTATACACAGTGCATGGGAGAAAATTGCATGTGAATATCAGGAAAAAATGAAACGAGAAAAAAAGAATCGAAGATATGCCTATGATGAATGGTGTCTTACATGGACAGAAATGAGTAATGGTGTAACTGAGATGGAGGCATTGGAACGGTTTGGTACTCGTACGAAACTAATGCCATATTTACGTTTTTCTACGCTACTTAGTCAAAATCTTAGGAAAGGTTCCAAAGGATTGACGGATATGTTGGAATATGAAGCAGCAGATGCATTTGAAAAACGTAAGCAAAATACAAAGAAATTGGCAGAACAGGCAGGAACCAAATTATTAGGTCCCATGATCTTAATGCTGATTTTAGTAGTGCTGATTATCATGGCTCCGGCTATGATGTCTATATAAAAAACATAAAAACATGATGAAAAGATTTAGGAGGAATTATTATGAGAAAGAAAATGATGAATGTAGTAAGAGGATGTAAGGAAGAATTAAAGAAGTTTTGGTGTGATGAAGAAGGTATGGGAAGTGTAGAGATTATTTTAATTTTGGTTGTACTTGTTGGATTAGTACTGATTTTTAGAACCCAGGTAACTAATATTGTTGAAAATGCATTTAAGCAGATTTCAACGGATGAAAAGAACATTAACAAAGGAAATTCTATTAAAAATGGTGTTCAGACCAGATAGTCATAGAAAAAGGTTGTCAGGCGCGAAAAGTGAAGAAGTTGTTATGGCTGATTTAGTGAAAAATATTTAGATAGGATAAAGAAAAATGATGATTAGTATACAACATAAGAAAAAGAATAGTGACAGAAATTCAAATAAAGGTAGTATTACAATTTTTGCAACACTTACGTTGGTAATCGTTTTATCGTTGATAGCAACCTGTATTGAAAATGCAAGAGTAAGCGTGGCCTCCGCCTCGGTGGAGCGCTACCTTGCTGGCAGCATTGACGCTACAATGACAGAATATTATCGTCCGTTATTTGAGGATTATAAATTGTTTTATTTGGATAAGGGTGTGGATGATGCTTCTTTGGAAAAATCCTTGCTAGAGGAACAAATAAATTCATATTTATCTGCTGCTTGTGAAACATATATTCAGACAAATGATTTAAAAATGTTCCAGGGAATTGATATATTGCAACCGGATATAGGAAACGTAAAAGTAGAAAATATTTTACGGGCAACCGACAAAAAAGGACAGATTTTCATGGATCAGGTACTTCAATTGGAAAAGTACGAAGCTGCTCCAGATTTGATAAAAGGCATTTTAGAAAATAAAAACCAGATGGAGGATAAAACAGCAGTTTCGGATGTTTCAGAGGCCGAATCAAAAGCGCTGGATAGTTTTTCGGATGCCAATGAACATGTAATGAAAATCATGGAGTATGTGGAAGGAATACAATGCAAGGATGGCATTCAATATGATAATAATGGAAAAATAAAGATGAATGATACTTTTGCAAAACGGTTTTGTGGAAAGGAAATCAATCAAAAAAATGTAGGGGTAGACAATTCGTTGGTATGGTTATCTACGAAAAATAGTTATGAAAATCCTAAAAAAAATGTGAAAAAGATGATAAAAGTAATAAATGCCTTGCTTGAAGCGGAAGGTGAACAAAGCGAAAACAAAGAAAAGGCGAAGGGAAACAACGACGATTATCAGGAAAATGATAGTCCAAATAGCAATAATAATGCAGATGATAAGAACAAAAGTGAAGGAAAAGATGAAGATAACGCAAAAAAATTAGAAAAAAAATATAAAAAAGCAAAGAATAAAATTGTCACATTGATTTCAAATACAACAAAAAAAATAGATGTAACACTAGATGAGATTGGCAAGTTAAAGCCAAAACTACAAGAGGTAAAAACTCAGATTAGTCAATTTAAACAGAAAATTAACAACAACAAGACGAATACAACAAAGGAAGAAAAGCAGTATTTTGAGGAAAGTCTTACACAGATGAATGCAAATTATACATCCATGTCCAATATAGTAAAGATGGAGTCTAAATTAACGGAGAATAAGGCGTTACTTGAAAGCATAAAGAAAGATATAGATAAGCCATTGGAGTATGGAGAAGAAAAATTAAATCTTCGTTTGTCAGAATTGGAAGCTGTATTACAACAATTAGATACGTATGATATTTCTACGTTAAAGTTTTCGTACGGTCATCTGAAATCAAAAGAGGATGTTCCAAATCCTGTATCAATTAAGGATAATTTAAATTCATCAATTTTGGAACTGGTTGTAAAGGATACATCCAAAATATCTAAAAAAGCTCTTAGTTGTGCAGATTATTATTATAAGAACTATGGAAAAAATGCAGATGATGAAAAAGGGAAAATTGTACAGTTACTGGACGATTTTAACGTGACAGATTTGTTTTCAAATTGCAAAAGCATAATGACAGGGGATTCTTCACTTGTGAAAGATGGATTAAATACAGCATTGTATCAAAATTATTTGAAAGAATATTTTTCTTGTTACACAACAAAGAATAAGAAATTTAAAAAAACACTTTTGGATTATGAACAGGAGTATGTTTTAGGTGGAGAAAACACAGATAAAAAGAATTTAGAAAAAATGGTAGATAAATTGTTATTGATAAGAATACCAATTAATTTTTCTTATGTTTTAACAGATACGCAAAAGAGAAATACTGCCTATGCTACAGCTTTGTCATTGGTAGGTTTTACTGGTCTGGAAGTGGTAGTTCGTGCTACACAAATGCTTATTTTAGCAACATGGGCATATGAAGAAAGTCTGGTAGATGTTGCAGCTGTAATGCAGGGGCATAAAATACCAATGATTAAGACGAAAGATACGTTTCAATTAAAGTATACGGATATAATTACAATTTCTAAAAAAAAGATACAGGAAAAAGCAGAACAGCTTGGGAAAAAAAGCAAAATTGGCGGAATGGGATATGATGAATATTTGCAGTTATTGCTACTGTTAGAAAAACAGGATAAAAAGATTTTTCGAACTATGGATTTAGTTGAGGAGAATGTTAGATTAAGACATAGTCCTTTGTTTTCACTTGAACATTGTATATACAGTGTTCAAGTGTCTTGTGATTACAGTATTCCTGCGAAGTTTGTGGCATTATCGTTTATGTCAGAGTGGGATTACAGTGATAAGAAATGGAACTTTACAACAAAACAAGGCTATGCGTATTAATTGACACAAAGCAGCTTGAAATCATATAGAAAGGGAAATCTTGTAAAAAACTTGATTGCATGAAAATGCTCTTCCAAATACATTTCAATAATTTTTTTAAGCAATGAAAGTATATTACCTCTCAAATGGGAGGGCATTTTCATGCAATCGATGGAAGGATGTAAGTTATGAAAAAAGGTTGGAAAAAAGGGTCTGTTACAGTGGAAGCAGCGTTGTTGATACCGATACTGTTAAGTGTATTTATGGCTTTTTTGTATTTTTTTCAGGTAATCTGGATACAGGAAAAAGTCAATCAGGGATTATGGCAAACTGCTCATGAGATATCTCAATATGGTTATGTATATTTAGATTTACAAAAAACTGATGATAAAAAAACACAAGATGAGAGTGTTGAAAAAGCAACAGAAAAAGGAAACGCCGTAAATGCAATTGGCGAGAATAAAACTAGTACAGAAAATTCGAATTCTTCAAAAGAAGAAAACATTGCATCGAAATATATCAAAGGACTTTTAACTGGGACGCGTATGAAAAAGTATGTTTCTGATGATTTTCTGGATATGTCATCGATAGTAGGAGGATCAAGAGGAGTTACTTATTTTACTTCTGCTTTAAATAATGAGGAAAATATAACATTGCAGGCAACCTATGAGATGCAAAGCCCATTGTTTCGGATTGTTGCACCTAAAATGTGTTTTACACAACAATTAAACCTGTCTCTTATACACATCT
>LXOW01436398.1_pt3 | contig 28774 bp, 25 predicted proteins | sample 1368591 | NCBI WGS metagenome assembly LXOW01 (sample SAMN04884650, study PRJNA319009) | bovine gut metagenome | isolation source: Cow rumen | host: Bos taurus | place: Italy: Legnaro (PD) | collected 2014-07-09
GTACTAGATTTAGTCACAGATACAAGATACTTACCAGAGTAAACTACATCATATCTGAATCATCAACCTTCTATACTCTTTACTCTTCAATTAGAATAACTTACTTCATAAGTAATTCCATCAGCCGTAAATTCAGTTAACATTCATAATACATATTTAGTATATGTTATGTTCTCGAAATATCAAGCTACACTTCTAAGGTTAACTTCTACGTTAAGATCACTATTAGCAGAGAATGTTCATTCTGTTCTTCAGTCTTGTTTAATAGTTAACATTCAGTTATTTACTACAGGAATCTCTGGTAGTCAATCTAGATCCTCATATCTATTTGTCTCTGCTACTTTAGCTAATCAATTTTTATTTACTCTAAATCAGAATTCGATTCAGTTAAATATAATAGCTTCTATCTCTTCCAATGGAATGAAATAAGCATAGATATTAATAGTAGTGCTTCATAGATAAGTAGCTGCTTGAGCAACAGTCATACTTGGATCTACTTCTGTTTCATCACTCCATACCCATCACTCAAATGTACATCATGGTTTTTGAGGCAATGGAACTTGTACTAAGAACTGGAGTATTGTTTTACTTCATTCGTTGGTTGCTTCTGAGAAGATCAAAGAACTCTCATTATAGATGTTTATTTCATAACTAGGCATTTTGATCTTTCTTAATGAGATAAAATCTATTATCAGAATACTTCGTATCTGGAAGTGCTTGCCACTCAGCTCTTGTTATAATGATTGGTTTGTCTAAAGCATCATCTATCAATCCACTTTTTCAGATAGTAGCTAATCATTCAACTCTATCTACACTTACATATGGATCTTCTATTGATCGATCAACAAGATATCAATCACCAGCAACAGTGTTCCTTACTACAAATGTATATAACTTTAACATATCATCCTCTGGAGTTGTTCATAATGCTTGAAATCAGAATATACTTGTATTCTCACCATTACCAGCAGAAGGATAACACATTATCTTACCATACTTTATGATAGGGAATACTCCTCAATCAATCATAGTATGTAATGTCTGTGCAGGTACTGGTGATACCAATACACTATCCTCTTCGGTTACATTTATAATAGCTATTGGTTTATTAACAAGATCATTATAGTTACCAGAATACGCAACAGAAGCCATAGCTTTAATACCCTGTTGTAATTCCAATACTCAATCAACAGCCATGAATACAAAGATATCTGTACCATTAGCAGTCAATTCTAGATCAACTCACATAGGATTAGTTACTGTTGATCCTAATGTCATGTTATACTTAGTAGCTCCATTGATTACTCTCAATACATATACCCATCATTCCTTTAAGTCTGCTGGTGCATTGATAGTAAAATCAGCGATAGGGACTATCTTGGTATTTAATGCGAGATCTACATCACTTCATGATTGGGTGATGAAAGTGAAATCAGTATAAAGAACATCACCTCAACCATGAGCTGCTTCAGATTCCAATATCAGGCTATACTCTCATGCTTGGTTTAGAGTGAACTCTCATTTCTTAGCTCATCCCTGATATACTGTGATCTTCGCATCACTTACTTCTGGGATTTCTTTGAGTCAGAATTCTCAGTCTGCTTTGTAGATGAGTGCATCTCAGACTCTTGGCGTGTCTGTGACATTGACTCTATAGGTCTTGACTTTTGACATAACCAGTTATTGTTATTGATAAAAGTTTCCACTGCAGTATTTATTACCTTGTCTAAGAATTCCTTAGAGAATTGGTTAGTATGTTGATTACTAATATCTAGATCGAAATCGTTCATTGGAAGTCTCATAGGAGTATGAGCTACCATAGGGAATTCTCTCATGTTTATATTAGAATCATATCCATATCTTTCTTTATCTGTTCCTGCTCGAATTACAATAGCTTTATTACCAAATGCTTTAGCACAGTGATGTAAACATGAATCACATCATATTACTGGATACTTAGCACATAATCACATTACCATTCTCATGTCTGGGGAATCTACTGGAACACAATTATTAAGCACTGGTTGTCATTGTCTAATCACTTCATACACTTCAAATCAAGCCTTTGTTAATCCATCTGCAATATATTGAGCATCTTTTACATATAGACTTCTATAAGATTTATCTGCTCCAATAGGATCATTTACTGAACTTCCGAATGGTTGGAACAATATCTTAGGTCTATTACAGTCTCTTCCACATCATAGATCATACATAATCTTTTCATGTTCTGATAGGAATACCACTGGCTCTGGAACTGTATCTAATCCTAGTTGTCTAGCAGCTACATTCAACCAGTTCTCAGCATCATTAAAGAATGCTGGATCTGTATATGGCTCTAGTTCGAAGTAATCATTACCTTTGATTACTGTCTCGAATAACTTTGGATCATTTAATCCATGCACTGATTTGATGTATGGATTACCCCAGAATGCTATTGGTCGTGAAGCTATTACTTTAACAGGTCTCTTCTTTGCTACCTCAGTAATAGCTCACGTCATAGCTACATTTCTTCAGAATCCTCAATCGATTCTAATTACAAGTGTCTTGTTAGTTTTATCCATTTGTATAGTTGGTTAATAATAAAACATATTATATAGATAAGTATTTTGCTGATAAAGGCAAGCCGTCTATCGAAGCTTCTGTTATTTCAATAGTATTATTTCCTTTTTGAATATTTAATGCTTGACCTTCAACACTTTCTGTTGTAGATGTTGCTAATGGATATACCATTATCACAGGTGTTCAAGCCAAGTATTGTCCTTTAATGTATTGTATCCATTGTTCCAATTCTGTTATATCTGTTGGAGCAAAACGGACATAGTGAACATTATTATATATACCTACATTAAAAGTACCTGGCGTTATGCTTCAACCAGTTGAAGCAACTCCACTAAACGGATAGTGTGTACTTAAACATTCAATAGTATCGCTATCTGGAAATGCAATAAGTCCAGCCACTGCAAACCTTATTGGATCTCAACCAGTTCCTTGACCAGATTTTGTCCAGTTTTCTGTTCCATCCAATATCTTAATACCTACATTCCTTATGATAGCACCATCAAGTATAGATTGTTCATCCTTATAATCACCTAATGCTAATAGCATTTCAGCTGTAGCTGTATTTCATAATTCATCTTCTATTGTTTCAGTTATTCAATCTGCATATACCTCTAATGATATAGATCATTCAGATGGTCAAGCTGTGAATGTTCATGTACCTGCGTTAGTAAAGAACTGTCATGAAACAGTATCATACATACCAACTACATTAGAACTATTCTTTGCTGGGATAAGTTTTTGCAACAAAGTATTACCGTTCCAAACTTCATACTCTGCCCAATATGCTACACCACCACCAACAAAAGATCATACAGTATTTGTACCACCTAGATAAAGATTATATGTATCAGATGACCAGCTTTCATTAGTTAAACATCAACATTCTAAATCACTCCATCTATCAATATCATCAATAATAAGTCTTCTAGTTGTAGGATTAAAATCAATAGTATGATACCCTGTTTCCCAAGGTACAACCTGTGCATTACCACCAGTGTCATTACCTTTGTGAGAATAAATACCAATACAATCAGTACCTGTCCAACCGAATATTAGACAAGAATCAATTGCATAACTGCTGTTAGTTTTAACACCCCAAATATTAGTATTATATGGAGATGTTCTTTTAACTTTAAATTTATAAGTATAAGCTGAATTTGCTTTTATACCTGTATTAATATACTGTGTTCAACTTGATTGTATATACTTAAGTTTTGTATATCAAACTGGAAGTTCTATAACTGGTCAAGCAGAAAAACTTCCACTTCAAGCATTAGTTAAGAAGTTTCCTGTTACAGTGTCATACATACCTAAAACATTAGAACTGTTTTTAGCAGGTATGTAATTATGGACAATAACATCATTTTCATACAATGTCATCTTATAAATAAGGACACCACTTTGCACTAAAGTACCAGCTCTGAATAACAGCAAACTGTTCGCTGTCGTAAAAGATGTTGCATTATTGAATGTAGCACATAATGTACTTTCTAAATACCAACCATCTTTACTTAAAGTTGATGTATATTTTTGATTTGGTGTATAGACAGGATCTACGATTATTTGCCTAGCCACACTATCAAACTGTGCATATAATTTTGTTCCAGTTTTTGTTGCCATGTAAAATGCTTGAATATTATCGTTTACTCTGTCACCAAATATACCAGTATTACTACTAGGTTGGTTATGGTCTACGGCAAATTCTATAACAGCTTTTGTACTAAGATTAGCTTTATAACCTGTATCAATAAATGAATTTGCATCATTTTTAATATATTCTACCTGTGTATAACCTAAAGGCAATCAGTTAGATTTCTTAACCTTTAATGCTCAATTATTACATATAATATCCATAGGAGCAGAAGGAGATGGAACAACATCAGCACCTGCTGTAAATGTTCCAGTTCCACTAGGCAAGATAAATTGACCTGTTTTAGTATTATAGATACCTAATTGATTATCAGAGTTTCTTCTACAAGGTAATAAAACATTGTCATCTATCCAAGCACTATAAAATCTACTACCTGGATAAGCATAATAAGATGTATCAGAATATTTACCTCTGAATATATCAACCTCTCCTATTCATGTAAAGCTTGACGGTATATTTGAGAATGTACCAATAAGGCTACCATTAATATAAAGTCCTGATTTATTTGCCCTTGCTGTGAATTTATCTATACCGTCAGTATTATTATCAGTTACTGACGAAGCACCGAAGTTGGCTATAATCCTTTGACTTGCACTTGCTTTTGCAATACGGACGTAATCACCACCACTTATACATTGAGCTACTAATAATTGTGCTGACGCAGATGTAATATTACCTGCTGTGATTCCCATATCAGTATTAACAGTAGGAGTGAAACCTGTTGAGAAATATACACCATCAGTTACAATCTGTAAATACTCTACCTGTGTATATTCACTTGGTAGATTTCCCTGTTCTGTTCAACCATAAGCCTTTAATTCTAATAACTTATTTTTAACGGCATTAGTTAGGTTGATATATCAGTTACCTGTAACCTCTGCAATAAATGCAGCTAACGCCAAATTCCGTTTTCAAGTCAATGGATTGAAAACTTGTTTATATGAATCAGCATCAGGAGCAAGATTGAATTCTCAAGTTAGAGGATTAATATGCTCCTTTAGCTCTCATGCATCGCTGATTCTATCAAATACACCTGTAATAGGATTAAATTTGAACTTCATTGGTTTATTAGATATAAGTTAAACTAGCTCTATCGTCCCATGCATATTTAGAACTTGTGTCTCAGTTAGGATAACTGATCTCAGTTAATCCATCACTTTCCTCAATCTTCATTATTCTCCATATAGGATCAGCAGTTTGTGCTTCATCCCTATATCAATTCTCGTTATACTCAGGACGAGGATAGTTTGTTACACCTACGTAAGTGATTCAATCACCTTCGTCTATAAGCATTTTAACATTAAGCATGATTATATTAATAATAATATAAAACGTTATTAAACGGACATTTGAGTTACGATGAGCGTTCAGTTTGTACCAGATGCTCAAGCAGTACCTGAAGCACTAGGACAATTACAAGCGTTACATCCTCAACCTCAAGCAGCTCATCATGCTCATCATGTTAGATCAATAGTTCATTGAGAGAATGAATTATTATAGAATATAGTTACATTACCTCAATTACCTCATCTACCTCAGTTTCAACCTACTCATCACCATAGACATGCTGCATTGTTTTGTGGTGAGCATCATCATTTTCATCCTGCTCATCAGCATCATCCCTTACCACATATCTTATTGTTTGTTCATTCGTTTGCAATAATAAGTAATCAGTATTGTCATCATACGGCATTACCTCAGTTACCTCATTTACCTCAACAGTTTCATGCACAAAGAGTATTTCATCACAATCAACCATTACCTGCTTTTCAGTAGAAAGTATTTCAACCATTTCAACCAATACCTCAGTTTACTCTGAAAGCAGTTGCATTATCTTGACAACCTCAGCATCCTCATACTCAACCATTACCTCAGTTACCAAATACTGACATTCATCAGTTACCTCAGTTAGAAGCACAGAAGCAACAATGAACACATCAATATGCATAGTTTCAATTACCTCAAGTACCTCATGTTCAGTAAACAGAGTCTCATCAATCTCCTCAACGGTTTGCACAAGTACGTCGTCAACATCATGCTAATCATCAAGTACCTCAAGTTCAGCGTAAAGAGAATCAACCTTTACCTCAATCTCATGGATTGTATCAACTTGATGTTCGGTTAGCCTGACAATACGTATCTCATCATTGTCACCCTGTTCAACCTGTTCATGTAATAGATCATCATCACATTCAACCATTTCATCATTGCTCTATTCAAGCACCTCATTTACCTCAGTTTCATCATCTCGTAATTCAGAATCATCCTCATCCTCATCATGCTCACCACGTCTGGAATGAATTAGATGATCAGTTTCATCAAGCAGCTCAACAACATGCATTAGTAGCACTTGCTCAAGCATATGCTGGATAATTAATACCAGATCATCCTCATCCTCATCCTCATGATTCTTCATGGCTATTTCATCATGATGCATGTGGACACGCTGAACAACATTCACAATACCAATCACCAGGAGCAGCACATCAGTTTTGTCACTGAGCTCATCATTCTCATCATCTGAAATAATTAGATCAGCTCCATCTTTTATTTATACCTCAATGTCATCCATACGCTTCACAAGATGAATCCCATGCTACGTTGGAAGCAACATTAGCTATCTCTCAGAATAAATAATATGTTTTAGATGAACTTGGTATTGGATCTTTAGACCTAAGATCTATTGTTCAAAGATTACAGAAAACATTACATGCTTTGATCATTGCTGGTCAAGCTCATGAAAATGTTACAGTCTTTCAAGAACATACGATAAAATCACAGAATTCATATTCCCTAGCTTCCATTACTGTATCCTCAGTAATAATACAGCTTCAGTCTTTACCTGTTCAGTAAATCACTGCTTTAAGAGTTGGAGCTTCTCATCCACCTCCACCTCATCAACTACAGAATACGTATTCCTGTGTGTTACGTTTTACTTTGTCAATAATATAAGTCATTATCGAGTATATTATATAAGTAAATTACAAATAGTTAAGCAACCTCATTGTCAGTCTTCTCATCTACATAGATGTCAATATCATCAGCAACCTGGTCTATTACATATAGTTCACCTTACAAGACACTTACAATAGAATATAGATACGTCTGCTCAATGTCATCCATGTCATCATTGATAAGCAGTATTATAATAATTGCATCGATGAGAACTGTTATTACCACCATTACCTCAACATCAGATAATACAATGATTACATATAGTAGGAGCAACTAACATTAGTCAATATTGTCATCATCAAACTGATCATCATATTCATTCACGTCAATATCAGGTTCTCACTCATGTACAACAATTATAATAATATCATCCAGTTGGCTCTCATCAATCTCATCAATTACCATACAGAGAGCAACCTCAGTCTCATCAAGCACCTCATCTATAATCATAACAATAAGATACTCATGTAGCGTCTCCTCATTTACCTCAATTTCACCATATAGACCATCATCATAATCATCATTGTCTAGCATAATCATTCTGTTGTGCACAACCTCATGCTCATCAGTCTCAATAATAAGAACATCCTCAACATCATGCGTATCATCATGCATTCCAATCCTCTCAGAATCATCATTTACCAGCAGTTCAATACAAAGAGTTACCTCAGTCTCATCATTTTCAGTTGTTAGCAGATTGTCATCAATCTCAACCACATCGGTATCAGAATCCTCATGATCAACCACCAGCACATTTACATCAATCATCAGATCATCATCTTCATCCATCTCATCATTTTTCTGCAGTAGCATCATGTCATCTAGCAGCAGCTCTAGCATAATCATAATAGATCTCATCTCAAGCAAGATGACCAGATCATCCTCATCCATTACATCAGTATGGACATCATCAAGTTATACAGATTCAACATCTTGTATATCAGCATCAAGGTTGTCACCATCATCATCAACCTCTATATCATCAACTGGCTCATCATTTACATTGGAATGGTCAGAGAGTAAATCTGTGTTGATGGTTTTGAATAACTCATAGGAATGCAATACATCTGCAGCATGCTGGCACTCAGCACTCATTCCTTAGATCTATTATTCATTGATTATCGATTTTTCATGTTGCTTTTAAGATAGGCACTCACTCTCAACAGAAACTTAACTTAACTCATTCACAAATAGTTAAGTTTCTAAATTCATATGTTCAAGCCTTAAGTTGTGTATTTTCTCTGATTACACAATCTCATAGTCCTCATCATCAGAAAAATAATAGATTAGAGTAGTCTGTACTACCTCATCCTCATGATCAACTTCATTGAATTATGTAATCCTGTCAGTTACGTACTAACTTATCTATTACNNAAGATATAAGTATTATTGTCTGATAGTTTGTCATCTGGAAGTAATTCGTATTCGTCTTCTGTAACAAAGATTCAATTCTCTAGTGATATTTCTTCATCATCATTTTGATTTACATTGAATTCTCATTTAACAACTCTTCATTGTTTAATAGAGATATTTCACCTTCATAGATCTGATTCAAGATCTACTTCAATGTCTCTGTTATCATTAGCACTAAATTCTTCAACTACTGTATCTCATCTCTTTAATGTTAACTTTCATTCTCAGATAGGGATTACGATAGTTTTATCAGAAGTTTGGTTCATAGTAATCATTCAAGCAAGCTTTTCATTGGCTTTGAATTTGATTTGTCAATCTCCAATAACTCTTTCTTGCTGTGATCATGTTTGAACCATAACCCAGACATAAGCACTTTCATTACTCTCTAATGGAGTAGTGAATGTTATAGTCTTAGTTTCGTAATCGAATGTATAATCAACACCAGCTAATGCTACAGTTCATGAATCATAGATAACCATAAGAGATGTACTTGAATATGGATCATTAGTCAATACATAGCTAGAAGCTCATGCTGGTATAGACTCTTGTACCCATCCAACAGTTAGAATAGTTTTTAATTCGATATCTCATTCTCATAGTAATCTGTGTCAGTTTATTGTTTTAATGTTCTGACCACTAACTAATTCATCTTGCTTATTATCCCAACGTTCAACTTCTTCAGGAGTAACGTATTGCTTCTCTGTTCATTGCTTCATATTCTCCATATCAAAAGCATCAGCTTTAATGCCATCAGGATCATAAACTTCTGCTTTCATGTTATCTAATCAACCAGATACCATAGCAGCTCTATAATCCTCTATAGTAGAGATATCTTCAGCAAGAGTTATAATCTTAGCAACTGAATAGTTATCTGGATTAAATTCATCTACCAATCAGAATTCTCCAGTATCAGTATTAAATTCAATATAATAAGTATGATTAGGTTCTAATGTATAAGTGACATCTTCAATATCTTTGACTCATTCTCATGATACAAGTGACTTACCTCAATACACTTTGATCTTAAATCAGTCCAATACTTCCACTTGTCAGAAGTTATCAGTATTAGCTGATAAAGAATTGAATATTTCAGAGAAGTCTCTTAAACCAACAGATGCTCATGCTGAGTGTTGATGTTTATCATTTGGAGAAATTCTTTTATCATAGTAGAGAGTATATCATTCTCTCTTTACAATCCTAAAGATTTCTCTTTTATCAGTATCAGAAAAATCTACATCCACCCAATAAAATCATTTAAGAGGTAGAGTAACTCATTCAACAGAGATATCTGCGATCTCAAAACTTCATTCTGTACTTGTAGCATCTATAATTGTTACAGTAGTAGATAGGTAGTAGTTAGAGGTATTGATGTATCATTTCATTAGTAATAATAATTATTAACTAAATTTTGCTTTTTGAGCTTCGATGTCTTTTAACTTTTGCTTATGTTTATTGTTAGCAATATGCAATTCATCTCTATAAGATTGATCATTTGTTAGATGTCGTAATTCACTATTAGTTTTCATAACTAATAATACTTTTGTCTCGAAAGTATTCAACCTTTTTAGTTCCTCATAATTATCCTCAGCAACTTTAGTGATTACATAACATCCATTTTGTCGACAATCTATTTCATTAAGTTGATGTTTAAGTTCATAGATATTACAATCTTTCTTTCAATCTGTAGTCTTTCTTCCTTTATAAGAGTTCTTAACAGATCTTTTACCTTTATAACTAATAACATCCACTGCATGTCAATAAGTTGAAGGCAAGAATTTATCTCAATCTAGCACTGCATCCTTTCTATAATCGTTATTGTATTTAGCACTACCATTATATCATGTAACGATTGTATAGTTCTTTGCTATTACTTTAGCAATTTTCTCAGGTTCATACTTAGAAATGTAATAATAAGCAACCTTTCAATACTCCTTTACTAATTCCTCATCACTATTCCAATCATCACATGCAAGCTCTACAGCCTTCTTAACCAACCATCATTGTCCTTTAACTCTTCATCTCAAGTAAGATTTGTTATCTACTTGTTGAATTCTTTCTAAAGGATAATCATAGTTCATAAGATCTGCAATAGCTCAGATAGCAGAAAAGATTGTACAGCTCTTTTCACTCCATTCTTGATCTGCTTGATTGTATTCAAATCTAATGTCATCTTGATCAAACAGAGTAGGCAATCAATCTATGTCTCAATCTGAGAGTAAGAAATCTGTCTCCTCATATCAGATTCAAAGACAACCATTAGATTCTTCATACATTTTTTCTTCTTTTTTATCCGTCATGATTAATATGGTTAATTATAAAATATTATCAGTGTCTACCAATTCTGGTAGTATCTCTTTCCCTTTTGTTAGTTAGAGGTCATTTATTCTGCTCTTCTTCCTGTTCCTCTATTTCCTTTTCATAGATAACTGGTTGTTCCCACATTCTACTAGCTTCCCAGTAGTCAGGTTCTTCTCTAGACTCTCACCAATCAAATGGTGTCTCGTCTACAACATTAGAAGTATACGTACTCTGGTTTACAATACTGTCAACATCTTCATAGTCAGCAGCATCTGAATCAAGATCTATACCTGTTTCTTCAGCTAAAGTTTCTATAGCACCAGGTCATTTTTCACTTTCTATTATCTCATTCATTAATGTCTCGTTAGTTTGATCAGTAATACCACTTTTTAATTCGTCATCGAGATTGTTATTCAATTCAGCTGCGTCTTCCTGTGTCCAGTTAGTATCTTTTGGTTCATATTCTTCTTGAGCAGCTTGAGCAGCAGCTTCAGCTTTTCTTTTAGCTTCTTCTGCATTCTCCATGAATTTCTTATTAACTTTGGTATTTCAATACACATCAGTTGTAGATTGTGATCAATCTCAGTAATCAGATACAAAACTTCACTTGTCATTAGTAGATGTGCTAGTAGCTTGTTGGTTTACTTTAGGAGTACCATTCTTATCTTTAGTAGCAGTCTCTACTTTATTACCAGACTCATCAGTAACGTTGTTATAAGTTTTGTTATAAGTATCCAATGCTTCTACTGCAGATTGTCACCATTTATCAGCAATGTTAGTGTTACCTCATTTCTGATTCATTAACTGATCCTGCAATACTGAAGGATCAACAAATGAAGATCATCCAGTATTCCTTTTAGCAGCATTAGGTCATAGATTAGCGAACTCTCCTTGGTTCGTATACTTCTTACCACTGGCAGTTGTATATGTAGTTTCTCATCACTTATCAAATCATTCAGCGTTTTTGATAGCATTACCAGCATCTTTTGCATTATCATAAGCTTTACCTCATACAATATACTGTTTAGTATTGTAGTTATATGAGAAATCTACTCCTCATATCTTTCAGCTATTGATCTTATCAGCCATTGTTATAATAATTATGAAAATAAATTATTTCTTTTTAGGTTCGTTACTTGCTCAATACTTTTGTCTAAGATCTTTGGTATCCATTGTTATAGTTCTAACTGTAGTTTGACCTTTGTTATTTTTACCAGTTTCTTTATACCAAGTCTTAGTATAGCTTCAATCTTTGTTCTTAACATTTCAGAACTTATATCATTCGTCTATGATAAACTTCTTGAAATCAGCATCGTTCAATACTGGCTTTTGTTTAGTAGACATATTTGAAGCAGCTTCCCTTAATTGATCTTCTGCTTGTTTTAATCAATCACCTCAATAGTTCTTCTTAATATTTTTTTCTTCTGCAAGATATCATCATTCTCATAGACCAGTTAAGTTAGAGAACCGATTTCATCATAACTTCTTATAAGTGTCCATTGTATTAGCATTTCTTTCAGCAGCATCTTGAGCCTTAATTTTATCTTCTCATTGATTATAATACCAACTATCTGGAATAACATCGAATGCCATCTTATCAGCATTGTATAATGCTCATTGACCAGCATCCTTCCATGCATTCCCTGTATTACCAATATTTCATTCATTTAGATCTTTGATCTCATTCTTTAATGCATCATATTCCTGATATATAGTTCATATTGTAGCAGCAGTATATCAAGCAGCTTTACCTAACCACTTTAATCATGCAACTCAATACTTCTTGATTGCATCAGTAACTGCTTTTGTTCAGTACTTTTTTATTAATCATTTTAATCATGCATATCAAAGTATAGCTCAAGAGTTTATTCATCAAATCCAAGCAGCAGTATTGTCTTTATCCGAACTACTATCTACTGCAGTTAGTCATCATTTATCATCCATTTCTCATATATGTTCATTTCATTCTTTATCTGTGAAATTATTATCGATTGGACGATAATCTGAGAAGTCTTCTCAATTAATTGGAGATTCCATATCTGGTCATCAGAGATCGATCTCTTCAGATCAACCTCCTCAACCTTTAGAATCTTTATATAATCCGTTAGCATTAAGTGCTTTAACGATTCTTGAATCGTCCCAACCTCAAGCCTTTAGCTTAGAATATGCTTCATCATAAGATAAGTTTGCCATGTTGTTGTAATGTTAAATTATAAACTAATTTCATAAACTAATATCATATCATTGTATGATTAATGATGCTATGTCTTTATCATCATCTAGGTTATATGTTTTACCACCTACTTTGATTGTTCATCTCTTAGTAATAGTTTTGGTTCATCCAGAACCTCATGTAGATGTAGGTACATTTAATTTGCTGAATAATTTTTTAACATCAGATATTGCTGCATTAAGATCATTAGGTCTTGCCTTAGCAATCTTCATTATGGCATCATAATAATCTCATTTAAGTTCTACATTTGAATCAACTCAAACATTATCAAGAAGAATCTTAACTTTATCGTTATCATTAGCTGCCATATAGTTAGCCATAACAGCATTCTTTTGTGCTTGGTTACCACTCTTCTCAGCAGTTCATGAAACCTTAGCTCATGTCAATGCTTCATATGGACTATATTCTTGATCTAAGAATCATTGTAATGCTTTAGAATTCTCATCTGATAATTTGATCATATCGTCAGCATATCAATCAAGAAGTGTCTTTTCTTTATCAGTAAGATTAGTCATCTGATTCCAGATAATATTCTTCATATTAACTCATTTATCTGCAAGATCAGTCATTCTTCTAACATAGTCATCAAGATTCTTAGCATACTGTTCTCTCCATTTGTTACCAATACCAGAGACAGTTCCTGCTACAGCAGCCTGTGACAATCACTGTGCAGATAATGTTGAAGCAGCTCATGCAGCTTCTCATAGACTCTTCTGATCATATACATCAGATGTTTGGTTATATGAGTCTTTAACGAATTGTTTGATTTGATTTAGCTCATCATTAGCTCTATTCATCTCATTCTCATATTGATTCCATAGATCCTGATATTTAGGTTCAATCTTTTTAATAACATCTTGAGCAGCAGCCTTTTTATTAGCAATGTCATTTTGAAGAATAGCTCTCTTCTGATCATTCTTTTCTTTAATAACAGCTGAAGCATCATCTGCTACAAGGTTCTCTTGAGAATTCAATCAGAACTTTCCATAGTTATTAAAACTCCAATCAAGCAACTTCTGTTGAGAAGGTGATCTTTGATTGTACTTAAAGAATGCATCATAGTCATCTCTGTTCTGGAATAACTGAGAATCATTCTTAGCATAGTTCCTGATGTTTGTTAACATCTGCTTTTGTCTATCTCTATCCTGAGATATGTCTGCTTGATAATCCCATTCGTCTCATCCTCTACTTCCAGAGATAATTGGGTTAACATCCTTTGGAGCTTCAGCAGTATTCCCTTTAGCATTCTTAACAGGATTAGTTATAGAGTTGCTAGTGCTAACAGTAGTTCCATTTGGTTGTGTAGGATACTGTACAGCATAAGTTTTACCATTAAGAGTCTGCTTCAAGTTAGCTGCTACTGTTTTAGCATCAGCACCGTTCTTGATGTCATTAAGTGCTGCATTGATATTCTGCGTAGAATATCACTGTGCCTTGAAGCTGTCTAGGATCTTTTTAGTGTCGACTGCCATTAGTTTAATTGTTATCATCTAAATATCATACTACGTCGTCATAAGGTGTTAGGTGTGGATCATGAACTAAACTTCATAATATATTTCATCAGATTTCGAATTTACCTGTGATTGTTATCTCAAGTAGCGTGTATGTTAGTCATAGTGGTATCTCCAATACATCTACATCTGAAGTGTACCTTCACACTGCATATTGTTCAGCACTTCATCACAATGGAGTTATACCTGCTAATCAGTGTCATAGAATTCAGTCATCTACTATGTTAGTATTTCTCTGAATGAATAACGCATTGTCGAGTGGAATAATGTACTCATACGTTCATACAGATAGCCTAGCATCATATTTCACAACGGTACTAAGGTCGGTTTCTACTCATAGATAAAGCTCATGATATAATATAGTCTTCAGACTAAATGGATCAGCTTCACCATTGAACCATCTTAGATGTTGTGTGTATTCCTGTTCACCTTCATCTAACTCTTTTCCTGTTATGTTATATCTATAACAGATTGGTCACATGTATGTTTGGTTATTATCTACCCTAATATTCTTAATGATTAGGTTAGTTTCCCATCTGTGCCAGAAAGAGAAGAAGGTATCGTACTGGAATATAGTGGCTTTCTTATCTGAATTCCATGTAACATAAATCGTCTCAGTGTCGATTCATACTGCTACTTCATCATCATCTTCTATATTATCTAATCGTTGTTGAATATCAACTCACAAATCTTGTGTGGTGATCTTGTATTTATTATAGTAAGTCTCTTGAATATCCAATGATAAGAATTCGTTCTTGCTAGATACGAAATAAATACCAGTATTGTATGGACATACTGCATTAGCTGAATGTAATCACACAAAGTCAAATGCTAATGTTAGAGCATATGTCGTGATACTATCTCATCATACAGTCAATGTCTCCTGTTTGATCACATATATTCATGTCTTTGTGAATACTACCATGATATCATTGAATGGTATAATCCTCAACGCTCAGTTTGTAGATCATATCATTGAGTAGTTATTGAACAATCATGCATAGTATCATCATGATAAGCTAGAGAATTCGTTAGCAGTTCTCGTAGCAGAACAGAATACATTACCATTCTCCAATACTGCAAACACTCTACCAGTATTCCAATCAGCATCTATTACAGGTTTTCATAATCATTCGTATTTAAGAACAAGATTTTCATTATGGATAAGATATAATCAATCTCATCCTACGAATGCCAATACCTCACCGTAATCTTCAAAGATATAACATTTAGCATTGATTGGTTGCTCAGCCCAGTTAGTTACTAGAAGCTCGTTATTAGTATTAGAATTAATATTTATAATCTGTCCTGTTCATGATCATGATCAACCTCATCATGTCTGATATCACTTTCCATTGAAGAATATATATTTACCAGCAAACTGGTTAGTTGCCATATCTTCAACTGTTACTCATGCATTCTTTATTGTAATATGTCATGTAGCCTCTTGTCAAGAAGTTGTACCATTAGCATAATAATGTCAGTTACTTCCCATCAAACATTCACCTCTAACACTTTGGAAGTTCCTTTTGAAAGAGTGATGTGCTGAGTGGTTATAACTTTGCTCAGCTAATATCTTAGCATGAGAGAATCATAACTGAACAATGTATCTATTCTCCTGCTGAACATAGAAGTATTGGTTATCATCACTTAATTGAAGTGTCTGAACCATATTCTCCTCATCAGCTACATGGCACTCGAATACTCAAGTGTCGAATCATTTATCGATCTGATAATAAGTTTTGAATGTATATTGATAGATTTTTCAATCATGTGTTAGATATAGATATTTTCAATCATTACTAAGATCAATACCTTCGTAGTGCCTAGATGAATCCATCTGTGTATACACAGTCATGATGTTATCTTTCGTGATATCGTTATATCTGAACGACATACATCAAATTCTGTAATTTCATGATACGAAATAAATTCTATCAGTCTGTTTACTAATAGCTAGATCAGTCACTGCTGCTAAGTTCATAGGAAGTTTTTCAACAGATTCTGAGTAGTCGTTATAGAAACTTGTTAGATCCCAGTTATTCCTTAGCTTTACTTGGTAGATTTTTCTTTGACTCTCAACTGATACGAAGATACTCGCACCTGTATTTGAGAAGATTGCCTGGATTTTACTATCATCGATAATACCAGAAAGTGCTCTAACCCAGTATGTCTTTCACTGAACAGAGTAATCTAGGTTACCTGGAGAAAGTAATTGGTATTCAGTAACGAATAGTTCCTTAGTAGCTACTCATTCAAATGATCTTTCAGCTACTGAAAAGATATAACATTTACTACCTCATCTTTTCATATATTGAGATGTGATAGTGAATGCACTTACTCATCATGTGAAATCCAATTCTCACCATTGAGGTTCGATAATTCTTCACATAGAGATAACCTTAGAGANNATATTCTTCTCAATCGAAGTTGATATAGTCAAGGACATCATCTCCACCCCAATCATGATATGCTTCAATTCCTTTTCTTCTCTTTAAGAAAAAAGTCTCAGGCACTTTCCCTGCTCGATAACTTGGATGAGTAATCTCGCAGTTAAGGATATCCTTATAATGCTGGTTTAGCTGAGACTGGAATAGTAAAGGTGTATTCTTGATATCCATTTGTTTAATTTAATATAAATTAATGAATATTTCATTTGATAGCATTCAATTGGAATGCATCTGTTTTTGCCAGATTTACTAATTGTGTTTGTGCAATACTGTAGTTATTCGCTTCTTTATCCACTCAATACTGTCAGTTGATAGGATATAGATAAGTTAACGTTAAGTTATACAACAATCACATGAATAATTCTGGTGCTGGTATCNNTAAAGAATGATACCCAGTGAAGGATATATCATTGATTATCATTGTTAGGAATGTAGATCTCTTTAGTATTTGGTTTGAAATAAACCTCATCTGGTTTGAGATCCTCTACTCATACTGTAGGTTCAGTGATCAACATCTTGTATTCTGGACCTGGGAATGGAGGTTGATGAGGTTGGCGTACTCAATTATTAGTTCAATCTTTAAGATGTCTAAGTGTTACCATCTTCTTGATTGGTTTATCAAGAGTAACGATTATCGTTTTGTCATCAGTTGGTTCTCGATTCAATATTGTTTTATTATACATGAACGTCCATTCTTTACCTTCGTACGTGTAAATGTCTGACAATGCATAGTTGACAGCATTGACAATAGCAGTTTTACCTAGAAGTACTGTTTGGATTTTCTGGTTAGTACCTTTGTAAATTGAATTATTTACTAATTCTTTAACTAACATTAATGTATAGTAAATATAAAATATATTAACATACTACTTGTTTATTTAATAATTACAAGAGAAAATCACTTATGAAAAAAGACTCCAACGATGTGGAGTCCTTTTTACTATATTAGCATCAATCTACTAGATTTGGTTAGAAGGTGCATGTTTAAAGTTCTTGATCATGTGATAAGGACTTTGAGCAGCAGATAGACCTCCAGCGATCATACCACATTCCCAAACCATATCATAACTCTTCTGTTCTCTTAAGTTATTGATAACGTCGTAGAAGTGGATTGATTGATCAGCTCTAGTTACTCATCCTTTTGGATTAAATTCTTGATTCTCACGAGTCCATAATTTAATCAAAGCTTTTGGAAGAGTGAATGCTACAGAGTAGTTGTAGAGAGTGTTAAGCATAGGATCTCTAACAAGTTCTACATCTCCGTATACAGTTGCAAGAGTTGGGATAGTCATAGATAGATTATCAACAACTTTGTCGTATCTGATCTTTTCATCTCTAAATCTTCCTAATTCAGTTAAGAATCTGTCGTTTACAAGGAGAGTGATTGTATCGTTAGATGCAACAGCTCCAGATAATTGACATTCTTCTATAACTTTGTAGAAGTTATCTAAGTGCTCTTCAGCATAAGTGTATGAAGAGAAATCATGGATTGTTCCTTTTTGTCTGTTGATCTCTTCAAGTCCTAACATTTCCATCTTAGTAGTTGCAGTAGGAGCAATATTTCTACCTTTATAGATAGCTTTATTGATCTCTTGGAACATAACTCCGATGTTGTAGTTAAGTCTCTTAGTTGCTTCATCTTTAGCTTCACCTTCGTATTTGTAGATCTTGTTAAGTTCTGCTTTAGTGAAAGTGATTCTTCTTGAGAAGTGTTGTACGTAAGATTGGTATTCACCATATCCGTATACAGAAGATGGTCTAGTAACTTCATCGTTGTCGTTTCTAGTCCAGTATCCTCTTACAACTTCTTGGTTAGCAGTAACTTTGAAAGCAGTTGTTCCAGCAGTTACAGCAGCTCCATTAACAGAAGAGATTAATACAGTAACAGTTTCACCGTCTCCATTAACAGCAGTAACAGTACCGTCAACATCATATGAGTTAGCAGTTCCATCTGACTTGAAGTAGATAGTGTCGTTAACTGCGAATCCAGAGTTATCTTTCAATACGATTGCATTACCAGCAGCGTTTACAGTTCCACTAGCAATTGCAGTTTTAACTTCAGTTGAGAAGTCAAATGTATTGTAGTCTAACCATTTGATTGAATATCCATCAACAGTAATTGAAGGTTCAATTCCTGGAATGTCTTTAGGAGCTACAGTTAATCCTGGATTTTCTCCAGATAATTGTTTAATATCAAAGAAACAATAAGCGATATGCTTGAATTGTTTGNNGAACTACACCTAATGTGTAAGTGTTCCCAGTTGCTATATTAGCCATGTGCGTAAATAAAAGTCAAAATAAAAGGGATTATAAATAATTATTCTTCAGTCTTCTTAGCAGTAGACTTTGTTGTTTTAGTTGGAGTTTCTTCAACTTTAGGTTCTTCTTCAGTTCCTCTAGTTGGATCTCCAGCTGATTTTCCTGCTCTTTCAGCAGCGTTATATTCTTGGAAGTTATACTTAGTTACTAAGTCATCTTTGATCACATACTCTTTAGTAGCAGCTTCTGGACCTCAGATAGCTCCTGCACCTTCTTGGTATGTTGTAGTAACAGTAGCTGATTCTACAACTCCAGGTGTCCATCTTGGTCAAGCGTTTTGTGTGTTATCTTGAGTATTTGGATGTGTCTCTGTTATTTTAGCATAAGTATATACTCCACTAGCAGAAGCAGACATGTTAGTAAAATACAAAAGAATTAAAATCAGAGATTAGTAAAACTCTCTTGACGATCAAATGGTTTCTCCTTCTCTTCTTGAGTAGGAACTACATCTGATCAATTAGATTGGATGTCTGTTAATGAATTGCTAACTGACTGCTTTTGTGCAGCATTGATAGCTTCGTTAACATCTACTCCAGTCTTATCATATATCATCTTAGCTAAGATATCGACTACTCTGTCAGTAGCCTTCTCATTGTCAAAGTTCTTTACGAGAATATTGAGATCTGAGTTACTATTCAACTTATCGATCGTTGGTTTATAGAATGAGTAGTTTTCTGCATCACTATAAGTGTCCATGAATCTGTTGCTAGTAATCTCGTTCTTTTTAGTAAGCTCCTCAATTTTTTGATTCTTCTCTGCAAGCATAGTCTGCAAATCGTCAATCATTGATAAGAGTTCTGTATTACCAGCACTCTGAGCTTCCTCTTTAATCTCATCGACCTTGTCATCTACCTCAGCTTGATCTCCTAAGATTTCTTGGACGATTGCCTCAATATCTGGCTCTTCCTCAGTTGATTCTTCTACTTGAACGTCTTCAGTAGCTGGAACGTCTTCCTCTTCAACTACAGGTATATCCTCCTCAACTTCTACTGCTTCCTGCTCATCGGCTGGTTCAGTTTGAAGTTCATCAATAGGAGCTTCAACGTCTGCGTAACTTTCTTCAGTTACTTCAGGTTCGTCAGCTCAGTTAAATAGATCGAGATCTAAGTCTTGTGACATGTTAGCCATTCCCTAATTTTGATATATAAATAAAATTCCCTACACTTAAATAATAAGGTTAGTCAGCAAATAGTCAATAGATTTTTTACTTGCGAATTAGTGTTAAGAAGAATTCCTTAAAATCAAGGACTCACCTTAGCTTTGTCTCCACAAGTTCGTCAACATTAGTTCAGTTGATTTTATTTTTAACATGTTCCTTCATCATATTGTCCACATATCTATCGATCAATTTGATGACTGCATCGAGTGATTTATCACTCAACGGAGAGATAATGAATTTAAGTTCTTTGGTGTCCATAAACTCAACATCTCTCTCCTGCTTCTTTTTATTCCGTCGCATGGTTGGTTTGTATATTTTATAAATCTATTAGCTTTGTTACCATCCTAACTAATACATCTTCTGTATTTTCGTTAGGGAAGAATGTTTTGATAGCTTTCAATACTTCATCCATTCTATCCTGCTCAGCTGGAGTAGGTGGTTCTAGTTTACCCTCGTCTTCAGATGCAGCTGGTAGTTCTGGAGCTTCAGCTTCTCAATCTTCTTCTAAGTTATCAGAAGTATCGTCCTCAGAATTTATTTCTTCTTCGGTATTTTTTTCTTCACTTTCTCATTCTTCTGGTTTTGATTCTAAAACTTCTTCCTCAACTGGTTCAGTAGTAGTGATCTCAACTACAGCAACTCAATCCTCTTCTGGAGGAAGTTCTCATCACATTGGAGGATGTCTGAATGTGTCAAGCATCTGTTCGATCTTGTCCACATTGTATTTTCATTCGTTCCTACCTTTAAGTTCGTCTAGAACTTTAGCAACTCAAAATGTCATGTCTTATATCGTTTAGAATATAAAGGCAGGCTATTACATGATAGCCTGATTTAATAAATTACCTTCCATTTGTAGTCACGCTTCCTGCGAAACGTTTTGGTTGATGTTTTGAACTATATCATTCCCTGCCATAATACCATTGGCAGCTGTCTCTCATTCAATACCAATACCCTCAGTTCCAGGTTCTGCTGATTGAAGCTCAGCATTCTGGATAGGCATTCATGCAGGATTAGCTTGCTGCTGCTGTTGCTGCATAGCTTGCTGTACCTGCTGCTCAGATTTCGCCTGCATGATCATTGACTTAGTCTTTTCTTTGTTAACTTCTTTAGTTGACATCACTAAGTCTTGAGACATCTCGAATGAATCAATTATCTCTCTCCATAATTCACGCATGTCGATGAAGTATTCTCCAGTATTTGGATCTACTCATCCACTAACTGCAGTATTTAAGAGTTGTAATAATTGATCTCTCTTGATTTCTCTAGTAGCAGACTTCAATGCTTGAGCATCAAATTCAATATCATACTTTCAAATTAGATCGTCAATATTGATGTCTTGGAACATAGGCTTTCAGTCTTTACCAATTTTTCTGATAGCTATCATATCGTCCATCATTACTACTGCAGTAGCAGTCCACATCTCAGCGATCTTTGCTAAAGCCTGGTTCATAGACTCAACTAATGGCAATAGTCTAGATTTGAATGCTTGTACCAATGCAGATACTCATGTAGCAGAACGCTCTACTTTATTCTGGTATCACATTGAATATGAGTTCAAACCTTCTGACATTTCTCAGAGTTGGAGTAGGAACTGGATCATATCCACTCCAGTGAATTCAGGACTTCAGATATCTAATCTGTGCATTCCTTCTGGAGTATTTACCTCAACCACTTTGAATGGTTCATATAATAATCCATTCTGATCCTGTGAGAACATGTCTGATCACTTCAATTTCTGGAACATAGGTGCGATCTGGAACTTAGTATTGTCCATCTGCAAGTTCAATAATTCATCAGTGATAGCTTGGATATCCTCAAGAGTCACTCATAATCAACTTCAGAAAGCTAATCATGGTGCTTTGTTATATTCAATATCAACATAAGGCTTCTTCTTGAGTGGGAGAGGATTCTCCTCGTCTAAGAATACTTTTCAGTTCACAAGACAGATGTGCTTGTCTTCACTCCAGTACTCTATCACTTCTACATATTTTGAATTTTTTTCAAAGGATAAGTAGTTCTGAGTGAAGGTATCAAATAGTCATCCGTCATTGTTAGTATTCTCTAGCTGACGATCGAAGAATTTTTTTACTTCTCTCTCATCCCAAAAAGCAGCATGTTTGATTTTATTATAGTCATAAGCACTAAAGTACCATGGGTTCTCAAGTGCGTAATCTATAATCTTTTTAGTGTCATTATTGAAGTAATTTCAATAATAACGGTTAAATAATTCAACAGACATCACATTACGTTCGAATACATAAGGTGATTCGTCGAAACTTCTAACAGTTGGATCTATAAATAGGTTAAAGATAGGGATGTATCTGATGAACGGATACTGTTCTTTAGTAGTCTTAGTAACCGTCTTCAATCCCTTTTTATATTCAATCTTCTTTTCTTTATCCACAAAACCAATTTTAAGGTATCATGGTCAACAGATAAGAGCTTCTTTAATAGCTTGCATTAGTTCCAACCTAGAGTTTGATGCAGAGAATCATCGTTCAAGGAAAGCCTTTACATCATCAGCTTTCTTCTGATCATCTCTATCTCTACCAATAACTCTGAAGTTGATTACGTTATCGTACAAACCTGTCCACATAGCATCGACATACATCTTTACTACTGGAGCTTTGATGTTCGTTTGAAAATCTTTTATTAGAATAGCCCTATCTAGCTTGTACATAAAGTAGTTTTTATAAGCATCAGCTCGCTTATTCCAGATGTGATTACTGTAAAAGTTCTTCACGATCTGAAGTGTCTCAATAACTTTATCCTCAGTTTTCTTAAATGGACTCACGAATTGAGCAGCACTGGTTTTGACTTCTAGCATGCTTGTCTAATAAAATAAATAGATCTCTCTTATAAGATAGTATTTTATTTTTTAATATCAAGAGAAAAGCCATAGGCTCTAAAATCAGAACCCATATGACCTTCACTTCTTGAGATGCCTCTTACTCTCTGGGATATCTGAACGTTGTGCAAACGGTTCATATAATCCAGTAGTAGGATTTATTCATTCATTTATGATTTCTCTTTGTCATGAGAACCTGTAAATATTTCATTCTATGTAGGCATACCAGAACGATACCAGCATCATAGCATTGACATAGTCGTCATGTCATGCTGAGGCTTCGTATTTGGTATTACCTGCTTGTGTTGTATAACCAACGAAGTATTTCATCTCGTCCATGAGATTTCATAGAGTTGATACAGCCTTGAGTAGGTTCTTCTCCATCACGATCTGAGTAGTATGCACTAATGTAGATTTAGGAACTTTCCATGCTCAGTAGTTATCAACCGTTGGACGTACTCAGTTAGTTGTATACAATATCTTGTAATCCACGATATCACCTAGAATCTCAGCCACAGCTTCTCATACTCATGTCGTATCCATGATGAGAACAGTTGGGAATCATTTGTAGATGAATGATTGTTTGAGATTCTTGAGGAATTCCTTTTGCTCAGTATATTCTCAAGTCAGTCAATACTCCTCCACTAGCTGGATGAATTCGTTCTGACCTTTAGGATCTCTGATTTGTCAGACCATTACAGCTCAGGTGTCTGATCTTTTAGCAGGATCATATCAGATTACATATCATTTGATCTTGTCTCCAGTACCCAGATGTGTTCCAATATTGAAGAATCATTCAGCATTGAATACTGCTTGTGAGTTAGGGAATGTCGCATAGAGTTCAGCATAATACCTAGGGATATTATGTCTGAGAGATCTCTTCATTCTTTCCTTATCCTCAGGTGCGATGAGTGCATCCTCGAGATCATCGATGGTTACACGCATTCAGAGCATCTCATCATCGTATCACATCTCGGCATCTACGAGTTGTTCATAGAACCAGTTCCTCATTGTCTCCCATTGAATAGTACTGACGGCATAGAATCTGGCACGCTCGTTAGATAAGATAGGAAGCACGTTTAATCGGACATCCTCATTAACGAAAGCAGCCTCATCAACTAGGATAAAGTCTGATGCTTTTCAACGTCATGGCTCATATCATTTCGCAGATACGAAGTCGCATGAGCTGACGATCATCTGAACCTTCTGGTTACGTCAGACTTTCTCGTCGTAGAGGTAGAGACGGTTCTCTTTTTTATTGAAGTCCAATACACGAAGCAGTCTGATAGATTCTGAAGCCGTTTTGATATAGTCCACAACTTCTTTGAACTTGTCTTCAGAGGGAGCTACATAAAAACTTTTAACTGTTCTTTGAGTGTGCTTAATACTGTTAGGCATTCTCCACAGCTCACGGACAATCAAGTAGCTTCAGAGAAGTGTCTTACCACTACGTCTACATCCTGCCACGAAAGTAATTCTTCTTTGTCCCAGCAGGAGATTGTACTGTCGAGACAACGGATTAAAATCAAGCATATTTCTGAGAAGATGCGTGTACGCTCAGATGAGGGTAATGTATTTAAGTCCTCATTTCTCTTCAATAGACCGAGGTTTAAACTCAATTGTTGAGATCTTTTCTCAAGTCGGCGTGATAACTCGTCGTCATTCTTTATCTTTGACAGCATTATATTTCGTGTCTTCTTGTTGGACATCTACTATTTCGTTACCATTTAAAATTATTTTTATATCTCTTCATATTTTGTAATCTTGCTGGATCATTGATTGACCTTTCTTGTCTGCAAGAGAATGGGTACGAACGTCGTAATATCAGTCCTGAACTTCCTTCATGAGAAGGAGGATATTTTCATATCTACCGATATCTCAGTTGTTTTCTATATTTAGTCTGAATTCGTTTCCTCAGAATTCAAGTTTAGTAGTTTTGGATTTGAATACGATCTCAGACTCATCGAAGCGTTTTACTTCGATAAATCCGATGTGTGAGTCTTTGGTACACACAACATCCATATTATCTAACAAGCGAGACACGACGGTTCAACGTCTGTCAGATAATATTCATGCTTTGATATACGCATTAAGCGAGTTGAGATATTCAGCTTTGATCGAAGCATAGTCCTCACCTGGGTTCTTGAGGATTGGAAGTTTGATGCTAACAACATCTCAGAGGAATTTTATGGTTATGTCTTTGTATTCTACAGCCTTCTCGTTATCTCTATATCGTTGCATAGCTAGAGGACCATCAACAGTGTTACCAAGATTGTCAGCAATATTTCAGTCATAGATCACCACGAATCATTTGTTTGAGTCTTTAGAAATATGTGCCCCCATGAACACGTTGAGTAATTCCTTGGTATCAAGTGATGAGTCCTTTGCCATGCGTGATATTAGATTTTGTTAAAACTACAGCTAAAAGCCCAGGTCGTTCCTGGGTTTTTAGAATTATTTGACACAATTTTTTGTCGATGTTTTATTAGTCTTCGTTGATTTTTTAGCCATATCTTGTTCATTTGGAGAACATTTAGGTTTTCTTCATCTTCTTATAGGAGCTTGATCTGGCTTAGATCTGAATGAATCGTCGATGATAGTAGCATTAATACGGCAGCATCATTCAGATTTCCTGATAGTTCTTTTGATTTTACAGTTAATGTCTTTCTGTAATTCGAAGAGTTCGTAGATAATATCCAGAGCTCAGCAGTGATCTTTAAATCACAAGGTTAATTTATGGATCTTGATTGAATTGATGATGATCAATACAAGAGCCAATACCGACATCGCTAGGGATGCGATTACTAATACGACTAAATCCATGATTATAGTTGGTTAATAATAAAAACTTGGTTTATCCGAAGAGGTAGTCTTCTCAATGCATCAGGAATTTCTTAGCATTTGCATACACCTCTTTAGGTGGTTTTATGTTAATGATTGGGATCTTACGACCTTCCAGTCAGTATTCCTTTTTGTAGGATGAGCGTCTTTCCTGCTGCTGCTTTATAAGCAGAGGAATATCACACCGATCATATAGAACAGCGTTAGTTTTACCAGGATACTTACGCAACGCCCTACCGACAGCTTGGACCACAGTTCCTCTGAACTTAATTGGACTGCAAAGAAACAAAGTATCAGTAGGAGGTATATCAACACCACGCCCCAACTTGTCGATAGTTCAGACGATAGTAAATCATTCGTCATTTTTTATAGCCTTATCTATTAAAGCGAGGCTTTCTCTTTCCTTGATAGTTGAGAGTCAGCCATTAAGCACAACGAGGTTAGTGATCATTGATCAATCCAGTCGTGGCTCAGATAGAATTCTATAAATATTGTTACATTCGTCAACACTTTTTACGAGGATCATGTTCCGTTTCCTCATATGAGATTTGATAAACGCCAGTTGAGAACCTGTTCTTATGGGGTTCGATATCAGCGATTTGACCACATCTCATCGAGTTTCGATCTCGTCGTCGTCGAAGTCTTCGTAGTCTGTGTCGTCCTCATCATCATCGTCGATGGGATATTGTGAGAATACCTGGGTTATCTCTGGGATGAAGTTGTATTGTGCACCATCTCCTTCATATGACCGAATTGGTCAGAAGATGCGATTTAGTACTTCAGCCCCTCAGTCTGCACGGTATGGTGTTCATGTGAATCAATACATGAAGTTACAGTCCATACGGATAAGAGCACAGACCATGCAGTCGTAGTTATACATCTTTGGGAAGGATAGTGAGAAGTCACATTCGTCGTAGAGAATACAGTCGTATAGTCCGATGAGTGATTCGTAATCCTTCTTGAAGGATGCATGTGTCATGATATCCACTACATGAGTGAGAGGATGTTTAGACTTGCTATGCCCCAGACCAACGAGCTTTTCTGAGATGTTGGTATGCTGGAGCAGTCACTTGTACATATCGTTGGCAGTCTGGATATTGTGGCACAGGATGAGAGTTCTACAATGGAGAGTGATCACGGTGTTATAGATCACTCGTGATTTTCATTTTCATGTTCCCATATGAATAACCCCCCTCGGATTTTCTGCTATTTTCTCAGCTTGGAATTTTTGCTCATCGGTTAATGTTCAGTTGAGTTTGAGAGTGTTCCGATATTTATGTTGATCCTCATTGAACTCTTTATAAAGTCTCGGACCGAATAGATGTCAAAATACAACATTATCCTCCCTGAAGGTGAAATACTGCTTAGTCTTTGGATTCTGTCGGTAAAACCTCAGAGTCTTCGGAAACTGTTGCATCTTGTTGGTTGGCTCTATTACGAGCTTGTTCTTCTCTAACTCTCCTTGCCTCAATATCTTCATCTAAATCTGTTTTTATATCTAAAGCGTCTCTGCATAAAAGCAATATTTGATCACATCTGAGTCTTCAGATATCTAGATGTTCAGCAGCTGTTCTGAGATCATTGAGATGCTCTTTGATAGTTTTCTTAGCATCCTCGTTTTCTTCTTTAGCTAGAATTGTTTCTCATTCAGCTACTATCCCTGCATATTTTCTATAATGCTCACGCATCCAATACGTGTAGTCAAAGAGAATATCATTGAGATACGTTACGAGATCTCATGTGATAGTTACTTCTGGTGTTTTAGTCTCAGTCATTATTATCGTTATTAGTTATAAAACTTTTTAGATGGCTTATCCTGTATTGGTTATCCTGGAATGTATTCCATTGTCCCAATATCTGGCTATAGTCGAATAGTCAAACGATCCATTGATCATCTGTATCTATAAATGGCGATACAGAATAGCGACATCCAAACAATTGCTCGAGTCTGATTGAGTAATCTGTTCAGTTTAAGAACTCAGTGAGCTTGTCATTGAACTCTTTAGATACCGATATATAGATCGGAAAGTCTGGATATTTGGCTTTCATGTCAGAGATAGCATCATGTATCCTTTTTAATTCGTCTTCCATACTGGACAATACAAAGAAATAAATGTAGGCTTTTGCCATGTTTATGGCTGTTATATAATCATCTGCTTTTTAATGTCAAGGATTTGTTATTAATTTGATTTGACATATAGCATATGTGTGATTTAGTATGGAGTCCCCTTATGAAAATTTTTAATCGTGTGAGTGAGAATTATGAGAGAGAGAAAGAAAGAATAAAAGGGGGTAACGGGGGGGTAAGGAAAGGATAGAAGATAGAAGAAGAAGAAATAAGAGATATAAGAAGATATAAATATAAATATATATAAAATGATCTATATTCTCCATACATTGGTTTTAATTAGGTATTATACGAATTCAACGATTCACCGATCACCGAATTGATCACCAGTTTTAACATTCACCGATTTCCGTTTATATCTCACCGATTTAACTTTTTATCTTTTTATTATTTAATATGGATTGGC
>LXOW01360276.1_pt1 | contig 28767 bp, 28 predicted proteins | sample 1368591 | NCBI WGS metagenome assembly LXOW01 (sample SAMN04884650, study PRJNA319009) | bovine gut metagenome | isolation source: Cow rumen | host: Bos taurus | place: Italy: Legnaro (PD) | collected 2014-07-09
GGGCGTCCCCTGCGGCGTGGCGGAGGCTCCGCGCGGCGGGACGCCGAGAGCGGCGACCACTGCGGCGCTGTAACGTTTAGACCTGTCATTCTGAGGAGCCGACAGGCGACGAAGAATCTTTTTCCGGACTCTCTGCAAAACCGAGAGAAAAGATCCTTCGACTCCGCTGCGCTCCGCTCAGGATGACAGGTCTGGGCTTTGCGGCATGAGGGCGTCCCCTGCGGCGGGGCGGAGGCTCCGCCTTATTCCAATCCGTCGCGAAGCGACACCACAATTATCCATTATTCATTTTAAATTATTCATTATAAATATTCTTGTCTCCCGTGCGGGAATGTGCTATGATACAACAGTCTTACATACGCTGTTATATCCCGTATCTGGAGGAAGTGCGAACGTGGAAGCTTTGAAAATCGTCGTTCTGGGCGGCGGGCTGAGCACCGAGCGGCATGTCTCGCTCGTGACGGCGAGCTCCGTGTGCCGCGCGCTGCGCTCTCTCGGGCACCGCGCCGTGTTTGTGGATACCTACTTCGGCCTCGAGGACTACCCCTGGGCGATCGAGTCCGCCTTTGACGAGCCGGACGGCCTGTGCTCGAACGCCGCGATCGGCCTGGAGGCTCCGGACCTCGCTTCGGTGATCGCTGCGCGGCGCGACAAGAGCCCGAGCCGCCTCGGGCCGGGCGTGCTCGAGCTCTGCCGCCTGGCCGACTGCGTGTTTCTCGGTCTGCACGGCGCGGACGGGGAGGACGGCAAGATCCAGGCCGCGCTCGAGCTGCTGGGCGTGCCCTATACCGGCTCCGGCCCGCTTGCGAGCGGCATGGCCATGGACAAGGCCGTGGCCAAGCGCATCGTCTCGACGGCGGGCGTGCGCACGCCGGAATGGCGCGAGCTGCGCTATGAGCAGGGCGATATCCCCGCGCTCGCCGAGACCCTGCCCGTGCCCTGCGCGGTGAAGGTCGTGGGCGGCGGCTCGTCCATCGGCGTCGCGCTGCCCGATACGCGCGCGGAGCTCGCCGGCGCGCTGCGCGAGGTGCGCCGCTACGGGGAGCGCGTCATCGTCGAGCAGAAGATCCGCGGGCGCGAGCTCACAGTGCCGGTGCTCGACGGCAAGGCGCTCAGCCCCATCGAGATCATCCCGCCCGAGGGCGGGAGCTTCGACTACGTCGCGAAGTACCAGAGCGGCGCGCAGGGCGCGCGGGAGCTCTGCCCCGCGGCGATCACGGAGATCACGCGCAGGCAGCTCGGCGAGGCCGCGCTGCGCGCGCACGAGGCGCTCGGCCTCGCGGTCTACTCGCGCTCGGACTTCATCCTTGACGGCGAGGGGCGCGCCTGGTGGCTCGAGGTCAACACCCTGCCCGGCATGACGCCGAACTCCCTCATCCCCAAGGCCGCCGCGGTCGAGGGGCTGAGCTATGCGCAGCTGTGCGAGCGGATCGTCGCGCTCTCACTGCGCGTGCGGCGCTGATGTTCACAGTTTTTTGATGTATTCACCGCGGATTGTGCTAAGATAAAGCCACAAATACGACAATCAAGGTGAACAGCATGAGAGAACGTTTTGCCAGATTCATGTACGGGCGCAACGGGAACGACGCCTTCAACCGCTTCCTGCTCATCGCGGGCGCGGCGCTGCTGCTGATAGCGAGCGTGCTGAGCCGCACGGCGCTGGGGCGCATCCTGTATCTGCTGGTGCCTCTGCTGCTGGGCTATGTCTACTTCCGCATGTTCTCGCGCGACCTCTACCGCCGCCGCAGCGAGAACGAGCGCTATCTGCGCGAGAAGGAGAAGCTCGCGGCGCGCCGGCGCGTGCTCGTCGAGCGCTGGAAGCAGCGCAAGAGCTATAAGTTCTTCACCTGCCCGGCCTGCAAGGCCGTGATGCGCGTGCCGCGCGGCCGCGGGAAGATCCGCATCGTCTGCCACAAGTGCGGCAGCACCTTCATGGGGAAGAGCTGAGTTGTTCGGTTATCTGACAGCGGAGCCGGGGCTGCTGAGCGAGGAGGAACTTCGGCGCTACAGAAGCTGCTACTGCGGGCTCTGCCGCAGCATCCGCGAGCGGCACGGCGCGCTCGCGCGTCTCGCGCTGAGCTATGACATGACCTTCCTCGCGCTGCTGCTCTCCTCGCTCTACGAGCCGGAGGAGGCCGCGGGGGAGGAGACCTGCGTGCGCCACCCGCGCAGGGCGCAGCCCTGGGCGCGGAATGAGTGGAGCGACTACGCCGCCGACATGAACCTCGCCCTCGCCTACCTCAAATGCCTCGACGACTGGGAGGACGAGGGCAGCCCCGCCGCGCTCGCCGCGGCGCGGACGCTGCGCGGGGCGTATGAGCGCGTCGCGGCGGCCTGGCCGGATCAGTGCGGGGCGATCGGCCGCTCGCTCGAGGCGCTGCACGCCTTGGAGAAGGCGCGCATCGAGGACGCCGACGCCGCGGCCGCGAGCTTCGGCGCGCTGATGGGCGCGATCCTCGCCGTGCGCGACGACCGCTGGCGCGAGCCGCTCTATCGCCTCGGGGACGCGCTCGGCCGCTTCCTCTATGTGATGGACGCCTGTCTCGACCTGTCCGGGGACGCCGCCTTCGGCCGCTACAATCCCTTCCGCCGCTGGTACGGCCTGCCCGACTGCCGGGAGCGCTTCGAGGAGGCGCTGAAAATGCAGCTCGGTGAGGCGCTGTTCTGGTTCGACCGGCTCCCGCTGGTGCAGGACGCGAATATTCTGAAAAGCATCCTCTGCGCCGGAGTCTGGGCGCAGTATAATCGGAAGTATAAAAAGGAAGATACAGATGGCGCAGGATCCGTATAAGGTTCTCGGCGTGTCGCCCGACGCCTCCGACGAGGAGATCAAGAAGGCCTACCGGGAGCTGACAAAAAAATACCATCCCGACCGCAACCCGAACAATCCCGCCGCCGCGGAGAAGATGAACGACATCAACGCCGCCTACGACGCGATCAAGAACGGCACGGCGCAGCAGCAGTACGCCTACGGGAACGCCGGCGCGCAGCAGTACAGCGACCCCTTCGGCTGGGGCGCCTACGGCTATCAGCAGCAGACCCGGCAGCAGACCGAGCGCAGCGAGTACACCGCCGCGCGCAGCTACATCCGCAACGGCATGTACCGCGAGGCGCTCAACGCCCTCTCCGGCGTGCGCGCCGAGGAGCGCGACGCGCGCTGGTATTACCTCAGCGCCGTGGCGAATATGTACCAGGGCAGCAAGATGGCCGCGCTCGAGCAGGCCAAAAAGGCCGTCGAGCTCGAGCCCGGCAACGCGGAGTACCGCCAGCTTCTCGCCCAGCTCCAGGCCGGCGGGGAGTACTATACGACCTATACGACCGGATTCCGCAGCGGCCTCGGCCTCGACCGCATGTGCCTGACGATGGTCGCGGCCAATATGTGCCTCGGCCCCCTCTGCGGCTTCCGTATCTGCTGCTGCTAACCTGATTTCTCAGTCCCCGGAACGGGGGCTGAGAAATCAGGATCACTCGCGCTTATCGCAGCGGGCTTTGCCCGCTCCGGTCGGTCTGATCCCTCGCGAAGCTCGGCTCAGGGTGTTTTTGCCGAGGCGAAGCCACGGCAAAAAACGGATTTACAAAGGAGAGACGACATGCACGACATTTCGCATCAGGTGATGATGATACAGTCCATGCTGCTGCGCCAGCTCATGAAGGGGCTGGAGGGCACCGAGATCAGCACCGGGCAGCCCAAGGTGCTGGCCTATCTGCGCGCGCACGAGGGGCAGCTCCAGAAGGAGATCGCCTCCGCCTGTCTGCTCGAGCCGGGCTCGCTGACCGTGCTGCTCAACCGCATGGAGAAGCAGGGCATGATCGAGCGCCGCTTCCGCGACGGCGACCGCCGCGCCCGCTGCATCTATCTGACCGCCTACGGCCGCGAGCTCGCCGAGCGGGTCGTCGCGCGCTTCTACGAGGTCGAGGCGATGGCCTTCGAGGGCATCGACGAGGCGGAGCGCGCGGCGTTCCTGCGCATCTGCGGCGAGGTCATGGAGAATCTGAAACAGCCGTGAAGGGGGTCTGCGAGCGATGAGAGGAAAGCTGCTTGTGGTCTCGGGCCCCTCGGGCGCGGGGCTGCGGGAGATCGTCGGCGCGGTGCTGGAAGGCCGCGGCGACTGCGGCGCCGTGACGCCGGTCACGTCCCGCAAGAGAAAGCCAGGCGAGGTCGACGGCGTGGGCTTTTGCTTTTACGATCTCGAACAGTGGCAGGTGCTGCAGGAGAGCGGGGATCTGCTCGAGACGACGACCTTCGCCGGCAACGACTACGGCACCTCGCGCCGCCTCGTCGAGGAGCAGCTCGCCGCCGGGCGGCACGTCGTGCTGACGCTCGAGGTCGAGCGCGCCGCGCTCGTAAAGCAAAACATGCCGGAGGCGGTCTGCGTCTACATGGAGCCGTCCGAGCCCGCCGTGCTGGAGCGCCGCCTGCGCGAACACGCGCGCAGTTCGTATGAATGCCGCGTGCGCCTCGAGACGGCGCGGCGCGAGCGCGCGCTCTCGGGCTTTTGCGACAGACGCATCCCGACCGACGAGCCGGAGAAGGCCGTGCGGGAATTGCATGCGCTGCTGGACGAATAAAGTTAGGAATCAGGAATTAGGAATTAGGAGTTTATGGCGTCGCTTCGCGACGGATTGGAATAAGAAAGAAATGTTAGCTGTTCAGTCCTTGTCATCCTGAGCGAGCGAAGCGAGTCGAAGGATCTTTTTTATTCCGGGATAAGATTCTTCCGGCCATGGGCTCTACGGCTCCTCAGAATGACACGGGGGACTGAATAGATACAAGAAATGTTAGCTGCTGCTGATTCCTCACTCTGCTAATTCCTCACTCCTGATTTCCTCACTCAGTCGGAACTTTTCCCCGCGCTTTGCGTCTCTTTTTATACAGACACATAAAGGAGGAAACACGATGTTTGTCTTAACGATCGGGCTTGTCCTGGCCGCGGCGCTGTTTGTCGCGCTCGGCTTCCAGACCAAAAAGAGCTACATACCCGACGGGCACGGCAACGTGACCCAGATGTTCGACGGCAAGGAGTGGAAGCTGCGCCCCGTGCAGCTTGTCGCCCTGGCGGTGCTCGTGGCCGCCGTCCTGCTCTCGAGCGTCACGGTCGTCCCGACGGGCTACACCGGCATCCTGACCACCTTCGGCCGCGTCGAGAACCGCACCATCGGCGCCGGCGCGCACCTGATCCTGCCCTGGCAGAACGTGGTCAAGATGGACAACCGCACCCAGAAGGTGCAGATCCAGACCGAGGCCTTCTCCAGCGACATCCAGCAGGTCGACCTCGTGATCTCGGTCAACTACTGCATCGACCAGAGCGCCGCGCAGGAGCTCTACCGCAGCGTCGGCATCAACTACTATGAGAACGTCATGTACCCGCGCATCCTCGAGAACACGAAGTCCGTCTTCTCCCGCTACACCGCGGAGAACCTGATCGCGCGCCGCAACAGCCTCTCCGACTCCATCGCCGAGGACACCGCGAACGATCTCAAGCGCTACGGCATCACGATCGTCTCGATCGCCATCGAGGATATCGACTTCACCGACGCCTTTACCACCGCGGTCGAGGCCAAGCAGGTCGCCGCGCAGAACAAGCTGACCGCCGAGACCGAGCAGGCGCAGAAGACCATGGAGGAGGAGGCCACCGCCAAGCGCGCGGTCATCGCCGCCAACGCCGAGGCCGAGAAGGCCGTCATCGCCGCGAACGCCGAGCTCGAGGTCGTCAAGGTGCAGGCCGAGGCCGCGCTCTACGCCGGCGAAAAGGAGGCCGAGATGAACAAGCGCATCTCCGAGAGCCTGACCGAGGGGCTGATCCGCTACTACTGGATCAAGCAGTGGGACGGCAAGCTGCCCAGCACCGTCCTCGGCAGCGAGGCGAGCTATATGATCGACCTCACGGAGTGAGATAACGAACCCCCCGGCCTTCGGCCGGGGGGTTTTCGTAGAAATGCTTAGGGAAACGCTGATTAATCCGGCAGACGCCGAAGACGGATTAATCAGCGTTTCCCTAGAACGCTCCCCCGTCGCGCTGGAAGGGGAGGAGCACGGTGCGGATCAGGATGCGGATATCCATCCAGATCGTCCAGTGCTCGATGTAATAGCGGTCGAGCTCGACCACCTTCTCAAAATCGGTGATTTTGCTGCGCCCGCTGACCTGCCACAGGCCGGTCATGCCGGGCTTGGCGCTCATGCGGATGCGGTGGCGCACGTCGTACTTCTTCCACTCGTCCACGGTGGGCGGGCGGGTGCCGACAAGGCTCATGTCGCCCCGGAGCACGTTATAGAACTGCGGGAACTCATCGAGGCTCGTCCTGCGGATAAAGTTCCCGATCCCGCAGGGCTTCCCGTTTTTATCCTTCTTTTCGCTGCCGATAATGCGCGGATCGTCGTCGAGCTTGAACATCATGCCGTCCTGCACGCGGTTTTTCGCGAGCAGGTCGGCCTTTCTTTTTTCGGCGTCCATGTACATGCTGCGGAACTTGTACATCATGAAGCGGCGGCCGTTTTTCCCGACGCGCTCCTGCGCGAAGAAGATCGGACCCGGCGAGCGGCGGTAGATCGCCGGCGCGAGAAAGAGGAACAGCACGCCCGTCAGCACGCAGCCCACGAGACCGCCCGCGATATCCATTGCGCGCTTGCACAGCAGCTGCAGGGTCGGCACGAAATGCGAGCTGCTGCTCAGCACCTCGTAGCCGCCGAGGTGCCGGATCTCGGTGAAGCCCTCCATGAGGGGATTGGCGTAGCTCACGTCGATGCCCATCTCCATCATGGCGTCCACGAGGCGCTTCTCCACCGGGCCGTCCTCCGGCTGGAGCAGGAAGACCTCGTCCACACAGTCGTGGCAGATGAAGTGGACCGCGGCCTCGTCCATGGGCATGACCGGCAGCCCGTAGTCCGAGAAGACCTCCGCCTCCGCCTCCGCCTCGCCGAGCAGCACGATGCCCACGATGCGAAAGTCCTTGACCCCGTCCCCGCTCGCGAGCTTGTCCAGCGCGGCGCGCACGAGCGCGGGGGAGGTGATGAGCACGAGCGCGCGCTGATTCTTCTCTAACAGCTTGGAGGCGCGGATGCGCCGCTTGAGGAGATCGCGCAGCGCGAGATCGAGCAGTATGAACAGCACCGACGTGAAGCCGTACTGCAGACGCGAGGCCGCAACGGAGTTGTGTACGACGAAGAGATAGACCAGCGCGAGCAGCAGCGTCATCCCCATGAGCCGGAAGACGCTCCCGACCTCCTCGGCGCCGTCGCGCCGCACGATGCCGTCGTAGCCGCCCGCGAAGGGGAGGACGACGAGCTGACAGATCGTCAGCACCGCGGCCTGGTAGCGGTAGGTCTCCTGTCCGTAGGGGCTGCCGGGGCCGTTGATGCTCCAGTAGACCAGGCAGAAGCTCAACTGGAGGCAGAGCAGGTCGAGCAGGATGAAGTCCCAGTGCCGGAGCAGCGGATAGTCCGAGCGCTTACGCATAGTAGCTCCTGTACCACTCCGCGAAGCGGCGCAGCCCCACGCGGATCGGGATGCGCGGCGTGAAGCCGTAGTCGCGCTCGAGCGCCTCGCTGTCGGCGTAGGTCACGGGCACGTCGCCCGCCTGCATCCCGACGAGCTCGCGGTGCGCCTCGAAGTCGTAGTCCGCGGGCAGTACGCCGGTCTGCACCAGCGCGTCCTGCAGCGTGGCGACAAAATCCAGCAGGTTCTCCGGCTGGCCGCCGCCGATGTTGTAGACCGCGTAGGGCGGCAGGGGCAGCCCGTCCTCGCCGGTCTTCCTCTCGGGCGCGCCGCGCATGACGCGCAGGATGCCCTCGACGATATCGTCGATATAGGTGAAGTCGCGCATGCAGTTGCCGTAGTTGAAGATCTGGATCGTCTCGCCGGCGGCGAGCTTCTGCGTGGCGGAGTAGTAGAACATATCCGGCCGCCCGGCGGGGCCGTAGACCGTGAAGAAGCGCAGGCCGGTGGAGGGGATGTCGTAGAGCTTGGAATAGCTGTGCGCCAGCAGCTCGTCGCTCTTCTTGGTCGCGGCGTAGAGGGAGACCGGGTTGTCCACCCGATCCTCCACGCTGAAGGGCACCTTCCTGTTCCCGCCGTAGACCGAGGAGGACGAGGCGTAGACCAGGTGCTCCACCGGGTAATGCCGGCAGGCCTCGAGGATCGTATAGAAGCCGACGATGTTCGACTCGATGTACACGTCCGGGTGCTCGATGCTGTAGCGCACGCCCGCCTGCGCGGCGAGGTTCACGACGACGGCCGGGCGGTAGCGCGCGAAGAGCGCCGTGACGAGCGACTTGTCGGCGATGGAGCCGCGCACGAAGACGTGCTGCACGGGGGAGCTCTTCGCCGCCTCCTCGATCAGCCGCAGGCGGTATTCCTTGAGGCGCACGTCGTAGTAATCGTTCATGCTGTCGAGGCTGACGACCGTCCCGCCCGAGAGCTCCCGCAGCAATCGCAGCACGAGATAGGCCCCGATGAAGCCGGGCGAGCCGGTCACGAGGATGGTTTTGTTGTTCAGATCGACCGGCGTCTTGCCCATCTCAATCCCTCCTGAATAGATCGCGGGTGTAGACCTTGTCCTTCACATCGTCGAGCGCGGAGTCGTAGCGGTTGGCGATGATGCAGCCGCACATGGCCTTGAAGGCCGCAAGATCGTTCACCACGCGGCTGCCGAAGAAGGTCGAGCCGTCCTCGAGCGTCGGCTCGTAGATCACGACCGTCGCGCCCTTGGCCTTGATGCGCTTCATGACGCCCTGGATGGAGGACTGGCGGAAGTTGTCGGAGTTGGATTTCATCGTGAGGCGGTACACGCCGACGACGGTCTCGCGCATGACGTCCTCGCGCGCGCCGGAGTATTCCTCGTTTCTCCCGTAGGTGCCGGCGATCTCCATCACGCGGTCGGCGATGAAGTCCTTGCGCGTGCGGTTGGATTCCACGATGGCGTGGATCAGGTTCTCCGGCACGTCCCGGTAGTTGGCGAGGAGCTGCTTGGTGTCCTTGGGCAGGCAGTAGCCGCCGTAGCCGAAGGAGGGGTTGTTGTAGTAATCGCCCACGCGCGGGTCGAGGCAGACGCCCTTGATGATCTGCGCGGTGTCGAGCCCCTTGATCTCGGCGTAGGTGTCCAGCTCGTTGAAGTAGCTGACGCGCAGCGCGAGATAGGTGTTCACGAAGAGCTTGGTCGCCTCGGCCTCGGTCGAGCCCATGAAGAGCACCGGCGTCTCCTCCTTGAGCGCGCCCTCGCGCAGCATGGCGGCAAAGTCCCGCGCAGCCGCGTCCTGCCCCGCCTCGCGGCCGACGATGATGCGGCTGGGATAGAGGTTGTCGTAGAGCGCCTTGCTCTCGCGCAGGAACTCGGGGCTGAAGAGGATGTTGTCCATCCCGAGCTGCGCGCTGATCTGGCGCGTGTAGCCCACCGGGACTGTGGACTTGATGACGACGACGGGCTTTTCCGCGCGCCGGGCCGTGCAGTCGCGGATCAGGCGCAGCACGGACTCGACCGCGGAGCAGTCGAAGTAGTTGGTCTTGGGGTCGTAGTTGGTCGGCACGCCGAGGACGATGAAGTCCGCGTCGGCGTAGGCGGCCGCGCCGTCGGTGGTCGCGCGCAGGCTGAGTGCGCGCGCCCCGGCCTCGGCCTCGGCGAGATAGCGTTCGATATACTCGTCCTGGATCGGCGAGCGGAAGCGGTTGATGAGCTCGGCCTTCGCGGGCGTTGTTGTGACGGCGGTCACGTCGTGATGCTGCGCGAGCAGCACCGCGAGCGAGAGCCCGACGTAGCCGGTGCCGGCCACCGCGACGCGGCGGCGCGGGGATGAAGATGCGGTCATGGCGGGAGCCTCCTTGAGCGCGGCGGGAGCCGCGACTTACGATCTGTAATACTGTGGCAGATTATAGCACAAGCGCGCGAAAACGGTCAACAGGAACTCCTCACTCCTCCGTCGGGAGCGGGACGAAGAGCAGGCTCATGTCCGTCTCGACCTCGATGCCGGGGATCGTTTCGGTGAAGCTGTACTGCCAGCTGTCCACCGCGTAGAAGAAGCTCGGGTACTTGGCCTCGGGCAGCGCGAACCAGAAATCGTAGTCCGTGAGGCGGTTGAGCTCGTAGCCGTAGTAGCCGAGATTGCGGTTGAAGTAGACCGCCGCGTCATAGCCCGCGCCGCGCAGCGTCTCGCAGAAGGCGACGGCGCAGTCCGTGCGCGTCTCGCGCGAGAGCGAGAGCGTGCGGGAGTCCGGCATGTCGATCTTCTCCCAGTCGAAGACCACGGGGAGCGTGAGCGGCAGCCCGTTCAGCGTCTTGAGCACGAACTCCGCCTCCTCGATGGCCTCCTGCACGTTCACGGCCTGGGAGAAGAAATAGACCCCGCGCTCGAGCCCCGCCGCCTGCGCGCCGCTCATGTTGGCGTGGTAGAAGGGGTCGAGGAAGAGCCCGCCCTCGGTGTAGCCGCGGCGGCCGAGGCGGATATAGGCGAAGTCGAGCCCCGCCGTTTTCACCCGGTTCCAGTCGATCGACTTCTGGTGCTCGGACACGTCGATCCCGCGCAGCACCTGAAAGTCCTCCCCCTTGTAGACCGGGCGCGTGCCGAGCAGCTCGAAGTCCTCCTCCGTCCAGGGGTTCGGCGCGACGCCCTCGAGTGGCGTGTACCAGATCCAGTCGAAGCCGTCGTAGAGATAGACCTGCCCCGCGTGGGGATCGACGGGCTTGCGCAGCCACAGCAGCAGCGCCGCCGCGGCGAGCAGCAGCAACAGCACGGCGAGCGCCGGCAGCAGGCGGTTTTTACGGCGGACAGCGGTTCTCATAGGCGNNTAGCATAGCCCCGCGGTTTTTGCAATCGGGCACGAAGCCTTCCCGCGGCAAACGCACGAAGGGGAACAAGCACCGGAACACGGCGAAAGCTGAGAAAGGCCGCGTCCAAACGCCGACAGGCCAATACCGCCGAAGGGCACGGCTGAGCTCGGCCTGACAGCACGCTTGCCCGCGAGCTGACTGTACAGCAGTGTGTCCGGGCGTCCCGCCTGTTATTTTATGGATTACACAACAAGGTTACCATACATGTAACGCCTTGGAGAGAGGCTTTGTTTGCGTTTCTTATTCATGCGCCGCTGCGGGGCGGCGCGAGAAGCGCCCCTGTATCAAATTTCCCGGCGCGGGAAATACTAACTCCACTTTCGGGCTCTTCTGCACTCATGATGGGTAGATTTCTTTTCACATTGACCCAAGAACATAGGAATCNNGGGCAGTCTGCTTTGATAGCCGAATAGAAACAGCCTGAGTGGTTACCCATCATCGGTGCAGATGACTCTCCTCGTTGTCACAAAAACCGTTTTTGCATTTTTGTGGCACACGGGGGGAAATGAATGCCGGCAAAAGCATTTCGGTCTCACGCGGAGAAAAAGAAACAATTTCCCAAAACCGGGATAATACCGATTTTGGGAAATTGCAGAAATAGTGTTGTGAGAATTGGATTTGAAACAGGGAGTATTATTCTTTCTTGCCAAAGTGCGAGAACCAATTCTTAAGTTCTTCGCTCTTTTTTGATACCGTTTCTCTGAACTCTTCGGTCTTCTCTGCCCGCATTTTCTCCCGAGCTTCTTTTGCCATCTGCTTCTCGATCTCGCGGGCATGCTCGACTTCCGCCGCGACCTCCGCCGCGTCAAATCTGGTGATCGACACGTCGAAGTTGTTGAGCTTTGCTGTCAGCGCGGTTTCATATTCCTCCTGGGCCAGCAGGATGATTGCCGTCTCTCCATCAAGAATACTGTCCCCGGCCTTTTCCAGGAGGGATGCGTTTTCCGCCATGTCATTGGCATCCACCGCGCCTCCGATCAGCATACCCATACTGCCGCCCAGCAATACGCCAAGCGGGCCGCCGAGGATACCGACCAGACTGCCGATCAGGCTGCCTTTCCACGTATCGTCACCGGTCATAGCGCCGTTGACAAAGCCGTCCATGATATTGAGTGTACCGTTTTCTTTCTTCACAATGGCCGCCTGCGAAATGGTGTAGTTGGCATTGCTCGTCTCACGCTTCAACTCTGACAGCGCCTGATAAGCCTCGCTCTCAACTTTGTAGTTCACAAGAATCAAGTTTTCTTTCATTTCAAACATCTCCTTATAAGCGGAAAGCGCCCCGCGGTTAAGCGGGGCGCTGGAGTAGTTGGAATCAGCCTTGGATCTGAATGGTCTTACGCTCCGGAAGCGCCACCGGCTTCTCCTTCGGGAAATCAAGCGTCAGGACGCCATCCTCAAACTTGGCCTGAACGTCTTCTTCCTTGACATTCTCGCCGATGTAGAAGCTTCTGGTCATAGAGCCTTCGTAGCGTTCCTGATGGACGATCTTGCCCTTCTTATCCTTACCCTCTTCTTCGAGGCCTTTGGAAGCGGTGATCGTCAGGTAGCCATTCTGCAGCTGCAATTCGATCTGATCCTTCTTGAAGCCCGGCAGGTCCACTTTCAGCTCATAGCCTTCCTCGTGTTCCTTCAGATCCGTCTTCATCACACGCGCCGCATGTTTGCCATACAGCTTGCGATCCACGTCGGATTCAAAGCCTCTGAACGGGAAGCCCATCCAGTCATCAAACAAACTCTCTCCAAAAATACTCGGCAACATAAGTCATACCTCCTTTGATATGCATCGCATTTCATGTTACCTGAGCAAGGGGGATGGAGGTCATCTATTCGATCTTCGTTCCTCTGTTCGATTATGATTATAGCACGATTTTTAGCACTGTCAAGCTGAGAGTGCTAAAAACATGTGAACAATCATTGCATATTTTGTTAACAACGGCTTTTCTGCCTTATCACAGCTTGGGAAACCGTGCGCGCCGCTTCTGCAGCACAGCCTTTTTTGACTCGACTTCCTGCTTCAATTCCCTGATTTCAGGGCTGGCGTCTTCTTCCCGATAGAGCAGCCGGATCAGTGCGTCCTGTTTTTCGATGATCTCATTTTTTACGCTTCTAGTGGGTTCAAGGTTTTCCGCAACCGCTTGCCGCATCTGGGCAACATGTTCTTCCGCTTCCTGCCGCAGCCTCTCTGTCTCTGCCCGGATCTCCTCCATGCGCGCAGCGATTCGTTCCGTTCTATAAATGACCTCCGGATAGGCTTCCGCAAACCGGCGGTGGAAGACGGAGCGGTCGCTGAGGAGCAGCCGCACCTCCTTGCTGATCGCCTCGGTGTCGTCTGCCTCACTGAGCTCAACGCTTGTCTTGACAAGCTTCAGCACAAAGTGGGACATCACGTAGTCCGCGACAAAAAACACTGACAGGAAGAGCGCCATACTCTCCCGGAGAGGAAAGCTCATATGTTCGGAAAGGCGAAGCAGCAGCGGATTGATCAGATCCACAATCACCACGCCGCCCAGCCCGAAGAGGATCAGGTTTCCGATCCAGACCCTGCCATGCAGGTTCATGGGCTTCTGGCTGTAATCCCACCAACGGGCATGGAAGCGTTTCTCCAGAACATAGCTCGTCATATATTCCAGGAAGCCGCACAGAAGGAACGACACCGCAAAGGTCGTGCCGACGGAAAATTCCAGCGGGGCCAGGCCTTTTATCACAACGGTGATCAATGCCGCTCCGGAGCCGTAGATCGGAAGCCACGGGCCGGTCAGAAAACCGCGGTTGATGAAGCGGTGAAACTGAAAATATTTCAGTGTGACCTCGATGCACCAGCCGAGGAAAGCGTAGGCGAAAAAAAGCAATATCAGGTTTATCAGGCTTTCAATCAGCATTTTTCAAACTCCTCTGTGTTCCGAATTTATACCTTAGTATGCTTCGCCGTGATCGTATTCTCCATACTCACAGCCAATATGGGAGGCTTCTATTTCATCTATCAGAATAAGCTGCCCATCCTTCCGGTCATAGAGCTTTATCGTGCCCCAGCCGTTGCCGCCATTCCAAAGACGGTTATGATGCCTGCTGCCGTCCGGCGCTTCATAGTTGATCAGCAGCATGTCTTTCTTCAGGCAGTGAACCTCCGTTTCCATAGCGGCATGTATATTCTCCTGACGCACATGCCAGACGACCTCCTCATCCAACTCTTCAAACGAAAAAGTGGTTTTCACCATCAGGTGAAGCTTTGAAAAATTGAAATCGTATTCCCTGCCCTCATAGTAGAACACACCCAACAGCCGACGATCCAAGGGGACAAAGTAAATCTTTGGCCTGCCGCCGCCAATGTCGAAGACGCTGTTCAACAACTGCTTTCCGGTCTTCCTGCTGATCAGGCAGTTGGAGGACAGCCAGACCCAGGGTGTGGTGAAATCCCGGCCCCAGTTCTTATCGGCGTAGCCATAGCAGCGCTCCGGCGTGACGGTGTACTGCCGGCCGTTGTAAAGAATGGTTCCGCTGTAGGCGCTTTTCATTCCCTCGGCGTGCCAGTACATGGCGAAGGCTTCCGCGTCCCGCAAGGGTTTGCTGGCCCCGTACCCGACGTTAAAAGCGATCTGCTTGTCTATCGTCAGATCCCAGGTCATTTCCCCTGCATCACACATCCACTCCGGATGGGCGGCCGCATCCTCCGCCGTGATGTCCACGCTGCCTTTCAGCGCTGTCTCACAGGCCAGGCAGTCCGCGGCCTCAATCCGATACGGAGCGTCCGGGTGCAGACGGACGTCTTTCCAGGCGAAGAAGCGGTGCAGCTGGCAGGCGTCCTCACCCCAGGTGCCTGCCTTTACCATCAGATAGGACGGTTTCTTCCCCGCGGCCCGGTTCTCCGGAAGCTGGCCCAGGACAGGCTTCTCCTCCGCCAGCGCGGGGTTGCAAACAAAAAACTCAATGAAAAACGGCTTGTCCTCCCCGGTCTCAGCATCCTGAGCGGTGAAGGAATGCCACCACCAATCGTATCCGTGATGCGCCAGGGGGCCGTGCAGCATGCAGCTGTCCCGCCTGATATCGTGATGATTGAACATGATTTTCCTCCTGCAATTGTTCATCCAAAGAACTGTGCTCTCGCTCCGCCAAGAAGCATAGGCAGTATACCATACATCACACTATCGGTCAAAACTCTCTTGCATTACCATCTTTCAGCCCCCTGCCGTGAGCGGGGTCCACGGGGCGTCTGTATCAAATTTCCCGCGCCGGGAAATACTAACACCACTCTTTTCGTGAAGGAGTGGTGTTTTTTGATACAGGGAAAGGTCGAGATCTGCGGGGTGAACACGGCGACGCTGCCGCGGCTCACGGCGGCGGAGATGCGCGCGCTGCTCGAGCAGGCGCGCTCCGGCGACGCGGCGGCGCGGGAGCGGCTGATCGCCGGGAACCTCCGGCTCGTGCTCTCTGTCGTGCAGCGCTTCGCCAATCGCGGCGAGTGCATGGACGATCTCTTCCAGGTAGGCGTGATCGGCCTCATCAAAGCCATAGACTGCTTCGATCTCGGCCAGAACGTGCAGTTTTCCACCTACGGGGTTCCAGCGATTATCGAACAGAGTAAAAAAGTGAAAGGAGCCTTTCACCATGACGAGAAAGCAAGCCCTGGAGCAAGCTGTTCAGGCCCTGGCCGGGAACGAGGAAGCCGTTCAAGTTCTACATACCATGATCGACGAGCTGCCGCTCAACCGCTGGACGGAGGCTGCGATCCGGGACTCTGTGGAGCAGTTCATCCTGGACAACGGCCGCCCGCCCCTGCGGACGGACTTCAAGAAGAAGTGCCTCCCGCCCCACTCCGTCATCAAGCGCCGCTTCGGCCTCACGCTGCAGGAATGGCTGGATCAGAATTACCCGACCGAGAAGACACCCCTCGACGAGCTCCATGCCCAGGCGACCCAGGACTTCATCCGGGAGTATCTGCGCATCCAGCCGGTCAGCGCCGAGGACTACAACGCCCGCCGCACCCATCCGTCGCGCGGCTGGTACGCCATCGCCAAGTACAACCACACCCGCCGCTGGCGAATCCTGTTGGAAAAGCTGAACCTCCCCATATACAACAACCGCGGCATGCCAGACAGCGTGCCGCAGTTGAAGGTGAGAGTGATATCGGATTATAACTTTGAGGACGAAGAATACCGTTAAGGATGCGCTGATTAAACAGATTATCCAGAGTTACGGTGTAGTTAATTGAGCCCATTCAAGTCAGAATTCCTTGCTGTCGAATCGACCTCCATTATCTCTTTGAATACCACAAGCAATTGCTTCCATCCGTACTTAAAAAAACACCGCTACCCAGCTTTTGATTAACTTTATCGGTAAGGTCGTAGGCATATACCTCAGACTCTGATTCATAATATATAATTGAATCTGTTGTTCCCAGAAGGCGATAGCAGGGCATCGGAAGTTCGACTCTTTCGCTCTTGCGTGAGCCGAGCTTTTGACGGTAAAGCTCCCTGTTATTCTGAAGCCAGAGCGAGCCGTTATACGAAAAGGCTGTTATCCCTTCTGCAAGAACTTCCTTTTTATGTGTAATAAGGCTATAGGAATACAGCGTATGTGTTTTATCGAGCATAATAATATGTGATCCCGCTATAGTGAAGGCTACCACATCCTTCTCGACCAGCGTCTCGCACTCATTTGTCTCGCTGTGGTATCGGAGTAATGATGCGAGAGAGAGATCAATATAATAATACTCGTCGCCGCATACCACAAATTGTCCCACTCCTCCGATCCCAAGCACGTTTCTCTCTCGTGTTAAGACGTTGTATGACAGTATCTCTCTCTTGAACGGCTCTCGATACAGCACGGTATTCCCGCGCGCGTTGATTTGGTCTGCCAGGAAGTCGCTCAGCTCAATCTCCTCGCCTTCGAACAAGAGAAGTGTTTTTTCACCTTCGACATCCGGGTAGATTTGAAATTCCGATCCTGTATAATAATAGCCTCCCATCAGCAATTGGTTTGGGGTGTTTCCCAGAAAAGCACAAACAAAGAGCTCGTATGTGTTTCGATAGCTCATCAGCTCCTGCGACAGCAGATTGAGTCGAGGTTGTGCAAGATAGTCTACATATCGATGTTCCAGCTCTCTGGTCTTATGAGACATACCAAGTAAAAGGCTCCCTGCGCAAAACACAAGCATCAGCACGGTGGACAGCAGTCGTCCAATACGTTTTAAAGCGGCCTCTCTCTCCATTTTTTTAATTCTGGTCGAAAGAGCACCGCCGTGATCATTCACCCGACATGTACGGTCTGCCACCATATCAATCCCCTATCATAAAAACTGTCGCTCCCGCCATGACCACTGTATACAGCAGCGGCATATCTGATTCTAAAACAAGTCCAAACTGGGACACTGAAAAAACTGCCCCCAGGCACAGCAGACTGACCGCCGCTTTCCAAAGCCGGTGTCTCCTGAAACGCAAACGTTCTCGATCTGTCAGCCTTTTGCTCTTTTCGGAGAGCTCCAGGAAAGTGCGGTGCGCAGCTGTGAATTCTGAAATTGGGATGCAGTACCGCATCGTCCCCATACAGGCATTGAGCATCTCCTCTGTGATCGTGTCACTTCCGCTGACGGACAAGGGCAGCATTTGCAGGCAGGTTTGCGGGGATTTCACGGTTTTCTCTGAAAAGAGTATTAGCGCTTCCTCGTCGGGGATGTTGGAATAATTGCACTTGTCAGGCGAGATGCGGATTTTGGAGAGCAGACGCGAGACGCTGTCGTCGGAAGTGAAATTTGGGAAATCCTCAGAGGAAAGCTCATAGGCGTTTCCTGAATGGATGGACTGCACCAAACGCGCATTGACCGCGGTAAGCTTAGGCAGAAGCGCTTCGCGCTGCCTAAGCTCATCTATCCCAAGCGCTGTGAGAGATTGCCATGTATATATCTCCTCAAACGGTTTTTGGAACGCCTCCGCATCACGCAGGAAGGTATACTCCCTGGATTGTGTGATCCGGGCCAGAAGCTCCAGTTTTTCGGCTTCTTCCCGTCCTTCTGCGCAATGCTTTAGCAGCGTGAGGAGCGGTCCCGTTGTTTCTCTCATATCGTCTCCTCATTCTTGTGCGCGCGGCGTAGAGGGCGGCGTTTTGATTTCAGCTTCTATCGTAAGCAGCGGATCGACTGTATCAGACGCATCAATCGGAAGCAATGCGCCAACAGAGACGCTCAGGTCTTCCACAGGGAGTGCATCAACTGTATCTGTTATCTCCGGCGGAAGAACAGTCAGTTCAGCCTGAGTGGGCGCAGCATTGCTGTGCGTTACATGGTTTGCATGGGTACTATGTGCTGTGCCGGAACTCGAATGTGTACTGTGGGTCGCGTGCGTGGTATGAGAACCGTGCGTATTGTGGACATTATGCGTCGAATGATTGCTGTGCGTAGTATGTGTACTATGGGTATAATGCGTGGAATGTCCACTGCGGTGTGAAGAATGTGTGCGGTGCGTCGAGTGTGTTCGATGCGACGAATGCGTCCGGTGCCCGGCAAAGGCTTTATCCGAAAGCAGCATACTCAGGACAAGGATCATACTTCCGATTGCCAAAACTTTACTGCGCGGTATATTGCCCTCCTCGTCGAAGAGAAAATCTTCCACGGAATGTTTGATATGCGGGAAAAGCTCTTCTAAATCCATTATGTCTCCTTTATACTAATGCAGACTCCGTTCTCCCATTTCGTTTCAAAGGTATTACCCGCCTCTTTGTAATACACCAGCGTTCCGGAAGGAACATCCTGAGAAAAGCGGCCGCTCATATACGGATAGTCACGCCCGGAAAACCAGTAGCGCCCCTCACCCTCCATATGATCGCCTTTCCATTCGCCGTCATAGCTTGCCAAAACAGCGCCGGATTTATCTTTCCAGGTGTAGCGCCCTTGGCCGTTTCGCTTTCCCTTCTCAAGCTGGCCGACATAGGTGTTCCCGCTGGGATAACAAATCTCCGCTTTCCCACTCCCTATCATTCCTGACAGCTCACCCTCATAGGTCACGCCTCCCTTTGTCACAAACGAGAGTCTGGTCTCTCCAGCCGAAAAGCTGTACGTCATGGAGAGAATCTGCGTATCTTCTTTCTCCTGATTGCTCGTCGTTTGAACTGAAAGGGTGCCGGAGATCAGCCTGTTGTGAGAAAATTCCCCCTCCACTGTGCAGCTATTTGAAAAGGTATAGCTCCCATGGCCCGACATTTCATCCTGTTTCCATTCTCCTGTATACCGCTCGCCGGTATACCATTGGAACGTACCTTGCCCATTCCGTTGAGAATCGCTCATCTCGCCATTGTATTCACCGATCTCGGGAAACACGACGGTTCCGTTGCCTTCCATCTCACCGTCATGCCAACTTCCAGCATAGAACTCACCCGACAGGAAGCGGAAATGACCGCTTCCTGAAAACAAATCTCCAAACAGCTCGCCGTCATAGGTTCCAAATGCGTTTTCGATTTGCCCGTGCCATACCAGCCTTTCCTGCTGCCGGGAATATGTTACGCCGGTATTGGCCCAGAGATACAGAAAGCCAAGTGCGATAAGGAACGCCAACAAAAAGACAACGAACGAAACAGTTGCTTTTTTCATGATCAATCCTCTATCCAGCGATGTAAGATCTGCATTGTCTCTGGTTCTTCTTCCTGGAGAATAGCAAAAAGTATGTCCAGAATGCCTTTATAAACCCTGCAGCGAAAATCGAATGGTTCCCGTGCAAAGATATCATCCCCGCCAGAATATGCAACCACCGGACACACGCCGCAATACGGATGATACGCACAGTCGCAACAACCTGGTAAGGATTCCACTACAGATGCAGCGCATGTAGCTCTGCAAGTTCGTTTGCTTACCATTTCTTCATATGTGTCGGTATATACATTGCCCAGTAAAAAGGCATTGTCACCGGCTTCGCCCAGCATACGGCCTTCATCGCAGGTATATACATTGCCGTTATAGTAATAACTCATTTGCCCGATCCCCGCGCCGCAAGGGGAACGTAACTCCATATAATTGTCCGCATCGCCTCGCAGGATTTTCCGGAGAAAATAACACGCGTGTAATTCGGGAAAATACAGTCCCTTTCTATTCAAATCCAAGATGTGTGTAAATGCCTTCCGATAGAAGGCCATAAACTCTTCTGCTGTATACCCTATGTCATTCCAGTAGGATTTTGCAAATCCCAGCGGAGTCATAGGCCGTAGGAAGATCCCGCAGAGCCCCGCGGAAACATATGCATCGACTATTTCCTCGGGATATTGCAGAGAAAAGCGCGTCGTCGTTTCAATCGCGCCAAGCTGTCTTCCACAGCTTTGGACCTTTGCAATCGCGCTTTTGACACGACGATATGTGCCCTCCCCTGAGCGGAGCTTTCTATTATGGTCGTGAACAAGCTCACAGCCGTCCAGCGATGTACAGATTGAGACATTTTCTGCGATCAAGGCTGCGAGCTTTTCGTCCGTCAAAGCCATCAGATTTGAAACGATTGTATACTCTATGTTTTTTTGATAGTTTTTGTTCAGTTCCTTGCTGTATCGGATCATCTCCATCAGCACGTCGAAATTCAGCAGTGGTTCGCCGCCCTGAAACTCAAAGGTCAGATGCTGCGCCGGTGACTGCATGGCTGTGGCAATCGCTTTCTTCCCTGTCTCCGCACCCATCACACCATCAAGCCTCGACCCGGGTGCTTTTGCCTGACAATAAACGCAATTCTGATTACACTGATTGGTAATAGCAAAAATATGAAGAGCCGTTGCTGAAAACAGGTATCCCTTCATACGCCGCAGATCCCCCATGCGTTCACTGATAAAGACACCGGGATCTTCATCCGACACAAAGCCCTTATCCGCCAGGAACTCATACAGTGCCTCTCCTCTGTGGACTTTGCCTGCAGCAAGTGAAAGGAACTCCTCTTTGTCTAAAAACGCATACTCTCCCAAATCGTTTGTTATCAGGATTTCTCCATTTCTCCACATGAAATTAAAGTGATTTGTCATGCGTTCACTCCTCGTATAAGAAGGGGGTATACCTGCGGTTTTGCGATACTCATCGCCGTTGCGAAGAAGCCTGCGCAGATTGATCTGACTGTGCACGACGCACAATCGGCATGGTACACATTTTTATAAGCGGAGATGCTTTTTGACGCAAGCGGCCAGAAATCCCTGTCCAGCGCGCAGAGCGGGTAATTATACAAGCCAACATCGTAACCGTGAATCATCAAATGCTCAATGGCCGCTTTACTGCACTGGAAGGAGGCTTGATGGTCAAGATAGACTTCATTAAAATGCAGCGCACAGTTACCGCGGGGTTCCAGCCCAATAAAGTTTACACATTTCACGCGCGGGAATCGTTCGGTAATCAGCCTTGCTATGGGCAAAAGATCATGGCAATTTACCCGTGTTACAACAATACGGATCTCCACATCAATCGTGCTGTCCATTAACCGTGTCAGCCCGAGCAGCGTCTGGGTAAAGCTCCCTTCGGCTCTCGTGATCGCATCATGCAACTGCGCACCGGAAGCGTGAACAGGAATTGCTATGCGGAAACGGTGAGGGCTGCGTTCCACGACTTGATGAAACAACCATTCATCGCTCAAGGAACGGCCGTTTGTCAAAAGCAGCACATTTGTATTCGGATATTTGACATGTACCCGCTCGAGCACCTCCAAAAACAAAGTTGTCTGCATTGTGGGCTCGCCACCTGTTATGACAAGGTACTCCAAATTCTCTGGTAGATACTCGAGATACTTTATCAACTGCTCACGACTATAAGAAAAGCCCTTTCTTCGCTCAGCGTCGCTTGCCGGACACATAATGCAGTTTGAGTTGCAGCTTCCGCCCATAAACACCGTAGAATCCGCTTCTTGATTGGCAAAGGCTCGGTACAGCAGACCGTTCGCCCCGATCTCAACAATATCATAGTCACACAACTGTGCAAGCTTCTCTTCCTTCACCTTTCGCGCATCATATCGAAGGCCGTCAGGCTGAAACACAATGGTTTCCTCCTGAATCTGTATAAAATCAACTCCACGCGCCATAAAATCCGCAGACGCCGTCTCGCTGCGTGCCACGAGTACCATGCGGCTCCCGTATGAGTAATCAGGCAGAAAAAGCGTCATCGCCACGTTACCTCCAAGATCGTAAAAAACAGCGTTCCCAAAGCAACAAACAGCGCAAAGGGGATTTTGCGGACAACTGTAATCGTATCTTGCCCACCGTGCGTTTTTGACCATCGCACGACGGCATCCACTTCCTCTTTCGTCAGGCGTGCGTGTAGATCCTCACTTTTGCAGGAGGGCAGCCCGCTCATCCTTGAGGCATTGAGCAGTAAAACGCTTGCTGCAGACAGAATCATTCCCTCTCGCAGTTCCGTCACCGGTATCGTTTTGTAGTTGTATGGATTGGTAAGCTGCCTGAATGCCAGCAGCATAGCAGCCAGCAGCAGAGACGACCAACTGATCTGTGATAAATGAAAGCTTGCGTATCCAAGCAGACCGAAGAGTAGCCAAATCGCTCCCATAATGAGCACGGCAGTCCAGCTTACCTTATTCTCTATACTCAAGCCGATCAGAATTTGCACAAAATGGATCGCGCCTAGAAGGATGCTGTCGTGTCTGAACTGTTCAGGCAAAAGGAGGTCAAAGGCAGTATTGAGCAGTCCGATCAGCAGGAAAAGAAAAAGGAAGCTCTTCCCGTTACGTCTCCAGTCTATCCGCAGCCGAGGCTTTCGGAGCCGTTCACGCTGCCGTACTACCAAATACAGGGTATCCCAAGCAACGAAGAAAAAAGCTGTCACAAAAATGAGGCAGATCAAAAGGAAGCACGAAGCGACGCTCTGCTCTCCAAAGCAATATAATCGCGCCGGAAAAAGGAGGATCGTCGCCGCCAGCAGCTTGCTGTCCCCGGCTCCCCAGATGCCCAGAGCATATAGAAGCACACCGATTCCACAGCCCAGTGCAACATTCACCGCGTAAGCAGGCAGGCAGTCTGCTGCAAAGCATAGATAGTAGCAAAACGCGCAGAGTAGGCCCGGGATAAGTGCGGACACGATACTCATGTTGCGGATAGTTCCGCTCTTAAGGTCTGTCAGGGATGCGTGGAAAAGCAGCACTGTCAGAATAGCGATCAGTCCGGCCTCCAGAACTATCATTCTTCCGCTCTCGCTCCTTGCTGATTCATTAGCTCGATCAAGTAATTGTTGAATTCCAACATGACGCGTCTCGTGTTAATCGCGCAGCTTGAAAACTCGCAAACGAAGCACCCCTGCTCTTCATGCAGCGAGATCATGCCAAGTGAGGCATAATCCCGTATTGCGTTTTTCAGGGCTGTCTCTGTATAGAACAGTTTCGTATAGTGTTGTATTTCAGCCTTCATTCTTTTCGAACCAATCCTTGACAATGGATTCCAGTTCATCTACTCTATCCGGAATCTCTGCATTCTTATACTCACTGCTGTCGCCCGTCAAGGTAGAGGACATGGCCCTTGCCATTAAAATCTCCCGGATTGTATGCGTCTGCCTGTAAATCTGATGGCGAACCGTCTGAGCCAGCAGCTCGTTCTCAAACTCATACAGGCTGATGTTCTCCTGCTCATCCCTCTTTTTTGTCAGTGTCACGAGATACTCCTCGCCCTCACAATCCACATGAACATAAAAGCGATCGAGAAAGTGGTAGGCCGCCTTCAACAACGCCTCTTTGGGATAGAGCGTCTGTTTGAATCTCAGTGTTTCCGTCTTCATGTTTTTCCCCATTCTTGTTAAGTTCCGCGTCATTGTCAATCGACGAACGCAGAAATCTCATTCCTGCATTCGCTGCTGTATGCCGCAATCAGCGAATTCACCGGTACCGTCTGTTCAGCCGTGCCTGACAGCAAGCGCAGCAGCGCCGGTATTTCTGTCTTCGTATGCGAGAGAAAGCAGTATCTTTTGACCGCTGACAATGCTTCCTTGGAGCACACATTTTTGCTGGCATAAAACGTATCCTTGTATTCGCCGATCTGCATGGTAAGCTCTGTATAGGCATAGGTATCCGTTCTGTACTCAAACCTTGTATTATCAGAAAGCCTGTATCGCATATCCGGTCCACCATCCTTCCGTTGGTGCAGCCAACGCGCTGTCACGGCACTGCTGGAAATTAGCCTCGAATCCTTCGCAATCAGGCTGTCACGAATCGTCCAACCTCTTGAGTTAATGTTGCTGGCCTGCACGTCCTTTCGACGTGCATTCAACTTGAGTACCAGCGACATGGGCTCGAGCGCTGTGACAAACACAGCGGAATCTTTATACACTAAGATCACATCCGGGAGCAGGAAAAAAGAGTATTGTCCTTTTTTCCACTCAATTGCTTGTTCCTCAGTCGCGAAGAGATCTCCGGGCAGTACGCAGTTCAGGTGCACAGTCTCTGAAAACGGTACCGGTCCTGCGAGCTTTTGACTGCTTGCAAACGAGCAAAAGACATCCCGGAGTTCTTCAAAGCCCGCTCGCTCCTTTGACATCAATTGAATGTGGACATTCGTAAGTTTCTGGTAGAGCTCCATATATCGCGTATACTCTTTTTCCAGTTGTCTCTCCCGGTATGGTAAAGCTGCCCGCTTTTCCTCCACAGTTACATCCTTTGAGAAATAACGCAGCTCCGCTATTTCATGCTGAACGGTACATAGGCTTTGGAGCAGCTCCGCTCTCCGTTTTTCCGCTCTGCCAATCGTCCGCAAAAGCTGTGCGCAGGTATAGCTCTCAAGCGTTTTCTGCAGCGGATCCGCCTCTGGCTCGATCGGGCGGAGAGGCGGGATCGTCGGCAGTTCATAGCTTTTGAGTCGCAGCTCACATGCGAGCTCGTCATCAGCCGCGCTCAATACCTCCTTCGTAGGTTCTTGTCGCATTGATTTTGCGGGATTGTCTTGCCCCTGCTCCGCTATCCGGACAGGAATATACTGGTCTTTCTCTTCCTTTCGGCATTCAGCAAGTTCCCTCTCTTTTTCGGTTTTGGAGAGAGAAAGCAGCTTGGCGGTGATGCATCCGAGATCCACTGACATAACTCCCAGAGTGCCAAACCAGGTGATTTGGAGATTCACAAAGCGTCCTTGCCAATATCCCAAAAAGAAAAGCAGGTTTGCTGCCAGGAACAGTCCCCATATACAAAGATTGAGGCCGCGGTTTTCATGGCGCTCCATATTCGTTCCTTCTCCATTGCAGCAATTCATCCTGCTTACCTATCATAAGCATCCAGACTTCAAACTGCACAGCTAGTTTACCGGAATCATCAATCAGTTGGCCGCATAGTTTTTCAAACGCAGCCTCAGATATGCTGAGTCTCTGCTTCAGCTCTTGTACAAGTTCGTCCACGGTATGGTATTCCTGCCCCTGTAGCAGCAAACTCCGCTGTCCGGACAGCAGATATGCAAGTCGGTAGAAGTCATATTCTTGTTTTCTTTTATCCCGGCGATCTGCAGCATAGTGTTTTTCAATCGATAAAACAGCTTGGATCAGCTCTGTGTTATTCTGATCTTTCGCGGCGCAGTATGTTGAAATAACGCCGAGTGACAGTAACTCGTCGTAAAGAGAAGAGTCTTTCGTATCCCTCGCTCGCAAACAGTCCAGCATCCTGCATCCCAAATCATGGAGGCTGTTAAACCGGTAGTTTTTCCAGTACAGTGCTCTTGTTGGGCATATCTTACACAATGTCCGGAAAAACAGGACATCAGGATCGCCCTTTGTTCTCTCTGCATCCAGACAATACCCGGCAATCTCCGGGTTTACCGGTTTAAAAAAGCCAGATAGCAGACCTCTAAACAGCTCCAGTTTGCCCGCTTCCCACTCCTCAGCCAACGCAATCGCAAGCGATTTCACATCCGTATATTTTCTTTTTTGAAACGTATAGGCAGGAATAATATCCTGTATCACGTCGTTGGCAAGGCCGGGGATACCTGGCGTTCCTCCTTCGCACCAGCTTTTTACCTCTTCATACGTCCACCGTCGATCCGGATGGGATCGATCTGTATGATTACTGATGTCAGGATAGGTCAGACCCGTAATAAGAGTGCATAGCTCCTCCGGCATGTTTGCAGGGAACGGAATATGATGCGAGCAGACACAGTACTCATATTCCTTCGGGCTCAGACCCTCATATAGTGTCTTTCCACTAAACAGCTCGAAGATCGTTACCCCCAGCGAGTAGTAATCGGATTCTTTCAGAAAGATTCCACGAAAAGTTTCCGGTGCGGCATATACGGTGCTGTTCTCTGTCCCCGAAAAACGAAGTATGCTCATACACGAAGCATCGACCCCCGTTCCATAATCCGTTATGACAATATCTCCCCCCCTGTCGAGAAGCATAATGTTTGAGGGCTTCAGCGCTTTATGGAACACTTCTGCTTGATGAAGAGCACGCAGCCCCTCGTTCAGCCCAGGGATTATTTTCCTTCTGAGTTCTTCAAAGGAATAGGTTTTGTTCTGCAGACTACCATGAGGATAATATGGCACGATTATGAACGGAAAACCATTATATTCGCCGGTATCGTATACCTTTGCAACGAAAGACGAGTCAATTCCCTTCAGCGCTGTCAGTTCTGTTTTCTCTGCCTCGGACTTGCTCAAGAATACCTTCGCCACATACTGCTCCCCTTGATATGTGCAAAGGTAGACTGCAGTTGTGACACTCCGGCTTCTCATCGGAGCTTCAACTGTATACTTCCCGCATAAAAGAACTCCGACCGGAATTTGAAGGAGCTGATGCAGCACTTGCTCCACAGGAGACTCCACTTCTTTTCCATCAGCTGTTTGCAGGTTTCTCATCTGCTCCGTCGAGCGGATACCTGTTCGCTTTTCCCTTTGTTCGGACATATCGTTATCCCTTATCTTTCCACTTCTCATTTTGTAAAACTAAGAACCGATGAAGAGCTACGATTACGGTCGATTGTTTCAGCGTCACCTGTATTTGGTTATATTCATTATATCTTAGCACAAGTTTCTATGCAACCCTTAAGTAAGTATTATTACCTAATACTTACTACGCGGGACACGTCACGAAATATGACGAAACGAGCCTGAAAAACGAACATCCCGTCGTTATGCCGCTTGAAAAGTGCCTGGAAATCCAAGAGACGCGCGAAGATAATCAGATCACAGAGGATCTAACCGGAGTATAGCCACTGACAGACGCAGACCAAAGGAGGCATGCCAAAAAGCACACTGTCGTTGAAGGTGAGGATAATGACCGATACAGATTATCTTGATCACAAAAAAGTCAGAGCCCTAAAAAGTTTTTCGGAATGAACTGGAAAAACTCTTGTTTTCGTCAAAGTTTTTTGGTAGTATTGTTGCGGGAGGTGGGACTATGATCCTTCGACCGGATTATCTGGAAGCAATCCACCCGTTTATGGACGCGCCGATGGTGAAGATCTTGACCGGCATTCGCCGCTGCGGGAAATCCACGATCTTTCTGATGCTGCATGATGAGCTTTTGGAAAGAGGCGTTGCAGAGGGGAACATCATATCCCGGCGCTATACGGATATGGAGCTTGAGGGCTTCGATCAACGCGGTATGTATGAGGACTTGAAGGCTGCAATCACAGGCAAAGGCCGCTGCTATCTCCTGCTGGATGAGGTGCAGGAGATCAAGGGCTGGGAAAAGGTGGTCAACAGCCTGCTGGAGAGCGCGGATACCGACATCTATGTGACCGGCTCCAACTCCAAGCTGATGAGCAGCGAGATCTCCACCTATCTCACCGGGCGCTATGTGCCGATCTCCGTCTACACACTGTCCTTCCGGGAATACCTGGACTTCAAGAAAGACAGCAAGCGCAGCCGTACAGAGCTGCTGGAGGACTATATCCGCATGGGCGGCTTTCCGCTTGTTGCGCTGGGTGATTACGACGACCGGACCGCGTATCAGATCGCGGAGGGCATTTATCACACCGTCGTGTCCCGTGACATTGTGAAGCGTCACCGCATCTCCAAGCAGGATCTTTTTGACCGGGTCGTGCGTTTCGTGATCGAGAACATGGGCAAGACTTTCTCGGCCAATTCCATCAGCACCTTCCTGAAAAGCGAACACCGCACGGTCTCGGTGGAGACGATTTATAACTACCTGCGCTGGCTGGAGCAGGCCTTCATCCTCTACCCCTGCAAGCGCTACGATCTGCAAGGTAAGGCGATCTTAAAAACACAGGAGAAGTACTATCTGGCCGACGTGTCGCTGAAATACGCGCTCTGCGGCTACAACGGCCGGATGCGCGCCGCTGCGCTGGAGAACGTCATCTATCTGGAACTGCGCCGCCGGGGATACGAAGTCTATATCGGCAAGCTCGGCAGCAAAGAGATCGACTTCGTGGCTGAGAAGCGCGGCGAGCGAATCTATGTCCAGGCCTGCGTGACGATCCCCGAGGACTCCACCCGCGAGACGGATAATCTGCTGGAGATACCGGACAACTATCCCAAGTATGTAGTCACGCTGGATCGCCTGGCGACTGGCAACGAAAATGGCGTCCGTATCGTGCACCTGGAGGATTTCCTGCTGACGGATGCTTGGTAACTTCCGTTAATTCCGACAGTGAGAAGAAGCGCCGGGAAACAACTGGGCGCAGGTTCCGCCCTCCAGGAAACAGGGACAGAAGAGACAAAACCCGGTCACTTCATCCATCCACCACCTCCCGGAGTTCTCGTTTATATTTATAATATGTGTTCCGGCTCAGGCCGGTGAGCTGCATAATCTCCGTATCCGTCAGACCGCCGCCGAACTCCTTCGCCAGCTTGCGGATCGTCTCCTTCATGCTGCGGCTTTTCTTCGTCGCATAGGTGCTGCCGCTTTCTCGCCCGATCTGCTTTCCGGCAAGGCGTGCTGTCTCCATGCCCTCCCGGGTGCGCTGCCGGAGATCCTGAACCTCCTTTTCGGATTGGGTAAAGGCCAGCCGGATTTGCTCCTTTGCGAGAGCCATCAGATACTTGTTGACGCCACGGAGGATGAAATCCAC
>LXOW01237407.1_pt1 | contig 28739 bp, 26 predicted proteins | sample 1368591 | NCBI WGS metagenome assembly LXOW01 (sample SAMN04884650, study PRJNA319009) | bovine gut metagenome | isolation source: Cow rumen | host: Bos taurus | place: Italy: Legnaro (PD) | collected 2014-07-09
GCGGCGGACCAGCTCGTCCCGCTTGTCCTTCATCATCTTATGGCCCCGCACCGCCGTCTTCAACCGTTTCTTCAGGTTGGACAGCTCCATGCGGGTGGGTTTATACTGAATAGCCGCCATAGGCGTCCTCCCTTACTCCGCGGGATGGTAGTACTTGTCGAGATAGGCGTCCCGAATACGCTTGAGCTCCGTGCGGGGCAGGATCCCCAGCAGCTTCCAGCCCAGGTCCAGGGTCTCCTGGATGGTCCGGTTGGTATAGTAGCCCTGGGAGATGTACTCCGCCTCGAAGGCATCGGAGAACTTGGCGTAGAGCTTGTCGGTGTCGGAGAGCGCGGCATCGCCCAGGATCACCGCCAGCTCCTTGGCGTCCTTGCCCCGGGAGTAGGCGGAGAACAGCTGGTTCATGGTGTCGGCGTGGTCCTCCCGGGTCTTGCCCTTGCCGATGCCCTTATCCTTCAGACGGGACAGGGACGGCAGTACGTCGATGGGCGGGGTCAGGCCCTTGCGGTAGAGTTCACGGGAGAGGATGATCTGGCCCTCGGTGATGTAACCGGTCAGGTCCGGGATGGGGTGGGTCTTGTCGTCCTCAGGCATGGACAGGATGGGGATCATGGTGATGGAGCCCTTGTTGCCCCGGATACGGCCGGCCCGCTCGTACATGGTGGCAAGGTCGGTGTACATGTAGCCGGGGTAGCCGCGGCGGCCGGGGACCTCCTTGCGGGCTGCGGAGATCTCACGCAGGGCCTCGGCGTAGTTGGTGATGTCGGTGATGATGACCAGCACGTGCATGCCCAGATCGTAGGCCAGGTATTCCGCAGCGGTGATGGCCATACGCGGGGTGGAGATACGCTCGACGGCGGGGTCGTTGGCCAGGTTGATGAACATAACGGTCCGCTCGATGGCGCCAGTCTTCCTAAAGTCGCTGATGAAGAAGTCGGCTTCCTCGAAGGTGATGCCCACGGCGGCGAAGACCACGGCGAACTTTTCATCGGATCCCAGGACCTTAGCCTGCCGGGCGATCTGAGCCGCCAGCTGGGCGTGAGGCAAACCGCTGCCGGAGAACACCGGGAGCTTCTGGCCACGGACCAGGGTGTTCAAGCCGTCGATGGCGGAGACGCCGGTCTGGATGAACTCGGAGGGGTAGTCCCTCGCGGCGGGGTTCATGGGGTTGCCGTTGATGTTGAGATGCTTCTCGGGGATCAGGGCGGGGCCGCCGTCCTTGGGCTTGCCCATGCCGTCGAAGACGCGGCCCAGCATGTCGGGGGCCACGTCAAGCTCGATAGACCGGCCCATGAAGCGGGCCTTGGCCGTGCTGACCCGAAGGCCTTGGGAGCCCTCGAAGAGCTGGACCAGCGCCCTATCGCCGTTGACCTCCAGGACCTTGCCCCGGCGGATGGAGCCGTCCTCCTGGACGATCTCCACCAGCTCGTCGTACTTGACGCCCTGGACCTGGTTCACCAGCATCAGCGCGCCCACGACCTCGGATATGGTGCGATATTCCTTCTGCATCAGTTCAGACCTCCTTCTACCAGGGCGCCGATCTGGTCGCCCATCTCCTGCATGATCTGCTCATAGGCAGCGGGGGCTTCCGCTTCGGTGACGTACTTCAGTCGTCCGATCTTCTCCCGGACGGGCAGGGCAATGAGCTTGTTGAAGGGCGCGTCGGCGTTCAGCGCCTCATTGGCCTTCTCGTAGTAGCCCAGGATGGTCTTGAGCATCAGGGCCTGCTTCTGGGGGGAGGTGTAGGTGTCCACCTCGTGGAAAGCGTTCTGATGCAGGTAGTCCTCGCGGATGGACCGGGCCGCCTCCATGGTGAGCCGGTCCTTGTGGCTGAGGGCGTCGATACCCACCAGACGCACGATCTCGTCCAGCTCGCTCTCCTCCTGCAGGATGTTCATGGTCTTTGAGACCATGGCCGCCCAGTCGGGGGCCACGTTCTCGTTGAACCAGCCCTCCAGGCGATCGAGGTACAGGGAGTAGCTCTGGAGCCAGTCGATGGCCGGGAAGTGGCGGGCGTACGCGAGCTTCGAGGAGAGGCCCCAGTACACCTTCACGATGCGGAGGGTGGCCTGGGAGACAGGCTCGGAGATATCGCCGCCCGGCGGGGACACGGCGCCGATGGCGGAGATGGCGCCGGTGGTGTCGCCGGAGCCCAGGACCTTCACCACGCCGGCCCGCTCGTAGAACTCCGCGAGACGGGAGCTGAGGTATGCGGGGTAGCCCTCTTCACCGGGCATCTCCTCGAGACGGCCGCTCATCTCGCGGAGGGCCTCGGCCCAGCGGGAGGTGGAGTCGGCCATGATGGCGACTTTATAGCCCATGTCGCGGAAGTACTCGGCGATGGTGATGCCGGTGTAGATGGACGCCTCACGGGCGGCCACGGGCATGTCCGAGGTGTTGGCGATGAGGATGGTCCGCTTCATGAGGGAAAGCCCCGTCTTGGGGTCCTTCAGCTCGGGGAACTCCATGAGCACGTCGGTCATCTCGTTGCCCCGCTCGCCGCAGCCCACGTAGACGATGATGTCCGCGTCGGACCACTTGGCCAGCTGATGCTGCACCACGGTCTTGCCGCTGCCGAAGGGGCCGGGCACCGCGGCCACGCCGCCCTTCGCCACGGGGAACAGGGTGTCGATGACCCGCTGACCGGTGACCATGGGCTCCGTGGGGGGCAATTTCTCCTTGTAGGGACGGCCCCGGCGCACGGGCCATCGCTGCAGCATGGGGAGCTCGATCTCCTTGCCGTCCTTTTCAAGCTTGGCGATGGGGGTGACGATGTTGGCCTCGCCCTCGAAGATCCAGGTGACCTTGCCGGACACGCCGGGGGGCACCATGATCTTGTGGGTGACGATCTCCGTCTCCTGGACGGTGCCCAGCACGTCGCCGCCGACCACCTGGTCGCCCACCTTTACGACAGGGGTGAAGCCCCACATCTTCTCATGGTCCAGAGCGTCCACCATGACGCCCCGGGGGATGCGGTCGCCGGCCTGCTCCCGGATCTTGGTGAGGGGGCGCTGGATGCCGTCGTAGATGGACTCGATGAGGCCAGGCCCCAGCTCCACCGAAAGCGGCGCGCCGGTGGTGAACACGGGCTCGCCGGGGCCGATGCCGCCGGTCTCCTCATAGACCTGGATGGAGGCCCGGTCGTTACGAAGCTCGATGATCTCGCCGATCAGCTGCTGCTTGGACACGCGGACCACGTCGAACATCTGCACGTCCGCCATGCCGCTCGCCACGATGAGGGGCCCTGAAACTTTTACGATCGTACCTTGCATATCTACTTGCCTCTCTTTAGGTATTGAATAGGATATCCACGCCCACTGCCGTTTCCACGTACCCCTTCAGGTTCCGGATGCCCGTGCCCTGGGAGCCGTGGACGTCCGGGATGGGGATGATGGCGGGATAGGGTTCCGTTTGAAAGGTCTCGATGGCGTCCGCGCACAGGGGGTACAGGGTCTCGGTGAGGTAGATCACCCCGTAGCCCTCCCGCACGAGCTGCTTGATCTGCCGGTTCGCCTTGTCGCCGTCGGTCTCGTAGAACACGTCGATGCCCACGGCTTTGAAGAGCATGACGGAGTCCTTGTCGCCGATGACGGCCATTTTCGCCTTAGCCATAGAGCTTCACCAGCCTTTCCGAAATGACGCTCTCATTGAGCCCGTTGCGTTTCACCGTCAGGACGAGCCGCACGTTCTGGGCCTCCCGCTCCTTGGCGATGATGTAGCCCACCACGGGGTACAGGCTCATGGCGTCGTGCTTGTGGGCGGCGATGAGGGACATGAGGTAGTTGTCCCTGGCCTTCTCCACCTCGCCGATGTTCCCGGTGCCGTACATCTTGTCCAGGGCCGACGCCAAAGGCCGCTTGCAGACCGAGCTCTCCACGATCCGGCCAAAGCCTTCGAAGGAGAGGTCGTACCCCTCGAAGAAGGCCTTGAAGGGGATGCCCCCCTCCACCAGCAGCACGTCCTTCAGCATGCCCCGGCCGCCGCCCATGGCGCGGACCCGCAGGAAGGTGAGGACGTTGTCGAAGTCGGCCTTGGCCTTGAAGTAATGGGAGAAGCCCTTGTTCTTCGCCGACGCCTTCAGGGCGTGCCCGAGATATGCCCGATCGAGGGCGATGCTGATGAGCTGGGGCTCCACGCTGACGGACAGCCGCTTTTCGAGGGCGTGCAGCTCCGCGGCCATGTCCTCGGGGAGGAAGCGGTAGTCCTGCTCGGCGACGGCCTTCTCCAAGAGCTCCCGGTCGTAGAGGCCGCCCGCCTGCCAGGCCACGTCCTTCTGGTCGAGAAGACGGGCCTTGATGAGGGTCTTCAGGTTCATCACATCGCTCTGGAGCAGGAACAGGTCCGTGATCTCCGGCTCGGGGGAAAGGCTCTTGACCTCCTCCCGCATGGCGATCAGCTCCCGTTCGATCATCTTCTCCCCGTCGCCCTCGCCCGCGTCGGGCATGGCGCCGTAGCGGTCATCGATCAAAATGCGCAGCGCGTCGCCCATGGACCCCTCCGCCATGCGCTTGAGGGCCGTGTCGTCCAGCAGGCGCTTAGAGAGCGCGCTGACGCGGGCACAGGCGTATGCGTAGCTTTTTTGTGCCATAGGGTCGCCTCCCTTGATTAACTGAACAGGATGCGGGCCGCGTTGGTCTCCTCGCTGAGCCGCAGCTCCGCCATGAGGGCGTTCAGCGAGCAGTCCTTCTCATAGCTGCCGCCCCGAAGAAGGAACCCGCCTTCACAGGGGGCGTCCTCGTCGGAGAGGGTCAGAGCTACGGGCGCCTGAGGCAGGAGCTTTTTGATAAGCTCCCGATCCTGCTTTGCGGGCAGCACCACGTCCCCGGCGGCGGCCTCCTTTGTAAGGAGGGCCAGGAGTATAGCCTCCCGGCGGGGGCCGGCGAGGGCGTTCAGCTCCCTGGCGGCCGCGGCGAAGGCCTCGTCGAGGATGCGGCGGCGGACGCTCAGCGTCTCCTTCCGCCCGTCCAGCTCGGCGCGGGTCCGCGCCCCGTCCAGGACGCCCTTCACGGCCACGTCCCGACTGGCGGCGGCCGCTTGCGCCCGCTCCGCGATCTTCTTTTCGCAGTCAGCCGCGACGGCGCGGCAGCTCTCCGCCGCCTTGTCCCGGGCCGCCGAAGCGTCGGCCTCGGCCTCGCCCAGGATCCGCCCGATCAGCTTGTCCGCGCGATTTCCCGGATTCTCCATGGGCGCTTCCTCACAGCTGGACGCCGAAGATCAGCAGCATGGAGATGAGCAGGGAGAAGATGGCGTAGGTCTCCACCATGATGGCCATCAGCATGCAGTGACCGAACTCCTCGGACCGCTTGCCGATGGTGTTGATGCCGGCCGCGGCGACCCGGGCCTGATGGATGGCGGACACGAGGCCGCCCAGCGCCATGGGGAACGCGGCGAAGAACAGCTGCCAGCCCTGGGAGGCCGCCACGTTCACGGCGCCGCCGGGGAGCAGGCCGGCCCGCATGGCGATGAACACCGCCACAACCAGGCCGTAGATGCCCTGGGTGCCGGGAAGGAGCTGCAGGACCAGGGCGTTGCCGAAACGCTCCGGCTGCTCGGACACCAGGCCCGCAGCGGCTTCGCCCGCGATGCCCACGCCGATGGCGCTGCCCAGGATGCCGCCGGCCGCGGCGACCACGGCGCCGGCGGTGGCAAGGATGAGACCCAGATTTGCCTTGATGAGTTCTAACATGATGCTTATCCTCCTATTGTTGTCACTTTGATATCTGTACGTGTTTGGTCTTGTATTGCAGGGGCTTGAAGGCCCGACCGCCCTCTTCATAGAACTTGCCGAAGAACTCCACGTACTGGAGCCTGGCGCAGTGGACGAAGGTGCCCAGGGTGTTGATGGCGATGCTGAAGATATGCAGGGCCACCAGAAGCACCACCGCGATCAGGAAGCCCACGAACTTCATGACGCCGCTGCCGCCCATGAGCATGGAGCAGAGGGTGTTGAACACCATGGCGAGGTAGCCCGTGGCGATGCCCAGCGCCAACAGACGGGCGTAGGACAGGATGTCGGAGAGATAGCTGGTGGCGCCGTAGAGGCCGCCGAGGCCCGAAGCGAGGCGGGAGATGGGGTTCTTCTTGTCCCGGCCCTTGAAGAGGAGGACCATGGCGGAACCAGCCAGGATCATGCCGAGGCCCACGGTGTTCAGGCGCAGGGCATAGAACCAGCCCAGCTCCAGGGGGGGATCGAAGAAGGTGGAGGCCATGGGCAGGGCCGCCAGCGTAAGGCCCACCAGGACCAGCACCCAGCTCAGGTTATCGAACACGGCGCTCTGCCAGTCCTTGTCCTCGAAGCACATCTTCATCTTGATGAGATGGCCGCAGCAGATGTGGATGACGCCCAGCAGCAGGCAGAACAGCAGCATGCCCACCGGGTTCCCCGTGGGATCGAGGAGCAGGGGGAACTTGTCCGTCGTGCCGAAGAGCACGTCGAAATCGAGGCCGAAGAAGGTGCCCACCAGCACGCCCCACACCATGGTGGAGAGGCCGCCCCAGAAAAGGACTTTGGCAAGGCCATTGAGGCCTCCCGTGGGCTTCTTCAGCTTCAGGAACAGCCAGGCGCCCAAAGACAGGACCAGGCCGTAGCCTGTGTCGGAAAGCATGATGCCGAAGAGGAAGATGTAGAACGGCGTCATGTAGGGCGTGGCGTCGATGCCCCTTGAATCGGGCAGGGAATACAGGGTGATCAGGGACTCGAAGGGGGTGTTGAAGGCGTCGTTCTTCAGCACTGTGGGCGGGGTCTCGTCCTCCGCGGGGTCCCGGTACTCGGTGTAGTAGTCCTCGGTGACGGACTTGATGGCCTTTTCCACCTTGTCCACCTCGTCGGAACGGACCCAGCCCTCCAGCCTAAAGACGGAAGTGTCCTTCTCCACCTGGGTATCGGCGGCCAGGCTGTCCCGCTCGATGAGCAAGGCGTCCGCCGCGTTCTCCAACACATCCAGGCTGACGCCGCAGCTCTCCAGCTCCGCCTGCAGCTCTCCGAGCCGCTTCTCGCCGGCGATCTCGTCCCGCTCGATGGCCTGCATGGCCTCCCGCGGGGTGCCCTTCATCTTGGGGAAGGCTACGTCGGTCCAGTTGATGGTCTTGAGGAAGCCGGCCACCAGCCGTGCGTCCTCCTTGAGGCACGCTAAGACGGCCGCTCGGTTCCCGGCCTCGCCGTAGAACTCCGCGGAGACGGCCTCCTGCTCCAGAATGGCCGCCTCGGCCGCCGGATCCACGAGGCCGGTGAAATACTGGGTGAACTTGGTGGAGACGATGGAGGACATGTCCTGGTCGAGATCCGCCCAGGGCACCAGGGTGTTGTAGGTGTTCCTGCCCTTTTCGAGCTGGGCGATGATCTGCTTCTGCTCCTCCAGGATGGCGCGGATATGCTCGGAAGCCGCCTCGGCCTCCCCCACGTCCTGCTGCATCTTCTCCAGCTTCTCCTCCCGGGCAGGGGCCAGGAAGCCGGGCTTCTTCGCATAGGGCTTGATGGCGGACAGCGACTCGGAGAAGCGGCTGATCCTCTCCGCGGCCTCGTCCAGGCGCCGGGAACCGTCGTCCCCGCCATCGTCGGCGGTGACGGAGATGAGCTCCACGGCTCCGGCCTTCTGCAAAGCCCGCAAGATGTCACCTTCCTCCTGGCGGATGCCCACCAGGGTGAGGCGCTTCATGGATACGATCATACCTGTGTATCGACCCTTTCCATAAGATAGGCGACCGCCTCAGGGAGCTTCTCACGGGCGGCGGCCTCCTCCCGGGCCACGATCTCACGGGCCGCGGTCAGGACCTGCTCGGAGAGGGCCTTGCCGTCCTCCTCCGCCTTGCTGAGGGCCTCCCGGGTCTTCCGGCGCTCCTCCTCAGCCGCATTGGCCAGACGTTCAGCCGCTTCCTCCCGGGCGCGGGCCGCCATGTCCCGGGCGTCCGTCACCGCCTGGGCGCGGATGTCCTCGGCCTGCTTCTCCGCCGCACGGATCTTGTCGATCATGGAATCCATGGTCCTTCCTCCTTTCGGGGACTGAATACAAGAAAAGGGAGCATACGCCCCCTGTACATTACTTCGTGCCGAACAGACGGTCGCCCGCGTCGCCGAGACCGGGCACGATGTAGCCGTGCTCGTTCAGCTTCTCGTCGATGCTGGCCACATAGATGTCCACATCGGGATAGGCCTTCTGGACCGCATAGATGCCCTCAGGGGCGGAGATGAGGCACACGAGACGGATGGTCTTGGCGCCGGCGTTCTTCACGAGCCGGATGGCCTCGATGGCGGAGTTGCCCGTGGCCAGCATGGGATCCACGATGATGGTGTCCCGCTCGGCGATGTCCTGAGGGAGCTTGCAGTAGTAGCCCGTGGGCATCAGGGTGTCCTCGTTCCGATAGAGACCGATGTGGCCCATCTTGGCGTGGGGGATCAGGTTCATCATGCCGTCCGCCATGCCGAGGCCCGCCCGAAGGATGGGCACCACGGCCAGCTTCTCGTTGGCCAGCATCTTGAAGGACGCCTTGGTGATGGGGGTCTCCACCTCCACCTCCTGCATGGGCAGGTTCCGGGTGACCTCGTAGCCCATCAGCATGGCGAGCTCGCTCACCAGCTCACGGAAGGCCTTGGTGCCGGTGTCCTTGTCCCGCAAGAGGCCCAGCTTGTGCTGTACGAGAGGATGGTCGATGACAGTGACTTTGCTCATAGAATAACCTCCTATGTTAACTTTTCAGGGCTGCGATTCGAAGGCGCTGATCTTGTCGATCCGGCGCTGGTGCCGGGGGGCTCCCGAGAAGGGGGTGTCGATCCAGGTGAACAGGATCTCCTTCGCCAGGTTCTCCCCCACCACCCCCGCGCCCATGGCGAGGGCGTTGGTGTCGTTGTGCTCCCGGGTCATGCGGGCGGTCATGGTGTCGCTGCAGAGGGCGCAACGGACGCCCTTCACCTTGTTGGCGCAGATGCTGACGCCGATGCCCGTGGTGCAGAGGAACACGCCCCGGTCCGCCTCGCCCCTTGCGAGGGCCTGGGCAGCGGGCAGGGCATAATCGGGATAGTCCACGCTGTCGGTGCCGAAGCAGCCGAAGTCCCGGACCTGGTGGCCGGCTTCGGAGAGCCAGCCCTTGACCTTTTCCTTCAGGGCGAACGCCCCGTGGTCGCATGCAAGAATGATCTTCATACTCATTTGTTGCAGTATACCATAAAACGAGGTCCCTTTCAACCCACAATTTGCTGAAAGGGACCATAGCATTTGTTGAAGGAGCTATACGCTCAGAGATATTCCACCCGGAATCCGGCGGACCGGAGGAGCCGGTTCATGAAGGCGAGGCCCGTGCCGGCGGTGCCCACGCCCTCCGAGAGGATCACGTCGGAGGAGCCGTCCAGCTCCCGAAGGAGGGCGAACAGGCGGCTGCAGAGGGTGGTGGGGTCCTTGCGGGTGCCCAAAAGGGCCGTGCGCCGGTCCCCGTAGAAGGGCAGGGCCTCCGCCGTGGCGGCGACGGCCACCCGCTTGCCCCGGGCGGTGAGATCGTCGTAGAGAGAGGAGAGGCGCTGCGCCGCGGCCTCCGCTTCCCCCACCACCACCAGGACCTGGGCGTTGGGGGCGTAGTGCTTGTACTTCATGCCCGGGGAGGCCGCCGTTTCGCCCTGGGCAAGAGGAGCCAAAATGCTGGGGGCCAGGGCCACCTCGCCGAGGACGGCGGCCAGCATCTCAGGGGTCACCGCGCCGGGGCGCAGGATGGTGGGGGTGCCGACGAGGGACAGGACCGTGCTTTCCACCCCGTAGCGGCAGGGGCCCCCGTCCAGGATCAGGGGGATGCGGCCGTCCATGTCCTGCAGGACGTGCTGGGCGGTGGTGGGGCTGGGCTTGCCGGAGAGGTTGGCGCTGGGGGCGGCGACGGGGACGCCGCTGGCGGCGATCAGGGCCCGGGCGGCGTCGTTATCCGGCATGCGGACCGCCACGGTAGAAAGGCCCGCCGTGACCTCTTTGGGGACGACGTCGGACTTATAGTAGATGAGGGTCAGGGGCCCCGGCCAGAAGGTGTCCATGAGCGCATGGGCGAAGGGGGGCTCCCCCGCCCACAGGGGGAAGGCGTCCTCCTTCCGGGCCACGTGCAGAATCAAAGGGTTGTCGTTGGGGCGACCCTTGGCTTCGAAGATCCGGTCCACCGCGGCCCCGTCCAGGCCGTTGGCCCCAAGGCCGTAGACCGTCTCCGTGGGAAAGGCCGCCAGGCCCCCGGCGCGGATGAGCTGAGCGCCGGCGGCGATGGATCGCGTATCCTGAGTTGACAAAACAGAGGTTTGCATCTTTTTTTCGCGTCTTTTCTTGAAAGAAAAGACGCCCAAAAGAACTTTAAGAAGATAAGCGGGACAGGGAAGAAAGACAGTATCCTTCTTAAGTTTCTCTTTTTCCGCCGCTTTTTCTCTTTGTATAAAGAGAAAAAGCGGCAAAAGAAAAAACTAAGATTCCTCTCCGGAAAGCTGCCGGGTCCGCTCCGCCAGGATCAGGGCGTCGATGAGTTCGTCCATATCCCCGTCCATGAACTGCTCCAGTTTGTAGAGGGTCAGGTTGATGCGGTGGTCCGTGACCCGGTTCTGGGGAAAGTTGTAGGTCCGGATCCGCTCGCTCCGGTCCCCGGACCCCACCATGCTCTTTCGGGCGCTGGACACGGCGGCGTCCTGCTTGGACTGATAGAGGTCGTAGATCCGGGAGCGGAGGACCTGCATGGCCTTGTCCTTGTTCTTGTACTGGCTCCGCTCGTCCTGGCAGGCAACCACGATGCCCGTGGGGATGTGGGTGATGCGGATGGCGGAGGAGGTCTTGTTCACGTGCTGGCCTCCCGCCCCGCTGCTCCGGTAGGTGTCGATCTGGATATCGGAATCCTTGATCTCCACCTGCACCTCGTCCACCTGAGGCATCACCGCCACGGTGGCGGCGCTGGTGTGGATGCGGCCCTGGCTCTCGGTCTCAGGGACCCGCTGGACCCGGTGGACGCCGCTCTCGAACTTCAGCCGGGAGTAGGCCCCCCGGCCGGAGACGGTGAGGACCACCTCCTTGACGCCGCCCATCTCGGTCCTGTTGTCCTCCACGAACTCCACCTGGTACCGATGCCGCTCGGCGTACCGCTGGTACATCCGGAGCAGGTCCCCGCCGAAGAGGGACGCCTCCTCGCCGCCGGTACCGGCCCGGATCTCCAGGATCACGTCCTTGTCGTCGTTGGGGTCCTTGGGCAAAAGCAGGAGCTTCAGCTCCTCCGTGAGCTGCTCCTCAGCGGCCTTCAGTTCGTCCAGCTCCAGGAGGGTCAGCTCCTTCATCTCCGGATCGAGATGCTCACCCAGCATGTCCCGGCAGTCGGCCTGCTCGGAGAGGTTCTTTTCGTACCGGTCGATGACCGATACGATCTGGTCGAGCTGCACCCGCTCCCGGTTCATCTCCTTCCAGGCGCCCATGTCGTTCATGGCGTCGGGGGCGGACAGGAGCCTTCCAAGCTCCTCATACCGCGCCTTCAGTTTGTTCAGCTTCTCCTTCATATCCTTTCCACCCACGCGACCCTGTCGAGGCTGCAGACGTCTTTCAGTATCTTCGCGTTGGGGAACAGCCCTTTGACGGCTTCCCCCTGACCGGCCCCGATCTCCATCAGCAGCAGACCTCCGGGAGCCAAATGGTCCCTCCACTCAGCCGCAAGCCGCCGATAGAAGTCCGATCCGTCCTCGCCCCCATAGAGGGCCAGGGCCGGCTCATAGGTCAGCTCCCGCTGGCAGCTGGCCATCTCCTCCGCATTGAGATAGGGGGGGTTGCAGGCGATGAGGTCGTAGGCCCCCGGGACGGCCGCAAAGAGGTCGCTCTCATAGAAATCGCCGGACACGCCGTTCTTTTGGGCGTTCCGCTTGGCCAGGGCCAGAGCCTGGGGGGAAACGTCCCCAAAGGTCACCCGCGCCCCACCCAGCTTGGCCAGGCTCACGCCGATGCAGCCCGTGCCGCAGCACAGGTCCAGCACCCGGGAGCCGGGTCGCGTTTTCAGCCAGGACAGGGCCGCTTCGCACAGGGTCTCCGTGTCCTGCCGGGGGATCAGGGCCTCAGGCCCCACGTCGAAGGGCAGGCCCATGAACTCCCACTCCCCCAGAATGTACTGCAGGGGCTCGCCGGACAGCCGCCGCCGGACGGCCTGCCGCAACCATTCTTCGTCCCGGGACGCTTCCAGCAAAAACTTCGCCTCTATCTCCGCCTCCGCCCCCGCCGCGGGGGCCAGGGCGGCCATGAGTTCACGCCTGGTCATCCGTATCCTCAGAAGCCGGGGCCGGTCCCGGCGCGGGTTCCGCTTCCGCAGCAGGTTCGGTCACCGCAACGGGCTCCGCTTTCGCCTTTTTGTCCATCTCCGCCCGCACGTCGTGGTCCGGCGGGTCCATGGCCAGGTTGAAGGCCGCCAGGGCCACCTCCGCCATGTCCACGGTGGGCTCGGCGGTGGTGATGAGCTGGAGAGCGAGGCCCGGCGCCCGGACCGCTTTGGCGACCCAGCTGTCGGAGGCGGCGGCCGCCTTCAGCACCTCGTAGGCGAGGCCCGCCACCAGGGGGATGAAGAGGAGACGGGTCAGCACCCGGGGCAGGAAGGCCCGGACCGGGATGCAGGCGAAGAACAGGATGGACACCATCATCACCAGGAACAGGTAGTTGGTGCCGCAGCGGGGATGGAGCCGGGTGTAGTTCAAAACGTTCTCCGGGGTCATCTCCCCCTCGGCCTCGTAGCAGGCGATGGTCTTGTGCTCGGCCCCGTGGTACATGAACACCCGGCGGATGTCCTTGATCCGGGACACGGCCAAGAGGTAGCCGAGGAAGATCAGGAGCCTTGCCACGCCCTCTAAAAGGCTCACCGCGAAGCCGCTCTCGATCCCGAAGAAGCTGACCACCAGCGACGGCAGGATCACGAACAGGCCCACGGCCAGCGCCGCCGCCAGGATCACCGCCACGGTCATGGCCAGGTCCCCCGCGGACTTGCCCAGCTTCTTCGAGAGCCACTTCTCGAACTTGGTGGGCTCCTCCACCTCCTCCCCCAGCAGCTCCGCGCTGCGGGTGATGATCTTCATGCCGCCGGTCAGAGCGTCCACGAAGGCGTAGACCCCCCGGACCACGGGCCAGGTGGGAAAGCTCCCCTTCTTGTATTTGTGCTGGTTCTGGTAGTATTCGGTGACGATGGTGCCGTCGCTCTGCCGCACGGCCAGGGCGGTGCCGTTCTCCAGGTTCTTCATCATGACGCCTTCCATGACGGCCTGGCCGCCCACGGTGCATCTCCTCATAGGTCCTCCTTCCCCTGCCGGATGCCCGGCGGGGCATACTGATTTGAATATATCATATCACAGGGAAGCGGTCGCTGCAAGCGGCAAGCCGCACGATATAGACCCCTTCCGTCGCTTCGTGACGCCTCCCCCATTTTCCAAAGAAAACAGGGGAGGCTCTTGGGGCGCAAGGAAAAAGCGCCCCGCAGGGCGCTCATGGTCGCGTTCAGTCAGGAGAGGCGGATGAAGAAGATGGTCTGGTCGCCCCGGCTGCCCAGGACCATCATGTTGTCGAAGAGGGCCGGGGAGGCCTCGAAGTTCTTGTTCTGGTCCTTGGTGGGATTGATATGGTCCAGCTCCTTGCCGGTGCGGCCGTCCAGCAGGAACAGGTTCCCCTTGCTGTCGGCCTGGATGAGATAGCCGTCCCCCTTGCTGTTGTAGAAGATGGCCGGGGACGACCAGGCGTAGTTCTCCATGGGCATGGTCCAGGCCACCTCGAAGCTGTCCTTGTAGAGGGCCACCAGCACGCCCTTGTCCTTGCCGTTGTACCGGGCGAAGGGGACGAAGACGAGATCGCTCAGATTCCTCTGCCCCACCGCCGCCGTGGCCTGGATGCCGCCGGACACGCCGGAGACGGTCTCCACCGTCAGCTGGTACTGGGCTTCGATCTTGCCGGTCATGGCGTTGATCTTGAAGAAGGGGGTCACGCCCTTGTGGCTGGAATCCTGGTTGAAGTGGAGGGAGGTGCCCACGTACAGGTAGGCCTCGGTCTCACTGATCACGTCCAGCACCGGGGAGGCGTTGGTGTCGTCCTTGGTGTCGGCGATCCACTTGATCNNGGCGCTGCCCTCGTAGCCCAGCCACTTGTGGGAGGAGTCCGCCTTGTCGATCTTGTCGTAGGAGTTGTTGCTGTCGTACCGAAGCTTCACGATCTCGCTGGGGTTCACCGTGATGGTGCCGCCCTTGGGATCGAAGACCGTGTTCAGCTTCATGGTATAGAGGATGCCCGTCTCCGCCGGCCAGATCAGGGTGTCGGTCCTGGCGTCGATGAGGGGGGCGCTGTCGTAGGCGTTCCACTGGCGCACGGCGAAGCTGTCCTTGCCCTGGACGCCGAACTCATAGAGCTTGCGGCCGTCGATAAGGGAGATGATCATGGCCCGGGACTTCTGGTCCTCTTCCTCATATTCGTCGCCGGAGCCCACGTACAGGAGGGGCAATCCCCTGGGATCGATGGAGCCGGTGCCCTTGAAGGGCATCCGGAAGTTGAGATCGTCCCGTGTCTTCTTCCCCGTCTCCAGGTCGAAGAAGTAAATGTGGCCGTCCTCCGTGGGGTAGATGACCTCCACCAGGCCCGCTTTCTGCTTGGCCCAGTCCTTCAGGTTCATGACCTGGCGGACCTCGTCGGACCACTGGACCAGGAGGGGCTGGCCGGTCCAGCCGCAGCCGGACCAGCTGCCGGAGCCGCTGCGGTTGCCCTTCTTCAGGGACCCGATGCTCACCTTCTCCATGACGGTCATCTTGAACTCAGTGAGGTCCAGGTCCGCGGCGGCGGACAGGTCCCGATAGTTGTTGCCCCGGAAGGTCAGCACGCCGTTGACCTGGGCGTATGCGCCGCCGTCGCCGAAGGTGATCTTCTCCTGCCGGGTGTAACTGCCGGCGTCCACCTCCTTGCCGTTGACCTGCAGGTGGGGCACGTAGCCGTACCGCTCGGGGTTGCTGTTCTCCTCATAGTGAGGCGTGGGCTTGGGCGTGGGGGTCGGCGTAGGCACGGGGGTGGCCGTGGGCGTGGGGCTGGGGGTGGGCGTGGGGGTCTCCTTCGCCAGGAAGGAGAAGATGCCGCCCTTCTTCTGGCCCTCGGTGCTCTGGATGGGAGCGGTGCTCTGCTCGGAGGAGCTGCCGCCGGAGAAGAGGGAAACCAGGAGCAATACCAGCACGCCTATGGCCAGCGCCAGCAGGGCCACCACCAGGAAGAACCGGGGATGGACGATGAGCCGCCTGCGCTTCTTGTGCTTTTTCTTCTTAGTCGCCATGAATGGTCCTCCTTGTATCTTCCCCGGCCATGCACCGCGGATCGGCCCTCTATGCCGGGAAGCACATGATGTTTGGGGCGAAAAAATTTTTCCGATTCTTTGCGGATTTTTCTCTCTGAGTGAGGCCGTCGATTCCGCATTTTGCGTCTTTTGGGCCCGCATGATCTACATATGGGGACGAAGAGCGAATGTTTATACTCCCACACCTTGACCTTCATATGCATTGTAACAGTTGGATTTGAACAAGGTTTTATGTAATTGTAAATATCCTGCGTCAAAAGTGTGCATATTCTATGTACGCATAATTTTACATTTTATCGTTATAAATATACATTGCCCAGACAAAAAAGGACGGGGCTTTCGCCTCGTCCATGGGTGTTTATCGTCCCTTCGCTCACTCTATACGTTAAATCTAAACACGACTACATCCCCGTCCTTCATGACGTAGTCCTTGCCCTCGGACCGAATGAGGCCCTTGTCTTTGCAGGCCTGCATGGCGCCGTTTGAAACGAGATCGTCGAAGGAGACCACCTCGGCCCGGATGAAGCCTCGCTCGAAGTCGGTGTGGATCTTGCCGGCGGCCTGGGGGGCCTTGGTGCCCTTTTGGATGGTCCAGGCCCGGACCTCCTTGGGGCCCGCGGTGAGGAAGGACATGAGGCCCAGCAGGTCGTAGCAGGTGGCGATGAGCCTGTCGAGGCCTGATTCCTCGATGCCCAGCTCCTGGAGGTACTCCGCCTTCTCGGCGGGGTCCAGCTCCGCGATCTCCTCCTCGATGCGGGCGCAGATAGTGAGGCAGCCGGCGCCCTCAGCCTTGGCCACCTGCCGGATGGCCTTCACGAAATGGTTATCTTCGTTCCCGATGTCGTCCTCGGCGATGTTCGCCACGTAGATCACGGGCTTGTCGGTGAGCAGGAAGCAGGAGCGGATGACCTCCCTCTCCTCTTTATCCGCCTCGAAGGTACGGGCGGGCCTGCCGCTTTCCAGATGGTCGTAGAGGCGCTTTAGCAGCTCCCCCTCCGCCGCCAGCTTCTTGTCGGCTTTGGCGAGGCGGGCGTTCTTGTCGATCCGCTTCTGGAGGGTCTCCATGTCCGCGAAGATCAGCTCCAAATTCACGGTCTCCGCGTCCCGGACCGGGTCGATGCTGCCGTCCACGTGGACCACGTTCCCGTCCTCGAAGCAGCGGATGACGTGGACCACCGCGTCCACCTCCCGGATGTGGGACAGGAACTTGTTCCCCAAGCCCTCGCCCCGGCTGGCGCCGCGAACGAGGCCCGCGATGTCCACGAACTCGATGGTGGTGGGGGTGTACTTCTCAGGGTGATACATCTGGGCCAGCACGTCCAGGCGCTTATCCGGCACCGCCACCATGCCCACGTTGGGCTCGATGGTGCAGAAGGGGTAGTTGGCGGCCTGGGCCCCGGCCTGGGTGATGGCGTTGAAAAGGGTGCTCTTCCCCACGTTGGGGAGGCCGATGACGCCCAGCTTCATGCTAACTTCTCCCTTCCGGCCTTCAGCCGCTTCAAGCTCTCCTCCCGACCCAGGAGCAGCGCGATCTCGATGGCCCCGCCGGGGGTCACCTGCTTGCCCGCGAGAGCGATCCGCACGGGCCACAGCAGGGTGCCGTTCTTCAGCCCCTTCTCGGCGGCCAGGTTCATGAGGGCGTCATGGACCGTATTCTCCTGCCAGTCGGGCAGGGATTCGAGCAGGGGGATCACCATATCGAGGACCTGACGGGCCACGTCGGGGTCAGTCTTGCTCTTTTTGTTGGTGAACAGCTCCACGTCGTAGTCGGGGAGCTTCGCCAGGAAGTCCACGATCTCGGGGATCTGGGTGAACACCTCCACCCGGGGCTGGAGGATCCGGCAGAGCACGTCGGTCCGGCTGGTGTCGATGCCCGCCTTCTCGTAATAGGGCATGGCCTGGGCCGTGAACTCGTCGGGCGTCAGGCGGCGGATATACTCCGCGTTCATCCAGGTGAGCTTGTTCACGTCGAAGATGGCGGGGGACTTGGACATGCCGTCCACGGAGAAGGCGCCGATGAGCTCGTCCATGGTGAAGAACTCCCGATCGTCCCCGGGGTTCCAGCCCAGCAGGGCCACGTAGTTCACGATGGCTTCCTTCAGATACCCCTTGTTGATATAATCCTCAAAGTAGGCGTCCCCGTCCCGCTTGCTCAGCTTGTGGGAAGCGTCCCGCATGATGGGCGTCATGTGGATATAGGTGGGCTTTTCCCAGCCGAAGGCGTCGTAGAGCAGGTTATACTTGGGGGTGCTCGCGAGATACTCGTTGCCCCGCATGACGTGGGTGATGCCCATGGTGTGGTCGTCGATGACGTTGGCGAAGTTGTAGGTGGGCATGCCGTCGGCCTTGATGAGGATCATGTCGTCCAGGTCCGAGCAGTCCACGGCGATATGGCCGTAGATGGCGTCGTCGAAGGAGGCCTCGCCGGATTCCGGCACGTTCTGCCGGATCACGTAGGGCTCCCCGGCGTCCAGCCGCCGCTGCACTTCCTCCGGGGAAAGGCGCAGGCAGTGCTTGTCGTATTTGAAGGTCTCCCCCCGCCTCGCAGCTTCCTCCCGACGGGCGGAGAGCTCCTCCTCCGTGCAGAAGCAGTAGTAGGCCTTGCCCTTCTTCACCAGCTCCTGGGCGTAGGGGAGGTACATGCTCTTTCTTTCGCTCTGGACGTAGGGGCCGTAGTCCCCGCCGATGTCGGGGCCCTCGTCCCACTGCATGCCGATGCTCTTGAGGGTCCGATAGATCACGTCCACCGCACCGGGCACATAGCGGGACTGGTCCGTGTCCTCGATGCGCAGGATGAACCTGCCGCCGTTGGCCTTCGCGTACAGATAGGTGTAGAGGGCGCTCCTCAGGTTCCCGAGATGCATATACCCCGTGGGGCTGGGGGCGAATCGTGTGCGTACAGTATCCATAGTCTTTCCTCTGTCTAATTCGTCTTATTTCGTCGGTTTGAAGGAATCCTTGAGGCCCACCACCCGGTTGAACACGGGCTTCTGGTTGCTGGTGTCCAGGTCCGCGCAGTAGTAGCCCATGCGCAGGAACTGGTACCGGGTGCCGGCGGGGGCCTTGGCCGCGGCGGGCTCCACGAAGCCGTTCAGGACCTTCAGGCTGTCGGGATTGATGGTCTTCAAAAAGTCCCGATCCTTGGCGCCGCCCACGTATTCGCCCTCGGCCTCGGCCTCGGCTTCCGCCTCGGCGTCGTCGGCGGCGGTCTCGGCGAGCAGGGGCTCGTAGTGCCGAAGCTCCGCAGGCACTGCGTCCAGGGTGGAAAGCCAGTGGATGGTGCCCTTCACCTTCCGCTGGCACTCGCCGCTTCGGGTCTCGGGGTCGTAGGTGCAGCGGATCAGGGTGACGTTGCCCTCCGCGTCGGTCTCGTAGCCGGTGCAGAGGACGATGTAAGCCCCCTTCAGGCGGACCTCGCCGCCGGGCTTGAGCCGGAAGAACTTCTTGGGCGGGTCGGCCGAGAAGTCGCTCTTCTCGATGTACAGCTCCTTGGAGAAGGTCACCGTCCGGGTCCCCGCTTCCTCGCTGCCGGGCAGGTTTTCAAGCTCGATCTGCTCCGTCTTCCCCTCGGGCCAGTTCTCGACGATGAGCTTCACGGGCTCCGTCACCGCCATCATCCGGTAGGCCGTGGCGTTCAGCTGATCCCGGACGCAGGCCTCCAGCAGGGCCGTCTCCACCACGGAATCGGCCTTGGCTACGCCGATGCGGCTCAGGAAGTCCCGGATGGCTTCGGCGGGGTAGCCCCTCCGGCGCATGGCGCAGAGGGTGGGCATCCGGGGGTCGTCCCAGCCGGACACGATCCCTTCCTCCACCAGCATGCGGAGCTTCCGCTTGGACATGACGGTGTTGGTCAGGTTCAGCCTCGCGAACTCGATCTGCCGGGGGTTGGGCCGGTTGTCGAACTCGCACTGCTCCACCACCCAGTTGTAGAGGGGGCGATGGATCTCATACTCGAGAGAGCAGAGGGAGTGGGTCACGCCCTCGATGGCGTCCTGGATGGGGTGGGCGAAGTCGTACATGGGGTAGATGCACCACTTGTCCCCCGTCTGATGATGGGGGACGTGGAGGATCCGGTAGAGGGCCGGGTCCCGCATGTTGATGTTGGGGGAGGCCATGTCGATCTTGGCGCGAAGGGTCTTGGCTCCGTTCTCGAACTCCCCGTTCTTCATGCGCTCGAAGAGGTCCAGATTCTCCTCCACGGACCGATCCCGGAAGGGGCTGTTCTTCCCCGGCTCCGTCAGGGTGCCCCGGTAGGCCCGCATCTCCTCCTTGGTGAGGTCGTCCACGTAGGCAACGCCCTTTCGGATCAGCTTCTTCGCGAGCTCGTAGCACTGGTCGAAGTAGGAGGAGCCGAAGACCAGCTTGTCCCACTGGAAGCCCAGCCAGCGGATGTCCTGCTCGATGGCGTCCACGTACTCCGTCCCCTCCTTGGTGGGGTTGGTGTCGTCGTAGCGGAGGTTGCAGGTGCCGCCGTAGGTCTCCGCCATGGAGAAGTCGATGGTCAGGGCCTTGGCGTGGCCGATGTGCAGATACCCGTTGGGCTCCGGCGGGAACCGGGTCTTGACCCGGGGCTCCCTGTCGGGGTACAGCTCTCTGAACTTAGCGAGGTCCTCCTCGATGGCTTCCTCGATGAAGTTTTTGATCTTCGGTGCTTCTTCCATTGTCTCGCTCCTTGTCTCATAGCCGGGGCGGAAGGGACCTCCCTCCCCATTGAATATGGTATTATACACCCTTTCCAACCTCTTCGCAAGATGGGTGAAACGGATTTCCCCTCCCTTTTACCGCCCCTGGGGGGATATGCGCGGGCGCGGGCGTCGGCAGACGCCCTACTCTCTCTCATCGTCCTTGTATTTGTATTTGTCATTGTCATTGTCATTGTCTTCCCCCGATACGGGGTCTTTTTTCCCGTGTCGGAAGATGAAAACAGAGCCTTCCCGCCGGAAGGCCCTGTTTTTTCCTATAGCTCGCCGCAGGTGGATTTACCCGTTCTCCCTGGGGAGGACGATGGTGAAGGCCGTGCCGCCGGCCTCGCTGCTCTCGGCGGAGACGGAGCCCTTCATGCTCTCCACTACGCTCTCCACGATGGCGAGGCCCAACCCTGAGCTGTCGCCGGCGGTGCGACTCTTGTCCGCCCGGTAGAAGCGCTCGAACACGTGGGGGAGGTCCTCCGGCGGGATATAGGAGCCGGTATTGTGGACCGTCAGCTTCACGGTCTTCTTCCCCGCCTTTTCCAGGGTCACCGTGACGCTGCTCCCCGGGTCGGCGTACTTGCAGGCGTTGTCCAGCAGGCATTCCACCACGCTCTGGACCTGGGCCTTGCTGCCCCGGACGATGAGGTCGCTCTCCACGTTCTCGTCGATGACGATGCCCTTCTCGAAGGCCGCGGCCTCGAAGGCCAGGGCGGTCTCCATGACCATGTCGGAGAGGTCGATGCTTTCCCAGGTCCCCCGGTTGGGGTCGTCCTCCATGCGGGCCAGGGTCAGCATCTTCTGGACCAGGTCCTTCATGCGGCGGCCGGCGGCCTGGATGCGGTCCAGTTCCGGGTTTTCCGTCCCCTCGTTCTGCTGCTTGAGGAGCTCGCTGTTGCTCAGGATGACGGTCAGGGGGGTCTTGAGGTCATGGGAGGCGTCGGCCACGAACTGCCGCTGCATGTCCCAGGCCTTGGCCATGGGGCGCACGGCCCAGCCGGACAGGAGCCACACGAGGAGCAGCAGCGCCGCCCACACGCCCACCGCGAAGAGGACCAGGGCCTTTACCGCCGCGCTGACCAGCCGATCCTCCATGGCGGTGTCCACCACGGCCACGTAGGTCTTGCCGTTCCTTTTCTCCACGGAGGCGCGGACGCCCTTGTTCCTGAACTCCCTGCCCTGGGCGGCCTCCCGGGCCAGGGCCTCCTGCTCCGCCTCGGAGTAGTTCTCCAAGGTGGCGTCGGTGGCGTTCTCCACTTCGCCGGTCTCCTCGTTGACGGTCATGACCACGGCCCGCTGGAACCGGCTGCCCCGACCCTCGCCGCTGCCAAAGCCCTCGCCCCGGCCGTCCCCCAGGGAGGCCATGAGGGTGCGCTTGAGCATCTGGTCGGCGTCGGAGTAGATCACCCGGCGGGCCCCCGCGTACAGCAGTCCCGAGACCAGCACCAGCACCAGCGTGACCACAGTCATGCTGGTGAGGATGAATCGTTTTTTCAGCTTTTGGATCATTTGTCCGCTCCCGCTTCCAGCTTGTAGCCGAACTTGCGCAGGGTGGCGATCTGGACCGGCGCCTTCAGAAAGGCCAGCTTCTTGCGGAGGAAGGAGATGTAGACCTCCACGTTGTTGTCCTCCGCGTCGGATTCGAAGCCCCAGACCTTGTTGATCAGGGATTCCTTGCTGACCACGGCGCCGCCGTTGCTCATGAAGATGCGCATGATGGAGAACTCCTTCTTGCCCAGGCGTACCTTCTTGTCCCCGTAGGAAAGATCGCAGGTGGACAGGTTCAGCTTCAGCTCCCCGAAGGCGAGCTCGTCCATGACCACCTCCCCCTGCCGCCGGGTCAGGGCCCGGACGCAGGCCATGAGCTCCGACATCTCGAAGGGCTTGGTCAGGTAGTAGTCCGCCCCGCTGTCCAGACCCTTCACCCGATCGCCGGTCTCGGTGCGGGCGGTGAGCATGAGCACGGGGGTGTCGATCTTCGCCTTGCGGAGCTCCTTGGCGATGGAGAAGCCGTCCTTCTTGGGCAGCATGATATCGAGGACGATGAGATCGTAGGCGTCGGACAGCCCGTTGTCCAGGCCCGACTCCCCGTCGTAGCAGATATCGCTTTCAAAATGGGCGCTCTTGAGCATCTCGCCCAGGGTCCTGGCCAGAGCCTTGTCGTCCTCCACGATCAGTGCGCGCATGATAGTCTCCCCCTCACGATTTTTCTATACTCTACGCCCCGAACCTGAAAAAAGCCTGAAGCTTGCGCGGATCAGTACTTTTCAAAAACCTCTTTGATGGAGATGGGCGGGATTGTGCCGACCTGCTTTGGATTGGCGTCTATGGCCAGCAGCTTCTTTAGCAAGCCGTCAGACCCCAACTCCTGCAGGTCTTTCATCCAATCGATGGCAAAGAAGCGAGGCGTCATCCTGTCCGTAAACCCGCTCAACTCCCAGTTCTTATATTCACACAAATACTCATAGGTTTTATGGTCGATGACGCGAATATCCCGTATGCAAAGAGCTTTCTGATCGAATATGGCAGCGAAATCATCGTTCCCTTCCCTTCTGCGCAAAAAACCTGACACATAGCATGTCCCGGATGCTGGGTCGATTTCCAGATGATCCAAAACCATCTTCTCGTCATCCGCAAACAAAGTGTTGACCCTTGAAAAGTCGGTGGTCTCGTAAATGCTCATCTTTGTGCGCACGCTCGAACCGTTGGTTTCTATGTTGTAGAAGAACCGCCCATCGGCGGAAAACGCAAACCCTCCGTCCTCCGGACCGTCCTTCGACACCTTATGCTTCCGTATCAGAGCAAGCTTGTCCAGATCATAGAAACCAAGATACCCTGCGTTGGATTTTACGGCGATGATGTTTGAATTCGGAAGAAAGGCAGCACGGCCTGCATTGGGAAAATCCCTGAACTTTTTGAGTTCGTTCCCCGCGCTGTCATAGATGTAGACCGTAGCCCCGTTGCAGCCGACGCTGTAGGCGCCGTTGGAATAAAACCCCCAAAATCGTTTCATGCTTTCCGTTCCCCTTTATAAGAATAAACAGAAGAGAATGGGGAGGAATATGGCCGGCAGCAGGTCCATGACCTTGATCCTGGTCACCTTCAGCATGTTGAGGCCGATGGGCACCAACAGGAGGGAGCCCACCGCGCCCATCTCCACCGCCGAAGCAGCGAAGAAGGAGGCGCTGACCATGCCGAGGACCGTGAACAGCCCCTGGTAGAGGAACACGGCGGCGGCACTTAGCAGCACCCCGCCGCCCAGGGCGGAGGCCATGAGCATGGCGGAGATACCGTCGATGAGAGCCTTGGCGAACAGGGTGGAATGGTCGGCGGAGAACCCGTCCTGCAGGGCTCCGGTCACCGCCATGGCCCCGGTGCAGAAGAGGAGGGACGCGCTGACGAACCCGGCCGCGAAGCCCGCCTGTTTGTCGGGGCCCACCAATTTTCCGCTCAATTTATCCGCCAGGCGGTGGAACCCGTCGTCGATGCCGACCGTCGCGCCGATGGCCGCGCCCACCGCCAGGGACAGGATCATGACCAGGGTCTTCTCCCCCTTCAGGGCCCCGGAGAGGCCGATGAGGATCACGCCGAAGGCCAGGGCCTCCATGACCCGTTCCTGCAGCTTTTCCGATATGCCTTTGTGGAACAACAGGCCAGCGCCGCCGCCCAAGAGGATGGCGGCGGCGTTGACGATGGTGCCGAGACCTTTCATGGGATTACCTTTCTATCATGCGCCATAGGCGCAATTCATGGCGAAGCCAATTCACGCCGAAGGCAAATCATGGCGAAGCCAAATCATGCGTCGAAGACGCTGCTTATAATGATTTGCTGCTATGGCAGCATGATTTGATGCTGGCGCATCATGATTTCTCGCCGCGCTCTGCCATAGGCAGATCCCAGCTCCATGATTTGCCCTGCGGGCATTTTCCTTATATCCGTTCCACTGACAATCTGACGGCTTCGCCGTTGATGTCCCAATCCTTTTCGTAGCCGGAGAGGTCCTGGACAACAGCGTCGGCCAGGGTGTCGGCGGCGATGTCCTGGACGTACTTCTCAAAGACGGCCTTCACCTTCTCGCTGCCCTGGCAGCCGATGCGGATGTGGTCCGCCACCTCGAAGCCCGCCTCCTTGCGCATGGTCTGGAGCTTGCTGGTGAGCTCCCGGACGAAGCCCTGCTCGATGAGCTCCGGCGTCAGGTTGGTGTCGAGGACCACAGTGACCTGGCCGTCGGTCTCACTGACCAGGCCCTCCTTCTTCACGGCGGTGACCAGCACGTCCGCTTCGGTGAGCTCCACGACTTGGCCGTTCGCTTCGAAGCAGTACTTGCCGGACTCCTTGATGGCGTTCACGATCTCGTCCCCCGCCCCGGGCTCGGCCATCTTGCTGCGGATGGCCCCCAGGAGCTTGCCGTACTTCGGTCCCAACGTGCGAAGCTGGGGCTTCACGGCGTAGGAGATGAAGCTGGAGGCGTCGCTGACGAAGCTGACCGTCTTCACGTTCAGCTCCTCCGCCACGATGGTGCAATAACCAGCGTCGAGGGGCTCGCCCTGGACGTACATGGCGGCCAGGGGCTGGCGGATCTTCATGGCGGCGTTGTTCCGGGCGGCGCGGCCGAGGGTCACGATGTCCAGGACCTCCTCCATGTTCTTCTCGAGGTCCGCGTCGATCAGGCTCTCGTCCGCCACGGGGAAGTCGCAGAGGTGCACGCTGATGGGCGCGTCCTTCTCCACCTTGCGGACCATGTTCTGGTAGATGGCCTCGCTGACGAAGGGCACGAAGGGGGCGCAAACCAGCGTCAGCTCCTTCAGGACCGTGTAGAGGGTCATGTAGGCCGCTTCCTTGTCGGCGGTCATTTCGCTGCCCCAGTACCGGTTCCGGCACCGGCGCACGTACCAGTTGGACAGCTCGTCCACGAAGGACTGGAGCTCCCGGCCCGCCTCGGTGATCTTCAGGGCACTGAGGTCCGCGTCCACGGTTTGGATCAGGGTCTGCATCCTGGAGAGGACCCAGCGGTCCATAAAGCTCAGGTTCTCCCGCCGCAGCGCGTGCTTGGTGGGATCGAAGCCGTCGATATCCGCGTAGAGGATGTAGAAGGCGTAGGTGTTCCACAGGGTCCCCATGAACTTGCGCTGATACTCGCTGACCGCGTCGCCGGAGAACCGGGAGGGCAGCCAGGGGCTGGAGCCCGTGTAGAAGTACCAGCGGACGGCGTCGGCGCCCTGGGCGTTCAGCACGTCGAAGGGGTTCACCACGTTGCCGAGGTGCTTGCTCATCTTCTTGCCGTCCTTGTCGCAGACGAGACCCAGCACCACGCAGTTTTTGAAGGGCGCCTCGTCGAAGAGGAGGGTGGCGATGGCGAGCAGGGTATAGAACCAGCCGCGGGTCTGGTCGATGGCTTCGGAGATGAAGTCGGCGGGGTAGCGGCGCTCGAACTTCTCCTTGTTCTCAAAGGGATAGTGCCACTGGGCGAAGGGCATGGAGCCGGAGTCGAACCAGCAGTCGATGACCACGCTCTCCCGCTTCATGCTGCCGCCGCACTGGGGGCACCTGACGGTGACCTGGTCGATGTAGGGCTTGTGGAGCTCGATGTCCGCCGAGCAGTCCGGGGACATGGCCTTCAGCTCCGCCTTGCTGCCGATGACGTGGACCTTGCCGCAGTCCGGGCAGACCCACACGGGGAAGGGCGTGCCCCAGTACCGTTCCCGGGTCACGGCCCAGTCGATGACGTTCTCCACGAAGTTGCCCATGCGGCCGTCCCGGATGGTCTCGGGGATCCAGTTGACGCTCTTGGTGAAGCGGATGAGCTTATCCTTCACCGCGGTCATTTTAATGAACCATTCCTCCCGGGCGTAGTAGATGAGGGGCGTGTCGCAGCGCCAGCAGAAGGGGTAGCTGTGCTCGAAGGAAGGGGCGCTGAACAGCTTCTCCTGCCGCTTCAGGTCCTCCAAAACGTACTTGTCCGCGTCCTTCACGAACAGACCGTCGAAGGGGGTGCCGCCGCACATGTGGCCCGAGGTGTTGACAAGCTGCAGGAAGGGCAGGTCGTAGACCTTGCCCACCCGGTTGTCGTCCTCGCCGAAGGCGGGCGCGATGTGGACCACGCCGGTGCCCTCGTCCAGGGTGACGTAGTTGTCCGCCACCACCCGGTAGCCCTTCTTGCCGTTGAAACCGGCGGACATGTCGAAGAGAGGCTCGTATTCCGTGCCCACGAGATCGCTGCCTGGGAAGGTCTCCATGATCTCCACGTCCTCGCCCAGGACGTTCTTCACCAAAGCCTCGGCCAGGATGAACACACCGTCCTCCCGACGGGCCTTCACGTACACCTCGTTGGCGTTGACGCAGAGGGCCACGTTGCTGGGCAGCGTCCAGGGGGTGGTGGTCCAGGCCAGGATGCAGGTGCCGCTGCCGTCCTTCAAATAGAACTTCGCCACGGCGGAGGTCTCCTTCACGTCCTTGTAGCCCTGGGCCACCTCATGGGAGGACAGAGCCGTCCCGCAGCGGGGGCAGTAGGGCACGATCTTATAGCCCTTGTACAGCAGGCCCTTGTCGTAGATGGTCTTCAGGGCCCACCACTCGGACTCGATGTAATCGTCGTGATAGGTGACGTAGGGATCGTCCATGTCCATCCAGAAGCCCACGCGATCGGACATCTCCTCCCACTCGGACTTATACTTCCACACGGACCGCTTGCAGCCCTCGATGAAGGGCTCCACGCCGTACTGCTCGATCTGCTCCTTGCCGTCCAGGCCCAGCTCCTTCTCCACCTCCAGCTCCACGGGCAGGCCGTGGGTGTCCCAGCCGGCCTTGCGGAGCACGTCGTAGCCCTTCATGGTCCTGAACCGGGGGATGATGTCTTTGATGCTCCGGGTCAGCACATGGCCGATGTGGGGCTTGCCGTTGGCCGTGGGGGGGCCGTCGAAGACCGTGTAGGCGGGAGCGCCGCGGCGCAGCTCCACGCTCTTCTCGAACACGTGGTTTTCCTTCCAGAAGGAAAGGACCTCCTTCTCCCGGTCCACGAACTTCAGATCCGTCGATACCTTGTCGTACATAGTTTCCTCCAACCGTTTTTTACAAATAAAAAATCGCCCCTGTTACGGGGCGAAAGATCCGATCTTCCGCGGTACCACCCGCCTTGCATGACCAAAGCCATGCCGCTCGTACGCCCCTGTAACGGAGGGCTGCCGGAGGCCGCTACTCTTGTTCACGTCCCCGCTCCCGGGTGATCTCGCCCTATGCGCCCCTTGCCGCCTTGCACCGTCCGCGGCTCGCTTGAAGGGGGAGGCATCAGCTACCTGTCCCGATCCACGTTTGGCGATAGTATACACGGATGGGGGCCGTTTGTAAAGGCCTATTATTCGTGTAATCGTCTTTCCCGCTGCAGCTCGTCCTTCTTGCCCTGGATGCGGCCGTAGGCGTAGGCGAGGACCGCCGCGACGACCAGGTTGACGGCCCCCACGCCGCTGCGGCTGACGTTCAGCAGGCCCAGGAACAGGTTCGCAAGGCCGAGGGGCAGGATGAACCGGTTGATGGTGTTGAGCATGCCGATTCGGGAATCGAGGTCGCTGTTGAGCTCAAAGGCGCCCAGCTCGCTCCTGCGGCGGAAGTAGATCCATAGGAACACCCTTCCGAGGTACTCCGCCCCCATCTCCTGGACGAAGGAGATATAGCTGTCGTCCGCCTTCCGGCATTCGAGGCGCACCTCGTATTCGCCGGGCTCCGTCTTCTCAAAATAGTAGGTGCACCAGCCCACGCGGCTGAGGGCCCAGCCCTCCGCGGCCATCTCGTTGAGCCACAGCTCCTCCTTGTCGAAATCCCACACCCAATACCACTTGAACACCTTTTTCGTTTCCATGATCCTCCCTCCCTTTTATGCCTGCGGCTGATCGTCGCCGCCGTCCTTTTTGTCGTTGGCCCTTCTGCTGCTGTCGTAGAGGAGGCCGAAGCACACCCCCAGGCACATCCACAGCCCGATATTCTTCGTGGCGGCGCCGATGGCCGTACCGAGGCACAGCCCCAGGACCAGGCCCATGTTGTCGTACTTATCCTCGGTCTCTGGCTTCTTCGGCTCCAGCTCCTTCTTCTCCTCTTCCATCATTCCTCGCCTCCCAGCACGATCTCCCCGTTTTGGACCAGCTCCCGGAGCCGGTCCAGCTCCCCCACGAGGGCCTCCCGGCCCCCGTCCGTCAGGACGTATTCCTTCCGGCGGCTGTCCTCTGCCCCGGGCACCGACCGGATCCAGCCCTTTTCCAGCAGGCCGTTGATGGCCCCGTACAGGGTCCCCGCCGCCAACCGCACCCGGCCGGAGCTCATGCGCTCCGCTTCCTGCATGATGCCGTACCCGTGCCGGGGGGTCACCAGGGAAAGCAGGATGTAGTATACCGCCTCCGTCAAGGCTGCCTGTGTGTTCATACCCTTGCCTCCTTTATCGTCTGCCGTTATATCGGCTGTCGTTATATCGTGGTTAGAGTATATCGCCGACCGATATATTTGTCAATACCTTTTTTGGAAAATTTTGATCGTGAATAGCATAAAACGTACAAGCTATCCAAACCCACCGCAGGGGCCGTGGCTTGCCCGGCCCGTAAAAAAAGCTCGCCCCTCAGAGCGAGCTTGAAATGCCTGTGTTTTACTGCTTTTTGCGGCGCGCCGCCATGACGGCCGCGGCCACGCCCAGCCCCGCCGCCACCAGCGCGGCGGCACTGAGGACGATCAGCATCCCCTTCTCCCCCAGGGGGCCGGCGGCGGGCTCCTCCGTAGGCGCGGGGGTCTCGG
>LXOW01415911.1_pt1 | contig 28706 bp, 27 predicted proteins | sample 1368591 | NCBI WGS metagenome assembly LXOW01 (sample SAMN04884650, study PRJNA319009) | bovine gut metagenome | isolation source: Cow rumen | host: Bos taurus | place: Italy: Legnaro (PD) | collected 2014-07-09
CACACGGCGCAGATATTGGGATAGGAATAGTCTTTTTCTCTTATTTAGTGTTCTTTTTCACTAATTTGGCTGTTTCCCTGATGGTATTTAAATAGGCCTCTTCTACGGGTGACAATGTGTTGTTCTGGTACTTGCGGTACTCGGCAGTGGCTTTTTCCAAGGCCTGAGTATGACTAACCGATCCGGCACCCTCAAGCATAGGACGGTTGCTGGATGTGAGTACCGAATCCAGTTGGTGAACATAGTCGCTCATGTACATGGGCTTATGTTCAAGCGCATTGATTTCTGCCAAATCGAAGTAACCTGAAACAAGATTGTTTAGAATTTTCAGTTCATTTTCATTCAGGTAGTTTTTGGCAACGCCGATATCTTTCAACGCAGGCAACTCACCCGAAAAGGTAGTCAGTCCCATAAACGGTTTGTCTGCATCGGCGCGCTCGTAAATGACTTCGGCAGCAGTGTGTCCGTGAGTGGCATAGTGCAGTTTGTTCTGCACCATCTTGAAAAACAGGATAGATTCTTCACTCTTAGGGTTGTAATCCACACTAGTGGCATATAGGTCAAGGACCTGACGATAGAGCACTTTCTCCGAGGAACGGATGTCGCGGATGCGGTCAAGCAGTTCTTTCCAATAATTGCCACCGCCGTTGCCCTTCAGCCGTTCATCGTCCATTGTAAAGCCCTTTATCATATACTCCTTCAACCGTTGCGTGGCCCAAATGCGAAATTGTGTGCCTCGTGCAGATTTCACCCGATATCCAACAGAAATAATAACATCCAAATTAAAAAATTCTACTTGATAGGTTTTTCCATCTGCGGCAGTTGTTGCAAATTTTGCAACAACTGAATCGGAGGACAACTCTCCTTCTCTGAAAATGTTTTTAATATGGCGCGATATGGTGGATTTATCACGCTGAAAAAGTTCGGACATAAGATCAAGAGACAACCACACGGTCTCTTTTTGAATTTTCACATCAATCTTAGTCAGCCCGTCCTCGGTCTGATAGATGACAATGTCGCCTGTGTTTTCGAAATTTTGTTCCATTGTTTATTAATTTGATAATGAGTATTTTGTAATTATTTGATTAACGTGGCAAAGGTACGAAATAATCCTTTATAAACGAATAGAAAAAACGGGCGCGACCGCAATCGGTCAGCGCCCGTTCTGGGATTGTAGTGACGCAATGCATTACGTTTCTACCGGATTATCAAATTATTTTTCCTCGCATATTTCCGCAAACAATTTCAGTCCTTTCTCCGTAAGATAATAGGCCTGGTCTGGACGCTTCGGCGAATCGGGAAAGAGCATTTGAACGTAATCGTTTTCTATAGATGGAACGAGATAACGTTTGCGGAAATTATCCTCTCCTTTTAATTGAAGTGATTTCATTATTTCATTAGCAGAAATAGTATTCCCACGAATTGTCAAAATCACCTTTTTTATCTTACCATCTACTTCACCTCTTACTTCACCTCTTACTTCACCTCTTACTTCACCTCCTTCTTGTACTCTTTCTTGTACTTCTGGTCGCCAAAGAACAACCCGAAAATCATCATCTTGGTGAAATTCCGGTTTACGGAGTCCATAGTCCAAACAATGGTCGATTATATCGGTGGTGCCTGTTCCCATTTGTTCTATATAGCCGGAAAGATAAACGGGATGGGCAAGNNTCAATTTCGCGATAGTCATTCCTTGTGGAAGTTTGCCTGGGTTCCAAACTTCCAAGCGGTCTTTGAACAACATTACCTGCACGCTGCCGTTACTTGTATAGTTGCGGTGTACAACCGCATTAACAATAGCTTCGGTCACGGCCTGCGCCGGCAACTCGGGTGTTACATCCACTTGTGCGGAATGAGTGCGCTCGCCCACGTGTTGGTCTATGCGGCTCATCACAAACCCAACCGCCATATCTACCATGTCAAAAACGGTGCCTCCGTATATCTGCTGTGATAGGATGGGTTTTTGGATTTTGGTTCCATAGAACTGCGCGCATTTGACAGTGGCGGAGACAAACCACTTTTGAACATCCTTGGCAAACAACAGAAGAGCGGCATTCTTGAGTTTGTCGTCCTCAGCTATCAGGTGCAGGCTAAGGAGAATCTGACGAATGTTTTCCTCCGAGTATTGAAGTGGGAATTGCCTTTTTTCACGTGCCAAGCCCACAAACCAACGTATTTTGTCTTTGTCTAGGTCATCAATACAAGCTTCAGGATGGATAGAAGCGTCGAACGGTCCGTTGCGGAGAATGCGATGAGTAATCATGTATTCTATCAATGATGCATATACGCCACTTTTCAATTCTTCGTATGAGTTGAACGAGTTGCGGATGACGGCATCATCTATTTTCTGCTTAAACAGTTCCTCTTTGGGCTAACGTTCTTGCATTTCTTTTATAAATGCTATTCTATAGGCGTGACTGGCGGTGGCGGTATCGTATTCCCGTTCTGTGGGCGAAATCCCGTTGGCATCTTCAAAACCATAACGCTTACCTAAAAGAAGGAGATAAATTCCCGCATCAGCTGCCTGCTCAAGATAGGCTGTTTGTGCAGACTTGTCTTGTGCAGGTAATTCCTCGAATAAGAATGGGTCAAAATACATCGAAAACAGTGAATCTTGCCGTATATAATCGGCTATTTGCTTGCGTTCTTTCGCAAATTCATTCTGTACACTGCTGATGAATATTTTGATGCGGTTCATTTGTTATTTCAAAAAGATAATTCCAGCCGCAAAAATAATCATTTTTGGGACGTGAAAAACGGATATCTGAAAAAATAGGGAGGGATTATCTCATCATCCATTCCAACTTCGTTTTCCACTTCTCCCAGTGGGGCATCTCTTTGGTGAGCAAGGCATAAAACTCTTTGGTGTGATTATGATGTACCAAATGACAAAGTTCATGGGTAATGACGTATTCAATTAGAATTGTATGGTGAATATTTATCTCAAGGAAGACAAATATTTTAGGGTGCATAGTGACAGAAGAAGAAAAATTTTTATTTTTGCTAATTGTATGGTACAAAATAAGGGGAAGACCAACATGATTATAGACAACAAGATACTTGACAGCTTGACCGCTCAGGCCAAGGCATTGCCCCGGCTACGAATGAATCTTAACTTTCATCAGAGTCTGGATGAGAAGTGCCACCGTTTTCTGAATGCCGTGGAACCGGGTGCCAACATCCCCATTCATCGCCATCCGGAGAAAGAGGAGTCCTTTGTTGTGTTGCGTGGCAGGGTACGTTGGCACTTCTATGATGATACAGGAAATGAGACCGAAAGGGTCTTACTTGATGCCAATGGTGATATTCGCTGCATTAACATTGAGAAAGCCCGCTAGCACTCGTTGGAATGCTTGGCCGAGGGTTCCGTTTTGATGTGGAGTAAAGATGGAAGATATGAGCCGTTGAGAGAAAATGAATTAATGGATAAAATAAACTTAGAAAAATAACATGAGTAACTTGTTGGATGGCATAAAGAATTATCTAAAAATGAATAGCACAGGCGCTTTGATGGTGTCGGGTGATTGGGGATGTGGTAAAACATATCATATTGACAATGTTGTTATTCCTAGTTTGATAGAAGACGGCTATGAACCAATAAAAGTCTCTCTTTTTGGCATAGAATCAATTAATGACATTCCACTACGTATTGCTGAAAATTATAAAGGTATTTCCCGTACAAAACAGGCCGATGAGGTTAATGAGAATAAGAAAAAGGAAAGAAAAAGATTGTTTGGTAAAAAAGAAGTAGGTAAAGTCGTAGCCAAAGGTAGTCAGTTGATATCCTCTATTACATGGCTGTCTAATTTTGTGGACGTAAACACTTTGGTTGGCAAATATAGCGACTTGCTTTATAAACTGATACCTCAAGAGAAAACTGTTATTTTCCTTGATGATATGGAGCGAGTTATTGATACTGTTGATATACACGCTCTATTGGGCGCAATCAATAGTTTAGTGGAACAACGTGGTTATAGGGTGGTTGTGATAGCCAATAATTCATATATACAGAAACAGGATGCAGACAGGTTGGTGTTCAAAGAAAAAGTAATTGAAAAAACGCTAGTTTACGATCCTGATGTGGTGGCGATATACAAAGAGATTTGTGAGAAAGAATATGGTTCGCCATTTAGATGTTTTATGCAAGATATAAAGGCTGTATCTGTTATTGACCCTCGTTTCGCAGCTTATATGGAAGATGAAGACTTGATAACTGATTTGCGTAACATTCGTATTGTGAAATTTGCATTGTCTCATTTCAATAAGGTTTATGAAGCGTGTTATGAGTTCCTGAAAGAAGAAGATAAAAATGTTGCAGATGTTTTCTTATATTCGCTTTGGACTTGTACAGTCGGTTTAGCTGTTGAATATAAGAGAAATCGTCTAACATATAAAGACAGAGAACAGTTTGCAAACTACGTGGATTTATCATCACCTTTATTACAGTATTATGATGGTAATGACGACCAAGAAAACTTATTCGATGAAAAGGACGAGAAATCTGATGACGAAGCAGCACAAAAGGAGGAGGCAAGGAAGCGGGCTTACAAGAGTATTGAACATATATTCAAAGGTATTGTAAAAATACATGGTTTGCCTGAGATAGTGGCTCCGCAGATTTTTGATTTTGTTATTGCTGGTAAGTCGTTAGATAGTTCGGAGCTCAAGATGCTATGGGAAAACTATAAAATTCAAGTGCAAAGAAACGCCCAAAGTCCAGCATATGCTTTGTTAAATCGTTTTTTGCAGGCGCAATGGAGTATGAGTAATGAGGAAATGACGGAGGCTCTTTCACAATTGGCAGGTTTTGTAGAGGAGGGGGCATATAACGATAATATGTCTTATGTGAATACTGCTTATTTCTTACAACGTATGTATATGTTAACGCCATTTTCTTTGGAAGATATAAAAAGTAAGATTATCAAGGGGATTGATACGATGTATTCAAGGATGACATCGCTCAGTGTGTTGGATAAGTTGAATATTGATGTTGTTGAAAATGAAATCTCAAAGAATTGCAAATGGGTGCTTGAATATGAAAGAAAAAAGATGACCGAAGTAACTGAGGCATGCCTTAAAGAAGATATAAAAGAAATACGTCGACAATTTAATGAGGATTTACCAGCTTTGGAAAAGAGGCTTGTGATTCAATACAATTCAACAAAGACACCAGACTTTGCTGATTTCCCGATTTTAAGTCATATCCCTAAAGATGATATAATTAATAAAGTAAAGGAAATACAGCCCATAGAAGTTATGGCCTTGTATCATATCATCAACACAAGATTTTTTCAGTTGGTGAATGCTAAAGTGTATCAAAATGAATTGTCTTTTATTCAGAATCTAATCCAAGCTATAGAACAAAGAAAGAGTGAATCTATAGTATATGCAGATGTTTTGATTGAAGATCTCTTATTAAAAGTAATCCAAAAGATTCAAATGCCATGAATTTTCCCCAACAAATCCAACAACACAAGAATGAGTCGGATTCATTCGCAATAATACTATATAAACTCAGAGAGCTGGGGATTTTCAGGAATGTTACAGCGCAAGACTATGGGATTGATTTTGAAATAGAATTAGTAGAAGACGGACATGTTTGTGGTCACTGTGTTAAAGTTCAAGTAAAAAGTAGTGAGAAACTATTTATTGATAAGAAAGGAAGACCTACCGTTGGTGGAATAAAACAAACGACACTCCGTTATTGGGCTGAATTGTCGTACAATATTCCTATTATTGTTTTGTGCGTTGATTTAAAGTCTGAAATTGTCTACATGACAGATTCTATTTTCTGGCAAGCTATTTCTTTGCTTGATGCAACAAATCGTTCAAAAACAATTAAATTCAAAAACGATTCGAATATTTACCCAATAGTTGATAGTATTAAAAGTATTGCTAAAGGATACAGCCTTCGAGAAGAATTGTATGCGCATAAATGGCTGTTAAGAAATATAAAAGCTATTTTTGAAATGTACAATGATTCATGGTGGCTTGATGCGGAATGTCAGAATGTTGATATAAATTTTTTTAAGCTGTTTCTCGAAAATGTTAGAGTGTTTTTATCACCTATGATGAGATTTATTAAAGAAAAGGGTAAGGCATTCGAACAACTGTTTTCCTACGATTACTATTACATTAAAAGTAACTATGACAGCCCTTATAATTATGTTATATATCAGGGGTTGCGTTTGTTTTTCCTTGAACTTTTAGGTATGCTAAATTATTATCGTAAAATGGTTTTATCATCTGGATACTTTTGGGTTTACAATGATGACGATTATCTTAGACTGGTGATTGAAACTAAAATTCCTACATTTAACAACGAAGATGATTTAAAGAAATTCAATTTTGAAAAATTTTTCACGGGACAAAGTGTTTCAGGAGTGTTTACCAATTATCTATCAAGAATTGAAGAAAACGCTAAATGTAGAGAAAATGAATTGATAAATTATTTAGTTGGTAAATATGGTCATTATAGCTTTTAAAATTTTACATCTTATTATTTGAACAAACGAATATTAACGTAATCATATAATCACAATCAAGGAAGGCCACCATGACATCCCCGTGCCTCTGATTACATAGACGAGAATGTCAGCACTAAGTGGTTCGCATTATCCAAAGCTATGTTGGTGTGGAGAACAATATGGTGTGGAAAAAGTCCTGATAGTTGACAATTGTAAAGGAATAGAAAGCGGTTTAGGGGTCATGAATAATGTTTTCAGGTCACACAGATAGTTCGGATGGTACAGATTTTCTTTCTAATTCAGATTCTTGTGTCGATTTGCTATATTGGCTTGTTGTTTACCTTATGGTGAGTTTGCGGGAGTTTGTGACACAATAAAGAAAATTATACAAATCATATAAAAAGGGCAACGGGTATTCACCTGTTGCCCCTTTGAATTATTGGGAATTATATCTTATTTTCCCTCGCTCAGCTTCTTATAACCTTCGTATCTCCGCTTAGCGAATTGCTCGGTCTTGGCGAAGAAAACTTGAAAACCTATCTCTTTTTCTTTTCGCGCAATTTGGCCAATTCTTCTTTCAGTTTGGCCATTTGCTCTTGCTTTCTTTTCAGAGTGTATGAAAGTCCGTCAAAATTGCGTATTTTTCTGCCTTGAGCCTTGTTATATGCTTTCGCATCCGCGATGGAACTCTTTGCGGAGGCGATTTCCTCTTTCAATCTTGCTATTTGTTCCTTTTTGGCGGTAATATCTCTATCTATCGATTCTTTTGATGATCTGAAAAATAATCCCATAATATAATGTTGTTGTAGTGAATTACAGCATTTCAATAATCTGGATAATTCCCATCACACCTGCAGGTATCAGGAAAAATTTCAGTGCGTAGCTCAATGCCGTTCCGACAAGATTGTCAAGCAGATCGACGTTGCTCTTGACCCAGAACCAGCGCGGTGGCACAGTCTCTGCCCAGCCAGTGAAACCGATGATGAGGCCGAGCAATGCCGCCCCGCCACCGGCAATCAAGGTCCATGTCTCTATGTTCCCAAACGCAAAATAGATCACACTTCCGATGAAGATCAACGGAGACAGGAGGTTGATAATCCAAAGCAATACTACCATGATGGAATGTTTAAAAAAACAAGGGGATGGGCGACTGTCCATCCCCTTGAAAGATGATTACTTTTCTTCTGCAAAATCCAGAAGTTTTTTGCCAAGTTGTTGAACCGTCCAGTCGGGATCGTATTTGAAACCGGCTTTATCGGCCAATTTGCGCAAAGCGGCTTTCACGGAGCCACACTCCTCAACCAAAGCCTTGCTGACTTCGATGGAGTTGTCTTCGTTTTGCCACACCATGTGACCGGCAATCTTTTTGCCTCTTTTCTTGTCACCTTTCGTGATTTTTCCAGTTGCCATAGAATTGTTTTTTAATTTTTGTCTACTCTTTTTCAGATTTTCGACTTCCTCTTTTTGACTCAAGACTACATATAGGTTTTTCGTCTTCTTCTTTTAAAGAAGGTTGTTATTTCAATGCGGTCACGGCGACGATAATGGCGATGACGATCACCGCAAGCAGAATCCACAGCCAAGTCTTTGATTTCTTTGTTTCAAGGCGATAGCTTCCGCGCTTGCCCATTCCCTTTTCTGCTTCATTGACTTCGAAATCGATGCCGTATTTCTGTGCCAATTCTGTCATTTTTTGGAATCTATCGGCCGGCCACATCGGGTTGGAAAATGCCACTTTGGTACCGTCTTTCAAGGTGATGTACATCTCCATGTCTCCGATTTGTTTGGACATTTTTTCATCAAACTTGCCAGATTTATCCATCTTGCCGATGTTTTCGACGGTATCTAAGGAGTTGTTGATTTCCGGGGCCGGGAATGCTTTTTGCAAATCCTCTAAAGTGGCTTTGGGGTGCAGTTCGAGATAGGCCGCCACAATGCCTAATGCCGTCCATTTCTGAGACTGGCCGTAAACTTTAACTTTATTTGCCATAATATTTTTTCGTTTGTTATACAGAATGAAAATCTACGGGATTTACAAGGAATACATTCAATAATCAATGTTGTGAATTGGCACGGAGATTTTTCAGTTCCGCAATCCATGCTGCGGGCATGGTCTCGTTTTTGCTGATGTTCAAGGGGTAAGCAAATTCATGTTGCGCCAATTCCGCCGTTTCCAATTGCTCTGCACTCTCCACTGTGTCCGTGTAGTCCCATTCCCAATAGCATTTGTCGAGCCATTGATTGACGATGGAGGCCGCCGTGTCGTCGTTGACATTCGGGGCGAGGATGGCACGGAGTGTACGCCGCAGGGTGGAACTCCTGAACGGACCGCGGAGGTGCCAGCGAATGCGCCGACTCATATCGCTGCTAATGCCGAAATAGAGGGCCATGTACATTTTCCCGTTTATCTTCCGTTTTTGTAGTTTCTTGTCTTTGAGCAATATATGGTTCTTGAAAAGTTTGAGTAATTCGTCAGCTTTCTCTTCTGGGAACCACCAGCGATACACGCCCGGATGGCTCTCCACTGCCGATTGCCGCAATGTCACCTTCTGCCGAAGTTCCGCAACGAGAATAATGTTTTGCATAGTGAAGTTGCTTGAATATAATCTATATTATCGTCAGTAATACTCAAAAATGCAAAAATAAAATATAATCAACTATAAATTATTGTGTTATACTATCTAATCCTGATAGCAAATACTATCCTTTTTTGATAAAATCCTCAAAGAAATTATAGTCAAGAATCTTGGATATGCGCACGAGCATCTCAGTGTTAATGCTCGGGCTGTTGTATATCTTGTATATATGGTTCGGGGAACAGGGGAGCTGCCGGGCCAACCAGACGTTGGTGCGCCCTTGCTCTTTCATCTTCTCCTGGATGAGTTTGCCGATATGTATCTCCCTGATTTCGTGCATACAAAAAGCGTGGAACTTATTCTTGCCTGAACGTCAGGGTTTCCACGCCCCACCAATCTAACAAGTTATTCCACGCCGTATCGCTACGGCATTTGATAACTCTCCTTGATTGGTTTATGTCCTCGCAACGAGGACGTTGTGGAAATTTGACGTTCAAGGATAGCCACAAACGCTATCTATAATATATTATGGTTGGTTTTTAGTCTGTTTCTTCTTTTCGTTGGGCTCGTTAATACTATTCGATAATTTCGACGGCAAAAATAATAAAATCCTTATATCGACGCACCGTTAATCCCAAAATAGAAACAATCCTCCTCCCATTTCAGCGGATTTTTCGCCATGTATTGGACAATGTTTTGATACGATTCATCATTTCGTATGATGTGTTCGTAATAATTGCGTTGCCATGGTGAAAACCCCATTTGTTTGGTCACCCCGATTTTGAATCCGCGCACCACGGAACCCACGGTTCGGGATGTGCCGTTGGGGCGTAATGGCAACGACGGGGTTGTTTGCGATTGTGGGGATCGTAGGGGCGAATAATTATTCGCCCCTACGATGATCCCGATATTCGAATCAATGGCATCAATGTTGTTTATTTCAATGATACCATGAACATGATTCGGCATAATCACATAATCATGTAAAACGATTTGTGGAAAATGATTTGGTATCTCTTGCCAACAATCATTGACCTTTTCTCCGGTGTTTGACAGAAACATTTTGGCATTTTGAATCTCCCCGAAAAGACATTCTCGGTTACGTGTACAAATTGTCAAGAAATAACACCCGTTTTGGGTGTAATCATATCCTTTCATACGGATAGAATGGCGATGGTATATTTTTGTTTTCATACTATTTATAAAATTGTTTTCAACCCTACAAAAATACAAATTTATCGATAAAAAAACGGGCGTGACCGATATTCGATCACGCCCGTTTTGGGAATTGGTTTGTTGGACGGAAAATCATTCAAAACGCGCGAATGATTGTTTGGTCATCCGTCCGTAGGGGCAAATAATTATTTGCCCATTATTATTTGTTAACCGCAAGGGCGAATAATTATTCGCCCCTACAGGTCAACGGATAATTTTATTTGCCGTCATTTAATTTTTTGTAACCCTCGTAACGGAGTTTCGCGAATTGCTCGGTCTTAGCAAACAATTCCTTGGCCTCTTCCGGGAAGGTCTTCAACAAGCTGTTGTAACGGACCTCGCCCATGATGAACTCCTGGAACTTGCTCCAGTCGGGTTCTTTGCTGTCCAAGTGGAAACCGTTCTGACCGGCTTCTTCCTCGGCAGGGTTGAAACGCCACAGATGCCAGTAACCGCAATCAACGGCAAGCTTCTCTTCGAGCTGGGAGTGACCCATGCCGATCTTGATGCCGTGGTTGATACAAGGAGCGTAGCAGATGACCAGTGACGGGCCCGGATAAGCCTCAGCTTCCTTGATGGCCTTGAAGTACTGAGCCTGGGTGGCGCCCATAGCGACCTGTGCCACATACACATAGCCGTAGCTCTTGGCAATCATGCCGAGGTCTTTCTTGCGCACCTTCTTACCGGAAGCGGCAAACTTGGCCACAGCACCTGCCGGAGTAGCCTTTGAGGACTGACCACCCGTGTTGGAGTAAACCTCGGTGTCGAGCACGAGCACGTTGACATCCTCGCCGCTGGCCAACACGTGGTCCAGACCGCCGAAACCGATGTCGTAAGCCCAACCGTCACCACCGAAGATCCACTGGCTTTTCTTCACCAGATGATCCTTCAGGTCAACGATTTGCTTGCAGTAATCGCAACCGCATTTCTCGCAAGCAGCGACAATCTTGTCGGCCAGCTCAGCGGTCTTGATACCGCACTCGCGGTTGTCGATCCACTCTTGGAACAGAGCTTTGAGTTTCTTGTCGCAGCAGTCGCAGTTGGCGATGGCTTCCTTCATGACACGCTCCACTCTGTCGCGCATCTTGCGGGTAGCGGTGGCCATACCGAGACCGAACTCGGCGTTGTCCTCGAACAAGCTGTTGGCCCATGCCACACCCCTGCCGCTTCTGCAGTTCTTGCAGTACGGAGTAGCAGGCGCAGAACCACCATAGATGGAGGAACAACCCGTAGCGTTGGCCACGATCATTCGCTCACCGAACAGTTGCGTGATGGTCTTGATGTACGGAGTCTCACCGCAACCGGCACAAGCGCCGCTGAACTCGAACAGAGGCTGTGCGAACTGGCTGTTCTTGATGGTGGCAAATTTGTCGATGAGGTTGTCCTTGTAGGTAACCTTCTTCTGACCATACTCCCAGTTCTTGGCTTCGCCGAGCTGGCTCTCGAACGGTTTCATCGTCAGGGCTTTCTCCTTGGCAGGACAAACGTCGGCGCAGTTGCCGCAACCGGTGCAGTCCATAACGGAAACCTGCATACGGAAGTGCATGCCAGCGAGTTCCTTCGGGGCCTTCACATCCGCAGTCTTCATGGCCTTCGGAGCTTTCTTCAGCTCGGCGTCGGTCATCACCACGGGACGGATGGCAGCGTGAGGACAAACCACGGAGCATTGGTTACATTGGATACACTTGGTGGGATCCCATTCCGGAACCACGGTAGCGACACCGCGTTTCTCGTAAGCGGTCGTACCAGCCGGGAATGTACCATCAACGATGTCCTTGAAGGCGCTGACAGGCAGGTCGTTACCGCACTGTGCCACCATCGGGCGCATCACCTTGTTGATGAATTCGGGATCGTTGGGGTTGCTCTCGAACACGAAGTCCGTGCTGCACTCCAGCTTAGCCCATTCAGCGGGGATCTCAACTTTGGTGATTTCACCGCCGCGATCCACAGCTGCATAGTTCATGTTCACCACATCCTCACCCTTCTTGCCGTAAGACTTCACGATGAATTTCTTCATCTGCTCCACAGCGAGGTCGTAAGGAATGACGCCGGAAATCTTGAAGAATGCAGATTGCAGGATGGTGTTGGTACGGTTGCCCAAACCGATCTCAGCGGCGATCTTCGTAGCGTCGATGATGTACATGTTGATGTTGTTGAGAGCCAAGTATTTCTTCACGAAATCAGGAAGATGTTTCTTGGTTTCAGCCACACTCCACGGAGAGTTGTAGAGGAACGTACCGTTCTTCTTCAAACCGCGCAGACAGTCATATTTCTTCAGGTAAGAAGGAACATGCACGGCCACGAAATCGGGCGTACCCACGAGGTACGGAGCCAGGATGGGCTGGTCGCCGAAACGAAGGTGGGAACAGGTGTAACCGCCTGACTTCTTGGAGTCATAGTCGAAGTAAGCCTGGCTGTATTTGTTGGTGTTGTCACCAATGATCTTGATGGAGTTCTTGTTGGCACCCACGGTACCGTCAGCGCCGAGGCCGTAGAACTTGGCTTCGAACGTGCCCTTAGGCAGGATGGAGATTTCCTTGCCGACCTTGAGGGAACGGTGCGTGACATCGTCGTTGATACCCACCGTGAACTGGTTCATCGGCTTGGTAGCGGCGAGGTTCTTGTAGATAGCGAGAACCTGAGCCGGGGTGGTGTCCTTGGAGGAGAGACCGAAACGACCGCCGATGATCATCGGGGCTTTCTTTTCGTCCTTGAAGGCTTCCACCACGTCGAGGTACAACGGATCGCCGTTGGCACCGGGTTCTTTCGTGCGGTCGAGAACGCAGATTCTCTTCACGCTCTTCGGCATCACAGCCATGAGGTATTTCACGCTGAACGGACGATAGAGGTGAACGCTGACGAGACCGAGTTTCTTACCGGCTTTGTTCTCCTTGTCGATGACCGTCTTGATAACATCGGTGATGGAGCCCATAGCGACGATGATGTCGGTAGCGTCTTTTGCGCCGTAGAAAGTGAAGGGAGCGTACTCACGACCCGTGATTTTGCTCATCTTCTTCATGTATTTGGCCACGATGTCGGGAAGAGCATCGTAGTATTTGTTTTGCAACTCTCTGGTCTGGAAGTAGATATCGGGGTTCTGGGCGGTGCCGCGGGTCACGGGGTGTTCCGGATTCAGGGCGCGCTCACGATACTCCTTGAGGGCTTTCCAGTTCACGAGTTTCTCAACCTTGGCTTGGTCGGTGGCTTCCACTTTTTGGATTTCGTGGGAAGTACGGAAACCGTCGAAGAAGTGCAGGAACGGAACGCGACCCTCGATAGCGGCCAAGTGGGCCACAGGAGCGAGGTCCATGATCTCTTGCACGGAGCCGGTAGCCAGCATGGCGAAACCGGTCTGACGGGCGCTCATCACGTCGGCGTGGTCACCGAAGATGGACAAAGCCTGGGCGGCGAGGGCACGTGCGGAAACGTGGAAAACGCCGGGCAGCAATTCGCCGGCAATCTTGTACATGTTGGGGATCATCAGCAAAAGACCTTGTGATGCGGTGTAGGTGGTGGTCAGGGCTCCGGCCTGCAAAGAGCCGTGCACAGCGCCGGCAGCACCGGCTTCGGATTGCATCTCGACCACTTTCACGGTCTCACCGAAAATGTTCTTTCTGCCGCCAGCACTCCACTCGTCGATGTACTCTGCCATCGGGGAAGAGGGGGTGATAGGATAGATAGCGGCAACTTCGCTAAACATGTAGGCCACGTGCGCAGCCGCGCAGTTACCGTCGCATGTCATAAATTTTTTTTCTGCCATAAAATTATAATTAAGTTGTTGTGAATTAGATATATAAAAATGATTTGTATGCTGTAACGATATCTTTCCCCGTGTTTTTCAAAAAGCGTGCAAAGTTACAAAAAAAGTGGATAGGGAATGTGTTCCTTTAAAAACCTCCATGGATGATTTCTTTAACCTTGTATTGCTTTGTAATACAATGTGTTGCTTTTATTCTCGGTCAGCATCTCCGAGATAAGGCGTAGCATTTGTTCCTCCGTCACATCGAAATAGTGCTGACGTTCATTGAGGAAGTATTCCACATTGGAAAGCGTTTCGCCCACCGCGATGTTAGTGGCCCTGTCGTCAATCTTGATGTCGTTGTTGAGTAGCACCGCCTCGGCGCGGTTTTGTACCTTCTGCAGATCGTGTGAAAAGGTGGAATCGGCTTGGAAATGGTACAGGTATTCGCATAATGCCTCATCGGCAGCCTCTATGGATACGCCCTCCACAGGACGCCCGCTGATGAGAAACAGTCCTTCGTCGGCGGTGCCCATGATGGAAGCGGAAATGTCGGTGAAAAGTTGTTTTTCCGTCACCAATTTTTGATACAGATACGATGACTGACCCGTGCCGAACATGTCCGACAACAAATCGCATGCATAGTAGTCGGGGTGCAGACGGTCACACATGTGCCAGCCTTTCATCAGCACATCGGAGGGCACGGATCGCTCCACTATTTGAATGCGGGCCGCCGTCTGCGGCAACTCGTGCGGGTACTCTTTGCAAACCGGATTGCCTGCCGGAATATCACCGAACCACTTCTCTACCAATTTGATAACCTCATCGTAATGGACATTGCCTGCTACCACAAGCACGGCATTATTCGGGCGGTAGAAGCGATAGTAGAAATCCTTGATCATCGCCATATCGACTTCGGCAATATGTTCGGTTTTCTTGCCGATGGGCAGCCACTGGTAGGGATGCCGCTCGTAAGCCATCTGGTTGAACAACATCATCAGATCGCCATACGGACGATTAAGGTAATTCTCTTTGAATTCTTCAATCACCACCTGCTTCTGGATATCCAGCGACTCTTGCCGGAAGGCCAGCTCCAGCATTCGGTCCGACTCAATCCAAAGGGCTGTTTCCAGATTGTTGGCCGGCAGAACTTCGTAATAATGGGTGATATCTTGCGAGGTGTAGGCGTTGTTGATAGCGCCCACTTTTTGCAAAACTTTGTCAAAATCGGGTACATTTTTGGATCCGGTGAACATGAAATGCTCCATCAGGTGCGCGAATCCGGTATGGTCAGGGTGCTCATCGCGGGAGCCCACATTATAGACGATATTGCAGGCAGCCAAGGGCGTGGTGTGGTCCTCGTGCACAATCACGCGCAGGCCGTTGTCCAAGATTTTTCTACGAATGGAAAGCATACTCTTTCTAAAAGGCTGCAAAGATACGGGATTTTAAATTCATTCAGTTTTGATTATTTTGTATATTTGCCGCCGATGAAAAAACGGCTTATCAAGCGGAATCACCTTTACACTTTGGCTCGGATCAGGCGCTACATGAAGCAGCATCTGAGTCAGCGGGCTTTGGTGTTGATTCTCAGTGTGCTTATTGGTATGCTGGGTGCCTTGGCCGCTATTATCATCAAAAACCTGGTCTATATCACCACCAAGGTGCTCAGTAGCGCGTTTCCCGTGGAGGATGTCAACTACCTGTACCTCATCTTTCCGCCCATCGGCATCATCCTCACACTGATTTTCGTTAGGCGGGTTGTGAAAGACAATATCGGGCACGGGGTGAGCATTGTACTCAAGTCCATTTGCAAGAGCGACGGCAAGTTGCGATTCCACAATGTATATTCCTCCATGGTATCAAGTGCGATTACCGTGGGTTTTGGTGGCTCCGTAGGTTTGGAAGCCCCGATGGTGCTCACCGGTTCCGCCATCGGATCCAATCTAGGCAAATTTTTCCACCTCAAACCCAAGCAGACCACTCTGTTGCTGGCGTGTGGTTCCACCGCGGCCATGGCCGCCATCTTCAAGGCTCCCATCGCCGCCATCGTCTTCACTTTCGAGGTGCTCATGCTTGACCTCACTGGCAGCGCCATCCTACCTTTGCTCATCTCTGCCGCTACTGGAACGGTGATGTCCATGCTGTTCTTAGGTCGCAATGTGATGTTTTCCATTGGCAATACCCAAGAATTTTGGCTTTCCAATATTCCTTTCTATATCATCCTCGGATTGCTGACAGGTTTGTTGTCTGTCTATTTTCTGCGCCTGTCGAGATGGGTGGAAAAGCAGATGCGGCGGATACGGAAACCATACCTCAAAGCCGTTATCGGCGGTTTGCTGCTCAGCGGGCTCATCTATCTCTTTCCAGTTTTCTATGGTGAAGGTTACGGAAACATTAACGTGCTTATCAACGGAGATTACACATCCCTGTTTGCCAACTCTCCTTTGCGGATGTTGGGGTCCAGCGTTTGGATAATGCTTGCCGGTGTTGCGGGTATTATCCTGTTGAAAGTCTTTGCCACTTCGCTTACTACTTCTGCCGGCGGTATCGGCGGTGTGTTCGCTCCCACGCTGTTTATCGGTGCGTTTACAGGCTTCTTCGTGGCTGCTGTGTCCAACAACCTGCTGGGCATGCATCTGCCTTATGTCAATTTCATCCTCGCGGGCATGGCCGGCGTGATGACAGGTGTGATGCAAGCGCCCATGACGGCCATGTTCCTCATTGCCGAGCTTTCTGGCGGCTACACCCTCCTCATCCCGCTGATGATCACCGCCGCCTGCTCCTATCTCAGTGTCTATCCATTTGAAAAATATTCCGTTTATACCAAACCCTTGGCCGACAAGGGCAATTTGAAAACCCACAACAAGAACAAGTTCGCGCTGCACAAGCTGCAGTGGGACCAGTTTATCGATACTGATATCAAGACTGTTCCCGCGCACAGCACCCTGCGCACGTACGTGGATATCATCGCCCAGAGCAAACGCAACCTCTTTGTGGTCATCAATGAGCAAAACATCTTCCAAGGACTGCTCGTCATGGACGACCATCGCGAAGTTATTTTCAATCAGGATCTTTATGATTTGGTTCGTGTGGAAGATTTGATGATTGAACCGGAGGATTTTATCTACGACGATGATACAGGAGCTGTTGTCTTGGAAAAATTTAAGAAAACCGGCAATTTCAATATGCCCATCATCACTCACGACAGACTATATCTCGGATTCCTTTCTCGCGCTAAATTTCTGACTAAATATCAGGCGTTTGTGGCTGAAGAATCGGACGATTGAAAGGTACATGGGGTACAAGGTTAAGGGTGCATGGGGTACAAGGGGTGAAGTTGGTGGATGAGGTTAATATTTTTTTTGAACTTTGAATTTTGAACTATGAATATTCTTGAAACTCCTATTCCTGGTTTATTGGTGATAGAGCCTGATGTTTACAAGGACGCCAGGGGTTATTTTTTTGAAAGCTATAATGAAAAACGATTGGAAGAAATCGGCATTCATGAGCATTGGGTGCAGGACAACCAGTCGTGCTCGCAGAAGGGCGTGGTGCGTGGGCTGCATTTCCAGAAGCCGCCATTTGCGCAGGCCAAGCTGGTACGCATCTTGCGCGGGGCCGCTCTTGACTTTGCCGTGGACATCCGCAAGGGCAGTCCAACGTATGGACAATACTATTCTGTGCTGCTCACCGCCGACAACTTCCGCCAGTTCTACATTCCCGCAGGCTTTGCACACGGCTTTTCTGCTTTGGAGGACGACACTGTCTTTTTCTACAAGTGCTCCAATTTCTATAACAAGGCCTCCGAAGGCAGCATCCGCTATGATGATCCCGACCTCAACATCGATTGGCAAGTGGAGCATCCCTTGACTTCGGAGAAAGATATGGAAGGACCGTATTTGAAGGATTTTGATTCGCCGTTTGTATTCTAAAAGATGATCAAACTCTGTATTTTCGACCTGGATGGCACGCTGCTCAATACGTTGGAGGACCTTGCCGATGCGGCCAATCATGTTTTAGCCGAACACCATTTCCCCACGCATCCGGTGGATGCCTACCGCTATTTTGTGGGCAACGGAATGCCCACGCTTATCATTCGTATATTGCCTGAAAATCATCGCGACGAAGAGACTTTTAATACTTGCTTACACGAGTTTTTGGAATACTACACCATCCACATGCACGACAAGACTACAGTGTATGAGGGACTGACGGAGGTTTTGGAACAATTGCAAAGTCAAGGTGTCAAGTTGGCGGTAGCAACCAACAAGGTGCACAGCGCATTGGCTCCGTTGATGGCCAACTTCTTCCCCACGGTGCATTGGGATGCGCTGTTCGGTCAGCGCAATGGCGTGCCTGTGAAACCCGACCCACAGGTGGTGTACGACATCCTGGCGGCCACAGGCTGCACGAAAGAGGAATCCCTTTATTTTGGCGACACCGCAGTGGATATGGACACCGCGCACAGTGCAGGCCTGAAAGCCGTGGGTGTGCTCTGGGGCTACCGCCCGAAAGAAGAACTGGAAGAAGCCAATGCAAATATTATCATCAAAAATCCTAAGGAGATTTTACGTTTAAATAATCTCTAAACTCTAAACTCTCAACTTTTTTCGTATTTTTGCGCCCGTAATTAAAACAATCACCTAATCCAAAAGTTGCACTGATGGAAAAGAGAATTGGAACCGTTACGGTGCTGGTCAAGGACCGCGCCGTTGCACCGCAGGTAAACGCGGTGATTTCCCAATATGCCGACATCATTCTGGCCCGACAGGGCCTGCCTTTCCGCGACAGTTCTGTCTCGGTCATATCCCTCATTGTCGAAGGCGACACCAATGAAATCAACGCCATGTCCGGAAAATTAGGGAAAATCGATAATGTAGAGGCCAAGGCCGTAGTCACACGAACTATATGATTTGGCTATTGGCTCAATCACCCCTTGTACCCTTCACTCCTTGTACCTTTCACCCATTCACCATTATAGCAAACAACAACATTTAAAACACATAACAATATGCAATTTCACCCTGAAAAATGTAGAATTCCCGACGAAATAGGGAGACCCTTTATCGATGCCGATGAACTGTGGGATTACATCAACAACACGAAAAGCACGCCGGAGCGTGTGCGCGAGATCATCCAAAAATCGTTGGACAAGAACCGTCTGACCCTGGAAGAGACAGCCGTGCTCATCAACACCACTGAACCTGCTTTGGTGGAAGAGATCAAAGAGGGCGCCCGCGAGCTGAAACGCCGCGTCTATGGCAACCGTATCGTGCTTTTCGCGCCGCTCTATGTGGGCAACTACTGCGTGAACAACTGCAAATACTGCGGTTTCCGCTCCTCCAACCACGAGCAGGTGCGTACCACGCTGACCGATGAAGAATTTGTGCGCAACATTGAGGCTCTCGAAGACGATGGCCAAAAGCGTCTGATTCTCGTCTATGGCGAATCACCGAAATACTCTCCCGAATTCATCGCGCACACCACCAAGTTGGCTTACTCGGTGAAGAAAGGCAACGGCTCCATCCGCCGTGTCAACATCAACGCCGCTCCGCTGGATGTGGAAGGCTTCCGCATCGTGAAAGAGGCCGGCATCGGCACATACCAGATTTTCCAGGAGACCTACCATCCCGAGGCATACTCCTGGTATCATCCTGCCAACACCATCAAAGGCAACTTTGAGTGGCGACTCACCTCCATGGACCGCGCACAGCAAGCGGGTATCGACGACAACGGTCTCGGCATTCTGTTCGGCCTCTACGACTGGCGTTTCGAGGTGATGGCCATGATTCGCCACACCAACCACCTGGAAGCTTGCTTCAACGTGGGACCGCACACTATCTCCTTCCCGCGCATCAAGGATGCTTCCGGTTTGGATATTGACAAGAAATATTTCGTGGATGATGACACCTTTGAGAAAATCATCGCCATCTTCCGTTTGGCTGTGCCTTACACCGGCCTGATTCTCACCGCCCGCGAGACGCCCGAGTTCCGCGCCAAGGCCATCCAATACGGTATTTCCCAAATCGACGGCGGTACCAACTTGCAAATCGGCGACTACAAATACCATCACGAAGAGACTGAAAAGAATAGCGACAAGGTGGAGGATCAGAACCTGCACCGTGAGCAGTTCAAGATTGGCGACGACCGTAATCTTGGCGACATCATCGAGGAGCTGTTGGACGGCAACTACATCCCGAGCTTCTGCACGGCGTGCTACCGTTTGGGCCGTACGGGCGAGCACTTCATGGAGTTCAGCGTGCCGGGCTTCATCAAACGCTACTGTACGCCTAACGCCATTCTCACGCTGAGTGAGTATCTGGTTGATTACGCCACACCCGAAGTGGCCGCCAAAGGCTGGAAGGTCATCGAGAACAACCTTGTGAATGTGGATGAGAAGTTCCGCGACGAGCTGCTGAAGCGCATCGAACGCATCAAGGCCGGCGAGCGCGACCTCTATTTCTAGAATACGTTGTTGAATTATATATATTGTATGCGGATTAAGCTTGTCTTGTCCGCATTTTTTGTATATTTGCCCCGCATAAAAAATTTTTTCACTATTAAAATTATCTAATAATCAATCCAATATGAAAGTTTTAGTTTTAAACTGTGGCAGTTCCTCCATCAAATACCAATTGTTGGAAATGGAACCGCAACCCGAATTGTTGGCCAAAGGTCTTGTAGAGCGTGTAGGTTTGGAAATGGGTGAGTTCACCCACAAACCTGTCGGCAAAGAAAAATACTATGTACAAACTCCTATCGCCAACCATGAGGTGGGCGTGAAGTTAGTGCTCGAAGCTTTGATGGATCCGCAACATGGCGTGATCAAATCCTTGGATGAGATCAATGCAGTGGGTCATCGTGTGGCACACGGCGGTGAGTATTTCAAACAGAGCATGGTGATTGGCGACAAAGAGCGCGAGGAGATTGCCAAACTCTGCGAATTGGCTCCGCTGCACAATCCGGCATCCCTGCTCGGTATTGATGTGATGAAGAAATTGCTCCCCAACGTGAAACACGTGGGCATCTTCGATACCTCCTTCCATCAGACCATGCCGCCGGAGGCTTTCTTGTACGCATTGCCTTACGAATATTACACCGAGAAAAAAATCCGCCGCTATGGCTTCCACGGCACCAGCCACAAATATGTGGGCCCGAAAGCCGCTGAAATGGTGGGTCTCGACTACAATAACTGCAAGATTGTGAGCTGCCACCTTGGCAACGGCGCTTCCATCACGGCTATCAAAAACGGAAAATCCATTGACAACTCCATGGGCTTCACTCCGGTTGAGGGTTTGATGATGGGTACCCGCTGCGGCGACATTGACGCTGGCGCGCTGCTCTACATCATGGATTCCGAGAAGATGGACACCAAGCAACTCAACACCTTCATCAACAAGAAATGCGGTTTGCTGGGTATCTCTGGCAAAAGTGTGGATATGCGCGATATCCGCGCGGGCCGCGATGCCGGTGATGAGCGTTCTACTTACGCGTTCAACATGTTCGCTTACCGCGTGAAGAAATACATCGGTGCATACGCTGCCGCTATGGGTGGTGTGGATGTGATTCTGTTTACGGGCGGTATTGGCGAGAATGCCTGGTTCCAACGCGAAGCCATCTGCGAAGGTCTCGAATTCCTCGGCACCAAACTCGACAAAGAGGCCAACCAGAAATATGCTGGCGAAGACGGCATTATCTCCACGCCCGACTCCAAGGTGAAGTTGGTCTCCGTAACCACCAACGAAGAGTTGGTGATGGCTATGGATACTTACAAACTGGCAAAATAAGTTTTTTAACATAACCCTGTAAAGGCTGCCGCAGGGCAGCCTTTTTTTCTCATTATGGAAGATATCCGCAACATTTCCATCGAACAGTTAGAGGATTTCTTGGTATCTATCGGGGAGAAGAAATTCCGTGCCAAGCAAATCTGGTCGTGGCTATGGCAAAAAGGCGCCGGCAGTTTTGACGAGATGACCAACATTTCTGCTGCCCTGCGGCAACAGTTGTCCGCCAGTTTCACTTTTCATCGGACCGTCATAGCCCAGGAGGCGCACAGTAAGGATAAAACTGCCAAATTTGCTTTTCGTCTGTACGATGATAAGTACGTGGAGGGCGTGCTCATTCCTTCCGGCGAGCGTGTAACGGCGTGCATTTCCTCACAAGTGGGCTGTCCGTTGGGTTGCACCTTTTGTGCCACGGGCACGATGGGTTTCATCCGCAACATGCACTACAGCGAGATTGTGGACGAGTACGTGCTTATGGACTGCCGTGCGCGCGAGTTGTATGGCAACGGCATCTCCAATATCGTGTTCATGGGTATGGGCGAGCCGCTGTTGAACTTCAATAACGTGATGATCGCTATTGACAAGTTCACCGCCAAGGATGGTTGGGGCTTGTCGCCCACGCGCATTACACTTTCCACCGCCGGCATCGTGAAGGGCATCAAAGCATTGGCCGATCGCAACTTCCCATGCGGGTTGGCCATCTCCCTGCACAGCGCTGACCCCGCCGTGCGTCAGGTTATCATGCCGGTCACAGACCACAACAGTCTCCACGATTTGCAGGCCGCCTTGGTCTATTACCACCAGAAAACCGGCGCGCGCATCACGTTCGAATATCTGTTGTTGTCCAAGGTGAACGACACGCGCCAAGCTGCTGAGAAGCTGGCCCGCTATTGCCGACCTTTCCCTGTGAAAATCAATATTATCGAGTACAACGAGACCGAAGGCGGCCTCTATCACCGTTCCTATCCCAATCAGCGCGAGGAGTTCATCGATTACCTCAAGAGTTGCAATATGGTGGTGAATGTGCGTCAGAGTCGCGGGCAGGACATTGCGGCGGCGTGCGGACAGCTAGTGAAACAGGGGTAACGTTGGAGATTCCGCCGCTTTGCGGCGGAATGGTGGTTACAACAAATACGGTTTCGTTGCGGTTCGGTATTCCTCCGTATATTCGTTTTGGTCGTTGCGGATGATCAGATGATGTTCCACGCAGGGGCCATCTGCGTGGCCATATTCCTGGATTACGCGATGGACGGGTTTCTTGGCGGTGGGCTGGATGTACACCCGTTTGCGGCAATGCAAGAGGCCTTCCGTCAGGGTGTGAAACTGGGCGCCTTCCACGGGAGGCAGGATCAGCGCAAAGCGACCGTCTTCTTTCAATAGTTTTAACACACTCTGCAATAACTCCTCGAAGGGGAGCTGGTCGTCGCGGTGCTTGCTCCGGAGCCTCTTTTCCTGCGCGGGCTTCAAGTCATGGCCGTAAAAAGGCGGGTTGGTGACGATGAGGTCGAATTGTGGCGGCTGGTCGGCGGCGGCCATGTCCTGCACGCGCCCCTGCACGAAGCGGAACGCGTCGGCGGGGAGCAGGGGATAGGCGGCAGCGTTTTGCCGCGCTTCCAAAACCGAAGCCTCGTCAGGATCGATGCCGCAAATCAATGGATGTGTTTGTGTATGAGCCAATTGTTGCGCAAGACAAAAGGCAATCACACCACAGCCACAGCCGATGTCCAACACCGATTGCGCCTCCTTCACGTCGGTGAGCGCGGCCAACAATACCGCATCGGTACCTATCTTCAAGGTACTGTTATCATGTTGAAGTGAAAATTTCTTAAAATGAAACGGAGCCATTAGCAATAAACTTCCAGAACTTTGGATTTGCGAGCCGGGAGCAGCTGTACTTCCTCCATCTCGGCGGGAATGAGTACCACCTCGCCCGTCTCCAACCGCTCACGCTCGTCGCCGTATGCCAACAGTATTTGCCCATCAAGACACATGTAGATAACGAAAGAGTCAATCTCCACAAAGGATTTGTTCAGTGGCTGGTCGAACTCCAGCAGGCTGGTGTTGAAATATTGGGAGCGAACCAAGCGCACCGTCTTGTTCAGTTGCGGCTGGTATTCCACCTTGAAATTATCGGTTTGATGGTCGAAGTCGATGGCCTCCAAGGCCTCCTGCACGTGCAGTTCGCGGGAATTGCCTTCGTCGTCCACGCGATTCCAGTCGAACACACGGAAGGTGATGTCCGAGGGTTGTTGGATTTCGGCCAGCAGCACGCCTTTGCCAATGGCGTGTACCGTGCCCGCAGGAATCATGAATGTGTCGCCGGGTTGCACAGGATAGAATTGCAACACTTCTTCCACGGTGCCGTTGGCTATGGCCTCCTCAAACTGGGCTTTGCTGACAGTCTTGTTGAAGCCCACATAGAGGCCGCTCCCTGGCTCCGAAGCAATCACATGCCACATCTCCGTTTTGCCGCTCTGTCCGTATTTGCGCTGTGCCAGCTCGTCGTTAGGGTGCACTTGCACCGACAGGTTGTCCTGCGCATCGATGAACTTGATCAGCAGCGGAAAACCTAAGCCATATTTCTCGTAGTTCTTTTCACCCACCAACTCGGTCATATAGATTTCCAGCAACTCGTTGAGGTTATTCTCGGCCAAAAAGCCGTTGATGATCATGGACTCGTCGCCCACGAGGCCCGACACTTCCCAGCTTTCGCCACAACAGTTGGCGTCGCTGATTTCTTTGTACAACATGGTTCTCAATCGGGTTCCACCCCAGATTTTGTCTTTCAGTATGGGCTCGAATTTCAGGGGATATAAAGAAGTTTCCATTATTTGTTCTTGTTTGGATTGTAATAGTTTCGGTTTTTATGCTGGTAGTCGGGTCTCACCTTGTCGGGATTGGCTCCGCGCACGCTTTTCATGAACAGCCATTTCCCGTTGTCCTCGATAAAACCCTGATTCAGACTGGATTCCGGCACCATGTAGGCGGGCACGTTTCGCATATTATCCTCCATCGGAATCAACTCATCGAAGATGATCATCGGGCAATTTACGCTGCGGTATTCCGGCTGGCGGGTTTTGGGATTCATCTTGCCGGTGCTCACAGCGTACTGCTGGTGCTCGTAGTTGAGGTGCAGCACGGCGTTTTTGGAGTACTCGAAAATCACGCGACTTACCCGCTCGGGAAAGTTTTTGAAGATGCGCGCCCCGAACACAGGCACGGTCTCCTTGTTGAAATGGAGCACCTCAATGAGTTTCTGGTTGGTGAAAATGTCGTTGCCGTTCCAACCTAACAGTGTGTAGTAGGTGAAATCCTTAGACCGGAGAGGAATGATGGTGTAATAGACTGCTCCGTACCATCTGTTGTGGTTGCCGATGACGGTTTTGGGGTAATCGAGCGTGCTCCGTTTGTCGTACAAAGGGAAAAGCACGTATTTTTTTCTTCCTTCATTATACACTTGGATGAATCCGAAATTTTCCACAGAATAGTCTTTTTTTACCACATACCAAGTGAAAATCTTGAAATTATTGTCGGGAGAGGTTAAAACAGAGAAGTTTTTGACGGAATCCCAAGCGAATTTGAAAGAATTGGGCATTTGCAACACCTCTTCCAGCAGGGTCATGAAATCTTCGTTCAGGGCCAAGCGGGTGGTTTCATCCGGTTCGTCCATCACCTGCGCACGAAGTTGGATGAGCGAATCCTCCCATATACGGAATCCCATGCTTTTATCTTTCTGACCATAGCCAGAAAAACAAATCAGGATGAAGATTATATAACCGAGGATTCTTTTCATAAAGAGTGGCAAAAATAAGATTTCCATCAATACTAACCTTAACAGCGCACAACTTTTATCCAGAAGGTTGCGAAGTGATGGAATGTTTCTTTTAACGTAAAATGCGTATTTATAGTTTGTTCAAAAGGTTAAAAAATATCAACAAACAGCTGTGCTTTCTTTGTTGGAATTGGAGAAAGTCTCATTTTTGAAAATAATACTTTTGCCTTCGGATATTGAATTAACAACAAAAACCAAAGCATATGAAAAAGATTAGTTTTATCGTATTGATTATGAGCCTTATCGTGGCTGTTAATGCACAAGCCCCCTATCGTCATAGCATTGGTGTGACGTTGGGCAACATGGAGGCTTTCTCCTACAAAACCTTCTTTACCGATCATCTAGCCTTGAGTGTAGATGCCGGTTTCAAATGGACGATGACACCTGCCACGTACCATGAGAAAAGTACCAGCTATATTTGGCGTGGCATGACAACCCCGATGACCATCGAAGTGAATCCTAACCTGATGTATGAGCGTGGTACCAACGTTGACGGTCTGCACTGGCTGGCCGGAGGTGGTCTCAGTGCCGGATATGCATGGGCTACTTATTCAAATGGTTGGGGAATCTATAAATCTTACTATGGCAAACTTGGTGTGAATGCCATTGGCGGTGTGGAGTACAAGTTCAAATTTCCGCTCACGCTGCAGGCAGACTTCAGACCTGGTTTCGGTTTGCTTTTCAACGATCATTATAACGTGACCTATTTTGATTGGGGTGTGTTCGTCGGTGCACGATACACAATCAAATAACATTTCCTCGGTGATTTTTTGTGGCGCAAGGATGGCAGATAAGATTTTTATGCTATCTTTGCGCCATTATTAATTAAAAACACAATCATTATGAAAAAACTTCTCACAATCATGAGCGTTGTCATAGCCGCTCTGCTGATGGCCTCCTGCGGTTCTCCAAGCCCAAAAGATGTGACTAACAGCTACTATAAAGCCCTGCAAAAAGGCGATTTTGAAAAAGCATTAAGCTATACGACCACGTCGGAAGACAAGGAAGAAATCCAAAAGGACATTGAAAAAATGCAGGGTCTGGATCTTAAAATCCCTGAATATGAAATCCTTTCCGAAGAGATTTCCGAAGATGGCCAGACAGCGGTAGTGGAAGTGAAGTACTCTTTTACATCCTCTTTCAATTCCCAGCCGGAAGAAAAAACTAAAAAAGTCAAGCTGGTTAAGCAGGATGGAAAATGGAAAATCAACGGCTGATCCGATTCAGTCATTACTAAAAGGTAGAGGCAGGGTGGTTCTTGCTTCTACCTTTTTCATTTGTACGCTGTTGATGCTGTCGGCTTGCCGGCACGCGCCCGACTACACGCTGTTTCAGGTGCCCGACACGCTGGCCCTGCAAACGGGAGATATCATTTTCCGTACAGGGGAAAGTCTGGAGAGCAAGACCGTCACCTCCGTTGACAAGAAAAGCATCTACTCCCATGTGGGAATGGTACTCTGGCACGACGGCCAATGGTGTGTATTGCACGCTGTGCCCAACGAGCGCACTACAAAAAGTGAGAAGGATAGCGTGAAGTTGGAGCCAATTGGCGTGTTTTTCCGCTCCGACAGAGCTGCACATGGCTGCATCTGCCGCATGGAACTGACCCCAGCAGATACCATGAAATTGCTGCAGGAGGGCAAAGCACTCTATCAGCGGCATCTGCTTTTTGACAAAGCCTTTGACGACCAGGACTCCACCGAGTTCTATTGCTCAGAGCTCGTATGGTTTCTATACAGAAAAAGCTTGGATGTGGACCTCACGCAAGGCCGTCGCCACGACCTGCCCCTCTTCCCGCCGATCATCTTCTGCTCTGACATCAAAGCCTATCCNNGCTTTTTTAAAATTCTTTGAATCCAAAGGACATCATATAGTGCCATCTGCGCCGATGGTGATTAAAAACGACCCTACCCTCATGTTTACCAATGCGGGTATGAACCAGTTCAAGGATATCTTTCTAGGCAATAACCCCGCAGAGTTCCCGCGCGTGGCCGACTCACAGAAATGCTTGCGCGTGTCGGGCAAACACAACGACCTCGAAGAGGTGGGCCGCGACACCTATCACCACACCATGTTTGAGATGCTCGGCAACTGGTCGTTCGGCGACTACTTTAAGAAAGAAGCCATTGCTTTCGCATGGGAGTTTCTCACCGAAGTCATGAAATTGGACAAAAACCGCCTCTATGCCACCGTTTTTCAAGGTGATGAGAAAGACGGCACCACCTTTGATCAGGAGGCTTACGATTTTTGGAAGGCCTATCTGCCCGAAGACCGTATCCTGAAAGGCAATAAAAAAGACAATTTCTGGGAGATGGGCGAGACCGGTCCTTGCGGCCCCTGTTCTGAAATCCACATTGACCTGCGCGATGATGCCGAGCGCGCCCAAGTGCCCGGCCGCGAGTTGGTGAACAAAGACAATCCGCTGGTGATTGAGATTTGGAACCTCGTGTTCATGCAGTTCAACCGTATTGCTTCCGGCGAACTCAAGTTGCTGGCCAACAAGCATGTGGATACCGGCATGGGCTTCGAACGCCTCTGCATGGCCGTGCAGAACAAGAAATCCAACTACGACACGGATGTCTTCCAACCCATCATCCAAAAGATAGCCCAGAATGCCGGTGTGCAATATGGGCAGAATCATGAGGTAGATGTTGCATTGCGCGTGGTGGCCGACCACTTGCGTGCCATTTCCTTCGCCATCGCCGACGGTCAACTGCCCTCCAACACAGGAGCTGGCTATGTTATCCGCCGCATCTTGCGCCGCGCTATCCGCTATGGCTTCACCTTCCTTAACTTCAAGGAACCTTTTATGCATATGCTCGTGGCCGACCTCGTGGCCCAGATGGGACACCAGTTCCCCGAACTGAACAAACAACAGACGCTTATCGAGCGCATCATCCTGGAAGAAGAACAATCCTTCCTCAAAACATTAGCCAAGGGCATTGCCCGTTTTGACGATTATGTGGCCAAAAATGCAGGAAAGGGAGTGGTGGACGGTGACTTTGCCTTCGAGCTTTTCGATACTTACGGCTTCCCGATAGATTTGACCCAACTGTTGGCTTCCGAGAAGAATCTCACCGTGGACATGGA
>LXOW01082096.1_pt2 | contig 28688 bp, 27 predicted proteins | sample 1368591 | NCBI WGS metagenome assembly LXOW01 (sample SAMN04884650, study PRJNA319009) | bovine gut metagenome | isolation source: Cow rumen | host: Bos taurus | place: Italy: Legnaro (PD) | collected 2014-07-09
TGTTCATACCGCCGGCTGAGCTGGTCGTATCGGGCCGCCGCCACCGGGTCCATCCGCTGATCCTCGATGAGGCCCCGCTCGCCCAGGTACGTTCCCAGCCACCGGGTGTACTTCTCCGCGCCGTAGACGTTCAGGTGGATGCCTCCGTCGTAGGTGTCGGTGCTAAGGTCGATGCCCATGTCCTCCATGAGCGGGATGGCGTTGATATAGGCGACGCCGTTTCGTGCGGCGTAGTCTGTGAGCCAATCGTCCCATTCCTCGTACCAGGCCGGNNTAGGACACCTGCTCCGTGTGCATGAGGTAGCCGTTGTAGGTGAGCTCCGGTCCCCGGAACATGTACCGGGCGTCCTCCGCGGTCAGCTCAAAGAGCCTGTCGTGGTATCGGAGCAGCGGCACGTAGTAGCTTATCTCGCTTTCCCCCTCCGTCAGGGAGGCGTGGACCGCTTCGATCTTGTCCCGGCTCAGGCGCATACCGTCCAACGTCATTCGGTTGTAGGCCTCGCTCTGGGGCTCCCCATACCGGAGGGAGCAGATGGACAGCACCACCGCCCGGGGGGTCTCGGTCCTGAGGGCCTCCCGAAGCAGATAGTAGCTCTGCCACATGAGCTGCTGGGCGCTGCCCCGGATATAGCTGGTGGCGCCGAACTCGTTGAACAGCGTCACCGGGGAGAAGCTTTCGTAGACCTCGCAGTCGCCCACGAACAGGATCTGATGGCCCTCGTCCCGGTGGGCGTACCAGTTTTCCACCATGCTCCCCTCCAGGGTCCGTCCGGAGGCGTATTTGGGCCGCACCAGCCTGCCCAGGCCCCAAACGAGGAGCCCCAACAGCAGCAGGGCGCATATAGGTGCAAACCGGCTTTTTCCTTTCATTTCTGCCTCCATATCCAGGACCGCAGGCACTGCGTTCCGTGTGAAGCGTGTTTTGTCGTTACCAGTCCCTCACAAACTTCTCCGTAGCCGTCTCCGGGTAGATCCGGTGGTCGTACCGCCAGAAGTAAGGGTACAGCTCCACCACCTCCTCGGTGGTGAGCATAAAGCACTGATACTTCCGGCTTGGCCCGCTGTTGAGGGGGTCGAAATGGTACCAGCCCGTGCCCAGGTCCACCATGAGCCAGTAGTGCCGGAAGCCGTTGTAGCGGGTCACGAACATGACCTTGGCCCCGATCTGCTCCAGCAGCACCTTGGCCGCCGCGCAGTAGGTGAAGCAGCCGCCCCGCCGATAGGTAAGCCCCCGCCAGGCCTCGTATTTCCAGTCCCGTATGGTGTAGGAACTGCTGAAACTGTAATGATCGTAGATGTACCGGTAGATGGCCCAGGCCTTCTGCCCCATGGTCATGTCCTCCGTCACGATCTGGGCCAATATCTCCTCCGCCTTCCTCAGGAGCTTCTCGTCGGAGACCCCGGGGCGGATGAAATGCAGCGTCACTCGCTTCTCGCTCACGTTCCCCGCCAGGTCTTTGGCTCTATACACCACGGGGTAGGCCCCGGGGGTATAGATGTCCACGGCGGAGTTGTCCACGGTGATCTCGATGTCCTCGGGCGCGTCGGCGTTGTCGGAGGCGGAGGCCGTGGCGAAATAGGCCACCGGCTCTCCGATGTACACGTACTGGTTGGTCACGCCCAGGATCTTGGGCTTCTCCGTGTCCCGGACGATGGCGACGGTGCCCTGAAGCTCGGTCCTGTTCCCGGCCATATCCACCGCCGCCACGACGACCGGCTGCTTTCCTTCCTGGGCCCAGTCCGGTTCCACCACGTAGGAAAGGGTCAGGGGCGTCTCGTCCTCCGCCGTGGAAAGGAGGGATCGGGGGGAAAGGGGATGGTCCACATAGGCGCTGACCTTCTTGGGAAAGGCCAGCAGGGGGGCGGTGGTGTCCACCACGTAGAACCGCTGGATGCAGGGTACGTCGTCCACCAGGGCGTTGATATCGTAGCAGCCCAACGAGCGGGGCACGAACTGGGCGAGGCGCACCTCCTGGGCGTCGAAGCCCTCGTCCAGCTCCCGCTGCCGGGCCGCCACGGCCTTCCCTGTGACGCTGTGGCGGCTGGCCTCCCAGGTGAGGGGCTGCAGATCGGAGATCAGAACGGTCACCGTGCCGCAGGTCCGGTTGCCGCCGGCGTCCGTGACGGCCACGGTCACCGCCTGATATCCCTGGACCTTCCAGTCAGGCTCGGGATCAAAGGCATAGCTTAGGGCGGAGGCGTCCGCGGCGCTCACCACCAAACTCTCCGGATCAAGGGCCTGACCTGTGGGGGCGTAGGCGATGGTCTCGAAGGCGCAGACGGGGGCCACCGTGTCCGTGACTACCAGGGCGGTCTCGAAGACCTGTCCCTCCGCCTCCACCTCAATGGAATGGACCCCCGGCGTCGAGGTGTCCACGGTCTCAACGTCCGTGACAAATCGGCCCGACACCGTATCGTTGGGCAAAAAATCCTGGATCGGCGGCACAGCTTCCCCCGCTTCGATGTCCAGCCGGGGCACCGCACCCAGTATGGTGCAGGAGGTCGTAACGAAGGACACGTTGCCGCTCATGTCCTCCAACCGTACAATCACCGCATATTCGCCCGCCCGGTGGAAGACCGGGGCCTGTTCGAAGGATACGCCCACCAGCTGCCGATCCCGCAGGTCCGTGATGAAGGCGTCCGCCGTGGGCTCCTCGTCCACTCCCAGCACCCGGGCAACGCCCCGGGCCGAAGGGGCCGTGGTGTCCACCACCCGGACCAGGGCCAATCGTGGGCCGCCGGAGCCTTGGACCAGTACCACCGCGTCCCCGGTCCGCGTCCAGTCGATCTTATTCGTATCGAAGGCGTAGCTTCCCTCGCCGCCATCCTTCATGAGGGCGGACGCAGGAGGACAGCTGCCCGTGAGCTCCCATAGGGTGAAGGGACGCACCTCCCGATACAGCAGCCAAAAGGCGCCCAAGGGCACCCCCACCAGCAGTGCCAGCCCTATGAGCAAAAGCCAAAGCCAATGGGTCCTATGCGCTTGTCTTTTCCGGCTGTCTTCCACCGCCATGCCTCCATACTAATACACACATATCATAGAAGAAAACGGCCGGAATGTCAATAAAACACGAAAGTTGACTTGTAAACCGGGGCCCATCAGGCGTATACTGATGAGCGAGAACACAACGAATCAAAGGAGGCAGAAAAACATGCCCTGCACCACCATTTTGGTCGGCAAGAAAGCCAGCAACGACGGCTCCACCATGATCTCCCGGACCGACGACGGCCACTTCGACGTGAAGAAGCTCGTCGTCGTGGAGCCCAAGGATCAGAAGCGGACCTACAAGAGCGTCATCTCCCATCTCACCATCGACCTGTCTGAGGAGCCCCTCAGGTACACCGCCTGCCCCAGCGTGAATTTGGAACACGGCGTCTGGGCCGCCACGGGCATCAACGCCGCCAACGTGGGCATGACCGCCACGGAGACCATCACCTCCAATCCCCGGGTCCTGTCGGCGGACCCCCTGGTGGTATATAAAAAGGCCCAAAAGCGGGGAGAGAAGGACGTGCCCGGCGGCATCGGGGAGGAGGATATCGTGCTGCTGGTGCTGCCCTATATCCGCACCGCCCGGGAGGGCGTGCTGCGGCTGGCGTCCCTGCTGGAAAAATACGGCACCTATGAATCCAACGGCGTCGCCTTCAACGACGAGAACGAAGTATGGTGGATGGAGACCGTGGGCGGCCATCACTGGCTGGCCCGCCGGGTGCCCGACGATCGGGTGGTCATCGCCCCCAACCGGTTCGGCATGACGGAGTTCGACCTTGATGACGCTTTCGGGGAGCAGAAGGAACACCTGTGTTCGGCGGACCTTCGGGCGTTCATCGAGGAGAATCATTTAAACTGCAACCAGGACGGCAAGTTCGATCCCCGGGACGTGTTCGGCTCCCACCTGGATTCGGACCACGTGTACAACACTCCCCGGGCCTGGTTCATGGGCAGGTATCTGTGTCCCCGATCCCACAAATGGGAGGGTCCGGACGCCGAGTACGGCCCGGAGAGCGACGATATCCCCTGGAGCCTGGTGCCGGACCGGAAGGTGGCGGTGGAGGACGTGAAGTACCTGCTGTCCTCCCACTACCAGGGCACGGACTACGATCCCTACATCAACCGGGACACGGGCAAGCGGGGCATGTACCGGTCCATCGGCATCAACCGGACCGGCGTCGCCACCGTGTGCCAGATCCGCAGCGGCGTGCCGGAGGAGATCAAGGGCATCGAGTGGGTCTGCTTCGGCCCCACCACCTTCGACGCCCTGCTGCCTCTCTATTCCAACGTGTCCGAGATGCCCGCTTACCTTTCCGACGTAAAAGAGGACGTGTCCACGGAGAACTTTTACTGGGGGAGCCGCCTGTTGGCCGTCCTCTGCGACCCCCACTTTGCCAAGACAGTCCAGCCCCTGGAGCGGTATCAGGCCGCCGTCATCACCCGGGGCCGGCAGCTGGTGCGGGAATACGATAAAAAGATGGCCGACACCGGGGACTTCTCCCTGACCCTTGAGGCCAACGAGGCCCTGGCCAAGATGGCCCGGAAGGAGACCGCCAAGGCCATCAACGAGATGGTCCGCATCGCCAGCGAGTCCATGAAAGACGGTTACGACCGGGCGGATAATTGACCCCTACGTAAACGAAGCGTCTGCAACGGCCAAGCTGACGATCACGCAGGCGCCGCTGACCATCACGGTGAACGACCAGACCTACGTCTACGACGGCGGCTTACAGGGCTGGGACGACACGTTTACGGAGGATATCGGCACATATGTGACGGTGACGGGGCTCAAGGGCAGCGATGGAACGGGCTACGACACGCTGAGGAGCATCACCGTGATCGGCCAGAAGAAGAACGCAGGGGAATACGAAAACGCTTCTGAACCCTCGGCAGCGGTGATCGGAAGGAACCGCGCGACGGACGACAACCTGGCAGCCAACTATGCCATCACCTATGTGAAAGGCAAGCTGACGATCACGAAAGCGCAGGTGACGATCACGGCGAAGGATCAGACGTACACCTACAACGGCGAGCTTCAGGGCCCGGCGGGGACGTATACGGAGGATCTTGACCAATACGTCACGGTATCCGGCCTCCAGGGCACCGACGAACTGACGGACATCACGTTCAGGACGGCGGACGAGGGACAGAAGAAGGACGCGAACGAATACGACGAGCAGATCGTTCTTCTGTCGGCTGAGGTCGGCGAGGCCACGGACAACTATGAGTTCATCTTCGAATCGGGCAAGCTGACGATCACAAAAGCTCCGCTGCGGATCAAGGCAAAGGACAGGACGTACAGGTATAACGGATCGCCCCAGGGGCCGGAAGGTACGTACACGTCAGACTTTGGCACGCACGTTACGATAACGGGTCTGCAGGGGAGCGACGAGCTGACCGGCATCGCGCTGACCGGTCAGGAGATCGAGATAGGCGAATACGTGGACAAGATCGTGGCCTCTGACGCAGAGGTCGGCGAGGCGACGGACAACTACAAGATCGAATATGAGCCGGGCAAGCTGATCATCAAGAAGAAGCTGGATCCGTCACCGGGAACGGGCGACAGCACCAGGACCCTGCTTTGGATGTCGATCATGCTGATGAGCGCCGTAGGCTTCGGCGGCGTCATGTGGCTCTCCTCCCGCAGGAAGCGCCGCGTCAGCAAATAACAAAACACCAGCGATGAAAGAGGCGCCTGTAAAGGCGCCTCTTTTGCTGTATGCCTGATTGGCGTAAGATGGGACGAATTGTTGTTGCGGGTGGCGGCTTTGCTACCAAGCGTTGGTATAGATCAGACGTCGAAGCTCCTCTGAGAACGTAAAGCAGGTGCTCATATTTGCCCGGTTCGCTCGTCGGGAGGCTAAGGCCTGGGGCGTTTTTTCGACGCTCACTAAACCGGTCCGGGGCCTCTTCCACAGCCGGTTCGTATAGGCTGTGCAAAAACCTGCTTCAGATCGGCCATTACGGCGTACAGGACCTTGTAGGAAAGCTTGTGGGGAGATTTTTAAGCTGGATAAATGATACAATTCTGGATATCGGTCTTAGGGACACCGCCTTGATGGCATTGAGAAATCATGTCAGAAGGAGAGAGAAGGAAACGTCTTCACTCCCTTCACTCCGTCAGTAATCTGCATTCATCTGTTTCATTCTTTCAGCCAGGTCTTGAGGTACTCCGCTTTGCGCTCAGCGTACCCTATCCGGCCGGAAATGGGACGATCAAAGAGATCTAAAACCGTGCCCGCCAGGATCTTGGGGGGACAGAGGCAGGCGTTTTCTTCATCGGTGACGGCGAAGTCGTCCCCGTGGAACCGGCCCGAGACCCCGGTGAAGCCGAACTGGACCGTGGGCAGCAGGGTGCTCAGGTCCCCCACGTCCCCGGAGGCCCCGGAGAGAAGGTTTTCTAAAAAATCCTCCTCGCTGCAAAGGAGGCGCATATTCGCCTTCACAAGCTCGTTGATCTCTTTGCTTTGGGCAAGGGGCAAAAAGCCGGGACGGCGGGTGACTTCCGTCTCCACGTCCATGGCCTCTCCGCATTTTTGGAGGCAGTTCCCCACCAGCTCCGCCGCTTTGAACAGGGCCTCCTGGGTCCTTGCCCGCACGTAGGTCTCGACGATAGCGTGATCTGGCACGATGTTTACCGTCCCCGTCGTCTCAGAGAGCACGGGCTGCACGTTCACCCCATCCTTTGGGTCGAACCGGTCCTTCAAAAAGGCGATGGCCGTTTGGGCCACCGTGGCGGCGTGGAGGGCGTTCTTCCCCATAAAGGGCATGGCCCCCGCGTGGGCCCCCAGGCCCGAGTAGACGGCCTTCAGAATGACGAACCCCTTCAGCGTGGAGCCCACGTCGAACCGGCAGTTTTTCTCTCCGGAGGCGTGGCAGGAGAGGACCGCATCCACCCCGTCAAAGACGCCCTTTGCGATCATGTCCTGCTTGCCGGAGGGGTGTTTCACCAGGCCCTTGTCTATAAGGTTCTGGCGGTACTCGAGGTCGATCATCTCCTCCGCCGGGGTGAAGATCACCTTTACCGTGCCCTTCAAAGGCTCGTCCTTCAGCGCCTCGATAAGGGCCAACGCCGCCGAGGTCTGCAGGCTGTGGCCGCAGGAATGGATGCGGCCCTCCCCCGCCTTTTTCGGCAGGCCGTCCATGTCCGCCAGCACGGCGACGACGGGATCGCCGCCGCCCAGGGTGACCCTGAGGCCCGTATAGCTCAAAGCCTCATAGGGCACGGCCCACTCGTCCAGCCAGGAGCGGATGAGGCGATTGGTCTCAAACTCATGATACCCCAGCTCCGGGACGTTGAAGAGGGCCCGGTGCCGCTTGTAGATGGCGTCCGCGTTCTGGTCGATCTTCTCAAATATCCGCTGTTTCTGCTCGTTCATTCCCAAACCAGGCTGGTGCCCGCCCCCACTTCCTCGATGGGCATCTCGTTCCCCATGGCCACCTTTACGGAAAGAGCCGTGCAGTGGCAGGGATAGAGATACGGGATGTTCTCTCCTTTCAGGTAAGCTACGATGCTTCGGGAGCGCTCGTCCAGCTGCCTCAGATGGAAGCCCCCGATGACACCCATGACCCTGCTCTGGCCGGTGACCTTCTTGGCTTGCTCGATGATGTTGCTGACGCCGCTGTGGGAGCAGCCGGTGATCACGTAGACCCCCTCCCGGCCCCGGTAGGCGAGGGCCGTGTCATCCGGGGTGAAGGCGGGGCCGTCACCCTCCCGCACCGTCACGTCCTGATGGTCCGGGAACAGCCGGGGGATCGCGCCCAGATAATAGAGGTTCTCCGTCAGGGCCAGGGGCTCAACCGTAAGGCGCAGGTCGAAGTACCGCTCCAGCTTCGCCCTCGAATAGGGGCAGCCGATCATGAGCCCCCGGGAAACGAGCCGCCGAAACAGGGCCGGATGGGCCACCAGTTGGGGCTTCTTCCCCTGGGTGAAGAAGGCGGAAAGGCCCTTGGTATGATCGTCATGGCAGTGGGAGAGGATGACCCCGTCCACGTTCCGCCAGTCAAGGCCCAACGCCTCTGCATTCTGAGCGAAGACGCCGAAATAGCCCGTGTCCAGCAGGAACCGCTTCCCCTCCGCCTCCACGAGGCAGGAGAAGCCCGGCTCCCCCAGCAGGTATTGATCGATCAGCGTGTTGTTGTCGGATAAAACGGTCAGCTTCATTTGTCAGGCGTTCAGCAAGAAGGCGTGGTAGGCCTTCACCGCTTCATACAGGTCCGCCTTGGAGATGATCTCCCAGGGGGCGTGCATGGAGAGCACGGGCACGCCGCTGTCGATGACGCTCATGCCGAACCTGGCGCAGAAGGCCGCGATGGTGCCGCCGCCGCCCTGGTCCACACGGCCCAATTCCGCCGTCTGGAAGCAAACGCCCCCATCGTCCATGATGGTGCGGAGCCTGGCCATATACTCGGCGTTGGCGTCGTTGCAGCCGTACTTGCCCCTGGAGCCGGTGTACTTGTTGAAGCAAACGCCCCGGCCCAGGAACGCCGCGTTCTTCTTCTCAAAGGCAGCCCCATAGGTGGGATCGTAGCCCGCGCTCACGTCACAGGAAAGCATACGACTGCCGGCGAGGGCCCGGCGCAGCTTCAGATCGCTGTATCCCTCCGCCTTCTCCATGATCTCTGCCAGGGCGTTCTCAAAATACCGGCCCTGCATACCCGTGGCGCCCACGCTGCCGATCTCCTCCTTGTCGGTGAGGATGCAGCCGCAGGTGTACCGGGGCGTATCCGTGATCCGGAACATGGCCTCGATCTCAGCGAAGGCGCAGACCCGATCGTCGTGGCCATAGCCCAGGACCATGCTGCGGTCCAGGCCAAAGTCCCGGCTCTTACCCGCAGGGACCACCTCGATCTCGGCGGAGAGGAAGTCCTCCTCCTCCATGCCGTATTTTTCCTTCAGAATGGCCAGGATCGCTGCCTTCACCGGCTCCTTGTCCGCTCCTTTCATGGGCTTGCCGCCCACGATCACGTCCAGGGCCTCCCCCTCGATGACCACGCTGGCCTTCTTGTCCAGCTGGGTGGCGCTCAAATGGACCAGCAGGTCCGATATGCCCACCACCGGGTCATCCTCATCCTCGCCCACGATCACGTCCACGGTGGTGCCGTCCTTCCTGGCCACCACCCCGTGAAGGGCCAACGGCAGAGTGACCCACTGATACTTCTTGATGCCGCCGTAGTAGTGTGTGTCCAGAAGCGCCAGGTCCCCGTCCTCATAGAGGGGGTTCTGCTTCACGTCCATCCGGGGGCTGTCAACGTGGGCGCCCACCAGATTGAGACCCTTCTCCAGAGGCTCCCGGCCCAGGATATAGAGCTGGATGGACTTGTTCATGGTGTTCACGTACACCCGGTCCCCGCTCTTCAGGGTTTCCATCGTATCAAGGTCCCTGTACCCGGCCTGCTCCGCCCGGCGGACAGCCTCCCGGACGCACTCCCGCTCGGTCTTGCCGTTATCCAAAAAGGCCCGATAGGCCCTGGCAAGGTCCATGACCTTCTTCTCTTCCCGCTTCCCATAGGTGGTCCATGCGTTGATTCGTTCCATCCCGTACCTCCTGCCGTTTCATTTGCCTCCAGTATACGCCGGGACTTTGGAAAAGTAAAGCGGACCGTCCCTTTTGAGGGCTGGCGCAGAGCAATATATTCCTGAATAGTAAAGAAAACGAAAGAAGGAGAAGGCGCAATGGCCATACGGGCGATCCTGTGGGACGTGGACGGGACGCTGCCGGACTTTTCGGCGGCGGAGAAGGCGGCCATACGAAGGCTGTTCGGCGAGTTTGGTCTGGGCCAATGCACCGACGATATGGCGGCCCGGTACTCTGCCATCAGCATCGGCTACTGGAAGCGGCTGGAGCGGGGGGAGATCGCCAAGGCGGAGGTGCTGGTGAGCCGATTTCGGGATTTCTTCGCAGAACAGGGCCTGGATACGGCTCTTGCCGAGGCATTCAACGCCCGGTATCAGCTGTGCCTGGGGGACACCATCGTCTATCGGGACGACAGTTTGAGCATCGTCCGGTCCCTTCAGGGGCGGGTGAAGCAATTCGTGGTGTCCAACGGCACCGTGATCGCCCAGACGAAGAAATTGGAACGGTCCCATTTGGGGGAATGGATGGACGGGATCTTCCTCTCCGAGCAGCTGGGGGATGAGAAAGCCCAGCCCGGCCTTCTTTGCCCCGCGAACAGGGCCATAGATCACGAAATACAGGACCTGCACCAGATATATGATCTGCTGTGATGGTCGATTGAGTGCTTTTCTCCGCATGAGAATAGAGAAGCGTGTTCAATATGAGAAGCAAACGGTTCGTGGAGGACCTTGCGTACCCTTCCAGCTCATCAAAGAACCCGATAACGAATGGCGGGCCGCAGCTTTCTGTTTGCAGCATCAGGGTCGTCAATGGAATAGGGAAGATAAACACCACGGCCATGTCGGGCTCCTTTTCTGTTTGATACCTGAGGCGTTTTTTTGTTTGGGATCGAAGCGCTCATTTCCCGGTAGTTGGGACGAACTCACGCTTTTGCATAGATGAGCATGGCCCTAAAGCCGTTCCCACTCCTCCAGGTTCGACGGCTCAAATCCATGAACACTGGCAAGTGCTTCATTTGCGTCACATCCTCAAGATAAGGCATACACCACCGGGGCTCTGCCTGCCTATGACAATTCGGCTATGTTTTCGAATACAAAAAAGCACGGTCGCCCGTGCTTTGGGATCGTATGGGGTTCAGTGCATCTCGCAGGAGGCGCAGGAGGGGCAGTCGGGGAACTGGGCGGGGTCGTAGGGGATGTTGTTCTTGTCGAAGTAATCCTTGAGGGCCGCCTTCACCGCCTCCTCGGCCAGGACCGAGCAGTGGAGCTTGTAGGCCGGGAGCCCGTCCAAAGCTTCCACCACCGCCTTGTTGGTCAGCTCCATCACCTTGTCGATGGGCTGGCCCTTGATCATCTCCGTGGCCATGGAGCTGCTTGCGATGGCGCTGCCGCAGCCGAAGGTGGAGAACTTGGCGTCGGTGACCACGCCGTTTTCGATCTTCAGAAAGATCTTCATGATGTCGCCGCACTTGGCGTTGCCCACCTCGCCTACGCCGTCCGCGTCCTCAATGACGCCCACGTTCCGGGGGTGGAGGAAATGATCCATCACTTTTTCACTGTACAGAGCCATAGTATTCTTCCTTTCCGCTTACAGCATATGGGCCCGACGGCCGCTTTCCAAATCCTGCCAGATGGGGGAGAAGCCCCGCAGATACCCGACGATCTCGGGCACCGCCTGCAATATCTCGTCCACTTCCGCCTCGGTGTTCTCCTCGCAGAGGGTGAGGCGCAGCGACCCGTGGGCCACCTCGTGGGGCCGCCCGATGGCAAGGAGCACGTGGCTGGGGTCCAAGGAGCCCGAGGTGCAGGCGGAGCCGGAGGAAGCGCAGATGCCCGCCTGGTCGAGAAGCAGCAGGAGGCTTTCGCCCTCGATGCCCTCGAAACAGAAGTTCACGTTGCCGGGAAGCCGGTTCGCGCGGTCACCGTTCAGGGCGCTGTGGGGGATCTTCGCGAGGCCGTCGATGAGCTTATCCCGCAGCCGGCTCACGTAGGCGGCGTTCTTGTCCATATCCTTCACCATATCCTCGAGAGCCGTCACCATGGCCCGGATGCCCATGACGTTCTCCGTGCCCGCCCGGCGGCTGCGCTCCTGGGCGCCGCCCTCGATGAGGGGGTAGAGAGGCAGGCCGGTCCGGCAGTACAGGGCGCCCACGCCCCTGGGACCGTGGAACTTGTGGGCGGAGAGGGAGAGAAGGTCGATATTCATCTCCTTCACGTCGATCTTCACGTGGCCCGCCGCCTGGACCGCGTCCGTATGGAAGGGGACCTTAGAAGCCTTGCACACAGCGCCGATCTCAGCGATGGGCTGGATGGTGCCGATCTCGTTGTTGGCGAACATGATGGTCACCAGGCACGTGTCGGGCCGGATGGCGGCCTTCACTTCCTCTGCCGTCACGATGCCGTTCTCATGGACGGGCAGGTAGGTGACCTCGTAACCCTCCTTCTCGAGGCGCTTCAGCGTGTGGAGCACGGCGTGGTGCTCGAAGGCGGTGGAGATGATGTGCTTCTTACCTTTGGCCGCTCCCAGCCTGGCGCAGGAGCGGATGGCCTGGTTGTCGCCCTCGCTGCCGCCGGAGGTAAAGTAGATCTCCTTGGGCTCTGCGCCCAGGATCTTCGCCATGCGGGTGCGGGCGTCGCCGAGGGCCTCCTGGGCTCGCTGCCCCAGCTCATAGAGGCTGGAAGGGTTGCCCCAGGTCTCCCGGGCGGTCTTGACCATCTCCTCCAAAGCGTGCGCGCTCAGCTTGGTGGTGGCTGCGTTGTCTGCGTAGATCACGAAAAATCCTCCATTTTTTCTCAGTTCGATTCAGTATACCATATTAACCTACCTTGTCAATAGGTTATTTATTCTCCTTTGCTTTTCGGCAATAAGTCCGCCAAAGTGTGGGCCATCAGGTAGTCGTCGATGACCTTATCGAGGCCCTGCCACAGGGGGAAGGTGGGGCAGGCTCCCGCCTCGGGGCAGGCTGCCCCGGACTCCAGGCAGGTCACCGGAGCGAGGCTCTTCTCCGTGAGCCGCAATATTTCGCCGATGGGGTATTCCTCCGGCTTTCGGGTCAGCATATAGCCGCCGCCCTTGCCCCTGAGGGCCTTCACAAGGCCCGCCCGGCTCAAGCCCACGATGATGCTTTCCAGGTACTTCTCCGACATGCCCTCCCGCCGGGCGATCACGTCCAGGGGCACGTAGGTCCCCGTGCCGTCCTGAGCAAGGTCCAGCATGACCCTGAGGGCATACCGCCCCCTGGTGGAGATCATCATAGGGTCCGCCTCCTTTCAGTTCCGTTTCGTTCAACCTACTATATCACAAGGTTTATCCGATTGCAATAGGCATCGGGGCTCTTCGCCCCATTTGTAAATAATCTTCCAAATGGGTAAAAGAATCCTGTTTATGGGACAGATAGTGTGGTATGATGAAAAAAAGAACGGATGAGGGACGAAAGATGGACAGTTTACAGGGATTGAACGAGGCCCAGCGGCAGGCCGTGCAGGCCACGGAGGGCTATATCCGGGTGGTGGCGGGGGCCGGCACCGGCAAGACCAGGACCCTGACCCGGCGCTACGGGTATCTGGTCGAGGCGGGAGGCGTGTCCCCGGGCCATATCCTGGCCGTGACCTTCACCAATAAGGCCGCCAACGAGATGAAGCAGCGGGTCCGCTCCATGGTGGGGGACGGGGATACGGGCTACATCTGCACCTTCCACGCTCTGGGGCTCATGATACTGAAGGAGGACCTGCACACCCTGGGCTGGCCCAGGAACTTCCTGGTGCTGGACGAGGAGGACAAGAACTCCCTCCTTCGCACCGTGTTCGAGGACATGGGCATGACCCTCAAGGAGATGAGCCTCCACAAGGCGGCGGATCTCACCGACGACATGAAGTGGGACCTTGCCTACGTGCCCCTGCTGACCGGCGAGAGCGACGCCCCCCTGCTGGACCTCATCGACCGGGAGCAGAACCGGAAGAAGCAGATGTTCTACCGCTACCTCTACGAGCAGCGGAAGATCTACGCCCTGGACTTCGAGGATCTGGTGGACATGGCCGTGGCTTTGCTACGGCAGAACAGGGAGGTCCGGGAGAAGTGGGCCAGGCGCTTCGAATACGTGATGGTGGACGAGTTCCAGGACATCGACGGCAAGCAGTATGAGCTGGCGGACATGCTCTCCTCCTGCCACAAGAACCTGTTCGTGGTGGGGGACCCGGACCAGACCATCTATACCTGGCGGGGGGCGGACGTCCATTACATACTGGACTTCCCCAACAAGTACCCGGGGGCCCAGACCGTCGTTCTCACAGAGAATTACCGGAGTACGCCCCAGATTTTGGCCGCCGCCAACGCCCTCATCGAACGAAACCGGCAGCGGGTGGAGCGTAAGCTCCACGCCGTGAACCCCTCGGGCCCCGTGCCGCCCTACTACCACGCCAAGGACGTGGGGGCGGAGGCCAAGTTCATCGTGAGCCGCCTGAAGGAGCTGAAGGAGCAGGGGAACGATTGGCGGGACATGGCCATCCTCTATCGGGCCCACTACGTTTCGCGGAGCCTGGAGGACGCCCTATTACACGCCAAGATCCCCTACGCCGTCTACGGGGGCATGGAGTTCTATGGCCGCAAGGAGATCAAGGACGCCATTTGCTACCTTCGGATGCTGGTGCTGGGAGACGATCTGGCCTTCGCCCGGGTGGTGAACGAGCCCCGGCGGGGCGTGGGCAAAAAGCGCATGGCCTTCCTCCGCGCCTACGCCCAGGAGAAGGGCTGCACCCTGTACGGGGCGCTTCTTGACAATTTGGATCACCCCCTCATGGCCTCCTCCGACGCCGCGGCCTTCGTGTCCCTTCTCAAAGCCTACGAGAACTACGACGGCATGAAGATGAGCGAGCTGTTGAGCCATCTGCTGACCGAGAGCGGCTATATGAAGATGCTCAGGCAGCTGGGGGACGGGGATAGGCTGGACAACGTGGCGGAGCTTTTGCAGAGCCTGGAGGAGTATGAATCGAGCGCCGGGGAAAGCATCACGGTGGAGGATTTTTTAGCCGAGGTGGCCCTCTTTACGGACCGGGACAGGGAGGATCGGAAGGACTCCGTGAAGCTCATGACCGTCCACAACGCCAAGGGTCTGGAGTTCCCCCACGTGATCGTGGCCAGCCTTAACGAGGGCGTCTTCCCCAGCCGCAAGACCGACACGGCGGAGCGCATGGAGGAGGAGCGTCGCCTCTGCTACGTGGCCCTGACCAGGGCCGAAAGGACCCTGACCCTCACCGAAGCCGCCGGGGTCTCCCATGAGGGAACGGCTCGCTACCCCTCCCGGTTCCTGCTGGAGATGGGGAAGGAGCATCTAAACTATCTCGTGGAGCTGGACCCCAGCTGGGAGGGGGAGGCAAAGCGGTATATCCGATCCACCCAGCGCCGCATGGCCCCGCCTTCGGACCCCCTCGCACCCGGCGTCCGGGTGGAGCACGCCCTCTTCGGCAAGGGCACCGTCATCGAGGTCCAAAAGGACCAGCAGTGCCTTTCCATCCGCTTTGATTCCGGCCGGGAGCGGACCATCCGCTTCGACGGCCCCATTCGACTCATATAAGGAGGTACGCACCATGTCCAGAACACCCAATCAGAAGGGAAAGCTTTTGTACGTCATGCGGATACTGCTGCAGGAAAGCGACGAGGAGCATCCCCTGTCCACGGAGGACATCATCGACAAGCTGGGGGAGGCGGGGATCAAAGCCGAACGTAAGAGCATCTACAGCGACATCGAGACGCTGCGCGCCTTCGGCCTGGACGTCCACGGCACCCGGGGCCGGTCGGCGGGGTATTACATTGGTGAGCGGGACTTCGAACTGCCGGAGATCAAGCTTCTCATCGACAGCGTCCAGTCCAGCAAGTTCATCACCGAGCGCAAGACCATGCAGCTCATCCGCAAGCTGGCCGGCCTCATGAGCGTCCATGAGGCGGCCCTTATGAAGCGGCAGCTGTACGTGAAGAACCGGATCAAGAGCATGAACGAGTCCATCTACTACAACGTGGACGCCATCCATCAGGCCATCGCCGAGGACAAGCAGATCGAGTTCCGCTACTGCTCCTACACCATCACCAAGGAGAAAAAGTTCCGCCGGGGCGGCCGGCCCTACCGGGTGAGCCCCCTGGCCCTCAGCTGGGCGGAGGAGAACTACTACCTCATCGCCTACGAGGGGGAGACCGACAAGATCAAGCATTTTCGGGTGGACAAGATGGACGGCATCCGGGTCACCGAGATGTTCCGCCAGGGGAAGAACAAGCTCCCCGAGAAGGAGCTGGGGGAATACGCCCGCAAGAACTTCTCCATGTTCGGCGGCGAAGAGGAGGTGGTGACCCTTCGCTTCTCCAACCGCATGATCGGCGTGGTCATCGACACCTTCGGCAAGGACGTGGCCATCTCCTCGGTGGACGAGGACCACTTCCAGATCCGGGTGGCCGTGGCCGTCAGCCCCCAGTTCTTCGGCTGGCTCTTCGGCCTGGACGGGGAGGCCGCCATCACCGCCCCCCGGGAGGTCATGGAGAAGTTCAACCAGCAGATGGATCGAGTCCAGCACCCCTTCGGGGCGTGATGCTGTGCTGACGCACAAGTGAAAAAAGGAGGTAAACTATGTCCGTTCCCCAATTCTGCGAGGCCGCCATGCTGTGCCTGTTCGGGTGCTCCTGGCCCTTCAACATCGCCAAGTCCCTCCGGGCCAAGACCGCCAAGGGCAAGAGCGTAGGCTTCGAGTTGCTGATCTTCGTGGGCTATATCATCGGCCTCTTCGGCAAGCTCTACGCCTGGAAGACCACCGGCACCCTGGCCTATTCCACCTGGTTCTACATCGCGGACCTCCTCATGGTGGCTTTCGACCTGGTCCTGTACTTCGTCAACGCCAAACAGGACCGGCTGGACGCCCAGGCGGAACGATAAATAGGACGGAAAAAGGGACCGTTTCGGGGCAATATGAACCGCCCGTGACCCGTTCGTGAACCTTCCGTGACCCGGTGCCAAAGTCCTGAAAATGGGACATATAGTCTGCTATGCTTGCCTCAGAAACAAGAGAGGAGGCAAGCGATATGGAAAGCAACTACGGGTATCTGGATCATGAGGTGGAGCAGTTTGCCGCCTACGCGGACACACTGGCGGAGGCCCGCCGGAACGACAGGATGGGCATCGGCTGCGGCACCGCCCTGATGCTGGTCATAGTAGGGTTGGTAGCTCTCATTGAGATCACCTCCATACTGATCTAATCACAGCAGCGCCGAGGCAAGGCGCAGGAGAAAACAGAACAGGAGACCGAAGACCGTGGGCAGCAGGGCCGAAAGCACCGTCCAGCCCCAGGAGCCGGTCTCCTTTTTGATGGTCAGAAGGGTCGTTGAGCAGGGAAAGTGGAGGAGGCTGAAGACCATGAAGCACACCGCCGTCCACCGGGTCCAGCCCGCCGAGAGCAGGGCGGGGCCCAGGTCGCCTGTAGCCCCGTAGCCCATGAGGGTCAGGGGCAGCACGATCTCGTTGGCGGGAAGCCCCAGCAAAAAGCCCGAGAGGATGGCCCCGTCCAGGCCGAAGAATTTACCCACGGGGTCCAGAAAGCGGATGAGGGCGGAGAGCAGGGAGGGGCCGCTTGGGGGGAGATGCCCTAAAAGGTAGATGACCAGGCCGCAGGGGGCCGCCACGGTCACCGCCCGGAGGAGGATGCGCAGCGTTCGATCGAGAAGGGACCGGACGATCACCTTCCCCACCTGGGGACGGCGAAAGGGAGGCAGCTCCAACGTGTAGGCGGAGGGCTGGCCTTTGAGGACCGTCCGGGACAGGAGCCAGGACAGGCCCAGGGTCATGGAGAGGGAGAAGGCCACGATCCCCACCATGAGCCCCGCACTGAGGAGCCCGCCGCCGAAGAACACCGTGGAGAGGGCCAGCAGGGCGGGGAACCGGCCGTTGCAGGGGGTAACGGCGTTGGTCAGGATGGCCACCAGCCGCTCCCTTTTGGAGTCGATGATCCGGCAGCCCGTGACCCCCACGGCGTTGCACCCGAAGCCCATGCACACGCACAGGGCCTGCTTCCCGCAGGCGTTGCACCGGGCGAAGCATCTGTCGAGGTCGAAGGCTACCCGAGGGAGATAGCCCAGGTCTTCGAGGAGGGTGAACAGGGGGAAGAACAGGGCCATGGGCGGCAGCATGACGGATACCACCGTGGCCGTGGTCTCGAATATGCCGTCCATCAATGCCCCGGTGAGGAAGGCCGGGCAGCCGACAGCCTCCAGCCCCCGCCGCAGCCAGGACCCCAAAAGGGCGAAAATCCGCTGCAGCAGGGCAGAGGGCCAGTTGGCCCCTTCAAGGGTCAGGAAGAACACAAGACCGAGAAGGAGCAGCATCACCGGGATGCCCAGCAGCCGCCCCGTCAGCAGCTTATCCGTTTTCAGCTGCCGCCCGGCCCGGCCCGTATCCCGCTTCTCCACCGCCAGTGCGCACAGATCCCCCGCCCGCCGGTGGCAGGCCTGGGCCTCGGTCTCGCCGGGCTGTATATCAAAAGATATGGGTCCCCTTTCCGGGCCGTCGACCAGCGCCAGGGCCGCCCGGAGGGCCTCCCGGACCCCCTGGCCGCTGCGAGCCGCCGCCGGGATCACGGGCACGCCCAGGGCCTTTTCGAGGGCGTCCGTATCCACAGATATGCCCCGCTTCGCCGCCTCGTCCAGCAGGTTCACGCAGAGGACCACCCGTCCCTGCCGGGCCATGATCTGGAGAGCCAGGGGCAGGCTCCGCCTAAGACTGGTGCCGTCCAGGACCACGATCCAGGCGTCCGCCCGGCCCTCTTTCACGAAGTCTGCCGCCGCTCGCTCCTCCTCCGACACGGGCCGGAGACTGTAGGTCCCCGGCACGTCCACCAGCGTCACCGCCGTGAGGCCCACGGTCTTGCCGGTCCAGTTGCCGGTGTGCTGCTGGAGGCCCGTGGCGGCGTTGAAGAGGGTGCTCTTGCCCACGTTGGGGTTGCCGCAGAGACCGACGACGGGCGTCACAGGCCCTCCACGGCCACGGTGGCCGCGTCCCGCTGCCGGAGGGCGATGACCGTGTCGCAGATCAAATAGGCCCGGGGGTCCCCCAGCGGCGCGGCGAACAGGGGCCGTATCTCGCTGCCGGGCACGAACCCCAGGTCCAGCAGCCGCCCCTTCAGCGGTTCCTCTGCTGACAATGACGCCACCCGGGCGGTCTTACCGAGGGGCAGGCGGGAGAGAGGGAACATAACATGGCCTCCGCGAAAAAGGATGGTATGGGTATCCTATGTCCAGGCGCACCGAATGGTGCAAAAAGCATGCCCCCTCTGCGATAAGGGGCGTGTCCTGTTTTTGGCGTATCACTGAGTATGCTATCTTGCATGTATGTATGGGATCTCCCTTCTCCTCATCATGCACCGCGCTAAGTATTGGAGAATACGTTTGCATACAGGGAAAACCGATGACGCATGGAGCGGAAACGCGAGAGCGACCGAGCTGGTCGAGCGAAAAGAAAAAGCGTGAGGCAAGTGGTGGGGCAGAGACTGAAAACAAAGTAGCGGGAGCCGTCAGGGAACAAGGACAGTCGTGCGTGTCGCTGATGGCTCCGTAATTATTTGAATATCACTTCACATCTTCGTTCTGGGGCGGGCAAAGAGGGCGAAGAGGTAACCGAAGAGGATGGCCGCAGCGATGCCCCCGGCGGTGGCGGTGATGCCGCCGGTGAAGGCCCCCAGCAGCCCCTGCTCACTGACGGCCTTTTTCGCGCCCTCACTGAGGGCGTAGCCGAAGCCCGTCAGGGGCACCGTGGCCCCGGCACCGGCCCAGTCCACCAGGGGCCCGTAGAGGCCCAGGCCCCCCAGGATCACCCCGGCGGTGACGTAGATCACCAGAATGCGGGCGGAGGTGAGCCGGGTCAGGGACAGGCCCAGTTGGCCCAGGGCGCAGAGCAGGCCACCCACCAGAAACACTTTTGCGTACAATAACAGGTCCATACAGCCTCCTTTACTCCTCATACACCAGGGAAACGGCGTGGGCCACGCCCGGGATGCTCTCCCCCTGACAGGCGGACAGGGGGCTCATGAGGGCGCCGGTGGACAAAAACAGCACCCGCTTCACCGCGCCCCGCTCCAGCTGGGGCAGCACGTAGCCCCCCAGCAGGACTGCGCTGCAGCCGCAGCCGGAGCCGCCGCAGTGATACTTCTGCTCCGGGCTGAAGATCATGCTGCCGCAGTCCAGGTGCCTGTCCTCCAGATCCAGATCCGCCTCTCCCGCCAGCTCCCGGAGCATCCGGCTCCCGAAGTCGCCCAGATCCCCGGTGACGATCCAGTCGAAATCCGTCTCGTTCATGCCCCTGTCCTCAAGATGCCGCAGGATGGTGTCGAAGGCGGCCGGGGCCATGGCGGCCCCCATGTTGTTGGCGTCGGTGATGCCCAGGTCCCGGACCCGGCCGATGGTGGCGGCCTCCAGACGGATATGCCGAAAGCCCGTGTGGGGCAAGGGGGCATTTCCAAGGAGCACGGCCCCGGCGCCGGTGACGGTCCGCTGGGAATGGGGCGGGGCGGTGGTGCCCATCTCCAGGGGGAAGCGGTACTGCCGCTCGGCGGTGGAGAAGTGGGAGCAGGCGGCGCAGAGGGCCCTGTCCCGATAGCCCCCGTCCACCAGAGCCCCGCCCAGGAGCAGGGCTTCCGTCATGGTGGAGCAGGCCCCGTAGAGGCCCAGGTAGGGGATACCGAGGTCCCGGGCGGCGTAGCTGGCGGTGACGATCTGATTCAACAGGTCCCCGGCCAGCAGGCAGCCCGCCTCCTCCATGGGCAGGCCCACCCGGGCCATGGCCCGGTCCAGGGCCTTCAGGAGCATCTTTCGCTCCCCCTGCTCAAAGGTCTTTTCCCCCAGCCGGTCGTCCTCCATGATCTCGTCGAAGACGTGGCCGTAGGGGCCCTTCTCCTCGGCCTTCCCCGCCATGGTGCCGGCGGAGAGCACGTAGGGCCGACGCTCAAAGAGGAGGGTGGCGCTGCCTTGTTTCATGTCCGTTTCCTTTCGCTTCGTTTTCCTTTACTCTGCCTCGAAGACAGGAAAACTATACAAAAAAAGGACCGCGCGCTGCGGTCCGTTTCGGCGCGTTTTCAGGCTTTGTTCTCGTTCAGCAGGTCCACCAATAGCGCCCAGCGGGCCGCCTGGCGCTTGTTCTCCACGGGGTAGAAGTAGTAGAGATCGTTGTGGAAGTAGGTCTCGAACTCCTCGTCGCAGGAGAAGGGCAGGGCCGGGAGTTGGTCGAGGGGGACGGTCAGGTCCTCCGCGGCGGAGCGGAAGGAGAAAGCTTCCCGCGTCAGGGTGCAGACCCCGTCGAAGCGGATCTTCCGGGGCCGCTTCTCCCGGTACATGACGGCGTGGACCGGGATCTCGAGATGCAGGGCCGAAAGCTCCGCCCGCTCCATCTCCTTGATGCGGTCGTAGTATGCGCCGATGGTCCCGGGGCCGCTGGTGAAGCGGTACCGGTCGTCCAGACTGTGGACGCTGCCGCAGGCATGGCACACGAGGTCGTTCCCCACGCCCTCGGTGGAGTAGAGCTCGCCGCAATCGGCGCAGCGGTAGAGGACGTTTTCGAGGCCCACCGCTTTGTCCTTCTGGGGGTACTCATTTTCCTGCTCCGCGCTTTCATCGAAAGCCAGGGACTCGGAAATGAGCCGCTGGAGCTCCTCGTCGGTCATGGCCTTCATCTCGGCTTGGGTAAGGACCCGGACGGCGCTGACCTTCACCTCCGTGGGGTAGCTACGTTTGCGCCACTTGGGTCCGGCGAAGTAGGCCCCCCGGATGCGGCCCAAAACCACGTCCACCCCCAGGCGCTTGAAGAAGCTGGCGCTGTTCTCCACGATGGGGTTGCCGCGACCGTCCACACTGAGCCGGCCCTCGGGGAAGACCACCACGGTGTAGCCCTTTCGAAGGGTCCGCATGATGCGGACGGGGGTCTCAAAGTCCGTGGTGAAGAGGCGCTTGGGGATCATGCCGGTCTTCCGGCCGATCCAGCCCAAAATGGGCATATAGAAGTACAGCCGGTTCAGCACAAAGGAGGGGTTCCGGCCCTGGAGGAGCCGGTAGATATAGTAGAAATCCCAGAAGGATTCGTGGTTGGAGAGGAACAGAAAGGGCTTCGTATGGTCCCGGATCAGGCTGTCGTCCAGCTTCACGTTGGACCGGCGGCGGCACAGCAGGCTCACCACGCGGAACAGGGCCATATACACCGGGGAGTCGGGGGTGCCGTCATGCTTTTGGGACCGGAAGCGAGCGGTTTTCATAGGGAAAAGTGTACGACCGCAGCCGTCATTTGTCAAGTTTTATCCCCGGATCGACACCGTTGACGGGCGAGGGAGGGGCATAGTATACTTTACTATCATGGAAAGAAATGAGGCAAGGAAGATGATCACAGCCCAAACCATACTGACCCGCAAGAGCGTCCGATCCTACGACGGCCGGCCCATCGAAGATGAGACCCTGCAGGCGCTGAAGGCATTCGCCGCAGTTTTGAAAAACCCCTTCGGCGTCCCGGTAGAGTTCGTGTTCCTGGACGCCGAGGAAAAGGGGCTCTATAGCCCCGTGCTCACCGGCGAGCCCCTCTACGTGGCGGGGAAGGTGCCCAAAGTCCCCTATGCCGACGTCGCTTTCGGCTTCGCCATGGAGCATCTGCTCCTGTACGCCTGGTCGCTGGGCCTCGGGTCCGTGTGGATCGGCGGCACCATGAAGCGGGAGGCATTTGAGCAGGCGGCGGGCCTCAGGGAGGGGGAGCGGATGCCCTGCGTGAGCCCCCTGGGCTATCCGGCGGCGAAACGCTCGTTGAAAGAGACCGTCATGCGCAAGGGCGTGGGGGCGGACAGCCGCCTGCCCCGGGAGAAGCTGTTCTTCGAGAACGACTTTAGCACCCCCCTCTCCGGGGAAAACGACCTGTTGGAGCTGGTCCGCTGGGCCCCCTCGGCGGTGAACAGGCAGCCCTGGCGGGTGGTGATCCGAGAGGGCCGATACCACTTTTATCTCAAGCACGACCGGGGCTACACCTCCGACGCCGTGGGGGACATGCAGAAGATCGATCTCGGCATCGCCCTCTGCCACCTGGTCCTGGGGGCAGAGGAGAAGGGGCTGGGACCAAAAGTGGCGGTCAACGACCCCGGCATCCCCGCCCCAGGCGGCACGGAATATATCGCCACCGTGGAATTGGCATAAAGCGAGGGGATCGCCTTTGACGGCGATCCCCCTTTGTTGGAAAGCTTATACGTACGCCACGATTTCCTCCAACGCCTTCCGGGGCTTGGCCGCGGGGTCCTGGGCCCGGTACCCGAGAGCGATGACGGCGAAGACCGCCTGGCTGTCGGGGATGTGGGCGGCGGCGCGGATGGCGTCCCCGTCCCGGATGCCCATGATCAGGGTGTCGAGGCCCAGCTCCCTGGCCCGGAGGGTCAGGAGCATGTTCTGGAGCCCCAGGTCGTAGGCTCCCCACTGGTCCCCCAGTTCGTTGGCCGGCACGTCGCCGCTGAAGCCGGAAAGACCCTTTTCATAGGCAGTGACGATGAGGGCCGCGTGGGCGCTGCTCTTCTGGTTGTAGGGGGGGAGGCAGGCCCGGATCTTTTCCTGGGCTTCAGGGTCCAACGCCACGTAGTACCGGCCCGTCTGGCTGTTCTTCCAGCTGGGGGCCAGATGCGCCGCCCGGATGACCTCCTCGACGAGGGCCCGGTCCACAGGCTTGTCCCCATAGGCGCGGACGCTCCGCCGATCGTTGACGAGTTCCATGAATTCCATATGTGTTTCCTCCTTTACAGGGTGTGAAGTTCTAAATACGCCGTCGGCGACATGCCGTACTCCTTGCGGAAGGCCCGGTAGAAGGCGGAGTAGTCCCCGAAGCCCCACTGTCGGCAGACCTCCCCCACGGCGGCGCCCCCCTGAATGGCGTCGCAGCAGGCCGCCAGCCGCTTCTTCAGGATGTACTGGTGGAGGGAAAGGCCCGTGTTCTCCCGAAAGAGGTGCACGAGATAGTATTTGCTGAGGTAGAACTCCTTCGCCAAAGCGTCCAGGGACAGGGGCTCGTCCAGGTGCTCATCCACGTACCGGGTGATGGCCTGGTAGCGGCTCAGCTGTTCCTTCTTGTTCCGGCGCTGCTCCTGCTCGTGGACGGTGCGGGAGAGGAACAGCAGCAGGTCCGCGATACAGAGGTCGATGGCGGTGTCTCGGGCGAACCGGTCCGCGTGGATCTCGTCCAGGAGGGCGAACAGCCTGGTGCGGACGGCGTTGAAGGTGGGGAGGTCGAAGTGGTACACGTATCGGCCCCGGCTCTCCGCCCGGCGCAGCAGATATCCGTAGTCCCGGGACCGGCCTTCCATAGCCTCCCAAAACGCCTTGCTCTGCCAGAACACGAACCGGCGGTAGGGTTTTTCCGGGTCCGTGAGGCGAGCCCGATGGTCCATGCCCGGGGGGATGACGATCACGTCCCCGGTCTGCAGGGGATAGTCCTTGCCGCCGATCTCCATGGTCACGGCCCCTTCCTCGAAGAAGTACAGCTCGTAATAGTCGTGGCTGTGGTTGCCCACGCTCTCGAAATGGGTGTCGCTGTAGTAGAACACCTCGAAATCTTCCCGGAGCATGTACTGGCGGGTATTGAATTTGCTGCTCTGCCGTTTTGCCATGATCGAACGCCCTTCCCGCCTTTCATTATAGCAATTTTTACAATATATGCAACTATCAAAGCAATGGGAAAGGACGATGTTTTTCGATACACTGTTGCCATCAACCAAGAGGAGGTTTTTCTCATGATGTCCAACGTCCTGAATACCGATCTTTCCGGCAAGGTGGCCGTGGTCACGGGCGCCGGCGGCGTGCTCTGCTCGGGTTTTGCCAAGGTCCTGGCCCGGGCGGGCGCCAAGGTGGCTCTGCTGGACCTCAACTACGACGCGGCGGACAGGTTCGCCCAGGAGATCGTCGCGGAGGGCGGCGTGGCCAGGGCCTACAAGTGCAACGTGCTGGATAAGGAGACCTGCTACGCCGTGGCGGACCAGGTCCAGGCGGACTTTGGTCCCTGCGACATCCTGCTCAACGGCGCCGGCGGCAACAACGCCCGGGCCACCACGGACAAGGAGTACTTCGAGGTGGGGGACATCGAGGCGGACACCAAGAGCTTCTTCGACCTCGACAAGGCCGGCGTGGAGTTCGTCTTCAATCTGAACTTCGTGGGCACCCTGATCCCCACCCAGGCTTTCGCCCGTCAGATGGTGGGCCGCGAGGGCTGCAGCATCATGAACATCAGCTCCATGAACGCCTACAGCCCCCTCACCAAGATCCCCGCCTACTCCGGCGCCAAGGCCGCCATCTCCAACTTCACGGAATGGCTGGCCGTCCACTTCTCCAAGGTGGGCATCCGGGTCAACGCCATCGCCCCGGGCTTCTTCTCCACCCAGCAGAACGCCACCCTCCTGTGGAACCCCGACGGCAGCCCCACCGCCCGCACGGGCAAGATCCTGGCCGCTACGCCCATGGGCAGGCTGGGCAAGCCCGAGGAGCTGAACGGCGCCCTGCTCTTCCTCCTCAACAACGAGGCCGCCGGCTTCATCACCGGCGTGACCATCCCCATCGACGGCGGTTTCTCCGCGTATTCAGGGGTATAATTTGAAAGGAGACTGACCATGAGAGAGAATTACAAGTACGCCATCGCCAGCCCCACCAGCATGGGCCTAAGGATCACGCCCCAGGATCGGATGGCGGTCCACAACAGCAACCTCTTCTACCTCCAGGCCACCAGCGCCGAGAGCAACGTGCTGAACGTGGCCTCCTCCCTGGGGAAGGAGTGCCTGGTCCTCACCAAGTTCGTGGAGGGCAGCCCCATGGCTGCCTTCATCAAGGCCCAGCTTCGGGCCCGGAACATCCGGTACGAGGGCCTGGACGTAGCCCAGGGCGGCCCCTGGGGGTATCGTCACCAGTTCAACATCGCCGACTCCGGCTTCGGCCTCCGGGCCCCCCGGGTGTGGAACGACCGGGCCGGGGAAGTGGGCCGGACCCTCAACGCTTCTGACTTCGACCTGGAGCGCGTCTTCGGGGAAGAGGGCGTGGGGATCCTGCACCTTTCGGGCCTCATCGCGGCCATGAGCCCCGAGACCACGAAGTGCTGTCTGGAGCTGGCGAAAGTCGCCAAGCAGTACGGCACCCTGGTCAGCTTCGACCTCAACTACCGGGCCACCTTCTGGGCCGGTCGGGAGGCGGAGCTGAAGGCGGCCTTCCATGAGATCGCCTCCATCGCCGACGTCCTCATCGGCAACGAGGAGGACTTCCAGCTTTGCCTGGGCTTTGCCGGTCCAGAGGCGGGGGGCAAGGAGCTGGGAAGCAAGATCGACCGCTTCAAGGCCATGATCGACCAGGTGAGGGTCAAGTACCCCAACGCCCGTGCCTACGCCACCACCCTCCGGCAGGTCATCTCCGCCAACGAGCACCTGTGGGGCGCCATCCTCTACGCCGACGGCCAGTGGTTCGTGGAGGAGCCCCGGCCCATCCAGGTCATGGACCGCATCGGCGGCGGCGACGGGTTCTCCGGCGGCCTCCTCTACGCCGTGCTCCAGGGCTGGGCGCCTGAGAAGTGGCTCCAGTTCGGCTGGGCCTCCGGCGTTCTCGCGGCCTCCAGCCTCAACGACTACGCCGAGCCCGCCGACGAGAAGCAGGTTTGGGACGTGTACAAGGGCAACGCCCGTGTCCAGAGATAACGCAACAAGCATTAGATAAAGGAGAAAAGTTTTATGAAGAAAGCAGACATCGGCCTCATCGGCCTCGCCGTCATGGGCGAGAACCTGGTCATGAACATGGAGTCCAAGGGCTTCACCGTGGCCGTCTTCAACCGCACCACCTCCAAGGTGGACGCCTTCGTGAACGGCCGGGCCGCCGGCAAGAACATCATCGGCTGCCACAGCCTCGAGGAGCTGGTGGCCAACCTGGAGAAGCCCCGGAAGGTCTTCATGATGGTCAAGGCCGGCAGCGCCGTGGACGGCATGATCGAGCAGCTGCTGCCCCTCCTCGACGACGGGGACATCATCATCGACGGCGGCAACAGCCACTTCCCCGACACCATCCGCCGCACGGAGTACGTGGAATCCAAGGGCAAGCTCTACGTCGGCACCGGCGTGTCCGGCGGCGAAGAGGGCGCGCTGAAGGGCCCGTCCATGATGCCCGGCGGCTCGCCCGCGGCGTGGCCGTACGTGAAGCCCATCTTCCAGGGCATCTGCGCCAAGGTCGAGGACGGCTCGCCCTGCTGCGACTGGGTGGGCGAGAACGGCGCCGGCCACTTCGTCAAGATGGTCCACAACGGCATCGAGTACGGCGACATGCAGCTCATCTGCGAGAGCTACCAGCTCATGCGCGACCTGCTCGGCATGTCCGACGACGAGATGCACGAGGTCTTCAAGAAGTGGAACACGACCGAGCTCGACTCCTACCTCATCGAGATCACGCGCGACATCCTCGCGTACAAGGACGAGGACGGCTCGCCGCTCGTCGAGAAGATCCTCGACACGGCCGGGCAGAAGGGCACCGGCAAGTGGACCGGCATCGCCGCGCTCGACGAGGGCGTGCCGCTCACGCTCATCGGCGAGGCCGTGTTCGCGCGCTGCCTCTCCGCGATGAAGGCCGACCGCGTGGAGGCCGCGAAGGCGTACGGCCGCAAGATTCCCGCGTTCACCGGCGACAAGGCGGAGTTCGTCGAGGCGATCCGCCAGGCGCTCTACGCCTCGAAGATCGTCTCCTACGCGCAGGGCTACACGCTCATGCGCACGGCGGCGAAGACGTACGGATGGAACCTCAACTACGGCGGCATCGCGCTCATGTGGCGCGGCGGCTGCATCATCCGCTCGGTCTTCCTCGGCAAGATCAAGGAGGCGTACGACAAGAACCCGCAGCTTTCGAACCTGCTTCTCGACCCGTACTTCAAGGGGACGGTCGAGAAGCTCGTCCCGGCGTGGCGCAAGGTCGCGTCGGCGGCGCTCCAGTACGGCATCCCGGCGCCGACCATGACTTCGGCGCTCAGCTACTTCGACGGCTACACGACCGAGCGCCTTCCGGCGAACCTCCTGCAGGCGCAGCGCGACTACTTCGGCGCGCACACGTACGAGCGCCTCGACAGGCCGCGCGGCGAGTTCTTCCACACGAACTGGACGGGACATGGCGGCAGCACTTCTGCCGCAACCTACAATGCATGAGCGGGGCGGACGCAACGAGGAAAGGTCCTGACGGCATGGGCGAGATACGCATCATCGCGCTCGACCTTGACGGCACGCTGCTCGATTCCGACAAGAATCTCCCTGCCGCCAACCGCGCCGCGCTTGAACGCGCGGCGGAGGCCGGCATCCACGTCGTCCCTACGACGGGGAGGTTCTTCGGCATGATGCCGCAGGCCGTACGCGACCTTCCGTTCGTCCGCTACGCGATAACCATAAACGGGGCGCAGGTGTACGACCGCGAGACAGACTCGGCGATCGTGCGCGACGAGATACCCCTGGCGACGGCGCTTGAGGTAATGGAGATTCTCGACGGATGCGACGTGGTGTACGACTGCTACCGCGGCAACTGGGGGTGGATGACGGCGTCGCATCAGGACAGGGCCGAGGCGTACGCCACGAACGTCCACTACCTCAAGATGGTGCGCGAGTTCCGCAATCCCGTCCCGGACCTTAAGACGCACCTTCGCAGTACGGCTGCGGACGGAGACGTCCAGAAGATCATGCTGTTCGCGAGGAAGGACGATCCGGAAGCGGCGGTGGCGACGCTTGACGCCGTGAGGCGGGCCGTTGCCGAACGCTTCCCGGAAATACGGGCTACGTCTTCGACATGGAACAACATCGAGCTGAACATAGCCTCTGCCCACAAGGGCAACGCGCTCAGGCGTTTTGCGCAGCATCTTGGGCTCGGGCTCGAGAACTGCATGGCGTTCGGCGACGGCATGAACGACTTTACGATGGTGGAGGCGGCGGGCCTTGGAGTGGCGATGGAGAACGCCGATCCCGAGGTGAAGCGCGTCGCCAAGTACGTTGCGCCGTCGAACGACGACTGCGGCGTGGCGAAAGGAATCGAAAAATGGATATTTTCAAGATAGCCGAAGAGGGAAGCGTCATTTCCGACGAGGAGATTGCGAAGCT
>LXOW01128144.1_pt1 | contig 28679 bp, 25 predicted proteins | sample 1368591 | NCBI WGS metagenome assembly LXOW01 (sample SAMN04884650, study PRJNA319009) | bovine gut metagenome | isolation source: Cow rumen | host: Bos taurus | place: Italy: Legnaro (PD) | collected 2014-07-09
TATTCCAAGAAAAAATCATACATTTGCAGCGTAAAAAATTAATAGTTAATTAATAACCCTTTAAACACCATCACAATGAACAAAACCGAACTTGTTAACGCCATCGCCGCCAAAACCGGCATGACCAAAGTTGCCTCCAAGGCTGCCATGAATGCCTGCTTCGACAGCATTCAGGAGAAACTGAACAAAGGCGAGAAAGTGACCCTGATTGGCTTCGGCACTTTCAGTGTTGTTGAGCGCAAGGCCCGCACCGCCAAGAACCCGCAGACCGGCAAGGCCGTGAAGGTCCCCGCCAAGAAGGTCGCCAAGTTCAAAGCCGGCAGCAACCTGCTCGCCAAAAAGAAAGCCGCCAAGAAAAAATAAGGCTTTCTGACGTTATGAAAGAAAAGCGGATTGATTACAATCCGCTTTTTTTATTTCCCTCGCCCCNNGCAATAAATTATTATTCATAATGATAGGAGTTATAGGCAGTGGCAGTTGGGCTACTGCAATTATAAAAATATTACTCGAAAAAGAAGGGAAAAAGGTCAACTGGTGGGTAAGAAACGAAGAGGCGCGGCGAGAAATCAGCACTCACGGACACAACCCACGCCGACTGTCTTCCCTCGAACTTGATCCCTCACGCCTCTGCATCAGCGGCGACCTTGCCTCCGTCGTAGCACAAAGCAACCTATTGCTGCTGGCAGTGCCCTCGGCATATGTGAAGGAGACATTGCTCTGCATACCCTCGGAGAGCTACCGCAACAAACGGTTTATTTCAGCCGTCAAAGGCACGATACCTTCTTGTTGCTCAACAGTTTCACATTTTCTTGAAAACCACCTGGGTGTTTCGCACGACGATATCTGCGTGATCAGTGGCCCCAGCCATGCTGAAGAGGTAGCCGTCGAGATGCCTACATTCCTCACCGCAGCATCCCACAATCTGGCACTTGCCGACGAGGTAGCTGCACTATTCCGCTGCTCCTACTGCCACACCTCAACCAGCGATGATATCGACGGCATAGAGCAGGCCGTACTGACCAAAAACATATATGCCATCGCGGCCGGCATCTGCCAAGGGCTTGGATATGGCGACAACCTCAACGCAGTACTTACCAGCGCCGCTCTGCGAGAGCTCAGCAATCATTTGAACAAACATGTCGAACACCCAGGACGCCGTATCGAAGACTATTGCTATCTGGGTGACTTGATGGTGACCTGCTGGTCGAGACATAGTCGCAACCGCGCCTTGGGTATCGCTGTGGCCAACGGAGAAACTCCGGAACAGGTGTTTGCACGTACCGGAAGCGTGGCCGAGGGCTACTATTCGGCTAAAAACATACATACCGTATACCAACAGAAGGGCGCTTTGGAAGAAATACCTATCGCAGAAAGCGTCTATCGCATCCTTTACGAGGGCACCAACCCCGCAAAAGAGATGGATTATCTAATAAACAACGTGTTTTGATGACCGAGTTTGACGACATACGTCCTTTCTCCGACGAGGAAATTCCCGCTGCAATACAGCGCATCACCGAGTCGTCCGACCTTCCTCAAGCGCTCAAATTCATCTATCCTAACATCGACATACGGCAGGTCATCGAGAGGCTATCCGATATCAGGACCATCCACGACCTGCAGTCGACGCTGATGTGTGATGCCATACGCCGTATCATCAACACCACTACCGACGGATTCACACACTCAGGACTGCAACACCTCCGCCGGGGCGAGCCTTATCTCTTCATTTCCAACCATCGCGACATCACCCTCGACGCTTTCCTGCTTCAATACCTGCTTATCGAACACCGGGGCGACACTTCCTACATCATCTTCGGAAACAACCTGCTGGAACACCCTATCATAGAAGATGTATTCCGCTGCAACAAGCTGATACCTATGGCCCGTGGCGGCACGCCAAGAGCCTTTTACAATAGCCTAAAGCACCTGTCAGATTATATCCACCACCTGGTGGTCGACGAGCGCCAGTCGGTTTGGATTGCCCAGAAGAATGGGCGCGCCAAAGACGGAGTGGACAGCACCGCACCCGCCATCGTCAAGATGCTAACGCTTTGTGGGAAGGATGACCCTTTGCAGACACTGGCCAACCTACATCTAGTGCCCGTAAGCATCAGCTACGAATGGGACCCTTGCGACCTGATGAAAGCCAACGAACTATTCCTCAGCCGCAACGGAGGCTATCAGAAAGCGCTCCACGAAGACACCAAAAGCGTGGTTACCGGCATCATCGGCAACAAAGGCAAGGTACACCTCACCATAGGCACTCCGCTGACCCGCCGTCAGCTACAACCTCCTCAAGGAGTGGACTTGGCCGACCATATAGCCTCCATCCTCGACAAGCAGATACAGTCGAACTACAAATTGATGCCCACCAACTATGTAGCTTACAGCTTGTTGACCGGACGCGAACAGTCGGGCCGATACAACGAACACACCCGCTCGCAGTTCCTGCAGCGTCTCGATATGCTGCCACATCCCGACATGCGCCAGATTATGATTGAGACCTATGCCGCTCCCTTGCTTGCCAGTCGGCGCCAATAACGGTTAGGCGAAAAACATCGGATCGAAATTCAGCAGATAGACACGTTCCGTAGCACGTGTGAATGCAGTATAAAGCCACCGCAGATAGTCTCTGTCGATTGGCTGGTCGGGGGGCAAAAATCCCTGGTCGATGATTACCGTAGCCCATTGGCCACCCTGTGTCTTGTGGCAAGTCAACGCATAGGAGAACTTCACCTGCAGCGCATTATAATACGGATTCTGCCGCAGTTCACGCAGACGGTCGGCTTTGTGGGGCAGGTCGGCATAATCCTCCATCACATTATTATACAACTGACTCTGCTCATCGGCGGTGAGGGCGGGTGAATCGCTGTAAAGGGTCGAGAGCAACAACTTGCAATCGTGCGGCTGTTCGTCGGGATAATCAACGAAACGCAATGTAGCATCGGCGAAACGGAAACCGTAGAGCTCCTGTATATTGCGCACGCTGAGCACTTCCACAATATCACCGTTGGCAATAAACCCTATCGAGCTGTCGCTGTCGAGCCAATAATAGTTGTTTTTCACCACCATCAGGAAATCGCCGGCATTAACCTCCTCCTCTCGAAAGAGAACGCTATTGCGAATTCCTTGATTGAAAAGGTTGGCACGCTTGTTACTACGCGTAACTATAACCACATCTTCTTGGGAATTACCATCGTATTCACGATAGAGAGTCTCCATCAGATCTTCTCCCATCAACTGCACCACATCAGGAGCCTTTTGAAAGAGGGGCATAACTGCCGACTCACCTCCTTGCAGTTGCGCAATCTGTCCCCGCAGGGATGTGGCATTATTCAAAATTCCGGAAAGACGTTGCTGACGCACCACTTCGACCAATTCTCCTGAAGAGATACTCAGCCCGAATGAAGCTTGTAGGTAACGTTCATCCAAAGCAGGACTCTCATATTGTCCCACCGGCGGCAACTGGGCGGTGTCGCCAATCAACATTAACCGACAATGATTACCATCATACACATAATCAACCAAATCTTCCAAGAGACTATGGTGACTCCCCATGGACTCCACACCTATCATGGATGCTTCGTCAACAATAAAAAGCGTATAGGAATGGCGGTTGATTGAGCGTACCGTACGCATCATCCCCGTAGCATCCATAGCCGTCATATATATCTTCTTATGAATGGTATATGCTGGCCGGTGCGCATAATTGCTAATCACCTTGGCCGCCCTGCCGGTGGGCGCCAGGAGGACGCAGTTGACTTTCAGCTGCGGCAAGGTCTGGATAAGGGCCGACACCAACGAGGTCTTTCCCGTGCCGGCATAACCTTTCAGAAGAAAAGAAGAGCGGGGATTCTCGTCGAAGAGGAAAGAAGACATAGCATAACACACTTCCCGCTGCCCATCGGTGGGGGTATGCGGGAAGTGTGATAAAATAAGCTCAGCTACTGACTGTACTGTGCTCGACAAGCTTACTGCTGGTCAGCGGTGGGGGCAACGGGACTGGCAGCCTGCACAGGGTCGGCAGCAGCATTGGTCGTCACCTCAGTATTGATTGCGTTCTCAACGTGATGCTTCGGGATGGATACCGTAGCTACGAGGCAGAGCACCACCAGGATAGCTGCGAGCCACCAAGTGGCCTTCTCAATGAAGTCGGCCGACTGGCGGGCACCCAACACCTGTGTGGGAGCTGAAAAGTTGGCGGCAAGGCCACCACCTTTCGAGTTCTGGACGAGCACAACTAAGGCAAGCAATACGCAGACAACGAGAATCAGAATTACAATAAATGTGTACATTGTTTTATTATTTAGTTGTTTTTATTAATTCTTTAAGATGCTCTATTCGGGGTGCAAAAGTACTACTTTTTTCGGGATTGTGCGCCAACAAATTCTCATATATGGCCAACGCCTTAGCATATTTACCCTGCTTTTCCAATATAACAGCAAGAGTTTCAGTACCCAACGAGACATCTGCGCGCAAACTTTTTTTATCGGAAGTCTCTGCCGGAATAGTGGCTTCTTCCGACACATTTTGCCCATCAGAAGTGGCGATTTGCAGGAAATTAGACAAAATAACACTTTTGGGGGCCGTTTTAAACGACACCTCTTGGAATGTATTGATTTCGTTAAGGATATCAAACTTAGGAGTTTCTGCAACCGACGGCATAGACATTGCCACCATCTGCGAGAGATTGCCAGAGTTACACATCGACAAAGCGGCAGCACGGTGCTCTTCCGGGGTATCGAACTTATATGCACTATCGGCCAACAAAGTCATCACACGCACTACGGAGGAGTGAGGATACTTATCCAGCATCGCCTTCAACCACCCCCTGTCTTGCGATGTAAAATGTGTAGGATTCGACAACCTATTTACAAATTCCTTTTTATCCATTTTAACAACTTTTTGCATTGAAATCGGATGTGCAAAGATACAATTATATTTTGAATTAGAGGAAAAAGAATTTATTTTCATTTTTCTACATGCTCATTAACAGCACTTTATAATAAATTATTCTCTTTCAAAGTTATTTTTTTATCATCATATTAATTTTTTTGTGTACTTTTGCACTCCCAATTTTGAGGAAAAGTAGTGCCCATAGAGGTCTGAAACTGAAACAAAATAATAAGGACATATACCATGAAAAGAACATTTCAACCCTCGACGAGGAAAAGAGTCAACAAGCACGGTTTCCGCAAGAGAATGTCTACCGCCAACGGTAGGAAAGTGCTGGCCGCCCGCCGCCGCAAAGGCAGAAAGAGACTGACAGTCTCCGACGAGCGCTAAGATGTAACGGCATCGCTGAATGAAAGAAGTACCGGAAGATACTTCTTTTTTTTATATCCATCAGTTTATGAGTCGTAGAAATAAAGTTTTACCTTTGCTGGAGCAGATAACCATCACTGATGCCGGCGCCGAAGGGATGGCGCTGGCGAAAGTGGACGGCATGGTGGTATTCGTCCCCCATGTAGTGCCGGGCGATGTAGTTGATATACAAGTCTACAAGAAGAAAAAAAACTATGCCGAAGGAAAGGCCGTAAAGTTCTATACACTGAGTCCGCTCCGTGTTGAGGCCGCATGTCCACACTTCGGTGTCTGTGGAGGATGCAAGTGGCAGACAATGAATTACCAGGCGCAACTGGAGGCCAAACAACGACAAGTGCGCGATAACTTAGAACGGCTTGGAGGAGTCGACTGCTCCCAGATGCGCCCCATTTGTGGTTCAGAGAATATTTATTATTATCGTAACAAACTGGAGTTCACCTTCTCCACCCGTGCTTGGCGAACCGATCCCGCCATAGAGGCCGACCCTCATGGCGCTTTGGGCTTCCACATACCCCAGATGTTTGACAAGGTGCTCGGAATTGAACAATGCATCCTGCAAGCCCATCCCAGCAACGATATCCGCCTGGCTGTCAACGCATATGCCATTGAACACAATCTGCCTTTCTACGACATACGCAACCACACGGGCCTTATGCGCAACCTCATTATCCGAAATAGCACACTGGGTCACTGGATGGTCATCTTGGTGATTGCCGACACCCATCCCGAGAGCATCTTCCCCTTGCTCGACATACTGCACGAAAAGTTCCCGCAAATCACCTCGTTGCAATATATCATCAACACCAAGATGAACGACTCGTACGGTGATCTGGATGTTCACACTTACCTCGGCGAAGACCATATTGAGGAGGAGATGGAGAGCCCCAATCGTCGACTACACTTTATCATCAATCCTAAATCATTCTATCAAACCAACTCACAACAGGCCCAACGTCTCTATAGTTTTGTCTCAGAACTCGCTGACCTGCAACCCACTGACACTCTCTACGACCTATATACCGGTACTGGTACGATAGCCCTCTTCCTGGCATCTCAAGTAAAGAAGGTCGTAGGCATAGAATACGTAGAAGAAGCCATCGCCGACGCCCGAATTAATGCCGAACGCAACGGATTCGACAACACAGTCTTCTATGCCGGAGATATGGCGCAGGTACTTACCCCTGAATTCGTAGAGGCCAACGGGCGTCCCGACGTAGTAGTCACCGATCCCCCGCGTGCCGGCATGCACGAAAAGGTAGTGGCGCAACTGCTTGCCACCGCTCCGCGCAAGATAGTATACGTGAGCTGCAACCCAGCCACTCAAGCACGCGACCTGCACCTGTTGAGCGAACGTTATGAAGTGCGCCGCATCCAGCCGGTCGATATGTTCCCACATACTCAGCACGTAGAAAATATTGCCGAGTTGGTACTGGTCCATTAAGAAAGGGTCAGGTTAAAAAAGTAAAATTTAACTACTTTTTTAACTAAACACTCGACAATTAAAAAAAAAGTCTTATCTTTGCATGTTGTTCCCGCCCTATGCAGAACCCTGCTAAGGCAACACAACATGTTAAGTACGAACACACTAAACAAATAGAATATAATAATAAAAATATACATTAAAAGATGAAAAAAGCATTATTGAGTTTGGTTCTGGCCCTTGTGTGCCTGCCCGCAGCTTTTGCTCAAGCCGATGCCGGTCGAGTATTCGTCACCCTTGACACATCCACCTGCACTCCATACAAATGGGTGAATGGGGTAACCTACAACGCCGACACCAACGTGACGTACATCAGCAACGACACCATCTACGTCCTCGTCTACCACCGCCAGCAATCTTACAACCATACTAGCAACACCCCCCATCCGGTGATGGGCGAATGTGTCGCCTACTGGAATAACAAAACATGGCCCACTGCCGGTACCTTCCGCGACACACTTCAGTCGGTAGGTGGATGCGATAGTATCATCCGTATCAAGGTCACACTGGCCAAGGCCGACTCTGTTCAAGAGGTCACCGTCTGTGGTAGTTACACTGCTCCTTGGGGCACCGAATACACCGAGTCTGTCGAGATAGACACCACCATCGTCAGAGACTCTACCTGCACATATAACTACACTCTTTCGCTGACCGTCAACCCCGTCTATTCTCAGAACATCCAAGTAACAGCCGGTTGCTTCTACCTCTGGAACGAAGACACCATCAGCGACTTCCTGACCCACACCAAAACTTTCACTACTACCGAAGGCTGCGATAGCACTATTAATCTCACTGTCACCACCTTCAGTGGTAATAACTACGACACCGCCGACGTTGCTGCCTGCGACTTTTTTGTATCCTATTGGGGTGCCAGACTTACCGTATCCGGTCAATATAACCATGACACACTAATCGGCACCTACCCCACCACTACCGGTACAGCTCCGTGCCATCAGTACAATACACTGAACCTCATCATCGACAGAACCATTATTGACACCAACCTTGTGACCCCCGTATCCATACAGGCCGGTTGTTTCTACAACTGGGGTGGTTCCTCCATCACTGACACTATGATTCACTACTACACCTTTCAAACCAATGCTGCCAAATGCGACAGCCTGGCTGCTATTAAGGTAACCAGCTACGACAGCATCGAGTACGACACCATCCGTGTTTCCTACTGCGGTCAGCCCTACAAATGGCAGGGCAGCTACCTCCCCGCCACCTTGCAGTTCTACAAAGATACCATTCATACCGTAACCGAGACCACTGAAAGCTGCACCACCCACCATACCCTTGATCTTACCATGGTGAAGAACCGCAAGACGGAGACCGTAACCAAATGTGATACTGTCTACTCCTATTCTTATAAGACTGTTAGCTACAATGCCAGCAATGTAATATCAACACAATCTGCCACCGCCAAGTTCCGTGCTGCCGGCACTTATCAGGTCGACCCCGCCACGGGTGACAGCCTCTATAGCGTTGACAACAAGAAATGCATCACCCTTAATACTCTGAAGCTCAACCTCAACATCCCGCAGCAGCGCTACCGCAATCCCGACACTATGGCAGTAAGCGGATGCGACCGCATCAAGTTCAACCTCGACAAAAAAACCACCTACTTCACCAACAGCTGCGACACGCTTCTCATCAAAGGAACCCACAGCGGCAAGAAATGCTACGACTCCATCGTCTATCTGAATGTAACTGTAAAAAAGAGCACCACCCGCACAATTGACACCACGGTGTGCGACGGCTTCTACTGGGATGTCGACAACGCCTACCACGCCCATACGAGTTGCGACACCGTCCGCCTCTCCGGTCAAACCAATGCCGCGGGATGCGACAGCACCGTGACGCTCAACCTCACCGTCAACTACACTCCTGTGGTGAATATCCTCGGTGAATGGAACCTAGAGCCCGGCCAGAGCACAGTCCTTAAAGCCAGCCCCGACATGACTATCAAACAGTACAAATGGTATGTCAATAGCGAGTCTACCCCCCGCTCCACTGCCGACTCCCTTGTCCTCGCCAATGTCAACTCCAACACTGACGTACGTCTGACTTCCACCAGCACTAAGAATTGCACCGCCACCAGTTGGATTACCGTCACCGCCACCGTCGGCATTGATGACGTTGACGCCCTCTCGGTGAACCTCTACCCCAACCCCACTTCTCGCTTCCTCACCGTGGAAAGTGCTGAAGGTATCAGCGAGGTTGTCATCTATAACGGTATCGGACAGCAGGTCATCAGCCGTCGTAACGAAGGCAACAGCCTCCAACTTGACCTCGGTAGCCTTGCCGCTGGAAGCTATACCCTCCGTATCGTCGGCAACGACAACCACCAGACCACCCGCAAATTCATCGTCAACAAATAAGATGAATCCATACATCAACCCCACAAGCGTTCGGCACCTCCGTGTCGGACGCTTTCTTTTTACCGCCCTGCTGACCCTCTCCATAACATCCTGCCATGACAATACCCCAATACAATTGTATGGCGAGGCACAGGGAACCTATTATAGCATACAGTACCTCGATTCACAGCAACGCAACCTGCAACCACAGATCGACTCGTTACTGGCCAACTTCGACCTTACAGCGTCCCTATGGGTCGACAGCTCATTGCTCCGCCGCATCAACAGCAACCAAACCACCGCCATCACCCCCCTCTTTGCCGACCTTTTGGACAAATCGTTATATATTAATGAATATACCGACGGTGCTTTCGACTGCCGCATCGGGCGACTTGTGCAGATGTGGGGATTCAGTTTCCGCCAACGACAAGAACCCGACAGTCTCACCCTCGACACCTTGTTACAGGCTGCTCACGCCTCCGTCACCCGTCACGGGCTCACACTCATCAAAGAGAACCCCACCACGGAACTCGACTTCAACGCCATTGCCCAAGGCTACTCATCCGACCTCATTGCAGCCTACCTCGACAGTCTTGGAATTCACAACTACCTTGTCGATATCGGAGGCGAGGTTGTGGCCCATGGCACCAAGGCACACCGCCACCCTTGGCGGGTAGGTATCGAAACTCCTGCCAACGACAGCGTCAGTGCCCCTGTAGTGCAGTCGGTCATCGCCCTGCGCGATGCCTCGGTGGTTACCTCAGGCAGCTACCGCAAATATTACGAACGCGATGGCATACGCTATTCCCACACCATCGACCCAGCCACCGGCCATCCTGTACAGCACACACTCCTCAGCGTCTCTGTAGTAGAGAAGGAGAGTTGGCTGGCCGACGCCATGGCCACGGCCTATATGGTCATGGGGCTCGACTCAGCATGTGCCTTTATCGCCGCTCACCCCGACCAACCTGGCACCCGAGCCGTCTACTTCATCTACGATGACCACGGCACACTGGCCACCTACGCCACCCCTGCATTTGAACAATTAATCATCCAATAACATGAAATCAATGACCGGTTATGCCAAGGTGCAATGTACCCTTGGCGAGAAAAAGCTGAACATCGAAATCAAAACCCTCAACAGCAAGCAACTCGACCTCATCGTCAAGATGCCTGCATTTCTGCGCTCACGCGAACTGGAGGTGCGAGCCATGCTCAACGCCTTAGAACGAGGAAAGGTAGAGTGTCTCATAAGCGAGGAAAACACCTCCTCGGAGGTAAGCCTGAACGGCGATCTCCTCTCCGAACGCTATCGCCGACTGACAGAGATTGCCGACAGCTTAGGAGCCGACAGGGAGCACCTGTTCGACAGTTTAGTCACCATGTCCGACCTGTGGAATAGCAGCAGCGACAATGAACTGACCGATTGTGAATGGGACATCTTCGCCCAGGCGTTGCAGGACGCCATCCACAAGACCGATGACTTCCGTAGCCACGAAGGCAGCGTATTGGAACAGGACTTCCATCGCCATGTTGACCTTATCGAGCAGATGCTGGGCAAGATACCCGCCTACGAAGCAGAACGTATCGACACAGCCAAAGAGCGCATTCGCCGTTGGATGGCCGAGGCCGATGTCAAGGAAGTCGACGAGAACCGCTTCGAGCAGGAACTCATCTACTACCTCGAGAAACTCGACATCACCGAAGAGAAAGTGCGTCTACAGAAACATATCGACTATTTCCGCCAGACCATGGCCGACGAAGCCACCTGCGGCAAGAAGCTGGGCTTCGTGGCACAGGAGATGGGACGTGAAATCAACACCACAGGGTCGAAAGCCAACCATGTAGAGATACAACGCCTGGTGGTGGTGATGAAAGACGAGCTGGAGAAAATCAAAGAGCAGCTCGGCAATGTACTCTGAATAGCTGAGTATATAAAATAAGGGCTCCCGCTTGGGAGCCCTTATTTTTATGGTCGGCTAAAGTTGATTAGCGGACGATGAGGCGTTCAACTTTGCTGAAGCTCTCGCCAGTGATGCGCACGAAGTAGGCGCCGGCGGGAACACCGTTGAGGTTGATAACCTGAGCATTCTCTGCATTGAAGCTGCTGGTGTAAACCACGCGGCCGCTCATGTCGAGGATGTTGCAGTTCACCTTGCCAGTCACACCGCTGATGTTCAGGCGCACCTGCGAAGTGGCGGGGTTGGGAGCAAGAGCGAGCTTGATGTTGGCATCATAAGGCTTCTGGATACCAAGTCTACGGGTACCGGCGATAGCGCTGATATGATGGTCTTCCTGGATATCCTCGAGGAAGAGGGTGTAGGTCTTACGTTCCAGCAGGGGTTCCCACACAACACCCATCTCGGGATCGCTGTGCGCAGGATCCACCAGGTCGTAGTCCTCAGCGGTGATACGGGGATCGTCAAAAGGAATCTCTACACCATCGAGGAAGATCTTCTCAATCACCCAGCCAAGGTATTCACCTTCAGCTTCCGGATCCTCATAATAGTAGGGATCGAATTCATCGGTGCTCTCTTCAGGACGGCCGGGAACAAACTCATAGCCGAAAGTAGAACCCTGAGCGATGGTGTCAACACCAGCACGGGCAGCGCAGAGGTTACCGCTACGGTTCACCCAATAGACACCTTCTTCTCCGCCTTCACCGCAAGTGGCGCTAACGTGCACATCTTCGATGTTCATTCTCGGACCCACAATCAGGCGAACCAGGGGATATTCACCGATATTCAAACCAGAGACAGCGTTATCGGCGGCCTCATCAAACGCATAAACATCATATTGTTTGTTGTCGGGCCAGAACTGGTTGGCATAGTCTCTCAGAGTAGGATCGTTGCGGAAGTAAGCAACGCTATCGGTGCTATAATAATAGCGGGTCTGCTGTGTACCCAGTGCAAACGGGCCACTCTGCGGCAGTTTGTAGCCGAAGTAGAAGCTCATGTTGGGGAACAAGGTAGGCTGGCCAGGGAAGAGGATGTTCACAGCATGGTACTCCTCGTCGGGCAGGAAGTAACCGATGGTATCGTTGGGGTTGGCAGCGGTAGCGCCATTGACACGCACCGAGGCATTTGCATCCAGACCGGTATAGTTATTGAAGTAGTACATACCCCAGCTACCGGTGCTGCTGTTTTGAGCATCGTAGTAGGAAACGGGAGAGACCTTCACACCGTTCAAATCCTGGGCATTCAACTGAGTGGAGGGAATCAACTCAAGACCGCGGATAACCCAAGGAATGGTGTCACCAGTTTCATCATCAACCTCGAAAGGAAGCTCAGAAGGAGTTACAAAGCGGACAAACACCTCGTAACCTTCTTGATACTGGTGGTTACCACTCTCTGTGACATAGCCGTCCTCAGTGAACTGATAAGAGAACTCAGAACCACCGGCAATCACGCCATTGTCGTGACCCCAACGGTAACCGGGAATGGTGATACCGCGAGCGATGGTGGTGGCATCCGTGTCGATCCACTCTGAGACAGTGTAGGTCATCGTGTCGAACACAGCAGGCGATTCCATATCGTCGGCGGTGGCAGTGAGGATAAACTGGTTCTTACCAGGATTGTTGGTGGGCAGACCACGGAGACCCCAAGTCTCATCAAACTCATCACCACCAATACCATAGTTCTGCCAGAACTCAGGACGAGCCTGGGCTTGGTACTCGTTTAGATAGTATCTCTGACCGTTGCTGGTGACGTACAGACCGGTTTTTCTCGAACTGAAGCCAAGACTGTCAACCATGAAACCACGCTCGTTTATCTTGAGCAGGTAGTTCTTGCTCACATCGCCGGCAGGCATGTTGACCTGATTAACTTCGAAGTTATAATCGTCATTGAGAACCCAGTCACCTTCACCGGACTCATCAGTTCTAAACTCCATGTTGAGTTTGACGTTGGTGTGGTCGGTGATACCTCTGTTGCGGCTATAAGCAGCGAAGGCGAGAGGGAGATTGAAGCCCTCAGGAATCATACCATAGAAGCCATCCAGATAGCCAACATTGCTGAAACTCCAGCGGGAAGGAGTACTGGCAGCGATAATTTTCACATTATCCACAGCCCACATGTAACCCATAACCTGACTGGATCCTTCACTGAAAGCGCGGAAACGAAGTTCAAGACTGGGCTGGGAAGCAGCGGCGAGAGGCATAGTTACCACCACATGGGCAGGACCAGTACCATTAACAGCCACGTCAACACCCGTAACGTTAATTTCAACAGTCTGCCAAGTGCCGTTCAACTTGTAATCAATAAAACAGTTTTCGTAGAACTTACGATAGAACTGACGGAAGTCCACATCCACAATCTGGGTGCCGGCAGGGATAGTGACGGCAGGCAGAGCGAAATAGGCATTCATACGTTGTTGCTGGTTGCCAGAAACTACGGGAGCAGCATCAATCTCGGGAATGAACATGAATCCATTATCCACCTCGATTCCGTTTTGCGGACCCAAATAAAGAGGGATGCTCGAAGCACCGTAGTTAGCGCTCATGGGGTAAGTGGTAGCAAATGTCTGTGTACCAATATAGCCCGTGCTATCGATACGCATCCAGAAAGAAGCCGAGGTGTGCAACTCGTGCATGCCACCTACAATGCGATTGGAATCAGCAGCGGTAATCACGGCATTTTGGCCATAGGAGATACCCGTCATGTGGTTGGAAGCGAAATCGAAAGAATCAATGACCACATCGTCATCCTTCGTAAAGATGGAAGCTTTGTAGTCAATTTTCGCATCATTCGCACCTTTGTTGAAAGCCACACGGTCGGCATCGCTCGCGCAAATCATCTTTTGACGAGCGCTGTTCGAGGTCTGGGCAAAAGCCACCGAAGCGCACATTGCCAAACCCAAAACCATAAGTACTTTTTTCATGATGTTTGATTTTTTGGTGATTAATAAATTGATTGTGTTGTTTTCGTTTATCTTTTTGCGTGACAATCGTTTGCAGAGTTCTATGCATACACTCTACCCACTATTTCACGATGCAAATATAGGCATTTTTTCTCACCCTACAACTTTTTTTTGTTTTTTTAACGACCTCTTCGACTTTCCTACACAGGTCTCACAAAGGTAAAAACTTACCCGTGGACAATATTTTTCCTTTTTTGTTGTTATTTTAACATGAGCACTTATCGCTATTGTATTCTTCTCTTCGCGTTGCTGCTAACGGCCTGTGCCGGCCACAAAGCGGCGCCGCCGTCCCTCGGCCGCTACGAACGCAAACCCATCCACGAAGTCACCCCCGCCCAGCTTTCGCAGGACAACCGTCTCATCGACGCCCTCACCCTTCAGGAGACCGGACGTCTCGACGAGGCATTGGCCGTCTACGCCAGTCTCACAACCGACGAGCCTACTTGCGCGGCAGCTTGGTATGGACAAAGCCAACTACTGCTGCAACGCCGCTGGACCGACAGCGCCCTGCACTGCGCCCGCCGCGCTGTGGCGTTGCACGGCGACAACGTGTGGTACCTTATGGTCCTGGCCCAGTGTCAGGAGCTGACGGGCGACATACAGGGTGCCGTGGCCACGCTGAACCGCGTCGAAGCCCAGAAAGGTATCACCGAACCTCTCTCACTCCACAAGCAGCAACTATGGGAAGCCGCCGGACGGCCCGACAAAGCCCTCAAGGAAATCGAAGCCCTGGCCAACGCCATGCCACAGGAGATCCACTACCAGGCTGTGCTGGCGGAACAGAACATGCAGCACAAAAACTACAAGAAGGCCAAGATGTACTACGACCGTATCCTTCAGGCCGACCCAGGCAACGAATACATCCATATCCAACTGGCCGAATACTATAAGCAGACAGGCCATCGTGCTGAAGCCGACAGCGAGATGGTGCGGTCTTTCGCCCACCCACGTCTCGACAGCCGCACCAAGATGCAACTGCTCACCTCGTTCTACACCCCCGAAGAATTCTACAGCACCGACAACCCCATCTGCCTACGTCTGCTCGAAGGGGTGGTAGCACAGAGTAACGACCCAGCCGAATTTGCCGACTACTACGGCGACATGCTGATGCACCACGGACGCTACGACGAAGCCGCCACCCAACTGGCCTTGTCGCTGCAACTCGACAGCACCCGCTTCGCCGTGTGGGAAGCTTTGCTGATATGCCTCACCGAGGTGCCGGCCCGTGAAGAAGAGATGGTCGGATATGCCCGCCGCGCCGCACGCCTCTTTCCCATGCACACTCTGCCTCATTATATCGAAGGTTTCTACCTGATGCGCCATGAACGCTACGCCGAGGCACTCGCCACCCTCGAACAGGCAGCCAAATGGGGATTCAACAAGGGTTATCTCGAGGCCGAAACCACCGGCCTGCTGGCCGAATGCTACTACCGGCAGGGGCAGTACGACAAGGCATGGAAATCCTTCGAACGCTATATTGCGCTGCGACCCGACGACATGGGGACGCTAAACAACTACGCCTATTACCTCTCGGAGCAGGGCATCGAGCTGCAGAAAGCCGAGCAGATGAGCCGCCGTACCATCGAGGCCGAACCCAACAACGCCAATAGCCTCGACACCTACGCCTGGATTCTGCACCTGCTGGGCCGCGACAAAGAGGCGCTCCCCTATATGGAGAAAGCCGTCCGCCTCAATCCCTCCAGCGCCACCCTCCAGCAACATCTCCGCGAAATCAAGAAATAAACGGCGAATGGTACGAATTAAGCAATTATGAACAGCATCAGGCACACCACAACTCGTTTCTTTCTGATATTGCTGGGAACAAGCATCCTTCTGGCTGGATGTCATGCCAGCAGGAAAACAACGGTGACACCAACATCTGAAGTCATGACGGGAACCGAATCGTCGTCAGTGGCGCCGCGGACCTACACCGTGATGAACTTCACGGGCGAGGTGGAGGGTATCAGTGTCAGCGGACAACTGCGGCTGGCCGAAGACAGTGTGCTATGGCTTTCGGTGAACAAATATATCGAAGTGGCACGCGGCTTGGCTACCCCCGACTCGTTGTGGCTGCGGGCTCCCCTACTCGGCATCGACGACGCCACTGACTATCCTGCCTTGCGCCAACGGCTACACCGCCGCATCTCCTTCTCCGACTTACAGACCCTCGTCCTCGCCGAAGATGCCGACAAGCAACTCTCACAGTTGGCTTCAATGCTGGGCTACAAGGCCTCCTTGCGCATCACCCGACGTGAGCAGGTGCCACACCTCACCTTCCCTTTCAAATAAACACCATGCCATGAGTATCTTCGACAATCCCGACGAATACTATATGCGTGAAGCGTTGCGCGAGGCCCGTGCTGCAGCCGCTGAGGACGAGATACCCATCGGCGCCGTCATCGTGGCCGACGAACATATCATCGCCCGCGCCCACAACCAAACCGAACGGCTGCATGACGTGACAGCCCATGCTGAGATGCTAGCCTTCACGGCCGCCGCCGAACACCTGGGAGCCAAATATCTCAACGAATGCACCCTATACGTCACCGTCGAACCCTGTCCCATGTGCGCCGGTGCCGCGGGATGGACGCAAATAGGCCGCATCGTCTATGGCGCCGCTGATGTCAAACACGGCTACTCCACCGTAGGCACCGGCATGCTGCACCCCAAGACCGAAGTTGTGGGTGGTGTGCTGGCCGACGAATGCGAAACCCTCATGAAAGATTTCTTTAAAAACAAACGATAATATGAAACCCACATTACTTGTTCTGGCTGCCGGCATGGGCAGCCGTTATGGCGGACTGAAACAGATGGACGGCGTAGGCCCCAACGGTGAAACCATCCTCGACTACAGCGTGAACGATGCTATCCGCGCCGGCTTCGGCAAAGCGGTCTTCGTCATCCGCAAGAGCTTTGCCGACAGTTTTAAGCAACATGTCAACGCCGAGCACTACGGCAACCGCATCGACGTAGAGTATGTCTATCAGGAACTCGACTGTCTGCCCAAAGGTTTCACCGTCCCTGAAGGGCGCGAGAAACCCTGGGGCACCAACCACGCCATCCTTATGGCCAAGGATGTCATCCACGAACCCTTTGCCATCATCAACGCCGACGATTTCTACGGCCGTGATGCTTTTGAGGTGATGGCAAAACACCTTGCCACCCTCGGTTCCGCCGAAGGCAAATACTGCATGGTGGGCTACCGTCTGGAGAACACCCTCAGCGAGAACGGTACCGTGAGCCGCGGCGTATGTGAGACCGATGAGAATGGGCTGCTGCTGGGCATGACCGAGCGTACCTCCATCGGCCACACTCCCAATGGCATCGAATACAAAGATGCCGACGGAAGCATGCATCCCCTGGCAGCCGACGCCACTGTGAGCATGAACCTCTTCGGATTTACACCCGACTACTTTGCCAAGAGCGAGTCCCTCTTCGTCGACTTCCTCCGCGAACATGGCAACGAATTAAAAAGCGAATACTACATCCCCTTCGCCGTGAACACCTTCATCCACAACGGCACCGCCACCATGACTGTGCTGAAAACCACAGCCCAGTGGTTCGGCGTCACCTACAAAGAGGACCGTCCCATGGTCGTCGCCCGCCTCAAAGCCCTCCATGACCAGGGAGTATATTGATTTTGCAAAGGCCCATCGGGACGATGATACCGCGCGGTTGCTGTTGAGTGCCGCGCGGTATCCTGATATTGACATGCCGGCGGTGGTGCAGCAGATTGAGGGGCTGCGGATGGCAGCGGAGAAGTGGCCGGCGCTGCTGGAGTACCCCGAATACGTCTATCCGCCTCGCCTCAACCGCGAGCAAGCCTCGTCAGAATCCACCGCCCGCTACAAAGCCCTGTTGCTCTCCACTCTCCACTCTCAATTCTCCACTCTTGCCGACCTCACCGGCGGCATGGGCATCGACACTCTGGCTTTCGCCCAAGTGGCGGAGCACGTAGACTACGTGGAGCGCGACCCCGATCTCTGCTCCCTCATGGAGCACAACCTCGAAGCCCTCGGCATCACAAACGTCTCCGTCCACTGCGCCGATAGTCTCGACTGGCTCTCCAATCAACGCTCTCCACTCTCCACCCTCTACCTTGACCCGGCGCGACGGTCGTCCACAGGTCGCAAAGTAGCCGCTTTTGAGGACTGCACCCCCGACATACTGCAACACCTTGACCTGTTGCGAAGCAAATGCCAACAAATGCTGATTAAAGCATCCCCAATGATAGATATCAGCAAAGCCATCGAACAACTCGGCGCAGTAAGCGAGGTGCATAGCGTGGCAGTCAAAGGGGAATGCAAGGAAGTTCTCTTCCTGTGCAAAGTAGCAGCCTGTGAACCAACGATAATCTGTGTAAATATGAATAATCAGATTATTTCGAGTTCTTTCTCTTTCCACCATAGCGACGAAGTCGCCACCCCAGCCACCTATTGCACCACCGTGGGTCGCTACCTCTACGACCCCCATGCTGCTCTACGCAAAGCGGGCTGTTTCCGCCTGCTAGGACAACATTACAACATGCCGCTGCTGGCCCCCAACACGCACCTCTATACCTTCCCTACCCTGTTGCCCGACTTCCCAGGCCGTATCTTCGAGGTACTGCATGAGGTGACACTGAACCGCAAGACGGTCAAAGCGGTGCTGCCCGACGGGAAAGCACATGTGGTGGTGCGCAATTTCCCCGTCGAGGCGGCGGTGCTGCAAAAACAGTTGGGACTCCGTGAAGGAGGCGACCACTTCATCATCGCATGTACCGTCGGCACCCGCCGCACCGGATTTCTCTGTCAGATGGCAAAATGAAAGGGGCCGGCGGTGCAGGCCAGCCCCCTTCGGGTGAATATGTGTGCTTGCTAGTTTAGCTACATTTGCTCCATCCACATTGCGGGCAGCTCTTGCAGCCACCGGTGTAGATGAGTTTGCTGCCGCAGTCGGGACAGGTCTCGCCGGTCTCGGTTCCATCTTTGATGTAGCGCTTCAGCGCGCGAGCCACACCATTACTCCAAGTGGTGATGCTGTCGGTATCGAAGGTAAGCTTGCCTATAAGCTCCACCACATTGGGGATAGGCATACCGTGGCGCAAGATACCAGAGATAAGTTTGGCGTAGTTCCAGTACTCCTTGCGGAACATGCGCGAAAGGCCCTCGATGGTGATGTGGTAGCCATCTTGGTCAGTGAACTGAAAATCATAGCGGGCGTGCTCCTGATCTTTCTCCTTCACACGGATGACCCAGCCTTTCTCCACCCACTTGGGCAGCAAGAAATTCTCGGCACGGCCGGTGAATATCTCATAGGGACGACCTTCATACATACCGACAACGGCAATCCAGTCTTCCTTCTCGTTCTTGAAGCGCACCACCTCGGCCTCGAGTCTCTTGGGACGTTTGGGAGCTTTGCTCTCGCCGAAGCAAGGGTTATCGGTCTTCTTGCCCTCGTTGTTGCTGACGAGGACGCCGGTACGTGAGCCGTCGCGATAGATAGTACACCCCTTGCAGCCACTCTCCCACGCAGTTTCGTAGATTCTACTCACCACTTCCTTGGTGGTTTCCTTGGGGATATTCACGGTAACAGAGATGCTATGGTCGACCCACTTCTGGATGGCACCTTGCATCTTCACCTTAGCCACCCAGTCGATGTCGGCACTGGTAGCGTGGAAGTAGGGGCTCTTCTCTATAATCTTCTGCAGGTCGGCATCGTTCATGTGCATCACCTCGTCGACATCGTAGCCGTTGATACGGGCCCAGTCGAGGAATTTGGGATGGAACACATTATACTCCTCGAAATAGTCACCGTTCTCGTCCTTGATGATATTATGAGTGTTCGATTCATCGCCCTTCTCGGGTCGGTTAATCTTCTTGCGGCGCTTGTAGCTCACCAAGAAAACGGGCTCGATGCCGGAGGTAGTCTGGGTGCAGATACTCACGGTACCGGTGGGGGCGATGGTCAGCAGGGCGATGTTACGACGGCCATACTTGGACATCTCAGCATAGAGTTCGGGGTCGGCCTCGCGGATACGACTGATGAGGGGATTCTGCTCCTCGCGCTTAGCGCTGTAGATGGGGAAACTGCCACGTTCGCGGGCCATCACCACACTGGAACGGTAAGCAGCCAGACAAAGGGCCTGCTGTACCTTGACGGCGAAGGCGGTAGCCTCGTCGCTGCCGTATTGCAGCCCGAGGGCTGCCAGCATATCACCTTCGGCGGTGATGCCGAAGCCACTGCGACGGCCTTCGAGGCATTTCATCTTGATATTCAGCCACAGGTTGTGCTCCACCTGCTTGATTTCTTCGCTCTCGGGATCGCTCTCTATCTTGTGAAGTATCTGGTCCACCTTCTCGAGTTCGAGGTCGATGAGGTCGTCCATCAAACGCTGTCCCTTCATGACATGTTCACGGAAGAGGTCGAAATTGAACGAAGCCTCCTTGGTGAAGGGTTTGTCCACATAACTGTAGAGGTTGATGGCCTGCAGACGGCAGCTGTCGTAAGGACACAGAGGTATCTCACCACAGGGGTTGGTACTGACGGTGCGATAGCCATAGTCGGCATAGCAGTCGGGCACGCTCTCGCGGATGATAGTGTCCCAATAGAGTACACCGGGCTCGGCGCTGCTCCATGCGTTTGCGATAATCTTGTTCCATAGCGCGCGGGCGTCTATCTCTTTAGTGTATATCGGGTGGGGAGAATCGATGGGATACTGCTGCACGAAAGGCTTGCCTTCCATGGCACAACGCATGAATTCGTCGGTAATCTTCACACTCACGTTGGCGCCGGTAATCTTGCCCTGCTCCAGTTTGGCGTTAATAAAGTTTTCCGAGTCGGGATGTTTGATACTGATGCTGAGCATCAGGGCTCCGCGGCGTCCCCCTTGGGCCACCTCGCGGGTGGTGTTGCTGTAGCGCTCCATGAAGGGCACAATGCCGGTAGAAGTGAGGGCGGCGTTCTTCACCGGGCTGCCGCCGGGGCGTATATGGCTCAAGTCATGTCCCACACCACCACGGCGCTTCATCAGTTGCACCTGTTCCTGGTCGATCTTCATGATGCCACCATAGCTATCACTGTTGCCGTTATTACCAATCACAAAGCAGTTGCTCAGCGAGACCACCTGAAAGTTGTTTCCTATGCCACTCATGGGGCTGCCCTGGGGCACAATATAGCGGAAATCCTTCAACAACTGGTATATCTCCTCCTCGCCCATACCGTTGGGATACTTGGCCTCGATGCGGGCATATTCGCGTGCCAGACGGCGGTGCATCATATCGGGATTGAGCTCGTAGATATGGTCGTCATCGCGCAGGGCGTACTTGTTCATCCACACGTTGGCGGCCAACTCGTCACCATGGAAATACTCCACCGACGAACGCATAATCTCGTCAGTGTTATAGGTCTTCATCTCGCGGGCCTGAGGCTGGGGTTCAGTTGCAGAAAAAAGGTCACCTTGCATGACTCGAAACTTTTAATTATCTTTCTATACTACAGCTTTTTATTTGGACATAACGGTTACCCGTTTCGATTGCTAAATTAGAGAGAAAAACAGACACCTCGGCAAATAGTTATCAACAAAGAAAGAACCTTCAGGGGCAATTCTTTGACAGGTAGGGCGGTTGACAGGTTGATAAGTATGTAATCGAGGGCATATGAGACGGAATCCTATCCGTACCTGGTCCGTATCACGTCCGTACCAAGTCCGTATCAAGTCCGACTCGAGGGGGTAAAAACACGTCAAATGGCATCAAATGCCATCAAGTTGCGTCATAATGAATCGATTTTTGCATATAGCCTTTCTTCGCCCTATATTATATGATGTGTGTTTTAAGTGGTTGTTTTGCCATATTGTATTTTTTTGTGTAATTTTGCATCTGGTTTTTATTTTTCATTCAACCTACAACAATATTATTGTGAGCGACTTATTGTCACAACTGAACGAACCGCAGCGTGAAGCGGCCCAATGCACCGAGGGGCCGGTGATGATTATCGCCGGTGCTGGCAGCGGCAAGACCCGCACGCTGACCTACCGTATCGCGCACCTGATAGAACAGGGGGTAGATCCCTTCCATATCCTGGCACTCACCTTCACCAACAAGGCGGCCGGTGAGATGAAAGAACGTATCATCGGACTGGTGGGCGACGAGGCCCGCAATATCTGGATGGGCACCTTCCACTCCGTCTTTGCCCGCCTGCTACGCAGCGACGGCGACAAACTAGGCTATACCCACAGCTTCACCATCTACGACACCGACGACCAGAAGTCTGCCATCAAGCAGATTGTCAAACAGCTCAACCTCGACCCCAAAGCCTACAAACCCAGCTACGTGATAGGGCGTATCTCAATGGCCAAAAGCAATCTTATTGGGCCTAAGGACTATCAAGAAAATCCCGAAATTTACCAGACCGACATCGACGCCAAGCGGCCCGCCATAGGACAGATATACCAAATGTACAACCAGCGGCTGCATAACTCGAACGCCATGGATTTCGACGACCTGCTGTTCAATATGAACATACTGCTGCGTGACTTCCCCGATGTGCTGCTCAAATACCAACAGCGTTTCCAGTATATCTTGGTCGACGAGTACCAGGACACCAACTACGCACAGTATCTGATTGTCAAGAAACTGGCCGCCCGCAACCAGAATATCTGCGTGGTGGGTGACGATGCACAGAGCATCTACGCTTTCCGCGGGGCCAACATACAGAATATCTTCAATTTCAAACGCGACTACCCGCAGATGCAGCTCTTCAAGCTAGAGCAGAACTACCGCTCCACGAAAACCATCGTGGCAGCAGCCAACAGCATTATCAGCCGCAACCACGACCAGATACAGAAAGAGCTGTGGAGCGACAACGCCGAGGGGCGCCAGTTAACCCTGTTGCGCTGCGCCGACGAGAAGGACGAGGGCAACCGCGTGGCCGACGCCATACAAAACACCCGTCTTGGCGAAGATGCCGACTTCCGCGACTTTGCCGTACTCTACCGCCAGAACTCCCTCTCGCGCGCCGTCGAGGATGCCCTGCGCCGTATGAACATCCCTTACCGCATCTACCAGGGCATCTCGTTCTACGGCCGCCGCGAGGTGAAAGACGCACTGGCCTATATGCGACTGGCCGTGAATCCACACGACGACGAGAGCCTGGTGCGCGTCATCAACTACCCCGCCCGCGGCATCGGCCAGACTACCATGGACAAGATACGCGTGGCGGCAGCCGACAACGACGTGAGCATCTGGACCGTGCTGGAGAACATCGCTGACTTCGGCCTACCGATACAAAGCGGGGCTGTGACGAAAATCAATGAGTTTGTATACCTCATCAAGCGTTTCGAGTCGCAGGTACCTACCGTCGACGCCTTCACGCTGGCCAAACAGATCATCCTAGGCAGCGGTATTGTCAAGGCTCTGCAAGAAGAAGACGACCCCGAGAGTGCCGAACGCATCGAGAACATCGACGAGCTACTTAACGGCGTGCAGGAGTTTTGCGAGGAAGAAAACCAGAAACCGCCGGAGGCTCCAGAGACTCCAGAAAAAGGTATAAAAACCCTCGACGAATTCCTCCAACAAGTGCTCCTTTATACCAGCGAGGACAAAGACAAGGACAAAGACGCCGACAAAGTGAGCCTGATGACAATCCACGCCGCCAAAGGACTGGAATTCCCATATGTCTTTGTAGTAGGCATGGAGGAGCAACTGTTTCCGTCATTTATGGCTTCGACACGCGCCGAACTGGAGGAGGAGCGTCGTCTGTTCTATGTGGCGGTAACACGCGCCGAGAAGCAGGTGACGCTGAGCTATGCCCAGACCCGCTTCAACAACGGACAGCGCTTAGACGGAGAGGTGAGCCGCTTTGTAGATGAAATCGACGATGCCTACATCGCAAAACCCCGCAAGCCCGCCTTCCCTACCCCTGGCACCCTACCCCGTGCCTTCTTCAACGCCGGAAAATCCACTCAGTCACCCAGTCACCCAGTCTCCCAGTCTCCCAAAAAGCACACCGCCGCCATCCCCAACACTCCGGCTGCAATCAATGCCATCATGCCTGGCATGAAGGTGCACCACGAGAAGTTCGGCACCGGCACCGTGCAGGCCATCGAAGGGACTGCCGACTCGCGTAAAGCCACCGTATTCTTCGAAGGCGTAGGTCAAAAGCAACTGATGCTCAAGTTTGCCAAACTTACCATAATAGAATCATGAGAATAGTCATTCAACGTGTTAAGGAGGCCTCCGTTACCATAAGCGGGACATTGAAGTCGCGTATTGGTGCAGGCATGCTCATTCTGGTGGGCATCTGTGACGAAGACACCGACGAGGACATCGACTACCTGTGCCATAAGGTCGTCAATATGCGTATTTTCGACGACGAGAACGGGGTGATGAATTTTCCGATAACGGAGGTAGCGGGCAGCGGCATCCTCGTGGTAAGCCAGTTCACCCTGATGGCCTCCACCAAGAAAGGCAATCGTCCCAGCTACATACACGCTTCACGACCCGAATTCGCGGTACCGATGTACGAGAAATTCATCACGAAACTACAGGAACTCTTTGGCAAAGAGATACAGACGGGCGAGTTTGGCGCCAACATGCAGGTGTTACTTATCAACGACGGCCCAGTCACCATCCTCATGGATTCCAAACAGCGCTAATCCAGCGCGACTTGCCGCGGAAGTCGGTGTGCACCTCGGGGATAAAACCGTTGTCTTTTATCAATGCACTAGTTTCGTCGGCGAAGGCTTCGTTTATCTCCACCACCAACATACCGTCTTTGGTCAAATGCTCTTTGGCGATAACGGCTATGGCTTTATAGAACCGCAGCGGGTCGTCGTCGGGCACAAAGAGCGCCAGCGCGGGATCGTAGTCAAGCACGTTGCGCTGCATCTGGGCACGCTCGCATTCCATTATGTATGGAGGATTGCTGACGATAAGGTGAAAGGTGAAAGGTGAAAGTTGAAAGGCAGGATCTAGGATGTCGGCTTGCAAAAAACGTACCTCCACCTCGTTGTTTTTGGCGTTCTCTTTTGCCATCTCCAATGCCAGCACCGAGACATCCACTGCCGTTACTTCAGCCGCCGGAAAGGATTTTTTTAAAGCTATGGCAATACACCCACTTCCAGTACAAAGATCGAGAATTCTACTCCCATCTCCTGTGGGAGAGGGGTTAGGAGTGAGGCTATTAACGATTTCTTCGGTTTCTGGCCGAGGGATGAGTACATCAGGACTCACTTTTATCTTACACCCGCAGAAGTCGGTGTATCCGATGATATGTTGTATGGGGCGTTGCTTCTTCAGATCCTCCAGCGCCCAGTGGAACCGCAGCAGGTCGCTCTGATCTATGGTCTGCTCCCTGGAGGTCAACAACCGCACTTTGTCCCAGCCGAGGAAAGCATCGAAGAGCATGTCGAGGAACACTCCCACCTCACCATTACCATAGAGCGAATCCAACTCTTCATGGTAGAGGGACATGATATCTCTCACCCTATTGGACCTAAAACGAAGATTGCGAGTGTTCATTTGCGGCCAAAGTCTGCGGGGATTTCACCCCAATTGTCGGTATCCCACTTGCGTATTTCGGTAGTGTAGCTGTTTGTACGCAGCCAGTTCTCAGCACGGTGGATGTAGTCCCATAACTCGGCAGTCGAGGCATCCTCGGGCAGTTTGCTCTTGCACACCTTCTGCCGTACCCACGAGATGGCGTTGACACTATCCGAGTAAATAATCTGATTTAGGTGGTGCTTCTTCAAATACGAAAGCCCATGCACTATGGCAAGGAACTCACCTATGTTGTTGGTGCCCTTCTCGGCACGGTAATGGAAGACACGGGTACGTGTAGGGATATAGATGCCCTGATACTCCATCACGCCGGGGTTGCCGCTGCAGGCCGCATCGACGGCCAGCGCGTCGAGTACCGGTGCGTTCTCTGTGCCGGGCTTCACGGCAGTCATGCCGTTCTCATCGATGACGAGAGCAGAAGGCCTTCCGCTCTCCGCTCTCCGCTCTCCACTCTCCACTACAGCATTATACGGCAGCCTGCTCGCCGCCTCGGCCTCCGCCATGGTGTCAAAGCTCTTATACTGCGCACCTACCACTCCGTGCACCTGTTCCTTGCACTTGTCCCAATCGCTATAGATGCCGGGCTTCTTACCCTGCCACACAACGTAGTATTTCTGCTTCTTCGCCATAGTTTTCCGCGTGCAAAGATACAAAAATTTTGCCACATAGAGAAAATGTCGTATCTTTGCAGCCGATTTCAATAGGAAATCATCGAAGCGTTTATGCATCGCTCTTGTGATAGAAACCTGAGAAACTTCTATGTTGGCAAGACGGCATTAACGGTTCGCGTTATATGCGTGGGCTGTTATAGCTACATCTTCCAACAAAGGTATTCTCAGGACCTCTATCAAAGACGTGGTATAATCAGCACCACGCTTCCTGTTTAATTGCTTTTTGAGGTGCGAATAAGCATAAGAAGTTGCACCCGGCACGTATTAAGGGTATAAACCTATGAAAAAAACGCTATGTATTGCTGTAATGGCACTCTTTTTCATGAACCTTCAAGGACAAGTATCATTGGGTTCGTTTACTACGTTTCCAGACAGTAAATTGTTTGGCTTAGCATATAAGCCAGAACTTGCCATTGGAAAGCTGAATGATCAGTATATTATTAGTTTACGTTATACTTCACCAAAAACATATGCGTCATTCGATGAAGAAAGCATACTGTTAATGAAATTGGATAATGACTCAATTATCAAGCTTCCGATAGCTACCGAAATAGATGTTGTAAAGAAATACGATAATAGTTATACCAAATATGGTGTAAGTCATTTCTATATAACATATACAGNNAGAACATATACAGATTACTATATTGATGATGAAACGCTTGAAGTGCTTGTAAATAGTGCTGCGACTATAAAAAAGATTCGTGTTTCATTTACAAATGGAGATGTTGAGGATTGGGAGATAAAAGAGAATTATCGAGCTAAACTAAAAAAAGGTCTATTGAAAAGCTTTCAACAGGTGGAGGCTCAAGATGCGGTACGTAAAGAAAAGATTGATGATGTAGAATCGGGCTTTTAATTAAAGCAGCTGCAAATAAAAAAGCCGTGGATTTGGGTCCACGGCTTTTTTATTCAAAAGCTTTAGGCTTAGGCGCCGAGTTCGAGGCGCTTGAAGCCGGTGCACTTCAGGTCTTTGTCAGCCTTGGCGATGAAGTCCTTGACCTTCACCTTGGCTTCCATGATGTACTCCTGCTCCATGAGGGTGTTCTCCTGGAAGTACTTGTTCAAGCGGCCGTTGGCGATCTGGTTGATCTGCTGCTCGCTGAGCTGGGCGGCCTTGTCGGCAGCGACCTGCTCTTTGATCTGGCGGGCCTGGTTGACCTGTTCCTCGGTAATCCAGCCTTTGCCCATATTGGAGGCCATGTGCTCTTCGCTGTCGACGTGGGCGGGGTTGATGCCGGCTTTCTTCAGAGCGGCGTCAACGGCCTTGCCGATGAGTTCCTCTTTGGTCTTCTCAATGGCCACACGGAGCTCAGCGTCCTTAATCTCCTGAGGCACGCTTTCGGCATCGAGAGCCACGGGACGCATGGCGACAACCTGCATGGCGATGTCGTGACCAACCTGGTCGAAACCGGCCTTGTTCAGTCCGACAATGGAGGCCATACGGTTGCCTGGGTGGACGTAGGCATAGACTTTCTCGGCCTCGATGGTCTCGAAGTGAGCCAGTTCTATCTTCTCGCCAATCTTGGCGACCTGGTCGGTGATGGCGTCGCTGACCTTGGCACCGTTGAGGTCCATATTCAGGACATCTTCCTTGGTGGTGATGTGCTGGGCCATGGCGGTGTCGATGATGCTGTTGGTGAAGTCCACGAAACCGGCGTTGGTGGCAACGAAGTCGGTCTCGCAACTCACCATGATGATAGCACCGTAGTTGCCCATGGTCTTGGCGAGGACGCAGCCCTCGTTGGCGTCGCGGTCGGCGCGCTTGGCGGCCATTTTCTGGCCTTTCTGGCGGAGAAGTTCGATAGCTTTCTGCATATCGCCATCGGTCTCGGTAAGGGCCTTTTTGCAGTCCATCATGCCGACGCCAGTGAGTTTGCGGAGCTCATTAACCTGTGAAGCGGTAATTGCCATATTATTGTTCCTTTCTTTATCGTTAGTTAATTACTCAGCTTTGGGAGCCTCTTCCTCGGCTTTGGGAGCCTCTTCGTTCTTGCGGGGACGGCGGGCGCGGGTCTTCTTCTCGACGGGCTTCTCCTCAGTGGCCTCCATGACAGGAGCCTCTTCCTCGGGCTGGGCGTCCTTGTCGAGGGTACGCTCGTTCAGGCCTTCCTGGATGGCCTCGCACATGTGCTTGAGGATGGCAGCAATCGACTTCGACGCATCATCGTTAGCGGGAATCGGGAAGTCGATAAGCTCGGGGTTGGTNNATGACAAACAGGGCGCTGGGCAGACGGGTGAGGTCGGCGATGGAACCGAGGTTCTTGTCGAGTTTGGCACGCTCACGCTGCACCTGGAGGCGCTCACGCTTGCTGATATTATTGAAATCCTTGTCGTGCATCAGCTGGTCGAGGCTGTTCATCTTCTTGACAGCCTTGCGGAT